>Ga0335075_10000744_pt1 | contig 55352 bp, 46 predicted proteins | sample Lox_Sample_24_FD_206723 | JGI IMG/M metagenome (GOLD analysis project Ga0335075, IMG submission 206723) | Soil microbial communities from Loxahatchee National Wildlife Refuge, Florida, United States - Lox_Sample_2.4 | ecosystem: Environmental > Terrestrial > Soil > Wetlands | place: USA... | reverse complement strand
TCGGGCCCGTCGATCAGGTACGCGGGCGTCCCGGCCCGCTCGGCGACCTCCACCAACCGCTTCGAGTTCGACGAGTTGGTCGAGCCCGCCACCAGCAGCACGTCGGACTCGTCCGCGATCGCGCGGACCGCGAGCTGCCGGTTGGTCGTCGCGTAGCAGATATCGTCGCTGCCGGGCCTGCGCGCCGCGGGGAACCGCTCGACCAGTGCGTCGGCGATGCCGCTGGCCTCGTCGGCCGACAGCGTGGTCTGCATCAGGAAGGCTATCTTCTGCGGGTCCCGGGGCCGGAGGCTGGCCACGTCGTCGATGGTCTCGACCAGCGTCATGGCCTGGGGCGCCTCGCCGAGGGTGCCCTCGACCTCCTCGTGCCCGGCATGCCCGATGAACGCCACCTCGTAGCCGTCGGCGGCGAACCGGCGCGCCTCGGCGTGCACCTTGGACACCAGCGGGCAGGTCGCGTCGATGGCCTGCAGCCCGCGGTCGTCGGCGTCGCGCCGCACCTCGGGCGACACCCCGTGCGCGGAGAACACCACGATCGCCCCGTCGGGGACCTGGTCCAGTTCGTCCACGAAGATCGCGCCCCGGCCCTCCAGGTCGGTGACCACGACCTTGTTGTGCACGATCTGCTTGCGCACGTACACCGGCGGGCCGTGCTGTTCGAGCACCCGCTCGACGATCTCGATCGCCCGCTCCACGCCGGCGCAGAACGAGCGCGGCCCGGCCAGCAGCACCCGGCGCGGCCCGCACGCCGCCGCCCAGCGGGCCAGCACCGGCGCGGAGAGCCGCAGCGACCGCAGCGCCGCGATCCCGCCGGGCACCGCCCAGGGGCTCAGCAGCGGGCGCCGCGGGGTGTCCGAGATGGCCCGGAGCACGGCGGCGGGACGGCCGGCCGCCGCGTCCAGCAGCGGCGCGGACTCCATGTCCACCGCGGCCGCGCCCTCGCGGACCAGTTTCTCGTGCTGGCCCCGCCGGAACAGGTGATCGACGGTGACGATCTTGCCCGTGACGGCGCGCAGCCCGGCCCGGCGCAGCTCGCCGGCCAGCAGCGGCGCGGACGGGCAGCGCGCCGAGTCGGCCGCGCCGATCCGGCTGACCTCCGAGCCGACCACCACGTCCCCGAGTTCGAGGTCGGGGCCGATCCCGCCGCCCACACCCGCGACGGCGATCTGACCGAACGCCCCGTCGCGCACCCGGGCGGCCTGGCCGGCCGCTCTGGCCGGGCCATAGCCGGTGCGCCGCACCTCGCCGCCGTCGCCGAGACCGCGGCGAACGGCCCGGGCCTCTAGGCCCAGGGGGGAGCAGACGAGCAGTCCACGGCTCATACCGCACCTCCTAGGTCGCGGCCCGCATAACGCCCCAGCGCGGTGACCGGGAACACCAGCCGGTAGAGGTGGTAGTTGATGTAGAAGTCGCCGGGGAAGCCGGTCCCGGTGAACTGCGGTTCGTCCCACGTGCCGTCGTCGCGCTGGGTGTCGGCCAGCCAGCGGACGCCGCGGTCGATGCTCTCGGCGTCGGCGCTGCCGGCCGCCGGAGTGCCCTCGCAGGCGGCGAGCAGGGCCAGCAGCGCCCACGCCGTCTGCGACGCGGTGGACTCGCCCCGGCCCGCCCAGGCCCGGTCGTCGTAGGAGCGGAGGTCCTCGCCCCAGCCGCCGTCCGGGTTCTGGTGCGCGGTCAGCCAGGCGACCGCGCGCCGGATGGCCGGCTTGCCCGGCTTGACGCCCGCCGCGATCAGCGCGGGCACCACCGCGCCGGTGCCGTACACGTAGTTCGCGCCCCACCGGCCGAACCAGGACCCGTCGCTCTCCTGGGCTCGCAACAGCCAGGCCACCCCGCGGCGGACCGCCTTGCTCCCGCTCAGGCCCTCGGCGGCCAGCGCCTCCACCGTGTGCGCGGTGACGTCGGCCGACGGCGGGTCGGTGACCTCGCCGAAGTCGCAGAAGGGCAGCTTGTTCACCAGGCTGGAGGTGTTGTCGGCGTCGAACGCGCCCCAGCCCCCGTCGCGGGACTGCATGCCGTTGAGCCAGCGCAGGGCGCGGGCGATGGCCTGCTCGCTCCGGCGCCCGAGCGCCGCCTTGCGCAGCGCCAGCACCACCTCGGCCGTGTCGTCCACGTCGGGGTAGCCGTCGTTGTCGAACTCAAACGCCCAGCCGCCCGGCGCCAGGCCCGGCCGCCGGACCTGCCAGTCGCCGGGCCCGAAGATCTCCTCGTCCAGGACCCACCCGGCCGCCGAGCGCAGCGCCGGGTGCTCGGGCTCCAGCCCGGCGTCGGCCAGGGCGACCATGGCCAGGACCGTGTCCCAGACCGGCGACTGGCACGCCTCGAGGCGCCGCACCGGGCCATCGGGTCCGTCCTCCCAGATCGTGAACCGGTCCAGCCCGGCCAGGCCGCGCTTGATCACCGGGTGGTCCAGGCCGTAGCCGAGCAGGTGCAGCGCGATCAGGGAGTAGACCCAGGGCGGCTGGATGCCGCCCCAGCAGCCGTCCTGCTCCTGCCGGGCGATGATCCAGTCGGCACAGCGGCGCATCGCCGCGGTCCGCAGCGCCTTGGCCGGGGCGAGCCGGCCGCCGCGCCGCTCGTAGACGTGCAGCGCCCGGTCGAGCCCGTTGAACACGGCGGACCAGGGGTCGCGCTCGCCCGTCTTGGGCCGGGCCGTCGGGGCCTCCAGCTCGGTCAGGCCGAACGGGAGCGAGCGGACCGGGCGCAGCGAGCCGACGATCGTCAGCGGCACGATCGTCTGCCGGGCCCAGCAGGCCCAGTCGTACACGTTGAGCGGGAACCACTTCGGGAAGTAGATGAGCTCCGGCGGCATGACCGGCAGGTCATCCCATGACCACTCGCCGAACAGGGCCAGCCACATGCGGGTGAATACGCGGGTGGCCGGGATCCCGCCCGCGGCCCGGATGAAGTCCGCGGCCCGGATCATGTGGTCCTCGTCCGGCGTGTCGCCGGCCAGCCGCAGCGCGACGTAGGCCTCCACCGTGGTGGACAGGTCGGCGTCGCCGCCGCGGAAGTTGGCCCAGGTGCCGTCGGCGCGCTGGCTGGACCTGATCCAGCGGGCGGCGCCGGCCGTCTGCTCGGCCGTTCGCACGCCGAGGAACTCCCGCAGCAGCAGGTCCTCGGCGTCCATGGTGACGTTGGTCTCCAGCTCGCCCTGCCACCAGCCCTGCTCGTGCTGCAGCCCCAGCAGGTGATTGACCGCGCGGTCCAGTGCCGCCCGGCCCGCCTCCGCCGTAGCGGACGGGCCAGGGGCGGTACGACCCTGCGTCACGGTCATGTCGCGTATCTCCCTCTCACCACTGGCGCGCGGTGATGAACTCGGCGATGCCGGAGAACTCGGCCCGCACGTCATCGGGCATCTCGGTGTCGGACAGGCACTGGCCCGCCGACGACAGCGCCGAGTCGGCCGCCTTCTCGGCCCACTCCCGGCCGCCGGCCTGCTCGACCAGCCCGGCCGCGCGGACCAGGTCGTCCTCGGTCAGCGCCTCGGTCTGGCGCAGCAGCACGCCGAGCTCGCGGCCCGGCTCGGTGCCGCTGGTCAGCGCGGCCACCACCGGGAGGGACTTCTTCCTGGCCCGCAGGTCGGCGCGGACCGGCTTGCCGGTGATCTCCGGGGCGCCCCAGATGCCCAGCAGGTCATCGACGAGCTGGAAGGCCAGGCCCACGTGCGCGCCGAACCCGGCCAGGCCCATGGCCAGTTCGGCGGGCGCGCCCACGTAGATGGCGCCGATGCTGCAGGCGCAGGCCATCAGGGCGGCGGTCTTGTCCCCGGCCATCTGCTGGCACTCGTCCAGCGTGACGTCATCGCGGCGCTCGAAGGCCAGGTCGGCGCCCTGCCCGGCGATCAGCCGCTGCACGGCCGCGGACAGGCAGCGTGAGGCCCACAGGCCCTGCGGCGCCGGGCCCTCGAGCAGCAGGTCCTGGGCCAGCACCAGCAGCGCGTCGCCGGCCAGGATCGCGGCCCCGACCCCGTAGACGGTCCAGGCCGTCGGCCGGTGCCGGCGTTCGGTGTCGCCGTCCATGATGTCGTCGTGCAGCAGCGAGAAGTTGTGCACGAACTCGACCGCCGCCGCGGCCGGCACGCCCCGCTCGGGAGGCGAGCCCGCCGCCCGGGCCGACAGCAGCGCCAGCGCCGGGCGCAGCGCCTTGCCGGCCGGGCCGGAGCGGCCCGCCGGCCGGCCCTCGGCGTCGGTCAGGCCCAGGTGGTAGGAGGCGACGATGCGGACGTCCGGGCTCAGCCGGTCCACGGCCGCGGCCACGGCCGGGCCGACCAGGTCGCGCGCGCTCTCGACGCCCGCCGGGATGGTGGCGGTCATGACGGCGACCCCGCAGCCGCCGTCTCGTGCGTGGCCGGCCAGGCCAGCGCGTGGATCAGTTCCTGTGCAGCAGTGCGTCCGCTCCGCACGGCACCCTCCATCGTGTCCGGCCATCCGGTATCGGTCCACGCCCCGGCCAGCACCAGGCCCGGGAGCGAGGTGGCGGCACCCGGGCGCAGCGCGCCGCAGCCCGGTGCCTGGCGGAACGTCGCCCGGCGTTCCCGGGTGACGAAGAAATCCTTGACCGCGGCGGTGGCCGCGGCCGGGAAAAGCTCGGCCAGCGCCGGCAGGAACCGCTCCCGCAGCGCGGCGACCGGGACGTCCACGTAGTCGTCCGCGGCCGACAGCGAGATCGCCAGGTACTGCCCGCTCTCCAGCCCCGACGTCCTGGTCTTGTCGAACACCCACTGCACCGGCGAGTCGACGGCGGCGGCGAACGGCAGCCCGGTGACCTCGCGGTCGTAGATCACGTGCACGTTCACGATCGGCGAGGTGCCCAGCTCGCCGAAGCAGGCGCCGGTCACGCCAGCCGCCGCGGCCAGCCTGGCCGCGGGGCCGGCCGGCACGGCCAGGATCACCCCGTCGGCGGCGATCACCTCGCGGCCGGGGCCGTCGGCGTCGCGGGCTTCCTCTGGCTCGTCCGGATCGTCCGGCTCGTCGGGGACGGTCCCCGACGCGACCGTGACCCGGAAGCCCCCGGCCGGGTCGCGCTCCACGCTCGCCGCCTTGGCGGCCAGCCGCACCCGGGCTCCGAGCCGGTCGAGCAGCCCGGCCGCCGCGCGGCCGTGCAGGTCGCCGAGCGGAACCATGGGCACGCCGATGTCCGCCGCGCTGTTGCCCTCCAGCAGCGCCGTCTTGAGCACGGTCGCCGACAGCGACATGTTGGCGTCGTCCCCGTCGATGTTCAGCGACGAGACGACGAAGAGGTCCCAGAGCCTGCGGCGGACGTTCTCGTTCTGCCCCCTTGCGCTCAGCCAGTCGCCGAGCCGCTGGCCGTCGAGACCGGGCTGAGCCGGGTCGAGGCCGCGCAGGGCGAGGGCGGCGCGCCCGACGCCGAGCCGTTCCGGCAGCGAGAGGTACTGGTAGCCGAGCAGGGCCCGGCTCAGGTGCAGCGGGGCGGGCAGGCCGCTGCGGCGCAGCCTGGCGGCCTCCTTGCCCGGCGACAGCACGGTGACGTCGAAACGATCCTGGAGCACGACCGAGCCGGTCATGCCGAGCTGGGCCAGCAGCTCCTGGTAACTGGTGCAACACCGCAGGAACACGTGCTGGCCGGTATCGACCATCAGGCCGTCGCGGGAGAACGAGCTGGTCGCGCCGCCCAGCCGGGGCCGGGCCTCGAGCAGCGTGACGCCGATCCCGGCCTCGCGCAGCACGATCGCGGCCGTGATTCCGGCCAGGCCGCCGCCGATCACCACGGCGCCTCGTTCGGTCATGGATCCGGTCACGGGCGTCCCTCCGCGGCCAGGCCCCCGGGCGGCGCGGTGTCCTCGGCTCGGGGCTCTTCGGGCTCCCGCCGGGCCGGAGCGCCGGCCGCGTCGCCATCGGGCACCCGCTCGGCGATCCCGGCCAGTGCCCGGAACGCCACCGCCGCCTTGGCCTTGCCCGGCAGCGACTGCCGCGCCCGCAGCGCCGCCGAAGGGTTCGCGACGATGTGCTCGAGCAGCCGCAGGTAGATGCCGGCCATCGCCCCGGCCGAGGCCGCGCTGCGCCGGTCGAGCAGCGGCAGCAGCCGCAGCCCGGTCGCGTACCAGGTGAAGGCCCGCCTGGCCTCGAACCGCACGACGTCCGCGAGCGCGCGATCACCGGCGAGATCGTCGGCGCGGTCGAGGGTGAGCACCGCGCCGAACCGCTCCAGGTCCTCGGCGGGCAGGTACACCCGGCCGTTGATCAGGTCCTCCCGGATGTCCCGCACGATGTTGGTGAGCTGGAGGGCGACGCCGAGGTCGTCGGCCAGGGGCTCGGCCGTGGCGGGATCCCGGCTGGTGAACACGCCCAGCGAGAGCCGCCCGATCGACCCGGCCACGCACCGGCAGTAGTGCTCCAGCTCGGCGAACGTGGCGTAGCTGGTGCCGCGGACGTCGGCCTCGCAGCCGTCGATCAGGTCGCCGAACGCGCCGAGCGGGACCGGGTATCTGGTCGCCGCATCGGCCAGCGCCACCAGCACCGGGTCACCGCCCGCGGCGGTGACGCCGTCCCGCTCGACGGCCGCGATCTCGTCGCGCGCCTGCTGCAGGGCGGCCAGCTTGTCCGCCGCGGGCAGCGTTCCGTCGCCGATGTCGTCGACCCGGCGGGCGAAGGCGTAGACCGCCGAGAGGGCCCGGCGCTTCGCGCCGGGCAGCAGCCGGATGCCGTAGGAGAAGTTTCGGGCCTGGGTCCGGGTCACCTGCTCGCAGTGCCGGTACGCGGCGCGGACACCCGTCATCCCCGCTGCCTGGGCGCTCATTGCGTCACCGCCCTCTTGCGTAGGCCAGGATCAGCTCGCCGGCCAGGCGCCGCTTGCCCGGCCGGGGCGTCTCGCGCAGCACGTCATGATCGGCCGCAGTGATCGCCGCCAGGGCCGCCCGCCCCCCGGCCACGTAACCGGCCACGGCCAGCCGCGCAGCGCCGCGCAGCGTGCCGATCAGCGGGGCTCCCGCATCCAGAAGTTCCCTGGCCCGCCGGGTCTCGAACGCCATCAGCTCCCGTACTTTGGGCGACGCGCTGGCCTGGGCCAGGTCCTGCTCGGTACAGCCGTAGGCGTCCAGGTCCTCCCCCGGCAGGTAGATCCGGCCCGCGCGCAGATCCTCGGCCACGTCCTGCCAGTGCTCGGCGAGCTGCAGCCCGGTGCAGACGGAGTCGGACTGCTCGGCGCGGGCCTGGGTGAAACCGCCGAATATACACAGCACGATGCGCCCGACCGGGTTGGCCGACAGGCGGCAGTAGCCGAGCAGGTCGTCAAAGGCCGGGTACCGGGAGACCACCTGGTCCTGCCGGTTCGCCTCGATCAGGTCCAGGAACGGTTGCATCGGGATCGCGCACTCGGCCACCGCGGGGCCGAGGCCGCGCACGACCAGGCTCCGTGGCTCCGCGCCGTCACCCCCCCGGCCCTGGTTATCGCCCTTTCCTTCCGGCCCGAGGCGGGCGTACAGGCGGTGCAGGTCGGCCTCGAGGCCGTCGAGCAGCGCCGGGCGCTGGTCCGGCGGCGCCCGATCCCCTATGTCATCGGTCGTGCGGGCGAAGCGGTACACGGCCATCAGGTGCCGGCGGCGGCTAGTGGGCAGGATCTTCAGCGCGACGGGAAAGTTCTCGCCGGCCGCCCGTTCGGCCCCCGGATCGACCGCATCGACGGCAGCGCCGATCGTCGCAGTCGGCTCCCCCACGCTGAGCTCGCCGCGCGCTGTCGTCCCCTCGCCCGCCACGGTCTCTATTTGGGCACAGACCGCAATTGAAATGCAAATAATGACGCTCGCGTCAGCTGACAGCCGCGTCGCCTTTTCCCTCCGGTTTGCGCTACCGACCGGTTCGTGTTACGGGGCGGGCGTGCTGGCCTGCTGCCTGGCAGGCTGCCTGCGCCCATATCCCGCCGGGCATGCGAAAGATTAGCTGACGTCTATGTCATATCTTTCATTAACTGACGCCTATGTCATATGCCCCAGAAAACTGACGCCAATGTCATATCACAGCCGCCCGGCCGGCCTCGCCCGGCCCGCGCCCCGGCCGCTTCCGCGCGTCCGGCCCGCGCCGCCGGGCGGCGCGCCCCGCGGCGCCTGAGCGCCCCGGGCGCCAGCCCCCTGAGGCGCGTAGGCGCCGCCCTACCCTCGAGCCCGCCCGCCCCGCGGCGTCCCCGGCTCCCGCCCCCGCCTGGCACACCCAGCCACCCGCGCCAGCCCGACGAAACCTCGACCGCGCCGCTGACCCCGTCGGCCCGGCCCCATTCCCAGGCCAGCCACATCCATCGCGCCCGGCCAGCCCTGACAGCCACTGGCCGGCGGAACGCGCGGCGAGGGCACGCGTCAACTCCGTGCTGCGAGCCTGTGGATGACCGCTGCATCGCACGCTGCTTGTGGATAACCGCCCTCAAAGTTGCGCCCAACTGGTTGATTTTCGACCACTTGGGCCCACGTTTGCGTGGCGAGCGGGACCGGCCCCAGCGCTGGCCCCGGGGCGCCGCGTCAGCCTCGGGCGGGTGTAGCACCCGCGGGCCTCGTTCTCGCCCGTTAGCAAGACGCTTCCCGCCGTCGCCTTGCTCACCCGCCGCCCGCGAGGACCGCGCGGTTCGTTACACGGTTGTTCTTCTACGCCGCGTCGTTCTTCTACGCGGCGTCGCGTTCTCCCCGGGCTCCCTTACCGGAATTCCGGCCGGAATGGCCGTTCTCCCCCAGCCGGATTCACATCCCGCCCGGCGGCTGCGCCGATTGCGCCGTTCCGTTGCGCCGGGACGCCGGACCACACCTCGCGCCGCACCACGCGGGCCGGTCCGCCGACGGGCATCGCGCGCGGCACATCCGGCGGTATGGGACGACGGGGCGAGATGTAACGACGGAGCGAGATGTAACGACGGAGCGAGATGTAACGACGGAGCGGTATGGGACGACGGAGCGGTATGGGACGACGGAGCGGTATGGGACGACGGAGCGGTATGGGACGACGGAGCGGTATGGGACGACGGAGCGGGACGAGAGCGACGGAGCGGGGCGGGCCGATCGCGGGGAGTGCCGGGCGAAGCGAGCCGGTCGGCGGCGGGCCGGGCCGCGAGCGCCCAGCCGAGCTTGCACGCCACGACGACCCGGCCAACGGCCCCGGCGATCACCGGCACGGCGAGGCCGTGCTCCGCCCTGGCGTGAACTTTCTCCCTATTCCCGGCATCTTGCGGATGTCGACAGTATTTGCGTGTAGATAAGTTCTCAGTCCCCGCCGACTGCCGTATCGTTATTGGCTGCGCCAGGGTGGGGACTCCAGGGAGGTTCCGGTGCAAATGGTCGATCGCGGGTAGCGGGCCGTGGACAGCCAGATGACGGCGACCGGGCCGGCGGCAACGCGGGCCCAGGCTGCCGCATGGCCCGTGAGGTCCGGTGCGGTGCCGCCGATCGCCGACGGTTTCAGCGCCAGGCCGGAGTCGGCGCCGGACCTCGGTGCCGCGTTGACTCCTGGTACCACGGTGGTGCTCGCTCCCGGCCGAGCCGGCGAGGCGGGGCCGCGCGATTGGCTCAGCTCATGTGGCAAGACGCAGCTTGCCGTGTACTTTGCCGAGTCGATGTGGCGGTCACGCGGGCTGGACCTGCTGGTGTGGGTGGTGGCTACGAGCCGGGCGTCGGTCCTGTCCGGCTACATGGAAGCGGCGGCCGCCATCAAGTCCGACCACGTCGGTGACGCCGAGTCCGTGGCCGGCCACTTCGTCAACTGGCTGAGCGAAACCACCCGGTCGTGGCTGGTCGTGCTGGACGACCTGCGAAAAGTGGAGGACCTCAAGGGCTTGTGGCCCAGCGGGATGGCGGGCCGGACGTTGATCACCACGAACTCAGGAGAGGTCCCTGGCGACCATCCGGCTCATGCTCTGCAACTGCGGGAGTTCAGCACTCGCGAGGCCATGAGCTACCTGATGGGCCGCCTGACCGCCGACCCGGATCAGCGCATCGGGGCCATCGACCTCGTCGCCGACTTGGGCTGCGAGCCGCCCGCGCTCTTCCAGGCCAGCGCGGTCATCGCCAGCTCAGGCCTTTCGTGCCGGGACTACCGGGACTTTTTCGCGCAGCGGCGAGCCCAGCTGGCCGAAGCCGCCGACCATGAGCGGGCGGCCGCCGCCGTCACCTGGACCATCTCCGTCGAGCAGGCCGAGCGGCTCGCGCCGGGCGGCGGCGCGCAATATCTACTCGCGCTGGCCGCGCTGCTCGATGGCCACGCGATACCCGGCCAGGTGTTCACCGCCCCGGCCACGTGCGAATACCTTTCGGCCGGCACCGGTTCGTCGATCGACCCGGGCCGCGCCTGGCGGGCGCTGCTCAGCCTGGAGCGGGTCGGCCTGCTGGTGGTCGATCCGGCGACCACGCCACCCACGGCTCGGATGGCCTCCGTCGTTCAGGCGGCGATCCGGTCGGCCACGCCCAAACGGGTCGCCGAGCGCGCGGCCAGGGCCGCGGCCGACGCGCTGCTGGAGGTGTGGCCCGACGGGGAGCCGGAGGTATGGCTGGCGGAGAGCCTCCGTTCGTGCACTGCCAGCCTGAGGCTCGCCGCCGGTGACGGGCTCTGGGCAGGAGGCGGCGTCCATCCGCTCCTGGTGCGGGCCGGCCAGAGCCTCGATAGCGCGCGGATGACCGGCCCGGCCGTCGCCTACTGGCGGGAGCTCGCCGCAGCCAACGACCGGATCCTCGGGTCCAGCAGCGCGGACACGCTCACCGCCGGCAGTCGGCTGGCCGCGGCGCTCATGATTGCCGGCCAGACGGCCGAGGCCGTCGCGTGGGGCCAGTGGGTACTCGCCGGCCGGGCCCGCTTGCTCGGGCGCGATCACCCGGAAACCATCTCGGCCCGGATTGAGCTCGGCCGTGCCTTTGTCGCCGCGGGCCAGGCCGATGCCGCGCTGCCCTTCCTGGAAGAGGCGGTCGGTGAATGTGAGCGCGTCCTCGGTTCCGATCACCTTCAGACCCTCGCCGCGCGAGATGAACTCGCGATCGCTTGCCGAAGCGCGGGCAAGACCGACGAGGCCATCCGCCTCTACCGGGGTGCGCTCGCCGACCGCGAGCGGGTTCAGGGGCAGCGGCATCTCGACACCATGACCACCCGGCAACGGCTGGCCGAGTCCTACCTGGCCGAGGGCCGGGTCAAGGAAGCCATTTCCCAGCTCAAGAAGCTGCTGTCGGATCGGGAAAAGGTTGAGGGGCCCGACCACCTGGACACGATCGTGGCCCGAGGCAGCCTGGCCTCGGCCTACCACTCGGCGGGCCGGATGGCCATCGCCGTGCAGCTTTACGAGCAGGCTTGCCAAGGCTACGAGCGGGTTCTCGGCGCCGATAACCCGGAGACCCTGGCCCGCCGAGCGAACCTGGCCCACGCCTATTACACGGTGGGCCGACTGAGCGACGCGACGGCCACGCTGCGCGACACCGTTGACCGCTGCGAGCGGGCCCTGCCGCCTGGCGACCCGCTGACCCAGACGGTCCGCGACAGCCTGATCAACATCGCCGGGGAATGACAGCGAGCAGCATCAGCGCGCGGACCGCCCGGCGCTGGCAGGCCGTTGACCCGTTGCTGCCTGCGCGCGCGCCCCGGTCGCCAGGCTGCGGTGCCGACCTGGTCGTCGCCGGGCCAGATGGAGAGCCCGCGGCGGTCGGGACATGCGAGCACTGGGAGGGAGTTCCCGGCTCGCTGGATCTGTGCTGGGGGGCAGCGCGCCGGTTCCAGCTCACCACGCAGATTGCGGGCCGGGACGTCGCGGCAGCGCTGGATCGGATGCTGTCGCTATGGCGCGATCATCTGGCTCACGTTCCCGGGACCGGGGCGGAGGACAGTTCCGCGGTCGTCACCTGGCCGAGCCGCGACATCGACGGCGTCAAGCCCTTGATCAGGCACGGGCTCGTGCCGCTGACGGTCGTCGCCGCGCGCAACGTGGCCCGGCCCGCGGGCGCTCCGCCACCGCTAGCCGTCGGTAAAGACCGGAGAACGGAACTCCCCCCGGCGGTGCGCGACGGGGCGAAGATCAGGCGGGCTGGTGCCGCGGACATTGACGAGGTGGTCCGCCTCGGACTCGAGCTGATCCGCTTCGACGCGCACTTCGATTGCGTGATCGAGCGGCCCGGCGCGGCCGGCGCGCTGGGACGCTATATCGCCCCGCTGCTGGATGCCCCCGAGCCGTGGACGTGGCTGGCCGAGCTGGACGGCACCGTCGTCGGCATGGTCTCCGCTGAGCCGCCCGAGCACGCGCGCTGGATCGCGCCCATGGTGAGCGTGGCGCCGGTCGCGTACCTCATGCAGATGATCGTCTCGCCGGCTCAGCGTGGTAGCGGCCTTGGCGCCGCGATGGTCGCGGAGGCGCACAGGGAAATGGAGGCCGCGGGCGTGGCGGCCGTGCTGCTGCATTACGGGCAGCTCAATCCGCTGTCCGCACCGTTCTGGAGCCGGCAGGCGTACCGGCCGCTTTGGACCTCGTGGGAGGCCAGGCCGGCCCGCGCCATCCGCTGACGCGAGCCGGTCCGCTGACGCACCGCTGGCTCGCAACAGACCGGCCGGGCCCGGGTGTGATCCCCGCGGCCCGGCCGGTACGGTGTGCGGTGTCAGTGCCGCCGCTGCCGCATGCCGTCGCTCTCCCGCGGGATCTGGAAGAACGGCGAACGGAGGCCGAAGCGCGCGATGAACATCAGCACGATGCCCAGGACGACGACGCCCACCAGCGACATGTTCTGCGAGGCGGGCGCGGCCTGGCAGGACTTGAGGATGATCCAGCCCAGGAATCCGGCGGCCCCGAGCGGGAGGATGCCCAGGATCAGCGCGTCCCAGGGGTTGGTGAAGATGCGGCGCCGGTAATAAGCCATCGTGGCCAGCGCGGTGAGAATGTAGAACGCCCCGAAGATCAGGCCGCTGGTGTTGATGACGTTGGTGAACGCGTCCTGGACCGAGCTGGCCAGCAGGTAGATCCAGGTGAGCCCGACGAGGAGTACGCCGACGACGATGCTCGCGGCGACCGGGGTGGCGAACCGGCGGGACACCGTGGCCAGGAACTCCGGCAGCGACCGGTAGCTCGCCATCCCGTAGATGATCCGCGAGGTGAGCACGATGTTGGTCAGCGTGGCCGCGATCACCGAAAGCGCGAGGGACAGGGCCATCACCTTGGCCCAGCCCGAGCCGCCGATCACCTGCGCCACGTAGACGAGCGCGTCGGTGGAGTGAGCCTGGAGCGCCTTGGGCGACACCACGCCCTGCAGGCCCAGCTGCGCCACCGAGTAGATGATGGTCAGCAGGATGACCGCCACGATGGCGGCGCGGCCCGGGTTGATGCGCCGGTGCTTGGTCTCCTCGTTGACGTACAGGGTGCCTTCCCAGCCACTGAAGATGAAGACCGAGATGAGGAGTCCGGCCGCCAGGCTTCCGCCCCCGCCGACCCCGGAAAGGCTGAACCAGCCCTTCGTGATCGGATAGGTGCCCGAATGGTGGTGCAGCACCAGGAACAGGCCTACGAGGGCGAACGCGATGAGGATTGTGTACTCGACCGCCGCCATGCCGACCTGCGTTCGCGCGGTAATGCGGATGCCGACGATCGCGATGATGAGCATGACCACCGAGACAATGGTGGCGATGCCGATATTCGTCCACGTGCTGGCGGTGCCGTTGCTGAAGACCGCGACGACCGATGGCCCGATCACCTCGACGCCGGCGACCGCGCCGATGATGTACCCGGCGATCATCAGCCAGCCGGTCAGGAACCCGAGGTACGGGTTGATCGAGCGCCCGACCCATTCGAACGACGCCCCGCAGTTTGCGTTCCACATGTTGAGCCGACGGTAAGCGTTGGCGATGATGAGCATGGGAACGCCGGTCAGCACGATGCTCGGCACGCTGCCGTAGGCCGTCGCCGCGGCGAGCGAGGCCAGCGTCAGCGCGACGCACACCGCCGGAGCGGCCGAGGCCATGCCGATGACAGTGTCCTGCGCCACCCCGATGGCGTCGGGCTGGAGCCGGGCTGGCGGGGCCGGCGCGATTGCGACCGCAGCGGCCGGATGATCCGTCATCTGTTCCTCTCCTGTCGTGTTCGGCCCGCGCGCTTTGCGCTCTCTTGCGGGCTGGGTGACGGCCCCGATCAGTACCCGTCAGCAACGCCCGCCGCGTTTCGCTCCCGGACCGGGCAACCTTCACCACGGCCGAAGAGCGCACGCAGCGGCTGTGCCACGGGCGCGAAAGTCCGTCGGGTCAACGTCGATGAGCGGACCTGCGGCCAGCCAGAGGCTCTTGCCTGGCGTGTCGGCACGGAGTGTCGGCACGGCATGGAAACCCCCCACGCGATCAGGAATCATCGGCGGTCAGAGCGTTAGGTACGAAGCGGGGCTGACCGCCGATACGTCAGCCCGGCGGAACCCTGCCGGGATCATAGCGGTTATTTTCGGGTAGTGGACGTCAAGTACTACGAGTTGTCCATTTAGTCAGACGCGCTTCACGAGTCTCAGAACTGACGAGTAACATGTGTAAATCCGGACAACCCAGACGCATATTGCAATGGCAGAGCGAAACTTCAGTCCCAGATGGGGATTGCGGATAGGACCGGCAGGCCCGCTGGCGTGGCCAAAACTCCCGGATGCCCAGCATGCCGGGGATTCGGCCGGTAAAGGAGGCGCGCTTGTGACCACGTTGGGCCGACGGCATGCCCGTCCGGGCGGAACGGAGATCGCGACCGTCCGAGAACTTCTGGTCCCGCCGAGGACGGCGTTCGGAACGGCGAACTTCTGCTGAGAACTGATCAAAAATACGCAGACGGTCATGTACTGTACCGACGGGAAACCATTCATCCCACCGCGGGGAGTGACGGTGACTCAGCGGTCAGGCGATCCGCGGTGCGGCGCGCGCTGGTGCAACTCGGCAACCCGTGGACGGCTGCCGGGTCGTGGCCTTGCCAGCGGCCGCTGGCCGGCCGTCACCGGTACGGGGCTGACTGAGCACACCCTGATCCGCGGGCTCGTGCGGGGGGACGGACGGGCGACCCGGGAGCACGCGATCCGGACCAGGGAGTTACCACATGGGCACGCACATGTTGCCGGGCCGCGAGCGATGGCGTGCACTGCGCCGATCGATACGCTTCACCACCGCGGCCATCCTGGCCGTGCCGATTATCGCCGCGGTCGTCATGTGGGTCTTCGCCGGCGTCACCCTCAGCCGCGCACTCACCAGCCACAACCAGGCCGCCGTCCACGGCACCGTGCTGATCAGAATCGCGGTGGCCGATGCCGTCGGCCTGGTCGCGCTGCTCATCGCGGCCGCGGGCATGGTGTGGTTCGCCCGCCGACTGTCGCGTGATGCCTCGGTCCTGGAGGCATCGGCCCGCCGGTTCGCCGACCAGCAGCTGCCCCAGCTCGTGGAGCGAATTCGCCGCGGCGAGATCTTCGACCCGGCCAGTGAGCTTCCCCCCTCGGCGCGCATGAAGGTCACCGAGTTCTCTCGCGCCGCCGCGGCGCTGACCAACGTGCAGCGCACCGCGCTAAGCGCCGCGGCCACGGAGACAAGCCTGCGCAGCGGGGTCAGCCAGGTCTTTGTGAGCCTGGCCCGGCGGAGCCAGTCGCTGCTCCAGCGTCAGCTCCGGCTGCTCGATGATCTCGAGCGTAAGGCCGTTGACCCCGGCGCGCTGGCCGACCTGTTTCCCCTCGATCACCTCACCACCCGGATGCGCCGCCACGCCGAGGGCCTGATCATTCTCTCTGGCGCCGTGCCCGGGCGGGCCTGGAGCAGCCCGGTTCCGATCATCGACGTGATCCGCGGAGCCATTGCCGAGGTTGAGGACTACAAGCGGATCGCGTTGGCCACCACGTCGGAGGACATGGTGACCGGCTCGGCCGTTGCGGACATGATCCACTTGCTCGCGGAGCTGATCGAGAACGCTACGCTCTTCTCCCCGTCGGGTACCCGCGTGGAGGTCAAGGCTGAACGGGTCGGCAACGGGTTCGCGTTCGAGATCGAGGATCGCGGCCTGGGCATTAAGCCCGAGGAGCTGGACGCGATCAACTTGCGGCTTGGCAGCCCGGCGGATTTCGATCTGGCCAATGCCGACCAACTGGGGCTGTTCGTGGTCGGCAAGCTCGCCGCCCGGCACGGCGTGCGCGTGTTCCTGCGCCCCTCCCCGTACGGCGGCACCACGGCGATCGTGCTCATGCCCAGCAGCATGATCACGACAGCGGCCGAGCTGCCGACTGGTCCCCAGGCGACCGAGGCTGAGGCAACGGCCGATCACAACGAGGATCTGCACCTGGCCCTGACCGGCCGGTCCAGACGACAGCCGACGACGGCCGAGAGCACGCCCGGTACCCTGCCGATCCGGCACAGTGTCTTCGGGAGCCAGGCGGATACCGACAACTTCCCCAGCCTGCCCGGCATCCGGCGCGGCCAGCCAGACAACAACCGTGGTCACCCAGAGATGAGTCCCAGCCAGCCAGCCGCTGCGCCCGGCGAGCCCGCCGAGCCGGTCGCGCAGCCCGCCGAGCCGGCCTTCTTCTCGAGCCAGCCGACCTTTCTCAGTCAGCCGGTTTTCCCCGACCTTGCTGCTCCCCGTCGGCAGAACACCGACGCCGACCGGCCGGTCTTTCCTGACCTGCCCAAGGCCGGGCGAGGCCAGCCAGGCGGAACGGGCGGCCCGCCGGTCAAGCCCGGCCAGCCAGGCAGCAGCGTTAGCGCGGGCACGCACCGGGGCCTGCCGCGCCGGGTCCGCCAGGCCAACCTCTCGCCTCATCTGCGTAACAGCCCGGCCTCCGGGACCGCCGCGTCCTTCCGCGAACCGGAGGTCCGCTCGCCGGAACAGGCGCAAAGCCTGCTTGCCTCGCTGCAGCGCGGGTGGGAGCGCGGCCGTGAGGCAGAGGTGCCGGATTCCGACGGCGCGGCCGACGGGCGGGACGCCAGGGACAGCGCGCGCGGGGCATCGCAGGAGGACACGTGACGGACGAATTTGGAACAACGTCGGCCGGCCAGGAGCTGAGCTGGCTGCTTGACGACCTCGCCGCCCGGGTGGACCAGATACAGCAAGCCGTGATCTTGTCTCGCGACGGTCTGACCGTGGCCGCCTCCCAGAGCCTGAGCCGCGAGGACGCCGAGCATCTGTCCGCGCTGGCCGCGGGGGTCCAGAGCCTGGCCAGAGGCGCGGGCGAGCATTTCAACCTGGGTGAGGTACGCCAGACCATCATCGAGCTCGAGCGGGCGTTCCTGTTCGTCACCGCGGCAGGCCATGGCAGCTGCCTGGCCGTGATGTGTCCGTCGAATGCCGATGCGGGGCTCATCGCGTACGAGATGGCCATGCTCGTCAAGCGCGCCGGACCGCACCTGGCCGCGCAGCCCAGGCTCACCTCACGCCGGATTCCCGGCGAGTGAGTCCGCCATGCCCCGGTACGACAGGTGGACCGATCAGGAAGCCGGACCGGTCGTCCGGCCGTATGCGCTGATCGGCGGCCGTACCGACCCGGCGGGCGACATGGTGCTCGACCTCATCGCGGTCGTCGCCGCGGCGGGCCCGATCCCGGGCCGGGCCGAGCTGGCCAAGCTCAATCCCGAGCACCGCAAGCTTCTCAGCCTGTGCCAGACCCCGGTCACCGTGGCCGACGCGGCGGTCGACGTGGCCCTGCCTCTTGGCGTGGTCCGCGTCCTGCTGTCCGACCTGATTCAGCAGGGCATGATCGCTGTCCTGCCGCGGCCAGCCGCACGCCAGCAGGCCAGCACCGACCTGCTCAAGGAGGTACTCGATGGGCTCCGCTCCCTCTGAGGGCGAGGCCGATAGCAGCCAGCTCACCCCGGTCAAGATCGTCGTGGCCGGGGGATTCGGCGTGGGCAAGACCACGCTCGTCAGCGCGATCAGCGAGATCCGACCGTTGCGCACCGAGGAGTCCCTGACTCAGGTGGGAATCGGCGTTGACGATCTCACCGGGGTCTCCGGCAAGACCACCACCACGGTGGCCATGGACTTCGGCCGGATCTCGATGGGCGCCCGGCTCGTGCTGTACCTATTCGGCACCCCAGGCCAGGACCGGTTCTGGTTCATGTGGGACGACCTGTCCTATGGCGCGCTGGGTGCCGTGATCCTGGCCGATACTCGCCGCCTGAGCGACTGCTTCCCGTCCGTCGACTACTTCGAGCGCCGCCAGCTGCCGTTCATCGTGGCGGTCAACGCCTTCGACGGCGCGCCCCGCTACGACCCCGAGGACGTGCGTATCGCCCTGGACCTCGACCCGAATGTACCGGCCATGCTCTGCGACGCCAGGGAGCGCGGCTCGGTCAAGGAGGTCCTCATCACCCTGGTGCAGCATGTGCTGACCGCTGGCCCGGGCGATGGCCAGGAGACACCGCCCGGGCCGGGCGACGTGGGCTGGCCCGGCCCGGTGGGCCGGGCCGTCTTACCGGACGCGGACGGGTCGGACGGCAACGCCGAGACCGCGGCCCGCCCGGCTCAGGAGGCGCTGCCGCCGGCCGCCGACGGGTCGTAGGCCTCGATCGGCTCCTTGAAGTAAGGGGATCGGCCGATGAACCGCGCGAACAGCAAGAACACGATGCCAATGGCAAGCATGATGTACATGTAATGCATGATCGTGCCATTCCATCCGCCGAGGCCGGGCACTGACTTGAACGCCACCCAGAGCAGGAAGGCCGCCGAGACCAGCGGAACCAGCGCCAGCTCCAGGAAGGCGCCAACACCGCGCGCGGCCAGCCTCCGGTAGTACACGGCCATCGCGATTCCGGTCGCGGCGTAGAAGAGGGCGAACATCAGCCCGACGGAGCTGACCACGTTGGTGAAGGCGCCTTCGACGCTGTCCGAGCCGAGCGTATAGATCCAGGTGACCACGAGCGTCAGCACGGCGAAGACCACCGTGGCGACCGCGGGCGTCCGGTGCCTGGGGTGCGACCGGCCCAGCGCAGAGGGCAGCACCTTGTCCTGACCCATGGCAAAGGCGATCCTCGACCCGGCCACCAGGGCGGTCTGGGTGGCGCCCACGATCGAGAGCAGGACCGCGACGATCATCAGCTTGTCCCAGGGCGAGCCCGCCACCGACTTGACGATGTACGCCAGCGCATCGTCGCCGTTGTTGGCCAGCGCCTTCTGAGTGACGCCGCCCTGGAAGGCGAAGGTGTAGAAGGCGTACATGATCCCGAGCGTGACCACGCCGACCACGACCGCCCGGCCCGGGTTCACCCGGGACTGCGACGTCTCCTCGTTCACGTACACCGAGGTGTCCCAGCCGCTGAACATGTACACGGCGATGAGGATCCCGCCGACCAGGCCCGAAGTCCCGCCCATCGAGTGCCAGGAGAACCAGCTCCAGTGGAACGGCGAGGTGCCATGGTGATGCCCGAGCACGGCCACCAGGACCACGACGGCGAACACGGTGAGGATCACGTACTCGATGCTGGCCAGGACCCACTGGAACCGCGCGGTGAGCTGGATTCCGATGTAGGCGATGACCGTCACGATTACCAGCCAGACCGAGGCCGATATCGCCGTGGCCACGCTGGAGTTCTGCGCGCTGGGATCGACGACCTGCAGCACGTAGGGGCCGACCGGCAGGATGTCGGAGATCGTGCCGAGGAAGTATCCGAGCAGCATGATCCACCCGACCACGAAGCCGAGGTAGGGCGTGATGGCGCGTCCCACCCAGACATAGGATCCGCCGCAGTCGACCCGCCAGCGGTTCAGCCGCCGGTAGGCCAGCGCGATGCCGAGCATGGGCAGGAAGCAAACCAGGATCGTGATCGGCCCGGCGAAGGAGGCGGCCCCGACGATCGCCGCCAGCGACACGGCCAGCGACGCGGTCGGGCCGGACGACGCCATCCCGACGATGATCGCGTCGGCCAGGCCGATGGCGTTCTGCCGCAACCCGGGATGCCCCTGGGCTGCGTCTTGCGTGGTCTCCGCGGCCGAGCTGGAGTCGAGATCAGCCATGGTGCCCTGCTTCCTGATCGAAATGACCGGTCCGGTTTGCGTTCACTGCCGATACCCGCCGTCGCCTGGCGGGCCGATGGCCCGTGGGCCTCTCGCTCAACTCGAGAGTCACCCCGTCGGGATCCAGGAAATAGATGCACTTGAAGTCCTTGTACGCGCCTCGGGGAATCGTGACGAGTTCCCTGGAGCGCGCTCGATAGCCGGCCTCGGTCAGCCGCTCCACCACCTGCTCGATGTGGTCGACCTCGAGGCAGATGTGTGCCATCCCCGGCCGGTTCATGCCGCCGGGCGGCAACGGGGCGGCGCGCGGCCGCCAGTACGCGAACAACTCGAGTACCGCCCCGCCGGGAAGCTCAAGCTCGGCCCACTCGATCCGGGTGCCGTCGAGCCCGATGATCCGGTCCAGGTGCTCCCACTCCACCAGGCCGCGGCCGAGCTCGCGCAGGCGGACGTGATCGCGCCAGAAGGCTAGCGATACGTCGAGGTCACGAACCGTCAGGCCCACGTGGCTGAGCCGCTGCACGCGCTGCATCTAAGTCGCGCGCCGGCGTGCTCAGGGCGACGCCCGGCTGGAAGCCGCGACATGCATGCGATTTCCCGGCGAAGCAACTCACGAACGCACCGGCGGCGATGGCTGACAGAGCGGGAGAACGGAGCAACATTGGCCTCCCGGGTGGGTTCGCGGTGCGCATTGTTCCCAGAGCCGCTTTAAGTTGTCGTAACGAGAACTTAGAGTTGGGCATCAATGCTGTCAAGAGACCGGACAGCGGCGAGGAAGGACGGGGGGCCGACCCGTGACCAACGAAATGGCCGCTGACCAGCAGGCCAGACGGCAGCCCCTCGTCCATGAATACGTGGCCGAGCAATTGCGCCGTGAGATAGCCCTGGGGCTGTTCTCCTCCCGGAGTTCACTGCCGCCGGAGCGCGAGCTGGCGGCGATGTTCGGGGTGGGCATCATGACCGTGCACCGGGCGATCCGCCTGCTGGAATCGGAGTTCCTCATCACCAGCAGGCGGGGCCGCGGCGGCGGGACGTTCATCGTCGGGGGTGCCCGCGACGACGGGGCTACCCGGCAGCTTCAGGCCAGGGCGCGCCAGGAGCGGCGGGCGATCGAGGAAGCGCTCGAATGCCGGATGGAGCTCGAGCCGCAGGTGGTCGGGCGGGCGGCCCGGCACCGCTCGGCGGAAGATCTCGCGGCCCTGCGTGACCTGCTGGACACGGCCGCGGCCACGGATGACGACGTGGAGTTCACCAAGCTCGACGCCCGGTTCCACACCCGGATCGCGGCGGCGGCCAGGAACCGCTTCCTGGCCGACGCTCTGGAACGGGTCAGGGCCGAGCTGTACGTTATCTTCCTGCTGTTGCCCGACACGCCGCTCTGGCAGCAGCGCAGTCTTGAGGAGCACGAGCGCATCTTCATCGCCCTGGAGGAAGGGGACGCCGAGCGCGCGGCCCGGGCGGCGGCCCGGCACGTCCGCCACTCCGTGGCGAGCGCCAGGGCGATGCTCCATTCGCTCTGAGCTCGGCGCGCACAGGAAGGCCCGACATGAACCACAGGCCGGCCCGCTCCGGAGCCGCGCTGGCCCCCGGGCGGGCCCGGTGATCGCGCAGCACTTCGACTTCAGCGGCCGCTCGGCGGTGATCACGGGTGCGGCCGGAGCGATCGGCGCGGCCGTCGCGCGCTCGTTTGCGCAGTCGGGGGCGCGAGTGACGGGCCTCGATGTCCGGCCCGCCGACGGCGTCGTCTGCTGCGACATCACCGACGAGGCGGCCGTCGGCCGGGTCATGGCAGACATCGCCTCCCGACATCAGGTGACCGATCTCGTGCACTGCGCCGGCGTCCTGTCCGTCGGTGACGTGCTCACGGTGCCGGCCGGCGAGATCCGGCGGGTGCTGAACATCAACCTGATGAGCGCGTTCATCGTCGCGCAGGCCGCCGGCCGGCTACTCGGCCCCGGCGCGGCCATGACGTTCCTTGGATCGCAGGCCGCCGTGCACGGCGCTGCGGGCTGGGCCGCGTACTGCGCCGCCAAGGCCGGGGTTGTCCGGCTCGTCGAGTCGCTGGCCCAGGAACTCGGGCCGAGCGGTATCAGGGTGAACGCGGTGTGCCCGGGCAGCGTCGACAGCCCGATGACCGGGCATGCGATAGACCTGATCGCCACCGAAGAGCATGCCGAGGCGGCGGCGATCAGGCACCGGTACGAGCGGGCCAACCCGCTGGGGCGGATGGCCAGCACCGACGAGATCGCCGGGATCTGCCTGTTCCTGTCCTCGCCGCTGGCGAGCTACATCAACGGAGCGTCGATCATGGTAGACGGGGGGGATCGGCCGGGATGACCGACACCGAACTGCCGCCGGACATCGAGTCGGTCAGCGTCTGCGTCCCCGATCACTACGGCCGGCTGGCCGGGAAACGGATCGGTGCCGCGCGGCTGGAGGCGGCGCTGGCCGACGGGCTGGACATGCCGGACTTCCACCTGGTGACCGGCCCGGACATCCAGCCGGCGGCCGGGGTGCCGGCCACCGGGGACCACACCGGCTTTCCCAACGACCTGCTGTGGCCGGACATGCCGACCCTCCGGCGGCTGCCGTGGCAGCCGGACTGCGCCATCGTGCTGGCCGAAGCCCGGCGCCGGAACGGGGGCGTTATCCCGGAGGCGCCGCGTGCCATCCTGCGACGGCAGGCGGAGCGGCTGGCCCGGCGCGGGCTGTCCGCATGGGTCGCCACCGAGCTGGAGTTCTACGTGTACGAGGACTCCTACGCCGAGTCGTTCCGCAAGGGCTATCGCGACCTTGCCGGGCTCTACCATCGCATCGGCGACAACGACGTGCTCGTCACCGAGTTCCTCGAGCCGTACCTGCGACCGCTGCGGCTGGCCATGGCCGGGCTCGGCCTGCCCGCCGAGACCACCCAGGGCGAGGGCGGCGTGGGCCAGGCCGAGATGAACTTCGCGCCCGGCGCGCCGGTCCGGGCGGCCGACGGCACCGTCCTGTTCAAGCACGCGGCGAAGGCGATCGCCCATCAGCATTCCCGCGCCGTGACGTTCATGGCCAAGCCGGACCAGCGTCAGCCCGGTTCCGGATGCCACCTGCATCTCTCGTTGCGTGACGAGGCGGGCAACCCGTGCACCTCGGTCGGTCCGGGGCCGGCCGACACCGAACTGAGCGAGCGGGCCCGCCGGTTCCTGGCCGGAGTCCTGGCCTTCTCGCCCGAACTGACGCTGCTGCACGCTCCGCTGGTCAATTCCTACCGCAGGCTCCAGCCCGGCGACTGGGCGCCATCGGCGGCCACCTGGGGCTATGACAACCGCGCGGCCATGGTGCGCATCGTCGGCCGCGGCCCGTCCCTGCGGATGGAGTTCCGGCTGCCCGGAGCGGACGCCAACCCCTACCTGACGATCGCGGCCGTGCTGGCGGCGGGCATCGCCGGGCTGGAGGACGACGGCATCGAGCTCCCCGCCGCGCTGCCGCCCGGCGGATCGCCGTCCGGCGCCGGCGACGCGGATATGGCCGGTCCCGGTGCCACGGTCCCGATGGACCTCACCGAGGCGATCCGGCGGTTCGAGGAGTCAAAGCTGGCCACGCGGGCGTTCGGCGACGACGTCCGGGATCACGTGGCCGGCATGGCCCGCCACCAGCTCACGCTGGCCCGGAAGGCCGTTACCGACTGGGAGCTTGAGCAGGGCTTCGAAACGGCCTGATTTTTTACCGGAGGTATCCGTTGAAATAGGTTAAAAGAGACAGGAAGTGCACCGAACTAAGTCGTAGGTTAACAGGTAGTTACCACCGTAAGTTACCGGTTAGTTACGACCGTCTAATGCGGCCTTCTTGTCATTTTGATCCCGAGTTGGCGGGTTTCGCTAGTGATCTTGATAAGGGACTGTTAAGATCACAAACCCCTCGGGTTCTGTCCCGATAACAGCCGGTTCGCTGATCACTTCTCACGCCGAGGCCACATTTATGGGTTTGCGTCGCCGGTCAATACGCTTGAGGATCTTCCTCCTCGTTGCCATACCGATCGTGTCCCTGATGGGACTGTACGCGTTCGCGGCGACGATAACGGCCTTTGATGCCATCAATCTGGCCCGGTCCACCACGCTGAAGAACACGATCGGCACGCCCACCGGCAACCTCGAAGCCGCGGTCGATGCCGAGCGTCTCGTGGCCGTGGTCTACCTCGCCGCGCCGGTGCCTTCGAACCTGGCCGGGCTGCAGGCGCAGGAGCGGAAGACCGAGCAGGCCCAGGCCGCTTTCAAGGCGGCCGCCGCGGCCACGATGAACGGCTCCGCTGGCGCGCGGGAAAAGCAGGCCATCAACGCGCTGCTGGCGCAATCGGCCGGCCTCACCTCGCTGCGCTCGCAGATCGCGTCCGGGTCCATTAGCAGGCCGCAGGCGATCGCCGCCTACGCCAACGTCACCGACGCCGCCGACACGGTGCTGAATGACACGATCCTGCAGGAAACCAACGTCACGGTGGTGACGCAGTCCCTGGCGCTGGTCCGCGCGGGCCGGTCGGAGGAATTCCTCCTCGAAGAGGACGCGCTGATCAACGGGGACGCGATCGCGAGGACGTTCTCGGCCGCCGACCGCCAGCAATTCGCTGAGCTGGTCGGAGCCCGGCGGACGATCTACGCCGAGGCCCTGCCGGACATGCAGCCCGTCTACCGCGCCTTCTACCTCAAGGACGTTAGCCCCCAGGCGTCGGCAGCGCTGGAGCAGATGGAGAACGCGATCATCGCCGACGCCCGGCCGGGCCGGGTCCCGCCGGTGTCCCTGCCGTCCTGGAACCTGGCCGCCGGCGCCGTCTCGGCCGGGCTGTCGAACGCGAGCTTCCAGGCGGCTACCGAGATCACGACCCGGGCGCAGCCGGTCGCCGACGCCACGTTCCTGAGGCTGTTCCTGGTCGGAGGCCTCGGTCTGCTGGCGGTCATCTTGTCGATCATCATCTCGGTCTGGATCGGCCGGGGCCTCGTCCAGCAACTGGCCGCCTTGCGGCGGTCCGCCCTTGACCTGGCCACCAAGCGCCTGCCCAGCGTGGTGCAGCGGCTACGGGCCGGGCAGGAGGTGGACGTATCGGCCGAGGCACCGCCGCTGGAGTCGAGCGGCGATGAGATCGGCCAGGTCAGGGAGGCCTTCAACGCGGTGCAGCGGACCGCGGTGGAGGCGGCCGTGGACGAGGCCCAGCTCCGGCGCGGCATCAGCGATGTCTTCCGCAACCTGGCCCGGCGCAGCCAGTCGCTGCTGCACCGCCAGCTGGCCCTGCTGGACACCATGGAGCGCCGGGCGAGCGACCCGGACGAACTCGAGAACCTGTTCCGCATCGACCATCTGACGACCAGGATGCGCAGGCACTCGGAGGGCCTGATCATCCTGTCCGGCGAGTCGCCCGGACGCGGCTGGCGGCACCCGGTGCCCTTCGTCGACGTGCTGCGCGCCGCGGTCGCTGAGGTCGAGGACTACTCCCGGATCAGGGTCAGCACCGGGAGTCGCGCCGCGCTCATCGGCCCGGCCGTGGCCGACGTCATCCACATGATCGCGGAACTCGCCGAGAACGCGACGATCTTCTCCCCGCCCACCGCTCCGGTCCGCATTCACGGAGACCTGGTGGGGCGGGGATACGCCATCGAGATCGAGGACCGCGGGCTCGGAATCCCGCCGGAAAAACTGGCCGAGATCAATAACAATCTCGCGCACCCGCCGCAGTTTGATCTTTCCGGAAGCGAGCGGCTAGGCCTGTTCGTGGCCGGGCAGCTCGCCCTCCGGCACGACATCCGGATCACCCTGCAAGGCTCCCCCTTCGGCGGCACGACGGCCATCGTGCTGATCCCGACCGCCCTCGTCGTCACCGAGGGCTCCTATACCGCTGAGGTCTCGCCGCCGCCAGGCGACCGGGCGATCCGTCTCAGCGGCCGGCAGGCCGCGCTGGCGCGCGCCGTCGCGGAGCCGGCCGCGCTGGCGCCGGCCGCGGCGCTCACAACGGCGGCCGAACCGCTGCCGGTCGCGGCGGCTGACCCGTCGGCCCGGCCGATCGTGACCGACCTGCCCTCCCGCCCGATCGCGCCCGATCTCCCGGTCCGCCCGGCCGCCGCCGACCTCCCGGTCCGCCCGATCGCGCCCGATCTCCCGGTCCGCCCGGCGGCCGCCGACCTCCCGGTCCGCCCGGTTCCGGCCGACCGGCCGTCCCGGCCCGCGGCGAGCGACCTGCCGCCCGGCGATGCCGCACCCGCCGCACCCGCCGCACCCGCCGCGGCCGCCGCACCCGCGGCGCAGGCGGACAGCGTTTTCACGCCACGGCGCCGCCAGCCGACCACGGTGCCCGGCACCGTCTTCACCCTTGGCGGGGGCGAGCCGCCGGCCGCCGCCGACGGCCCCGGAGCGGACTCACGGGTCAGCACCGCCGACCTGACCGCGATGGGGCTGCCGGTGCGGGTCCGGCAGGCCAGCCTGGCACCGCAGCTGCGTGACACCGGACCGCACGGCGCAGACGGCGACGAGAGCGCGCCGAGCGCGCCCTCGCCCGAGGTCGCGCGGAGCACCATGACGGCGCTGCAGCGGGGCTGGGAGCGTGGCCGTTACGTCACCGGGACCGTGACACCGCCACCCGACGAGACGCTGAATACAGACAGCAGCAGCAGCGAAAAAAGCGGCGAGCAACAACGCGATGAGTGATCCCGCGAGCCGCGGCGGGATCGGGAGCGCTAGAGGGGGACCCCGTGAGCCTGGCCAGCGAACTTGACTGGCTCCTCGACGACCTGGTGACCAGGGTGGTCCACGTCCGTAAGGCCGTGGTCCTGTCACGGGACGGCCTCGCGACCGGGGCGTCGGCCGGGCTCAGCAAGGAGGACGCGGATCACCTGTCGGCGGCCGCCGCCGGATTGCAGAGCCTGGCCCGGGGGGTCGGGCGGCACTTCGGCAGCGGCCCGGCCCGGCAGATCATCATCGAGATGGAATCCGAGTTCCTGTTCGTGACCGCGGCGGGCGAGGGCAGCTGCCTTGCGGTCCTGGCCGGCTCCTCGGCCGACGTGGGGCTCATCGCCTACGAGATGGCGATCCTGGTCAAGCGGGTCGGGGAGCATATGGCGGTCGACTCCAGGCCCATCGGCCCGAACGCCGAGACGAAGTGACCTGCCATGCCCGCGGGCGACGACGACAGGTGGCTCGACCAGGAGGCCGGGCCGATTGTCCGTCCGTACGCGCTCACGGGGGGGCGGACCCGCCCGAAGGGCGAAACGTTCGACCTGACCAGCATGATCACCGCGGTTCGCGGCGTCCGCGCCGATGTGCACGATCTCGAGCCCGAACACCTGACGCTGCTGAGCATGTGCCGCCTCCCGGCCTCGGTGGCCGATCTGGCGGCCGACCTCGATCTCCCGCTGGGCGTGGTCCGGATCCTGCTCTCCGACGTGCGCGAGCGCGGGCTGATCTCCGTTCATCATCCGGTCCCGACCCGAGTGACCGACCCGCAGCTCCTGAGAGAGGTGGCAGATGGGCTCCGCAGGCTCTTATCCGGGCAACCGCCCGGACGCGGTCCCGATCGCGATCAAGATTCTTATCGCGGGCGGCTTCGGCGCCGGTAAGACCACGCTGGTCAGCTCGCTGACCGAGATCCGCCCGCTGCGCACCGAGGAGGACCTCAGCGCTCCGAGCGCGCGCATTGACCTGACGGACGGTGTTGAAAGCAAGACGACCACGACGGTGGCCATGGATTTCGGCCGGATCACCATCCGCAGCGACCTCGTGGTCTACCTGTTCGGGACCCCCGGCCAGCAGCGCTTCTGGTTCATGTGGGACGAACTGGCCATCGGCGCCCTCGGCGCGGTGGTGCTCGCCGATACCCGCCGCCTGGCCGACAGCTTCCCGGCCGTCGACTACTTCGAGCAGCGCAACACCCCGTTTGTCGTGGCCGTGAACTGCTTCGACGGGGCCAGGCGGTTCGCTCCGGAGATCGTGAGGTCGGCGCTCAGCCTGAACTTCGACGTGCCGGTGATCCTGTGTGACGCGCGGCAGCGGGCGTCGTGCCGCGATGCGCTTGTCACCCTGGTTGAACACGCGATCCAGCGGCTGAGCAGCGCCCCGGACGCCCTCAGCTCCGCCAGATAAGCACCAGCGCGCAGTCGTCCGAGCCCGCTCCCGGCGTCTGCATGGTCCGGACGAGCTTGCCCGCGCCCTCCGCGAACCCGGAGGTGACCAGGCGGTCGGCCTCGCCCAGCAGGCGGTCGATGCCCGCGTCGATGTCCCGCCCCGGCGCCTCGATCACCCCGTCGGTGTAGAGCATCAAGGCGTCGCCCGGCCGCAGCGTGCCCCGCTCCGGCACCGACCGCAGGTCGGCGACGACGCCGAGCACGATGCCCCGCGCCTGGGTCAGGCGCCAGGTGCCGCTGCCCGCCTCGAAATGCGCCGCCGGCGGGTGCCCGGCGGAGTCGACCACGTAATCACCGGTGGTCAGGTCCAGCGAGAGATGCACCGCGGTGACGAACCCCTCAGCCGAGGCGCCGCGGCGGAGGTAGGCGTTGCACGAGGCCAGGAAGTCCCCCGACGGAACCGAGCCGAGCAGGCCGCCGAACGCCCCGGAGAGCAGCAGGGCCCGGGTCCCGGCATCGATTCCCTTGCCCGCCACGTCGACCAGGGCGAGCTCGAGGGTCTTCCCGTCGCACGCCGAGACCAGGAAATCCCCGCCGAACGAGGCCCCGCCGGCCGGCTGCAGCACCGACGCTGAATGCCAGGCGTCGGGCAACGCGGGCATCCGGCCCTGGGCCCGGATCCGGTCCCTGAGCTCGATCAGCATCCGGTCCCCCCGCAGCCCGAGCACGCCGAGCTTGGCCCGGGCCCGGGCCAGCGCGTCCGCGAAGACCACGGTGACCGCGATCGTGAGGATGATCCCCGGACCGGCCTTGGTCTCCAGCGCGTCATAGACGAGGGCCGCCGCGACGATGCAGAACAAGATCCGCAGCGCCCGGGGCCACAGCAGCAGGCCGCCGGCGAGCAACGGGAGGATCATCACGCCCGGCGATAGCCAGAACTCCGACACCCGCGCCGACGCGACCCCGATAACGGCGACGACGATCGCCAGCGCGAAGGCGAGACGCCGGTTCCTGGTAATGAATTGCCGCAGGATCAGGCCCCGCAACCGCTGCGCCGCCGCGAGCGCCACGGCCCCGAATCTACGCGGGACGACACGAACCATCTTGCCGGCACTGTACCGGCATATCGGCCTGCGGGCACCTGGCCGGCCGGACCGATAATGAGTCGCGGTCCCGCCGTGCGCCCGGTAGAACACCAGGCATGGACGCTCCTTACCCGATCCGCGCCATCACCGAGAGTGAGCTGCCGGCTTTCTTCCGGGTACTCGGCGAGGCATTCAATGCCACGTACCCGGTTGAGCCGGAGCTAGAGCACGAACGTCCGATCATCGAATTCGACCGGACGCTGGCCGCCTTCGACGGGGCCGGGATGGTCGGGACGTCGTTCGTCTTGACGATGCCGATGTCGGTTCCCGGCGGGGCGCTCACCGCGGCCGGGGTCACCGGGGTCAGCGTGCTGCCGTCGCACCGGCGGCGCGGGATCTTGTCCAGCCTGATGCGGCGCCAGCTGGCCGACATCCGCGCCCGCGGCGAGACGGTCGCCGCGCTGTTCGCGTCCGAAGCCGGCATCTACGGCCGGTACGGGTACGGCGTCGCCTCCACGGAGCTCACCCTGGCCCTCAAGCACGGCGAGAGCATCGCGGGGCCGGGCGCGGGACCGGGCGTGCGGTTGCGCAGCGCCGATCCGGCGGATGCCGTGCCCGAGCTGAGCTCGGTCTACGACGCGGTGCGGCGGGGCCGGCCCGGCATACCCGCCCGCGACCGGCGCTGGTGGGACTACTACCTCTGGGACCCTGAGCACCGCCGGTCCGGCTTCAGCCAGGTGCGGGCGGTGATCGCGGAGGACGACGCCGGCCCGCGCGGGTACTCTCTCTTCTCGGCCAAGCCGGACTGGGACGATCACGGGATCCCGGTCGGGGTCCTGAAGGTGTGGGACCTGATGGCGGTCGATCCGCCGGCCTACGGCGCCCTATGGAACGACCTGCTGACCCGAGACCTGGTCAGCGAGGTGCGGGCCGAGGGGCGGCCCGCCGACGAGCCGTTGCTGTACCTGCTGGGCGACCAGCGTCGCGCTCGCCCGCTGATCGTGGACGGGCTGTGGATCAGACTGGTCAGCGTGCCCGGGGCGCTGAGTCAGCGCGCCTACTCATGCCCGGTGGACGTGGTCATCGAGGTCAGCGACGACCTGTTCGCGGAGAACGCCGGCCGGTGGCGGCTGCGGGCGCCCGGCGCGGCCGCCCAGGCCGGCCCGGACGTGGTGACCTGCGAGCGGACATCCGCCCCCGCGGACCTGGCCCTGCCGGTGCGGGCGCTGGGCGCCGCGTACCTGGGCGGCACCAGGCTCGGCGCGCTGGCCGGCGCGGGGCTGGTGGCCGAGATCCGGCCCGGCTCGGTGGCGGCCCTGTCCGCCGCCATGTCCTGGGATCCGGCCCCGTGGTGCCCGGCGGGCTTCTGATCCCGCGGCGTGAAGTGCGAGACTGGCGACATGCGCGGGATGAAGGTCACGGTGGACGCGGCGATGCGGGCCCGGGACGTGTCGAGGCCGCGCGCCGATGACGACGTCGCGGCGCGGGAGAGCGACGCCGAGGCGGCGGCGGCGCGCGACGAGACAGGTCCCGCCGGCGGCACGCCGGGCCAGGCGCCGCCCGGCACCGCCGGGCGGCCCGAGTCCGAGGGCTCGCCGCCGGCCCGGCGGCCGCACCGCCGCCGCCGGCGCCGCTGAGCCGCGCACCCGACGCTCAGCCGCGCACCCGACGCTCAGCCGCGCGGTGATCAGGCGCCGAGGTAGGCCAGCACCGCGAGCACCCGCCGGTTGTCGTCCTCGGACGGCTGCAGGCCGAGCCTGAGGAAGATCGACGCGGTGTGCTTGGCCACGGCCCGCTCGGTGATCACCAGCCGGGCGCCGATCGCCGCGTTGGAGCGCCCCTCGGCCATCAGCGCCAGCACCTCGCGCTCGCGCCCGCTGAGCGCGGCCACCGTTCCCTCGCCCTGGTTGCGGGCCAGCAGGCGGGCGACGACCTCGGGGTCCATCGCGGTTCCGCCCGCCGCGACCCGGCGCACCGCGTCGATGAACTGCGCGCTGTCGAGAACCCGGTCCTTGAGCAGGTAGCCGATGCCTCCGCTGCCGTCGGCCAGCAGCTCGCGGGCATAGAGCTGCTCCACGTACTGCGACAGCACCAGGACCGGCAGTCCGGGCACCTTGCGCCGGGCGGCCAGCGCCGCGCGCAGGCCCTCGTCGGTGAAGGTCGGCGGGAGCCGGACGTCGATCACGGCCACGTCCGGCGCGCTCGAGGCCACCGCGGCCAGCAGGTCATCCGGGTTGTCGACGGCGGCGGTGACCTCGAGGCCGTGCGCCTCGAGCATCCGGGCCAGGCCGTCCCTCAGCAGGAAGAGGTCTTCGGCGATGACAACGCGCACGGGATCTCCAGGTTCACCACGGTGGGCCCGCCGGGCGGGCTGCTCACGGCGACGACGCCATCGAACGCGGCCAGGCGCCGCTCGATGCCGGACAGGCCGGTGCCGCGGGCCGGGTCGGCGCCGCCGCGGCCGTCGTCGGTGACGCCGACCCGCAGCACCCCCCGATCGTGCCGGACGTCGATCCAGGCCCGGTCGGCCTGCGCGTGCTTGGACACGTTGGCCAGCAGCTCGCTGACCGCGAAGAACGCGGCCGACTCGACCGGGGCCGGCGCTCGTCCGGGCAGCTCGCAGGCGCACTCCACCCGCAGCGGCATGTCCAGGGCCAGGGCCCGGACGGCGTCGGCCAGGCCGCGGTCGGCCAGCACCGGCGGGTGGATGCCCCGGACCAGACCCCGCAGCTCGGCCAGCGCCTTGACCGAGCTGTCGCGGGCCTCGGCCAGCAGCGCATGCGCGGCCGCCGGGTTACTCTCGATGAGCTGCCCGGCGGCGTCCAAAGTCATGCCCATCGCGACCAGCCGGGCCTGGGCCCCGTCGTGCAGGTCCCGCTCGATTCGGCGGACCTCGGCCGCTCCCGCGTCGATCGTGTCGGACCGGGTCTGGGCCAGGTGACTGACCCGCTGCTCGAGCGCCGCCTGCCGGGTCGGCCCCAGCAGCGAACGGGCGAACTCGCCGTAGCCGCGCAGCAGCCAGGGCGCGGCGCCGAAGCCGGCCACCGCCACCAAGATCCCGAAGAACGGCTGGCCGCCGGCGCCGGCCAGCGGGGTGGACCCGTGGGGCAGGGTCATCCCGAATATGCCGAACACGATCGCCGCGACGGACGCGCCGGCCAGCACCGTGCCGATCATCGGGTTCAGCACGAGCCAGGCCAGATCCCGCCAGGTGGCCGGGTCGGCCGTTATCCACTGTCGTTGCTGTCGCCAGGTGGGGATCCCGTACTCGCCGTCTCCGGCGGGCTCGGGCCGGTAGGGGGACGCGATCGGCACGCCGCACCACTCGCCGCACAGCCGCCTGGTGAGCTCGGTCAGGTAGCGCACGACCGGCCCCGCGCCAGGAATCGGGACCAGGCACGCCAGCACGAGCCCGACCGGGTGCATGAACACCGCCTCGGCGATCGCGAGCCCCGCGAGCACCACCCCATGGCCGCAGGCGGTCAGCCGCCCGCGCACCCACGCCACCGGCAGATCCAGCCACCGCACTCGATCCCGGCTCGCCGTCTGCCTGTCCATGGCTGATTCTCCGTCTCGCCGACTGTTTCCCCCAGTGTGCCTGGCGGACGCGCGTCCAGCAGTGACGCTGCGCCCCCGAACCGGAGGTGTACCTAGCTACACCCCGTTCGATGCGAATCGGCGGAGCAGGTACCAGGAGAAATAACTGCCGTATTTACGCTGTAGTTCGGGGATCTGCCAGTCCCGGCCGCTGATCGTGCCGCGGCAGGAGGCTGCGCCGCAGTGGCAGGTCATCGGATCGTCGGCGTCGTCGAACAGCGCGTAGTCGGTGGTCAGTTCCTCGCCGGGCGCGATGTCGCGCATGGCGACCAGGACAATGTTGCCCGCGAAGCCGACGTTCGGCTCGCAGGAATGGTTGACGAACAGCATCACCGGCTCGTACTCGCTGTCCTCGAGCGCGGCCAGGTGGAAACCGTCGGCGATCTGGACGTCGGTGTTGCGCAGCCGCTCGGGCAGCGCCTCCAGCGTCCGCGTGTCGACCAGGTGGCCACCCTTGATCGCCACGATCTCGTCCTTGGCGATCGGCGCCACGGCGAGCAGGCCGCGCCCCTCGATGCCGCTGGGCCGGCCCTTGACGGCCTTGGGAGAGATATAGCTGGAAACCACCATGGCCGCGAGCTTAAGGCTCGGCCGGAAGCGGCGGCATCTCCTTTGTTGCCTCGTAGTCCGCGATCATGGCCAGCCGCCGGGCATGGCGGGACGCGCCGGAGAAGGCCGTCTCCAGGAACGCCTTGGTGAACGAGACCGCGTCCTCGGCCGGGTACATCCGCGCGCCCAGGCTGAGCACGTTCGCGTTGTTGTGCTCCCGGGCCAGCCGGGCGGTTTCCTGCGACCAGGCGATCGCGGCCCGGACCCCGGCGATCTTGTTCGCCGCGATCTGCTCGCCGTTCCCCGAGCCGCCGATCACGATGCCCAGGCTGCCCGGGTCACGAACGACCGAGGCGGCCGCGAGCATGACGTACGGCGGGTAGTCGTCGTGGTCACGCTCGGCGTGCGGGCCGCAGTCCACCGGATCATGCCCGGCCTGCATGAGCCAGCCGATGATGTAACGCTTCAGCTCGAAGCCGGCGTGATCTGATCCGACGTAGACGCGCACGGCGCCAGTTTGTCAGATCAATCGAATATCGGATCCCGGGTGCGACTGCGCTTCAGCTCGAAGAAGCCGTCGGTGCCCGAGACGAGCAGCACGCCGTCCCAGAGCCGGCCGGCGTCCTGGCCGCGCGGGATCGGGGAGATCACCGGGCCGAAGAACGAGACGCCGTCCACCGAGATCACCGGCGTGCCCACCTCGTATCCGACGCGGTCCATGCCGTCCTGGTGCGACGCGCGCAGCGCCTCGTCGTAGCCGGCCGAGTCGTCCATCGCGTCGGCCAGTTCCTTCGGCAGTCCCGCCTCGGCCAGCGCGGCCTCGATCGTGGCCCGGTCCCTGGGTGCCTGCTGCAGGTGAAACCGGTTCCCGAGCGCGGTGTACAGCGGGAGCAGCACCTCCGGCCCGAACTTCTGCTCGGCGGCGATGCACACGCGGACCGGTCCCCACGCCTGGGCCATTAGTTCCTGGTACCGCTCGGGCAGGTCCTTGCCCTCGTTGAGCACCGCGAGGCTCATCACGTGCCAGCGCACCGTGACCGGGCGGATCTGCTCAACCTCGAGCATCCAGCGCGACGTTATCCACGCCCACGGGCATAGGGGGTCAAACCAGAAATCGACGGGCGTGGACTCCTGCGGGGGCATCCGTACTCCTTCTGCGGAACGACGGGGGCTATCGATGGCAAATAACCGGGGGGCTGGCCGCGTCATTCCAGCGTCCGGCGTGCGATTATGCACCGAACGCCAGCCCGGGGAAGGGATGAGACAGTGGCCAGCAATCTCACGCGCGACGAGGCGCGGGAACGGGCACGCCTGCTGAACGTGGAGTCCTACCGCATCGAGCTCGACCTGACCGGCGGTGATCTCACCTTCGGCTCGGTCACCACGGTAAGCTTCGGCTGCGCCAGCCCCGGAGCATCGACGTTCATTGACCTGTCCGCCCCGGCGGTGCACGAGATCACGCTGAACGGGGCGCCGGTCGCCCCGGAGAACTTCGACGGGGACCGGATCCGGCTCGACGGCCTGGCCGGGGGCAACGAGCTCCGGGTGGCCGCCGAGTGCGCCTACTCGCGAACCGGCGAGGGGCTGCACCGGTTCACCGACCCGGCCGACGACGGCGTCTACATGTACTCCGACCTCGAGACCTTCGACGCGCACCGGATCTACGCCTGCTTCGACCAGCCCGACCTGAAGGCCTCGTTCCAGTTCGAGGTCACCGCCACACAGGGCTGGGAGGTGATCTCGAACATGGCCCCGTCGTCCGCGCCGGTGGTGGCGGCGGACGAAACGGTCCGCTGGTCCTTCCCGCCGACGCCGGTGCTGTCGACCTACATCACCGCGGTGGCGGCCGGGCCCTACCACGTCGTCCGCGCGGAGCACGACGGCATCCCGCTCGGCATCTACTGCCGCCGGTCGCTGGCCAGCTACCTGGACCCGGACGAGATCTTCGAGGTGACCAGGCAGGGGTTCGACTTCTACCATGACGCGTTCGGCGTCCGTTACCCGTTCGGCAAGTACGACCAGCTGTTCGTGCCCGAGTTCAAGGCCGGCGCGATGGAGAACGCCGGCTGCGTGACCTTCGTCGAGGCATACGTGTTCCGGTCGCGGGTGACCGACACCGCGCGCGAGGCCCGCGGCGAGACGATCCTGCACGAGATGGCGCACATGTGGTTCGGCGACCTGGTCACCATGCGGTGGTGGGACGACCTCTGGCTGAACGAGTCCTTCGCCACCTGGGCCAGCAACGTGGCGCAGGCCGAGGCCACCCGGTGGAGCCGGTCCTGGACCACGTTCGCGGAGGTCTGGAAGACCTGGGCGTACCGCCAGGACCAGCTGCCCTCCACGCACCCGATCGCCGCGGACATTCCCGACATCGAGGCCGTCGAGGTGAACTTCGACGGGATCACGTACGCCAAGGGCGCGGCGGTGCTCAAGCAACTGGTCGCCCACGTCGGCCGGGACAACTTCCTCGCCGGGCTGCGGCGGTACTTCGACCAGCATGCCTGGAGCAACGCGACGCTCGGCGACCTGCTCGGGCCGCTGGAGCAAACTTCGGGCCGCGACCTGTCCGACTGGTCGAAGAAGTGGCTGGAGACCGCCGGAGTGAACACGCTGCGGCCCGAGTACCAGGTCGACAACGAGGGCCGGATCACCCAGTTCGCCGTGATCCAGGAGGCCCCGGCCAGCCACCCGGTGCTCCGCCCGCACCGCATCGCGATCGGGCTCTACGACCGGGACAACGCCGGCCTGACCAGGCGACACCGGGTCGAGATCGACGTCGACGGGGACCGCACCGAGGTGCCCGAGCTGGTCGGCTGGGGGCACCCCGACCTGGTGCTGGTCAACGACGACGACCTGACCTACGCCAAGATCAGGCTGGACGAGCACTCGCTGCGCACGCTCGTCACCGGCATCGGTGAGTTCACCGAGTCGCTGCCGTCCGCGCTGTGCTGGGCCGCCGCGTGGGACATGTGCCGCGACGGCGAGATGGCCGCGCGGGACTATGTGCGGCTGGTCCTGTCCGGCGTGGAAACCATCGAGACCATCTCCGTGCTGCAGGCTCTGCTGCGCCAGGCCGCGACCGCCGCCCGCCGGTTCGCCGACCCGGCCTGGCGCGCCGCGGGTATGGCCGAGATCGCCGACACGCTGCGCGACATGCTGCAGCGGGCCGAGCCCGGGTCGGATCGTCAGCTCGGCTTCGCGCAGGCGTTCTGCTCGGTCGCGCTCTCCCCCGGCGACCTGGCCCTGCTGGCCGGGCTGCTGGACGGCTCGGCCGCGATCGAGGGCCTGGCCGTCGACACCGAGCTGCGCTGGAAGCTGCTGCTCCGGCTGGTCAGCCGTGGTTGCGCGGGTGCGGCCGAGATCGACGCCGAGCTGGCCAGGGACGCCACCGACGCCGGCGCCCGGCACGCGGCGGAGTGCCGGGCCGCGATTCCCGACCCGGGGGCGAAGGAAGCGGCCTGGGGCAGCATCATCGGCGGCCAGCTGCCCAACGCGACCTTCCGGTCCACGCTGGACGGCTTCACCGTCAACGACTCCGACGAGCTGCTGGAGCCGTACGCCTCGATCTACTTCGAGGTGGTGGCCGACATCTGGCGCGACTGGGGTTCGGACATGGCCCAGTACTTCGTCGAGAACGCCTACCCGAGGTGGGAGGTCACGCCGGAGGCGATCGCCATGGCCGACACCTACATCGAGCGGTCCGCTCCGCCGCCCGCGCTGCGGCGGCTGCTCACCGAGGGCCGCGACGACGTCGCCCGCGCGCTGCGCTGCCGCCAGCGCGACGCGCAGGACGCCCGGGACACCCGGGGCGCCCAGGCGACCTAGCGGTCAGGGCTTGCGGCCCATCGCGCCCCACAGGTTCGACGGGGTCTTGGCCTCGATCTCCGAGCGCGGGCGCCACTGCGGCACCGGCACCAGGCCGGGCGGGACCAGGTCCAGCCCGTCGAACAGCCCGAGGACCTGGGCGTGCGACCGGAACGTGGCCGACTCGGCGGCCTGCGCGTTGTAACGCCGGCTCGCCTCGGCCCCGGCCGCCGCGTCGATGTCCGAGGCGGGATGGGAGATGGTGAGGAAGCTGCCCGACGGCATGGCGCCCATCAGCGCGGTCACGATCGCGGGCGGATCGTCCTGCTCGGGGATCATGTGCAGGATCCCGAGCAGCATGACGGCCACCGGCTCGGCGAGGTCCAGCGTCCGCCCGGCCTGCGATAGCACCGCGGCGGTGTCGCGCAGGTCGGCGTCGACGTAGTCGGTCACCCCGGCCGGGTCGCTGCTCAGCAGGGCCCGGGCGTGGACCAGCACGACCGGGTCGTTGTCCACGTAGACCACGCGGCTTTCCGGGGCCGCCGCCTGCGCCACCTCATGGGTGTTGTTCGCGCTCGGGATCCCGGTGCCGATGTCGAGGAACTGCCGGACCCCGGCCTCGGTGACCAGGTAGCTCACGGCCCGGGCCAGGAACGCCCGGTTGGCCCGGACCGAGTGGGCGATGTTCGGGTAGGCCTGCCGCACCTGATCGCCGACCGCGCGGTCGGCCGCGTAGTTGTCCTTGCCGCCCAGCCAGTAGTCATAGACCCGGGCGATATGGGCCGTGCTCGTGTCGAAGGCCGCCGAATCGGAATGGGCGGAATCCGTGTCGCCAGAACTCATGGCGGCCAATCTTACGGGAGCCGCCCGGCCGCGGCCGCACAGACCGCCGCGACCAAGGGCAAGCCGGGGAGATCCTCGAGCAGCACCGCGTCCCCGCCCGCGTCGCACAGGGGAACCCGCCAGTTCGGGTACTCGTCGCTGGTACCCGGCAGGTTCTGCGCCCGGCGATCGCCCACCGCGTCCGCCAGCGAGACGCCGACCAGCACGGCGGCCGTCCGGGCCAGGTAGGCGTAGAGCGCCACGGTGAACTCGTCCGGGCCCGGCAGCGGGGCGTCCGGGATCAGTCCCTCGCGCACCAGAGCATCCCGCCAGCGAGCCAGGGTCGAGCCCGCGGCGGCGCGTTCAGAATCTTCTGAGACTTTCAAAAGGCCCAGCCGGGCGCGGACGGTCACCTGCTCGCCGGTGCGGAACGCGGCGACCGGCGGAACGTCGTGGGTGCCGACGGTGGCCATGCAGTTGCGGCGCCAGTGCGCCGGGGCCAGCGGCGTGCCGTCCGGCTCGCGGGCGAACCAGAGCATGGTCGTGCCCAGGATCCCGCTCGCCGCCAGGTAATCGCGGATCCACTGGTCGACGGTGCCGAGGTCCTCGCCGATCGCCACCGCACCGGCCCGCGCGGCCTGGCCGGCCAGCGCGGCCACCGAGGCCCGGTGGTCGTAGCGGATGTACGCGCCGCGGTCGGGCGGCATCCCCCGCGGGATGCACCACAGCCGCATCAGCCCCATCACGTGATCGACGCGCAGCCCGCCCGCATTCCGCAGCGCCGCGCCGAACAGGTCGGCCAGCGGCCGGTAGCCGACCTCGGCCAGGCGCCGCGGGTGCCAGGGCGGCTGCGACCAGTCCTGGCCGCGCTGGTTGAACTCGTCCGGCGGGGCGCCGACCGACAGCCCGGCGACCAGCAGGTCCTGGTGGGCCCAGGCGTCCGCGCCGCCGGGGTGCACGCCGACCGCGAGATCGGTGATGATCCCGGTCGGCATGCCCGCATCCAGGGCGGCCCGCTGCGCCGCGGCCAGCTGCTGGTCGGCGTGCCACTGCAGCCAGGCATGGAAGTCCTCGTCCGGCGCGAGGTCGCCGCCCGGGTCGTGCGCCTCGTCGTGCGCCTCATGCTGGGCCTCGTCCTCCGCGCGCCGGGGCTGGCGCAGCGCCTGCGGCCAGGACCGCCAGTCGGGGCCGTGCCGCTCGGCCAGGGCACACCACCGCGCCCAGTCCGCCAGGTCGCGGCCCTGGTCCCGGCGGAACCGCCGGTACTCGCCGCGGCGGCGGTCGCTGAGCGGCACCCGGTAGATGATCTCGAGGGCGGCGCGTTTCGCGGTCCAGACCGCGTCACGGTCGATGAGATCGGCGGTGGCGTTCCTGGCCCGCAGCGGCGCGGCGAGCGCCTCGATCCGCTCCCGCTGCGCCGCGTCCAGCGCCCCGTACTCGGGAATGTCCTCGATCCGCAGGTACAGCGGGCTGACGTACCTCCTGGTCATCGGCAGGTAGGGCGACGGGCTGACCGGCGGCTGCGGCTCGGCCGCGTGCAGCGGGTTGATCAGCACGAACCCGGCGCCCAGGTCCCGGGCGCTCCACTGGGCGAGGTCGGTGAGGTCGCGCAGGTCGCCGTGGCCCCAGGAGGCCCGGGACCGGACCGAGTAGAGCTGGACGGTCAGGCCCCAGGAGCGGCCCGCCGGGACCCGGGGCCGCGGCGCGCCGGCCTCCCTGGCCTCCGCGACATCCGTCGCTTCCCTCGCCGCGGCGTCCCTCGTTCCGGCGGCGACCCCGGGCCCGCGGTCCAGCGCGGCCAGGATCGCGGCGAGCGTCTCGTCGCCCACCTCGACCCGTTGCTCGCGCCAGTCCAGGTACCAGGGTGCGATCCCAGCGGCCTCGGCCCGCCGGATCAGGTCCGGGTCGGTCATTGCTTCATGATCGGGCCGCCGCCGCGCGCGCCGCGACCCGGATCGCGCACCTCGGCCGGCGCGGGCCAGGGACCGCGCGCGAAAAGTGCCATTGCCGCACCATTTAGGGCTAGCGGGAACCCCGCGATCGCCCGGCCGGGCCGGCCGCGGCGCCGGCGGGCTCGGCCGCGCCCGCCGCCGCGGCCTCGCCGCCCTCAAGGTGCAGCTGCGGCACGACCGGCTCCAGCCAGCGCGGCATCCACCAGGCCTTGGCGCCGAGCAGCGCCATGATCGCCGGCACCAGGACCATGCGGACCAGGGTCGCGTCGACGAACACCGCGACCGCCATGCCGACCGCGAGCATCTTGACCGCGAGCTGGTCGTTCAGGATGAAGCTGGCGAACACGGTCACCATGATCGCGGCAGCGGTCGTGATCACCCGGGCGGTGCTGCCGATGCCGATCGCGACGCTGCGGTGCGCGTCGCCGGTCTTGACCCAGGACTCGTGCACCCGGGACAGCAGGAACACCTCGTAGTCCATGGACAGGCCGAAGACGATCGCGAACACCATCATCGGCACGTAGGCCGGGATCGGCGAGGTGGTGTGCACCCCGATGATCTCCTTGGCCCAGCCCCACTGGAACACCGCGACGATCACCCCGAAGGAGGCCCCGATCGACAGCAGGTTCATGATCGCGGCCTTGGTGGCGATGATGATCGACCGGAACGCGGTGGTCAGCAGCACGAAGGCGACCGCCACCACGCCGAGAATCAGGATGAAAATGCGACTGGCGATCTGGTTGGTGAAGTCGACGTTGCCCGGGACGGTGCCGGTGACGTAGGTCGTCACGTGATACTTCGGCAGCACGTCGTCGCGGAGCGTCTGCACCAGCTGGCTGGTCGCGTTGGCCTGCGGCCGGGTGGCCGGGATCGCGTTGAACACGGCGACGGTCGCGGAGCTGTTCACCTGGGCGGGCGAGACCGACGCGACGCCGCTGGTGCCCGCCACCCCCTTGCCCATCGAGCTGAGCAGCGACGAGGTGTCCGAACTCGACTGCCTGGGCAGCTTGACTACCACCGTGAGCGGGCCGTTGATGCCCACGCCGAAGCCCTGGCTGAGCAGGTCGTAGGCCTGCCGGTTGCTCTGGTTGAGCGGGTTGGTCCCGTTGTCCGGCTGGCCGAGGTTGATGAAAAATGCGGGGATCGCCAGCACGACGAGGATCAGCACGGCGGCTATCCCGTACGGCCAGGGCTGCCCGGCCACCCGGCGCCCCCAGCGCGCGAACGCGCTGCGCTCGTGGTGTTCCTCGGTGACCGAGGCGGTCTGCCTGGCCTGCTCGAGCGCGGAGATGCCCGCGCGGTGCGCCTTGACGCGGGACGGCAGGGACCGGATCTTCGTCTTGACCGCGCCCATGAACGAGGGCACCAGCGTGAGCGCGGCGAGCATCGTGATCAGCACGACGACGGCCGCGGCCAGGCCCATGGCGCCGACGAACGGAACGCCGGACAGGTACAGGCCCAGGATCGCGACCACGACCGTGCTGCCCGCGACGACGATCGACGCGCCCGACGTCTCCTCGGCGTGGGCGGCGGACTTGATCACGCTCATCCCCCGGTCCACCTGCTCACGGTGCCGGGCGGTGAGGAACAGGCCGTAGTCGACCGCGACGCCGAGGCCGAGCAGCGTGGCGACCGTGGGCGCCGTGTTCGGGAACGTGATGAGCGCGGCCAGCAGCCCCACCACGGACAGGCCCGCGCCCACCGCGAAGATCGCGGATACCAGCGGGATCGCGGCGGTGATGAACGAGCCGAACATGAACAGCAGCAGCGCCAGCGCGCAGGCCAGGCCGATCAGCTCGGACGTGGTGTCGCCGGTGTCCTGGCCGATCTGCCCGGCGCCGCCGCCGTACTGCACCTCGAGGCCGGCGTGGCGGGCCGGCGCGACCGCGTTGTTCAGCTGGTTCAGGTAGGAGGTGTCCAGGCCGGCCGGGTTATCGCTCCAGGCGACGCTGGAGTAGGCGATCGTGCCGCTCTTGGAGACCTGGGCGGAGTTCGGCATGGCGAACGGGCTGATCGCCTTGATCACGCCGGAGAGCTTGCTGATGTTGCTGGTGGCCTGGTTCACGGCGGCCTGCTGCTGGGCGACCGTGCCGTGGCTGGCGTGGAACACGATCTGGCCGCCGTAGCCGCCCTGCTGCGGATAGTCGGCATTCAGCACGTTCAGGCCGTTCGCCGAGTTGCTCCCGGGGACGGTGAAGTCGTTGACGTACTTGCCGCCGAACGCCCGGTTGGCGCCGAGCACGCCGCCCAGGATGATCACCCAGGCGAGAATGAAAACCCACCACCGTCGCGCGGCGAAGCCGCCAAGCCAGTGGAGCAGGTGGTTCACGCGAGCCCCCCACGCGTCCGGGTCAGCCGACGCCCCTCGCCGGCACCTCGGGATCAGCGGAGGGGTTCGCGTACCGACGCTGGCAGCGGGGCGCAGCCGTGTCATCACCCGCCCCGGGTGATCACCTCACCAGATCGGCGGGTGGCGGTCCCGCCACGGCCTGGCCGCCTCGACCTGCGCCGACAGCGAGACCAGCGTGTCCTCCTCCCCCATCCGGCCGGCCAGCATGACCCCGATCGGCAGCCCGTCGGCGTTCCAGTACAGCGGCAGGGTCACCGCCGGCTGCCCGGACACGTTGTAGAGGGCGGTCCACGGCGTGAACCGCTTCTGCCGCTCGAAGTTCTCGGCCGGCTCCACCTCGTCGAAGTAGCCGACCGGCACCGGGGGCCGGGCCAGCGTGGGCGTGAGCACGGCGTCGTACCCGCTCAGCGCCTGCAGCGCGGTGCGGGTAATGGCCTGCAGGTAGCCCTGGGCGAACAGCAGCTCCGGCGCCCTGACCGCCAGGCCCTTCCCCCTCAGGTAGCGGGTGATCGGCAGCAGCTGGTCCTCCTGGGCCGGGTCGATCGGGGCCAGCGTGGCCATCGCGTACCAGAGCGTCTCGAACATCGGGACCGCGTCGGGGCCGAACGGCATGTCGATGTCCTCGACGTCATGCCCCAGGCTGGCCAGCAGCGCACTGGCCTCCTCGTACGCGGCCACGCAGTCCGGATGGACGTCGGCGCCCTCGACCGCGACCTGCAGCGACCGGCCGATCCGGAGCCGGCCCGGCTCGCGCCCGGCGTGACCGGCGAACGTCTCGCCGCCGGGCAGCGGCGGCAGCGTGTACATGTCGCCGTGGCGGTTGCCGGTCATGGCGTCGAGCAGCAGCGCCGCGTCCGCGACCGTGCGCGCGATCGGGCCGTCGATGGACAGCCCGGACAGGTCGGGGATCAGCGGGCCGCCGGAGACCCGGCCCCGGGTGGGCTTGATCCCGAACAGGCCGCAGACGCTGGACGGGATCCGGATCGATCCCCCGCCGTCGCTGCCCTGCGCGGCCGGTGCCAGCCCGGCGGCGACCGCCGCCGCCGCGCCGCCGCTGGACCCGCCCGCCGACCGGCTCAGGTCCCAGGGCGTCCGGGCGGGCGGCCCGATCCTGGTCTCGGTGTAACACGGCAGGCCGAACTCGGGCGTGGCCGTCTTGCCGGTGATCACGATCCCGGCCGAGCGGAGCGCCGCGACCACGTAGTCGTCCTGGTCCGCGACGGTGTCCTGGAAGATCGTGGACCCGAGCGTCATCCGGACGCCCGCGACCATGTTCAGGTCCTTGATCGGGATCGGCACCCCGGTCAGCGGCGGCAGCGCGGCACGCTCCTCGCGGCCGGCCTTGGCCACCGCCTTCTCGGCGGCCTCCGCCTCCTCGCGGGCCCGGTCGTGGGTCACCGTGTAGAAGGCGCCGACCTGCTCCCCGAGCCGGTCGATGCGGTCCAGGTAGTGGTCGGTGATCTCGACTGGCGACAGCTGGCCCTCGCGGATCGCGGCGGCGAGCTCGGTCACGGTCATGTCATGAATCTGGGTCACGTTACCGAACAGTATTCGGCCCCGGCCGTGCGGTCCAGCCGCGACCCGGCGGGCCGAGAATCGCCGAGTTGTACGGTCGGAAAGTGTCGGCTCGGTTACGCTTTGAATTGTGGACCGGGAAACCGGGTCGGAAGAGGACGAGACCGGACCGTTGTCGCCAGTTGAGGCGAAGGAAGATTCTCGCGGGCTGATCCCCGCGCCCCGCCCGATACTCGGTGCACTCGCCGGTGATCCGCGGCTGCCCATCTGGATCGGCCGCGCCGTGATGTCCGCCGTGGTCGGCATCGCCGTCCTGGTCTGGCAGGGCTGGCGGCTGGGCCTGACCGCGGCCGCCCTGATCGCGATCATCGACACCATCTACCGCTCCAGGACCACCTCGGTGATCCCGGCGGCGATCCGGGTCACCTCCGCGCAACGGCGTACCAAACGGCGCCTGTTCCTGCTCCGGCCCAACGGATACGTCGCGCTGCACCGGCGCGCGATCCCGGGCAGCGATTCCGTGATCGATCACCTGGTGATCGGGCCCGGCGGGGTCTTCGCCGTGGACTCCGAGCGCTGGGACCGCAGGCTGCCGGTCCGGAGCAACTCGGCCGGGCTGCTCTACCACGGGCCGTTCACCCAGAAAGACCGGCTGGAGCACGCCAACTGGGAGGCATCGCAGGCGGCCGTCGTGCTCAGCAGGGCGCTCGGCGAGCCGATCGCCGTCCGGCCCGCGATGGCCATCTACGGGCCGACGATTCCGTGGATCGTGGCCACGCTGGACGGCGTCGACGTGTTCTCCGGCCGGCGGGTGGGCAAGTACTTCCGCCGCCAGAGCCGCAGCAGCCGGGCCAGCCGCCTGGACGCCGACCGCGTCGAGGACATCCACGTCGCCGCGGCCATGGCCCTCCCCCCGGCCAGCTAACCCAGCCTCGCCACGAACCGCCCCGGCCGAGGTCAGAACCGCATGCGCGGCGGTCATGGTTGCACGGATGGGCACCCGTCAGTGTGCCCATCGGTTCAACGACGACCCGGCAGCGCCTTTAGCGGAGCGATCGTCCGCCCCGTGTGTCACGTCAGCCCCGCTAGACAAGATCATCCGTAATCGGCCCAGAATTCCGACCGGGCGCCCGCGGGAAGGGCGGTCCGAGCGCCCGGTTACGCTGTGGTGCGCTGTTCAGCAGCGACCTGAAGCGGAACCTGTTCAGCAGCGACAGGAAGCGGAACTAAGCAAGGCGCCGAGCGAAGGGAAGGCCGTGGCCTCGGTACGGGACTGGGTGGCGGGAGCGCGCCCGCGGACCCTCCCGGCGGCGATCGTCCCGGTCGTGGTGGGCTCGGGCGTCGCCGCGGGTTACGGCCGGTTCTCGGCCTGGCGGGCCGCCCTGGCCCTGGTCGTGGCGCTCGCGCTGCAGGTCGGCGTCAACTTCGCCAACGACTACAGCGACGGGATCCGCGGCACCGACGAACGCCGGGTCGGGCCGGTCCGCCTGGTCGCCTCGGGACTGGTCCCGCCCCGCCGGGTGCTGGCCGCGGCGCTCGCCAGCTTTGCCGTGGCCTGCGCCGCCGGGCTGGTCCTGGCCGCGGTGACCACCTGGTGGCTGCTGCTGCCGGGCGCCGCCGCCGTCGCCGCGGCCTGGTTCTATACCGGCGGCAGCCATCCCTACGGCTACCGGGCCCTGGGCGAGGTCTCGGTGTTCCTGTTCTTCGGGCTGGCCGCCGTGGTCGGAACCGCCTACGTCCAGATGGGCCGGATGCCCTGGCTCGCGGTGGCCGCCGCGGCCCCGGTCGGCCTCCTCGCCTGCGCGCTCCTGGTGATCAACAACCTGCGCGACATCCCGACCGACACGGTGACCGGCAAGCGAACGCTCGCGGTGGTCCTCGGCGACCACCGCACCCGCCTGCTCTACGTGGGCTGCATCGTGATCCCGTTCGGGGTGGCGGCGGCGATCGCGGCAATGCACCCGCTCACGCTGATCGTGGTGGCCGCGGTCCCGTTCGCGCTGGCACCGGTGCGGCTGGTCCGGCACGGTGCATCCGGCCCGGGGCTGATCACCGCGCTCGGCCAGACCGGCCGCCTGCAGCTGGCGTTCGGGCTGCTGCTGACCCTGGGCCTGGCCATCCGCTTCTAACCCGCCACGGCCCTGGCCCCGCCCCAACCCAGCCATGATCCAGTCATGATCCAGTCAGCGGGGAGGATTCTCGGCGCATACGACTGATGATCCTCCCCGTTGACCGCCAGCGAGACGCTCAGGGCGCGGGTGGGCCTGGATCCGGCTCGACGACGCCGTCGGCCGCCTCCTGGACGGCGGCGGCCACCTTCGCGTCGGCCTCTCGCACGGCCCCGGCCGCCTCCGCCGAAGCCGCCGCGGTCACCGCGCCCGGACTCCCGGCCGCCGCCTCCGTGCGCCCGGCCGCCGTCACCGCGTCAGTCGTGCCGGTCGTGCCCGCGGTCACAGCGCCCGGGCCCCCCGCCGCCTCCAGCGCCTCGGCCGGGCCGCTCTGGCCCGGCGCCTCGGCCGGCCCGCCGCCGGCCGTCAGGGACTGCAGCCGCTGGGCCCAGGCCGCGCGCCCGGCCGGGCCTGCGCCGTTCTCGGCACCGGAGTTCTGGCCGCCACCGCCGCCGGGATCGAACGCCGAACTCAACGCCTTCAGCGCGCTCGTCACCTCGCTCGGAATCATCCAGACGGTGTTGCCAGACCCCTGCGCCAGCTGCGGCAGCGTCTGCAGGTACTGGTAGGCCAGCAGCTTGGGGTCGGGGTCGTTGGCGTGGATCGACTGGAACACCGTGCCGATCGCCTGGGCCTGGCCCTCGGCCTTCAGGATCGCGCTCTGCTTCTCGCCCTCGGCCCGCAGGATGTTGCCCTGCTTGTCGCCGTCGGCGGTGAGGATCTGCGACTGGCGGATGCCCTCGGCGTTCAGGATCGCGGCCCGCTTCTCCCGCTCGGCGCGCATCTGCTTCTCCATGGCATCGATGACGCTCTTCGGCGGGTCGATCGCCTTGATCTCCACCCGGGTCACCCGGATGCCCCACTTGCCCGAGGCGTCATCCAGGACTCCGCGCAGCATGGTGTTGATCTTGTCGCGCGAGGTCAGCGTCAGCTCCAGGTCCATAGACCCGATCACGCTGCGCAGCATGGTCGCGGTCAGCTGCTCGATCGCCTGGATGTAGTTGACGATCTCGTAGTCGGCGGCCCGGGGGTCCGTGACCTGGAAGAACAGCACCGTGTCGATCTTCACGACGAGGTTGTCCTCGGTGATAACCGGCTGGCCGAGGAACGAGACCACCTGCTCGCGCAGATCGATCAGCGGCTTCACCCGGTCGATGAACGGCATGATCAGGTTCATCCCGGGCTCCAGCGTCTTGCGGTACCGGCCCAGGCGCTCCACGTTACGTGCCCGCGCCTGCGGCACGATGCGCACGGTCTTGTACACGACGAGACCCGCCAGCAGGGCGGCGACCACGACGACGATGAGGACCGCCAGTTCCATGGCTACTCCCGGGGGTAAACGAGCGCGGTAGCGCCCTCGATCTGCAGAACGTCGACGGTGGAGCCCTTGGGGATCGTCAGGGTTTCGTCATAGGGGCGAGCCGACCACTCCTCGCCGCCGATCCGGACCCGGCCGCTCTGCGCGGTGACCTCGTCCAGGACGTAGGCCGACCGGCCGACCAGGGCCGCGGTACCGGTGCGCAGCAGCGGCGGCTGCCTGATGTGGCGCATCGCGAACGGCCGCACCAGCCCCAGCCCGGCGGCCGAGGTGACGGCGAACGCGCCGAACTGCAACGCCGGGTTCCCGCCCGCGACGCCGACCAGGGCGCCGACCAGCGCGCCCGCTGCCACCAGGCCGAACGCCAGCGTCGCGGTGAGTACCTCGGCCACGCCGAGCACCGCGGCCACGATGAGCCAGATGATCCAGGTCCCCATGTGCCGCTCCGGGGAAGCTAACGTGCAGTTACCTCGACACTAACCCCGCGACGGTAACCACCGCATCACAGGTTGACGGCGGACATGCCCCGGTCTTCACACCGGGTAACGCAACGGGCAGCATGGAGGGACCCGAAGACCCGAAGGACCAGTCATGGAGCTCTCCTACAGCCACGGCACCTCGGCCACGCCGCTGCTCGGCGAGACCATCGGAGACAACCTGCGGCGTATCGCCGCGCGGTTCGGTGACAGCGAGGCGATGGTGGACGTGCCCCCCGGCCACCGCTGGACCTACCGCGAGCTCGACGCGGACACCGACGCCCTGGCCCGCGGCCTGCTCGCGGCCGGGATCGCGCCCCGCGACCGGGTCGGAATCTGGGCGCCCAACTGCGGCGAGTGGGTCCTGCTGCAGTTCGCGACCGCGAAGATCGGCGCGATCCTGGTCAACATCAACCCGGCCTACCGCGGTCACGAACTCGCCTACGTCCTGCGCCAGGCCGGGGTCAGGCTGCTGGTCAGCGCGGAGAGCTTCAAGACCAGCGACTACCGCGCGATGGTCGACGAGGTGCGCGGCGACCTGCCCGGCCTGGAGCGGGTGATCTACCTCGGCACGCCCGAATGGGACCAGATAGCCGCCGGGCCCGGCACCGATGGCGACGACGACGCGCTGGCCCGGCGCGAGGCCGGGCTGGCCTTCGACGACCCGATCAACATCCAGTACACCAGCGGCACGACCGGGTTCCCCAAGGGCGCGACGCTCTCGCACCACAACATCCTGAACAACGGCTTCTTCATCGGCGAAATGTGCCGGTACACCGAGCATGACCGGGTCTGCATCCCGGTGCCCTTCTACCACTGTTTCGGGATGGTCCTGGGCAACCTGGCCGCGGTCACGCACGGCTCCTGCATCGTGATCCCGGCCCCGGGCTTCGAGCCGGCCGCGACGCTGCGCGCGGCCCAGGACGAGCGGTGCACGTCGCTGTACGGGGTGCCGACCATGTTCATCGCCGAGCTGGCCCTGCCCGATTTCGCCAGCTATGACCTGTCCACGCTGCGTACCGGGATCATGGCCGGCTCGCCCTGCCCGGTCGAGGTGATGAAGCGGGTCATGAGCGAGATGCACATGTCCGAGGTCACGATCGCCTACGGGATGACCGAGACGTCGCCGGTGTCCTGCCAGACCCGGCCGGACGACGACACCGAGCGGCGGGTGTCGACCGTCGGCCGGGTGCACCCGCACGTCGAGGTCAAGATCATCAATCCGGACACCGGGCTGGTCCTGCCCCTCGGCGAGCCGGGCGAGATGTGCACCCGCGGCTACTCGGTCATGCTCGGTTACTGGGACGAGCCGGAGAAGACGGCCGAGGCGATCGACGCGGGCCGCTGGATGCACACCGGCGACCTGGCCACCATGGACGCGGCCGGCTACCTCAACATCGTCGGCCGGATCAAGGACATGGTCATCCGCGGCGGCGAGAACGTGTACCCGCGCGAGGTCGAGGAGTTCCTCTACACGCACCCGGCGATCGAGGACGTCCAGGTGATCGGCGTCCCGGACGAGAAGTACGGCGAGGAGCTGTGTGCCTGGGTCAAGCTGCGCCCCGGCTCCGGGCTGACCGCCGAGGACGTGCGCGCCTTCTGCCAGGGCAAGATCGCGCACTACAAGATCCCGCGGTACGTCCGCTTCACCGAGTCGTTCCCGATGACCGTGACCGGCAAGGTGCAGAAGTACAAGATGCGCGAGGCCTCGATCGCCGACCTCGGCCTGGAGGCGGCCAGCCAGACCCGCACGGCCTGACAAACACCGGTAATTTACGCCCCGGCCCGTGGTGTTCCTGGTCAGCCGCCGGTCACCCTGTCACGGGGCCGAACCCGGCGCCCGCCCCGGCGGTCAGTCCTTGCGCCCGGTCAGCGCCAGGGTGACCCCCAGCCCGATCATGGCCAGCCCGCCGGCCCCGCCGACCAGCCCGAGCCGCCGGGGCGAGCGGGCGAACCAGGCCCGCACCGAGCTCGCGGCCAGTCCCCAGCAGCTGTCGGACGTGAGGCCGATCGCGATCGACACCGCGCTGAGAATCAGCATCTGGGCCGCGATGTGCCCGGCCGCGCGGTCCACGAACTGGGGCAGCACCGCGGCGAACAGGATCACCGCCTTGGGGTTGGTGACGCCGACCACGAACCCCTCGCGTGCCGCCCGCACGCCGCCGCGCGGCTCCGCGGCCGCGGCCAGCACCCCGGCCAGCGAGTCCCGGTGCCGGAACGCCTGGATGCCCAGCCAGATCAGGTAGGCCGCGCCGGCCAGCCGGATCACGGTGAACACGGTCGCCGAGCGCTGCACGATGACGCCGACGCCCAGCGCGACGCAGATGGCCACCACCCAGTTGCCCGCCGCGTGCCCGGCCACCGAGGCCATCGCGGTGCGCCGGCCGTGCGCCAGGGCCCGCCCGACCACGAACAGCACGCCCGGCCCGGGGATGGCGATCAGCACCAGGGAGGCGACCGCGAAGGCCGCGAGCTGACCGGGCGAAACCATGTGACTTACCGGCGCAGCGTCTGGTTGCTCGGGTCCAGCAGGTCCCGCTCCTTGAGGAAGTTGTAGACCGGGGTGGTGTCCGGGTAGTGCCCCCAGGCGTGGTCGCCCTCGAGCTGGCCCGGGATGCCCTTTCCGATCCCGCCGAGCAGCTGCTTGCGCACCGGGCTGAGGTTCTCGAACGCCTCGCTGGCGTGCAGCGGCTCCAGCTCGTCGCGGATCGCGATCCAGCGCAGTGTGTAGCCGAAGAACATGGCCTTGCGGGTGATGTCGGAGTAGTTGTCCGACCGGGCATGCCAGATGCGGCGGTCGAAGAACACCACGTCGCCCGGGGCCACCTGGACCTCGATCGCGCCCTCCGGCTCCGGCCACTCGATGTCACGGCGCGGCGGGCCGTCGATCCGGTTCCACCGGTGGCTGCCCGGAACGACCTTGAGGTTGCCCCGGCCCTTCTCGGACACGTCCGACAGCCAGTAGGCCAGCTTCACCGACACCCGCGGCCGCGGGTCGGTCTCGAGCTCGCGGTTCTGCCGGCCGCCGTCCTGGTGCCACTCGAACCGGAACGGCTTCTTGGTCCGGATCGGCGGGTGGACGTCGAGGTGCGAGTGGTAGATGTGCACGTTCCAGCCGATCATGGACCAGACCATGGGGAACGTCTTCGGGTGGTCGATGAGACCGGCCGCGTCCGGGCAGTGCGTGACGGCGCTGAGCAGGTGCATCGCGCCCTCGGGCGACAGCCGGCCCGCGGCCTTCTCGGCCTCGTACACCCGGTCAATGGCGCCGGCGTAGAACTCGACCTCGGATTCGCTCAGCGCGCCCCGGAGGATGATAAAGCCGTTCTCCTCGAACTCCTCGCGCTGCTGCGCCGTCATCGGCGCGACGACGTCACTGTCCGCCAGGCTGGTCATGGGATCTCCGATTCTGTTCAAGTCTCGGGTTTCGGCGGCCGCGCTGGAAACCGGAGGGCAATGCCGCTAGATCAATATAGACGCCCAGAACTCGTGCTACGTCGGTTTCAATCCCGCTATCAACCAGCAGAGCACTATTCGTACCGATGACGCGACCGCGGCCGGCTAGACATCCCGCGTCGCCGGCCCGGCGCAGTATGGGATCGGCGCCGATCGGCAACGCGTCACGCTGCGCCCCGGCCGACGCCTGGCGATGCGCCTGATCCGCCGCCGCCCCTGACCGCGCCTCCGCGAGTCCGCCGAGGAACCGCCTCACAAGACCCAGCCCCGGAGGCCGGGTCGCCCGCCCACCCAGCCCAGACCATGAGATTCATGATCATCTCAGGATGTTGCGACAGATTCTGGAGAGCAGGCCGTGAAGAGTCGCTGGCTGCGCCATCCGACACCGCCGGGCTGCCCGGTTTGCGAGGATTGCGGGGGCGGCGTCAGCCTGCGGAGGCGCGGGCCGCGCCGGAGGAGCGGAGCTCCAGCTGGTCGAGCAGCGCCAGCGTCGCTCCGGCGACGGCGTCCACGGCGCGGTCGAAGGCCTCGGCGTTATGCCGGGCCGGCTGCCGGAACCCGCTCACCTTCCGCACATACTGCAGCGCGGCGGCGCGAACGTCGGCCTCGGTCACGTTCTCGGTGTACGGCTCGCGAAGGGTCTTGATGCTGCGGCACATACCGCGACGCTATGCCATGACCGGCCAGGTCCGCGAACCCCGCGCCAACGGTTCATCTTCCCCGGGATCGAGGCCGGCGCCTGCCACCGGTCGAGGACATCGTCGATGCGCTGCCGCACCCGGTCCCTGGCGCACGGGCGCACGGGCGCACGGGCCAGGTCCGCGAACACCGCTCGCGGCCGGTTACTGGCGAATGGGACGGCCGGCCATGCCGATGTACTGATCGCTCGGCACGATCCGGACGCCGAGCGGCACCAGGGTGATCGGGATGATCTTGAAACTGGCGATGCCCAGCGGGATGCCGATGATCGTCAGGCACATCGCGATGCCCGTCGCCAGGTGCCCGAGCGCCAGCCACCAGCCGAACAGGACGATCCAGATGATGTTCCCGATCAGGGCGCCGGCCCCCGCCTCCCGCCGCGGCTCGATCGTGCGGCCGAACGGCCACAAGACGTAGTTCGCGATCCGGAACGCGCCGATGCCGAACGGGATCGTGATGATCAGGATGAAGCAGATCACCGCGGCCACGACGTAGGCCAGCGCCATCCATAGCCCGCACAGCACCAGCCAGATCACATTGAGAATTCCGTTGACCAGACTCATCGGCCAGCTTGCCCCCTCATCTCACGCCAGGCCGAGCATGCCCCCCAGCCCGACCGTCAGGCCCGGCGGCAGGGACGCGACGCCCCGCACCGCCAGCAGCACCCCGGGCATGAACGACGACCGGTCCATCGAATCATGCCGGATGGTCAGGATCTCGCCGTGCCCGCCGAGCAGCACCTCCTGGTGCGCCAGCAGGCCGGCCAGCCGGACCGAGTGCACCCGTACCCCGTCCATGACCGCTCCCCGGGCCCCGTCCACCTCCGAGACGGTGGCGTCGGGGACCGGGCCGAGCTCGGCCTCCGCCCGCGCCGCGGCGATCAGCGCCGCGGTCCTGGTCGCCGTCCCCGACGGCGCGTCGGCCTTGGTGGCGTGGTGCATCTCGATCACCTCGGCCGACTCGAAGAAGCGCGCCGCCTTCTCGGCGAAGCTCATCATCAGCACGGCGCCGATGGAGAAGTTGGGCACGATGAGGGCTCGGGCCAGCGGCGCGTCGCCGAGCCAGCCCGCCACCGAGGCCAGCCGGGGTTCATCGAACCCCGAGGTCCCCACGACCACGTTGCGGCCGCGCGACAGGCACCACCGCAGGTTGTCCAGGACCACTTCGGGATGGGTGAAGTCGACGATCACGTCGCACTCGGTCAGCGGATCCCGCTCGTCGCCGACATCGATGGCGGCGGTCAGTTCCATGCCGTCGGCGGCCTCAACCGTGCGGCATACCTCCGACCCCATGCGCCCCTTGGCGCCGAGCACCCCGACCTTGATCATCGTGCTCCTCTACTTGCCGTATGCCCACCGAACCTACCCGCCGGCGGGCCCGGTCAAAGCAATCGGTCAAGCAATCCGCCCGCTGGCCGCCTCAGTTGAGCGCGGCGGTGAACGGCCCGGCGTCGTCGAACGGCCCGACCACGGCCAGCGCCTTGGGCTGCGCGAGCACGGCGGCGGCGACCTCGCGGACGTCGCCGTGGGTCACGCCCTCGATCGCGGCCAGGATCTCATCGACCGGCTCCAGCCGGGGGTAGACGAGCTCGGCCTTGCCGAGCCTGCTCATCCGGGACGAGGGATCCTCCAGCCCGAGCACGATCGAGCCGCGCAGCTGGCCCTTGCCCCGGTTCAGCTCATCGTCGGTCAGCCCGCCCGAGATGACCTTGGCGATCTCGTCCCGGCATATCGACAGCACATCGTCGGCCTTGGCCGGCAGGCATCCCGCGTACACGCCCCAGATGCCGGAGTCGGCATGCTGTGAGCTGAAGCTGTACACCGAGTAGGCCAGGCCCCGCTTCTCTCGCACCTCCTGGAACAGCCGCGAGGACATCCCGCCGCCGAGCGCGGCGTTCAGCACGCCGAGGGCGAACCGGCGCTCGTCGGTACGCGACAGCCCGGCGCAGCCGAGCACCAGGTTCGCCTGCTCGATGCCGCGCGAGACCAGCCGCACGCCGGTGCCCTGGCCGAGCTCCGCGTTCTCCGGGTCCGATCCGGGCAGCCGCGGGGGCCTCGGCGAGTCCGCCTCGCCGGCACTCGCGGCGGCGAACGCGGTCCGGGCCAGTTCCACGACCTCGTCGTGATCCAGGCTGCCCGCGGCCGCGACGACCAGGTTCTCCGGCTTGTACCGGGCCTTGTAGTGCTCGGCGATCTGCTCCCGGGTGATGGCGTTGATCGAGTCGACCGTGCCGAGGATGGGACGGCCCAGCGGCGTGTCGCCGAACAACTGGGCGGCGAACGCTTCGTGCACGGTGTCCGACGGGTCGTCCTCGTTCATCGCGATCTCTTCGAGGATCACGCCCCGCTCGGCGTCCACGTCCTTCGGCTGGATCAGCGAGCTGGTCACCATGTCGGCGAGCACGTCGATGGCCAGCGGCAGGTCGGCGTCGAGCACCCGCGCGTAGTAGCAGGTGTACTCCTTGGCGGTGAACGCGTTCAGCTCGCCGCCGACCGCGTCCATGGTCGCCGAGATGTCCAGGGCGGTGCGCCGGGACGTGCCCTTGAACAGCAGGTGCTCCAGGTAGTGGGTGGCGCCGGCGTGGGCGAGGTCCTCGTCCCTTGAGCCGACGCCGGCCCAGATCCCGAACGCCGCCGACCGCACGGCCGGCAGCGATTCGGTGATCACCCGGAGGCCGCCGGGCAGCACGGTCCGGCGGACGGTCGAGTCGCCGCCCGGCTGCGGACGGCCTGGATGCTCGGTCATGAGTTACGCGGGCCGCGGTGGCGCTCGCGCGTGCGGTGATGATCACCGCCGCGGTCGCCCCGGTCCCGGTACCGGTCACCCCGGTCACCGCCACGGTCGCGTGAGCGATGGTCGTCGTGCCCGCCGAGGTCCTCGCCGGCCGCCTCGCGCTCGACGACCTCCACCGGGACCAGCGACAGCTTGCCCCGGTCGTCGATCTCGCGGATCTCGACCTGGATCTTGTCGCCCACCGAGATGACGTCGTCGACGTTCTCGATCCTGGCCCCGCCGTGCAGCTTGCGGATCTGCGTGATGTGCAGCAGCCCGTCGCGGCCGGGCAGCAGCGAGACGAACGCCCCGAACGTGGTGGTCTTGACGACCGTGCCGAGGAACCGCTCGCCCACCTCGGGGATGTGCGGGTTGGCGATCGCGTTGATCGCCGACCGGGCCGCCTCGGCCGACGTGCCGTCGGTGGCGCCGATGTAGATCGTGCCGTCGTCCTCGATGGTGATCTCGGCGCCGGTGTCCTCCTGGATGGAGTTGATCATCTTGCCCTTGGGCCCGATGACCTCGCCGATCTTGTCGACCGGGACCTTGACCGTGATGATCCGCGGCGCGAACGGGCTCATCACGGCCGGCGTGTCGATCGCCTCGCGCATGACGTCGAGGATGGTCAGCCGCGCCCCGCGCGCCTGCTTGAGCGCGCCGGCCAGGACCGAGGCGGGGATCCCGTCCAGCTTGGTGTCCAGCTGCAGCGCGGTGATCACGTCCTTGGTCCCGGCGACCTTGAAGTCCATGTCGCCGAACGCGTCCTCGGCGCCCAGGATGTCGGTCAGCGTGACGTACTCGCCGCCCTCGTA
>Ga0335075_10000743_pt1 | contig 55359 bp, 56 predicted proteins | sample Lox_Sample_24_FD_206723 | JGI IMG/M metagenome (GOLD analysis project Ga0335075, IMG submission 206723) | Soil microbial communities from Loxahatchee National Wildlife Refuge, Florida, United States - Lox_Sample_2.4 | ecosystem: Environmental > Terrestrial > Soil > Wetlands | place: USA... | reverse complement strand
CGCAGGACTTTCGCAAAAGACAGCGTCGACTCCCCGGCCAGCATCAGATCGACGAGTGCAACGTCGAACTTCTCCGACCAGACATGGTCACCGAGTTCGGAGAGGCCGCGCTTGATGATAACGTTATCAGCACCATGGTCGCGGCAAATCTGCTCCACGTCCATCGCAATCAGGAACTCGTCTTCGAGCACCAGGACGGTGAACCCGGCAAGCGCATTGGCGGCCAATTGATTTGCTACTCCGTTAAATCACGCACATGACGATATTTCAGGGGTTCGTCATTTAAAAAAGACATAGAGCCGTTGGACAGGAACCGAGGTTGCCGCCACCGCGTTCATGTCCCACATTCGCGCGGGGACGCAATAGTGGCATCACAAACAGGACGGACCTTCCAGACAAGGCAATATCCCTGCGAGCAATGCCCGCTCAGGCCGCTTAAAGTTTTCCGGGAGTTCGAGAAGCAGGAACTTGCCTTCGTCAGCAAGTTCAAGAAGGGCGAACTCGGTGTCGAGAAGGGCGCCAGTGTCCTGGTCGAAGGCAGCCATAGCGCTCACCTTTTTACTGTGCTCTCCGGTTGGGGCTTTCGCTACAAACTGCTGCCCGACGGGCGGCGGCAAATCCTCAATTATGTGATGCCGGGTGATCTCATCGGCTTGCAGGGCAGCCTGATGGGCGAGATGCAGCATTCGGTTGAGGCGCTCTCACCGATGCTTCTGTGCGTGTTCGAACGCAATGGGTTGAACTCACTTTACAAGAACCACCCCGGTCTTGCTTACGACATCACCTGGCTCGCCTCGCGCGAAGAGCAGATGCTCGACGAGAATCTGCTCAGCGTCGGCCGCCGCAGCGCGATCGAACGTGCGGCCTATTTGATCGCCTTTATCTGCTCGCGCGCGAAGGCCGTTGGGCTGAATGGGAAGAAGCCGGTCGAGATACCGATTACCCAGCTTCACATTGCCGATACGCTCGGCCTGTCTCTCGTCCATACGAACAAGACGCTGAAGCGTCTGGTCGGGCAAGGACTGATCTCCTGGCGCGAGGGGGGATGCGAGGTGAACGACCTGGAGCACTTGCTCAACGTTGCCCGTTGGGAGGGCTTCAAGGAGTTCAAACGGCCATTGATCTAGAGCGTGATGAATTGCGTTCGCGCTTTCTAGCGGTAAGAGGTCAATTTGACGATCGGGACCTCATCCTCGTCCGCGGCCCACCCGGAGTTAGGCACAATGTTGCTGACGATTGCGTAGCAGATCAGCAGTGCAGGGATGGCTATAAAGCCGCCGAGCGCACCCCACAGCCAAATCCAGAAGGCGAGCGCCAGGACGACGACGAAGGGATTCAGCGTCATCGTCTTGCCGATCACTGCCGGCGTGAAAAACTGCGATTCCGCGACATTGATCAATTGGTAGACCAGCACGGGCAGCAGACTGCCCGCGAGTGTGTCGAATTCGGTCAGGCCGACGGCGAAAAGGACCAGCGTCATGATCAGCGGCCCGATGAAGACGACGAAATTGGAGAGCGCCGCCAACGCTCCCCAGAGCGCGGCGGACGGCACACCGATCACCCAAAGTCCGATGCCGACCGCGATGCCTTCCGCAACGTTGATGATACTGATCGATAGGAGGTAGCGGGAGACGAGGCGTTCGACATCACGGAAAATGTGCGCGACGCGCCAGCGCAACCGCCGGCCGAAACAGAGTTTCAGGATCGCGATCCTGATCTGATGGCGCGTCGCGACGAAGAAATAGAGGGCGGCGAAGAAGAGCAGAAGTTGCCCGATGAAGGCCGGCGCGAAGGCAGCCATGCTTTCCACGGCAGACCCGTCCTCGACGGAAACCGCCAGGCCTTCCTGACCGGTGATGGCACGGATCTGATCGCGTACGCCTTTCAGCGCTCCCAGCGGTTCGCGCCATTGATGAAGCTGCAACTGCAGCTCCGACCAGATTTGCGGCAGGCGCTCGATCCAGAGCTGCAGCGGCGCGGCAATGGCGAGCGCGAAGGCGGAAACCACCGCGATAAACAGGATGACCACCAGCGCAGCAGAGAGGCCGGGTGGCACCCCCCAGCGCTCAACCCGAACCGCCACAGGTCCGAGCATGAGGCCGATGATGATCGCCAGGCTGACCGGCGCAAGAATGAATTCCCCGGCATGGAGCGCGAAGACAAAGGCGACGAGCCCGACGAGGATCATCGCGGCTTGCGCACTGCGCAGCAGTAAGATCTCGAAATTGGACTTTGGCGGGAGCCGGACGACCGGAGCCCTGACTGCTTTACGGTTGGACATGGCGCTCCGAGGGCATCCGTTCGAATCCGTCTGGACTCAGCCTCGGAAACGCACTTTCATGACCGAGGTTCCTGCGCCCCGCTGGAACCTCGGTAAGCATAGGGCGTTTTGAACTGTTTTCCGAAAACGCCCAAGGAGTATTGCCATGGCAACCGCCGCAAAATCCGATCGGCCGAATAACGGCCCGCGCACCCCCGAAGATCTCGAAAACGAGATCGAACAGTTGAAAGAGGACATTGCGAAGCTCACCAAGCAGTTGCAGACCATTGGCGAGCACTCCTACGGCGCAGCGCGCAAGGCAGCCGCGGAAGGGATCAGCCAGTTGAAGGCGCAAGGCGAACATTTCCGGGCGCAAGGCGAAGCGACGATCGAAAGTCTGCGCGGCAGTGCATCCGACCTCGAGCAGCAGCTTGCCGACAGGGTTCGGGAGAAGCCGGTTACGGCCCTTGCGATCGCGGCGGGCATTGGTTTCCTTTTCGCGATGATGTCGCGTCGCTAGGCCCCTCGCCCGAATGTTCGCATCGCTGATTGCCGCCGTTGCTTCCGGCGAAATCTTTGGCGCCATTCGCCGCGCGCGTGGCGCGGCAGTTGCCTATGCGCTCGCTTTGCTTTGCGGCCTCACCGGTATCGGCTTCCTGATCGGCGCCGCCTTTGTCGCGGCTGCACGCCGATGGGGCACGATCGAAGCGGCGGCCGGTTTTGGGGCAGGCTTCCTCCTTCTGGCGATCTTGATCCTGGTGTTCCACTCCCTTGCACGGCGGATGCGCGCCGAACGTGCCGCCAAGCAGCGCAGCGTCGACGTCGCTACGATCGCGGGCGCAGCCGCGGTGTCGCTTCTCCCGCTTTTGATGACCAGCAAGAAGCGTGGCGGCATCTTCACAATCGTCGCACCGCTGATCGCGGTCGCGGCCTATGCGATCTATCGCGAGCATTCGCCGAAAAAGCCGGACGGCGCCGACAAGCTCTAGACCGGTGGCGGAACCTCTCCGCGCCGCCTGCATTCTCACCTCATCAGCCCGCTTTGGCGGGCGGAACGGGAATGCAGTCATGACCAAAACAATATCCGGCGACAAAGCGCGCCAAGGCGGTCTCGGGCGCCACCTCCTACTGATCCTGATCGGTGGGCTGATACTCGCCCTCGCCGTCTGGGGCGGAGTGGAAATCTACGGCACCATCATCGCGCCGACCGAAATCGACACACAAACCACAGCCCCTTCAGGATGACGGTCGAGCCCTCGCGCCCTTTGGCCGTCGCCTGAACGCGGAACCAGAAACGGTTGTCCACGTTGTCAAAATGCGAAGGCCGCGCCTGGTCTTTCCCCTGTCACGGTTCCATCCCCGGCGCGGCTGTGCACGGAATCCACGCACAAGGAGAAGACTATCATGATCCGCAAACTTTTGGCCACCACCGCTGCCGCCGCGCTGCTCGCTGGCGGCGCTTACGCGGTCGCACAGGAGCAGCCCGCTCCGGCGCCGGCTCCTGCCCAGACTGCCCCGGCTGATCCAGCGGCGCCTGCCGCCCCTGTCGTCAAGGCTGACGGCTTCCTTGCTTCCAACATCATCGGCGAAACCGTCTACAACGGCACCGGCGAGAATGCCGAGAACATTGGCGACGTGAACGACATTGTTCTTGCCGCGGATGGCAAGGTCGAGTCCCTTGTTGTGGGCGTCGGTGGCTTCCTTGGCATCGGCGAGAAAAACGTCGCTGTCGAATACGCGACAATCGACTGGGCCGAACAGGACGGCGATCGCTGGATCGTCGTAGACGCTTCGAAGGAGCAGCTTGAGGCGCTGCCTGACTTTGACCGGGCGCCGTATGATCCGACGCCGGCTCCGGTGGCTTCGACCGAGGCTCCTGCCCCTGGCGCGACGACGGATACCACCGCTCAGGCTCCGGCGACACCAGCTCCCACGACGTCGACGGAAACGGCGGACGCCCCTACGGCTGACGACGCTATGAAGACCGAGGAGACTGCGGAAGCACCGGCCGCTGATGCTCCTGCGGCGACCACAGAAGAGACCGCCGAAGCACCGGCAGCTGACGCCCCTGCGGCGGTCGATGAGACTGCAACCGCGGCAATCGACAAGTCGACGCTGACCGAAATGCCGGCTGCGGAAATCCGCGCCGAAGAGTTGGTTGGCACCACGGTCTATGGCGCCAATGACGAGAACATCGGCGAGATCGGCGACGTAGTGCTCTCTACCGACGGCAAGATCGACGCGATCGTTCTCGATGTCGGCGGGTTCCTCGGTGTAGGCGAGAAGGAAGTTGCCGTTGGCATGGACAACCTCGCGTTCATGACCGACAAGGACGGCAACAAGTACCTCTACACGACCTTCTCGAAAGAGCAGCTCGACGCACAGCCGGCGTATGACGCCAGCACTTGGGCTGAAAAGCGCGACGAACAGCGCCTGATCATGACCCAGTAACCGGATATCCGGTTCGGCAAAAAAAGTCCGCGCTTCGGCGCGGGCTTTTTCTCTGCGCGAAATATCAGGCGGCGAAGCTGCCGGCCACGCCGCTCTCCGTCAGTTCGGACAAAGCGAGCGACTGGTCGAGATGCTCGGAACGCCACGCCAGCAAGCGCTCGGCGTAGGCGAGGCGCGTGTCGCGACAGGCGGGATCGGCAGCGATGTTGTGGGTTTCAGACGGATCGCTCTGAAGATCGAACAGGACGGGCGGCAGCCCTCCGCCGAAATGCACATATTTGAAGCGTTCGTCACGGATGACGGCGAGATTGCACTGGCGCGACGAAATCCCGAACTGCCGTTCCGCCTTCTGTTGAGACACGGTGCGGAAGTCAAATTCCCAATGGGCCGCATCGCGCCAGAGGTCCGGCGGCGTTGCGCGCATAAAGGGCGCGAGCGATTTGCCGTCGAGATAGGGCAGCGCGGGTGCATCGAGCAGGTCGAGCAGCGTCGGCAGCATATCGACGGCTTCGGTGAAGCGGCCGACCTCCGTTCCGGCTGTCTGCTTTAGACGCGGATCGCGGATGATCAGCGGCAGATGATAGCTGCCGTCGAAGAAGCCGCCCTTGCCGAGCAGGTAATGGTCGCCAAGCAGTTCGGCATGGTCCGATGTCAGCACGATCAGCGTGTTTTCCCATGCGCCTGCCGCCTTGATCGCCTGCCAGATACGACCGAGCTGCGAATCCACCTCCGACACCATGCCCCAATACAGCGCGCGGATCTGCCGGAACTCCTTCTCGCTCCATTCCGATACCTTGCCGGCATGGCCGGGCAGGAACTTTGAGCGCTTCTGCCGTCCGAGCAACCAGGCGAGATAGGGATGGGTTGTGCCTTCCGCCGCAACCGACTCGGCGCGCAAAAAGGCTGGTCCATCGTCAGGATCGTACATCGTGTTGAACGGCTCCGGCACGATGAAGGGTGGATGCGGGCTGAGGAACGAGACATGCGCGAACCAGCCCCTGTCCTGACCGCCATCCTGCTCGCCCAGCCAGCGGATGAACTCGCCCGTGAGAAAGGCGGCAGGTGTCTCGTCGCGCGAGTAAATCGGCGGCTCGTTCGTCACGCGGCTGGTATCGCCGGAGCGCGGCCGGTGGATGTCCGGATAGCCGCTTCCGATATCGTGACCACGCGCCGAGAGCCACGACAGCCACGGCTTCTGATGCTCGGGCAGAAGCTGACGGACGGTGAATCCCGGAAGTACGCCCTCATAGGTTTTGAGGATCGGATCGCCAGGCGCAAACTGCCGAGGATCGGGCGATACATCGGTGTAACCGAACAGGGTCGGGTCGTAGCCCAGAGCGCGGGCCTGCAGGGCGATGTTGGTGAAGCGCGCATCCATCGGCGTGCCGTTCCGGCAGACGCGATTGTTCATCTGGTAGAGGCCTGTGTAGAGGCAGGCGCGCGCCGGCGAGCAGGGCGCAGCGCCCGCATAGTGCCGCCTGAACATCACGCCTTCCGCAGCAAGCGCGTCGGCATTGGGCGTCTTCACCACCGGATGCCCGGCGATAGACAGGCTGTCGCCGCGCCACTGGTCGCAGGTGATCAGGAGGACGTTCGGGCGGCTCGGCATGGACATCTCTTCAAGCGGCGGGAGTGCTCATGGAGCCCATTTCTCCATGCGCTGCAAGGATCGCAATCCGGTGAACAAACTCCATTCTACTGTTCACCTGGTGTAGACGGACTATCCCGATCGCGCCACTTCCGCGAACGCAGCCTTGCACGACATAAAGCGACGAAAGCGCGATTGCCGCCTATAGTGCGATGAAGGGAGCGAACCATGCTCGACCAGATCAAAGGCCTGCACCACGTCACCTCGATGGCGAAGGATGCGCGGCAGAACAACCGGTTCTTCACCGATACGCTCGGGCTTCGGCGCGTGAAGAAGACCGTCAATTTCGACGCGCCGGACGTCTATCACCTCTATTACGCGGACGAGTTCGGCACGCCGGGCTCGGTGATGACCTATTTCCCGTTCCCGAACATCGGCAAGGGCCGTCATGGCGTGGGTGAGGTCGGCACGACCGTGTTCGCGGTGCCGGAAGGATCGCTTCCCTTCTGGGAGAAGCGGCTGGCGGAAGAGGGCGTAAAGGGGCTCGCCAAGGATGCATCGTTCGGCGAGAGCCGTGTTCGCTTCGAAGGCCCGGACGGAGACGGTTTTGCCCTGGTCGAAGCCAAGGGAGACGAGCGCGCCGCCTGGACGAAGGCTGGCATGCCCGACGATGACGCGATCCGCGGTTTCCACTCCGTGTCTCTAAGGTTGCGCGACGCCGGCGCCACCGAAGAGCTGTTGAAGTTCATGGGCTACGAGGAGGTCGACCGCTCCGGCGATGTTCGCCGGCTCGCCATCAAGGATGGCAATGGCGCAAATGTCGTCGATATCGAAACGCTGCCCGGTGCGCCTTTCGCCAATCTCGGCGCAGGTTCGGTGCATCACGTCGCCTTCGCGGTCGAGAACCGCGCCAGGCAGCTCGAAGTCCGCAAGGCGCTGATGGATACCGGCTATCAGGTAACGCCAGTGATCGACCGCGACTATTTCTGGGCGATCTATTTCCGTACGCCGGGCGGCGTGTTGTTCGAAGTCTCGACCAACGAGCCGGGCTTCGATCGCGACGAAGATACGGCCCATCTCGGTGAAGCGCTGAAACTGCCGAAACAGCATGCACATCTGCGCGAATACCTCGAGAAACACCTCGAACCGCTGGAGGGATGATCATGGCGAAGGACAGCTACATTCATCTGGCGCTGCCGGGCACGCCCGGCCAGCCGCTTGTCTTCGCCTTCCACGGCACGGGCGGCAGCGAGAACCAGATGCTGCCGATCGTCGAGGGCGTGTTGCCTGGCGCGTCGATCGTCGCGCCGCGCGGCGACGTGTCGGAACATGGCGCTGCGCGCTTCTTCCGCCGCACGGCCGAAGGCGTTTACGATATGGACGACCTCAAAGAGCGCACGGAGACGATGGCGGAGTTCGTGCGCGCGCATAAGGAAGCGGCCGGCAACCCGAAGACGGTTGGCATCGGCTATTCCAACGGCGCGAACATTCTTGCCTCGGCGGTCTTCGCGCACCCGGAGCTGTTCGACGCGGTCGTGCTGATGCACCCGCTGATCCCGTTCCAGCCGCGCGTCAACGGGCGGCTCGACGGCAAGCACATCCTGATCACAGCCGGCCAGCACGATCCGATCTGTCCGCCGCACCTGACAGCGCGGCTTCACGCACATTTGCGCGCCGTCGGCGCCGATGTCACCCTTGATTGGCATAGTGGCGGACACGAAATACGGGCGGAAGAAATCGAAGCGGCAAAACGCGCGCTCGCCGGACTGACGGCGCCGGCCGCGGCAGGAGACATGAAGATGGCTGAGATTGTTCTCGAGGATAAAGGCTCAAAGGGCCGTTATGTCTTCCGCAGCGCTGACGGAACAGAAGCCGAGATGACCTTCACCAAGATCGGTGAGCACCAGATCATCATCGACCATACCGCTGTGCCCGATGCTTTTCGGGGGCAGGGCATCGGCGTTCGCCTCGTGACGCAGGCGGTGGAGGATGCGCGCGCCCAGGGCAAGAAGATCATCCCGCTCTGCCCGTTCGCCAATGCGCAATTCCGCCGCCATCCTGAATGGGCGGATGTGCTAAAGTCGTGACGAGGTTCGAAATGGCGCCGTATCCCGTCGAGATCAGCTACGAAGACACCGCAAAGGGCGGCCGCTATTTCATGGTGATGCCGAATGGCGAGCAGTCGCGCTGCACGTTCACGCGCGTCGGGCCGAGTCACATCATCGCTGACCACACGTTTGTGCCGGTGCCCTATCGCGGGCACGGCGTTGCCGAGCAGATGGTCGAGAAGCTCGTCACGGATGCGCGAGCGCGCGGCGACAAGGTCTCGGCGACATGCTGGTTCGTCGCGGACGAATTCGAGCGCAAACGCCCGGCCTGGGATGATGTGAAGGCGTAACTAGCCGCCGAACACACTCTTGAACCGGTCGCGCAGCAGGTTCTTCTGGACCTTGCCCATCGTGTTGCGCGGCAGTTCGTCAACGATCGCGACGTGACGCGGCTGCTTGAAGCGCGCGAGTTTTTCGCGGATGCCGGCAAGCAGCGTTTCGCCGTCGAGCGCCGCACCTTTCTTCGCCGTGACCACCGCGACGACGCCTTCGCCCAGATCGGGATGCGCGACGCCGACGACGGCGGATTCCTCGACGCCGGGCTGTTCGTCAAGCAGCAGCTCGATTTCCTTCGGATAGATGTTGTAGCCGCCCGATATGATCAGATCCTTGACGCGGCCGACGATGGTCACATAGCCATCGCGGTCGATCGTCGCGAGGTCGCCGGTGATGAAGAAACCGTCGGCGCGGAACTCTTCCTTCGTCTTTTCAGGCATATTCCAGTAACCCTTGAAGACGTTGCGGCCCTTCACCTCGATGATACCGATCTCGCCTTGCGGCACCGGCTTGCCGGTTTCCGTGTTGGCGACGCGGATTTCCACCCCGGGTAGCGAAAAACCGACCGTGCCGGCGCGGCGCTCGCCGTCATACGGGTTCGACGTGTTCATATTCGTCTCGGTCATGCCGTAGCGCTCGAGGATGCGTTTGCCCATGCGGCGCTCGAACTCGACATGCGTCTCGGCGAGCAGCGGCGCGCTGCCGGAGACGAAGAGACGAATGTGTTTCACCAGATCGGCGTTCAGCCGCTGATCGCCGAGGAGGCGCGTGTAAAAGGTCGGCACGCCCATCATCGATGTCGCCCGGGGCAGGCTGGCGATCAGATCGTCCACGTCGAGCGCGGGCAGAAAGATCATCGAGCCGCCGGCAAGCAGCATGACATTCGTCGCAACGAACAGGCCGTGTGTGTGAAAGATCGGCAGGGCGTGCAGCAGCGTGTCGTCCGCCGTGAAACGCCAGCTTTCGATCAATGCTTCGGCATTGGAAAGCAGATTATCCTGCGTCAGCATCGCGCCCTTCGAGCGGCCGGTCGTCCCGGAGGTGTAGAGCAGGGCGGCGAGATCGTCCGGACCACCAGCTGCGATCACGGGCGCATCTGGTTTGCCGCGTGCGGCGTCCATCAATGAGCCGGAGCCGTCGGCGTTGAGTGTCAGCAGCTTCGCACCCGCTTTGCCCGAGACCGACTGAAGCGCCGCTGCCGAGCTTTCGTCGCAGATCAGCACCTTTGCGCCCGAGTCCGTGATGAAATATTCGACTTCGCTTGCCGTGTAGGCGGTGTTGAGCGGCAGGAACACTGCGCCGATACCGACGCAGGCTGCGTACACGGCCAGCGCCTCCGCCGACTTCTTGGCCTGCAACGCGACGCGGTCGCCAGGTTTGACGCCCGACTCCGTCAGCGCATGGCCGATGCGCGCGGCAAGCGCGAGGAATTCCGCATAGGAGAGCTTTCGACCGTCCTTCAGGATGAGGAATGTTTTGCTGCTTCCGTGATGCGGGCGGAAAAGCGCGTCGTAGAGCGTGTTTGCTGAGTCAGGCATTTGGCTTTCTTAGCATTTCGCCCGGCCGCGAAAAGCTTGCCGTAGAGGAAATTGCTCGGTTCCTCATCAGCGACTACATAGAAAGACCTCGAATGGAATTTCCAGCCTCATGACCGATCTCGTCCCGATTTTCGACGGCCACAATGACACGCTGCTGAGGCTCTATCAGTCGAGCGGCGATGTCGAGGCCGAGTTCCTGCAGGGATCGGCCAAAGGCCATATCGACCTGCCGCGCGCCAGGACTGGCGGCTTTTTTGGCGGCATGTTCGCGATGTTTCCGCCACCTATGAAGAAAACGAACTTCGATCCCGATCCGAAAGCCAGGCAATATGACGTTCCGCTGCCGCCGGAACTGGCACAGAACGATGCGCTTGTTTCGACGATCGGCATGGCCTCGATCCTGTTCCGGATCGAACGGGCAGCTCCCGATGCGTTCGCGGTCTGCCGCTCCGCCCAGGATATCCGCGCGGCGATGTCGCGGGGCGCCATGGCTGCCGTCTTTCACATCGAAGGCTGTGAGGCGATCGATCCCGATCTCGCCGCGCTCGATCTGCTCTACGCGGCCGGTCTGCGATCGCTCGGCATCGTCTGGAGCCGCCCGAATGCATTCGGCTTCGGCGTGCCGTTTCGCTTTCCCTCGACGCCGGACATCGGGCCCGGTCTGAGCGACGCCGGCAAGGAACTGGTGAGAGCCTGCAACCGGCTCAAGGTGATGATCGACCTGTCGCACCTCAACGAAGCCGGCTTTCGTGATGTCGCCGCGCTGTCGGACGCGCCGCTGATTGCGACGCATTCCAACGTCCATGCGATCTCGCCACACGCGCGCAACCTGACAAACTCGCAGCTCAGCGCGATCCGCGACAGCGGCGGGCTGGTTGGCCTCAACTTCGCCGCCGGCTTCCTGCGCGACGACGGCCACATGAATGCCAATACGGATATCGAGGTGATGGTCCGCCACGTCGACGCGATGCTGGAGGCGCTCGGCGAGGACGGCGTGGCGCTCGGCTCCGACTTCGATGGCGCCGTCATTCCCAAGCCGATCGGCGACGTGGCCGGCTTGCCGAAGCTGATCGAGGCGTTCGCCGCGCGAGGGTATGGCAAGGAGCTGATCGAAAAGATCGCCTGGAAGAACTGGGTGGCGATGCTGGAGAAGCAGATCGGCTAGTTGTCGTTTAGTCGCAATTCCCAACGCCGGACCGCTCACACCTCTGCTGGAATTGCTTAGGTGTAACCCATCCGCTTCAACCAATCCTTGCCGGTCCCGCGGTCGCGGATGATCGGCAGCGGGTCCTGGTGGTCGAGCCGTGCGCAGATGCGATAGACCTCGAGCACCTCGGCTGGCATCTCGCCACGCTTGTAGAGGAACATGGCGGCGGCATAACGCGTACGGCCAGACCAATGCTCGCCAAGCGGCGTTTTCACCAGCTCCCAGTTTTCGGCGATCTCGCGCTGCGCATCATCTTCGGGCATCAGAAATTACCAGGCGGATTTGCGGTGCGGCGGTCAAGCTTGATGAATGGCCGCTGCACGATCTTCGCACGCTTCATCAATTTCTGGTACTGCAGCTCGCGCATCGCATAGATCTCGACCCAGAGATCGTCGACGATCGTGTCGCCATACGGGCGCGTGAGATCGGCGATCGCAATGTTGCGTTTGGCCATGGGCGACCAGATCGCCGCGCTCACCAGCCCGATTTCGCGCTTTTTGTTGTGGTAGACGATCGCATGTTCGGCAGGGATGTTGCCTTCTATCTCCAGACCGACCAGCACGTGCTTCAGCGAGCCATCGCGGCGGGCTTTCGTGATCGCGCGGCAGCCATTGAAATGGCCTTTCTCCAGATCGACCATGAAGCCAAGGCCGATCTCATCTGGTTGGCGCAACCTATCGGCGCGGACCGCGTGTTCTGAGGTGATGAAGTCTGCATTGGCGACGATGAGGCCGGCCTCGGTGCGGGCGCGGTTCAGCGCGTGATAGCCGATCGCGCGGATGCCGAAGAGCCGGCCCGCCTCGAACAGATGATCCCAAAGTTCGAGCGCCTGCTCGACCGGCACGAACAATTCGTAGCCGAGATCGCCGGTGAAGCCGGTGCGCGAGATGGTGACGCTGCCGCCGTTGAACGGGAACTCGGCGAGATCGAAAATCTTCAGCTTTTCGACGCCGGCGAAACCCGCTTCGCGCAGCACGGCGAAGGATGTCGGTCCCTGCAGCGCAAGGCCTGCGACGGCTTCCGTCTCCTCCTCGATCTCGACATCCATGCCGATGGCGGAATCGAGCAGCCACGGAAGATGGCGCTCCTGCGAGCAGAGACGAAAACGGTTTGGCGCGAGGCGGAACAGCGTGCCGTCGTCGAGCACGTGGCCTTCGTCATCGCACCAGGCGGTGTAATGCACTCGCCCCGGCTTCAGCTTTGACACATCGCGCAGCGTGACCTTGTTGCAGAGCGCTTCGGCGTGGGGACCCTCGATGCGATATTTCGTCATTGGCGAGATGTCGAAGACGGCTGCCTGGCTCCGGATCGCGAAATATTCCAGCTCCTCGTCCCAGAGCGACGCCGGCGCCTTATAGCCGGCCCAAGAATACCAATCTTCGGTCTTGCCGAGCGTTTCCAACCGTGGCTGGAACGGCGAGGGCAGGCGATAGACGCGGAAATGCGACTGGTCGCCACGGATGTGTTTCTGGAGCGTCTGAAGCATCGTCACGCCCTCATCTCGATGACACGGCGCGCCGCGTTCAAGCCCGGCACACCGGAGACGCCGCCGCCCGGATGCGAACCAGCACCAGCGAGGAACAATCCTTCGATCGGCGTGTCGTAACCGTCCGCGCCGTAGAACGGGCGCGACACCAGCATCTGGTCGATCTGCAATTCACCGTGGTGCCAGTGGCCGCCGGGCATGCGGTAGCGGGTCTCGATGTCGGAGGGCGTCAGCAGGTCCGCGTGATGCACCAGTTTGCCAATGCCCGGCGCATAATCTTCCAGCGTCGCCATGATCGTCTTCAGCAGCTCCGGCTTGCCGCGTTCCCATCCACCCTTCAGTTCGTATGGCGCGTATTGGACGATTGCCGAGAGCACACAGGCGCCACTCGGTGCGAGGGATGCGTCACTCAGGCTCGGCAGCGTGATTTCCATCGCTGGATATGGAGAGAACTCGCCATATTTCGACGGATTGAATGCGTTCTCGACATCGTCGACCGATGGCGCGATCACGAGCCGGCCGTGCAATACATCGGCTGCCGCGCCTTTGAACTCGGGTACGCGGTCGAGCGCGAGATTGAGTTTCGCCGCATCGCCCTTCATGCGGATGTTCTTCGCCTTCCGCACAACCCCGGTGTCGAGGTCGCGCGCGCCGACCAGATCGAGCAGCGTGGCGCGTGGATTGATGGCGGAGACGACCGTCTTCGCGCGGATTTCCTCGCCGCCGACAACAATGCCGACAGCGCGGCCTTTCTCATTGAGGATGCGCGAGACATTTCCACTCTTGCGGACTTTCACCCCTGCCGCTTCGGCGGCCGCCGCGAGCGCCGCGACTACCGCGCCCATCCCGCCCTTGGGGAGAAGCTGCGCGCCGCTCGTGCCGCCAAGCTCGCCGGCGAGGCGATAGTAGAGGCCGAGCAGCGAGGTCGGCGAGCGTGGGCCGAGATGGCTGCCGAGCACGGCGTCGAAGGCGACCAGTCCGCGCAGCCGTTCATCCTCCAGATGCTCATCCAGAACGTCGGCGACATTCATCAAGAGCATGCGCAGGAAGTCGCGCATGTCTTCCTTGCCGAGGCGCCGCACCGACAGAGCAGCCATGCCGAGCGATGATTTCTCGCCGAACGACATGCCGTGCAGCGCGGGTGGGCGTTTTGCCAGGAACGGTTTCAGGATCGCGGCGTAGCGGAAGAGTTGCGCGCGGAGTTCTGTCCAGGCCGCTGCTTCCGCAACAGATGCACCAATGAGCGTCTCGCCATAGGCGCCGTTCAGCACGAGCGGCTCGCCGTCCTTCGACAGCGCGACGGATGGCGCGAAGGCTTTTGCCTCGAAGCTCAAGCCATGCTTGCCAAGCTCCAGCGTCTTCACGACATCCGGATGCAGCCGGTTCAGGATGTGCGCGACCGAGGACACGCGGAAGCCCGGTGCGAACTCTTCCGTACGCGCCGCGCCGCCGAGCTCGCTTGCCGCCTCGACCAGCAGCACCTTGCGCCCGGCTTTCCCGAGCGTGGCCGCTGCGACCAGACCATTGTGGCCGCCGCCAATGACGATGACGTCAAATGATGTCATGGGCCGGGCTCAGATGCTTGGTGCCGCGCTTCAAATCGCCGAGGATCTCGGCTGCGGCGTTGCGGCCGGGCGCTCCCATCACGCCGCCGCCGGGATGCGTGGACGAGCCGCACATATAGAGCCCGCCGATCGGCGAGCGATATTGTGCGTAACCCGGCACCGGCCGGTTGAACAGCAGCTGGTCGAAGGTGAGTTCGCCTTGAAAAATGTTGCCCTCGGTCAGGCCGACTTCGGCCTCGATCTCGCGCGGCGTGCGCACTTCCATATGCACGATGCGCTCGCGGAAGCCCGGCGAGTATTCGGCGATCTGCGCAATCACGCTTTCGGCGAAACCGCCGCGGTCAGCGTCGGTCCAGTCGCGGCCATTGATCTTCGGCGGCGCATATTGAACGAAGACGCTCATGAAATGCTTGCCCGGTGCGGCCATCGTCGGGTCGAGCATGGTCGGGATGACCATGTCGAGGAACGGATCTGCGGACCAGCGACCGGCCTTCCAGTCGTCATAGGCGCGCTCCATGCGCTCGACCGTGTCGGTGAAATGCATGTCGCCGCGATAGACCGGCGAGTCGTCGGACAAGGCGGGGAACACGGGCGCGGAATCCAGCGCGATGTTCACCTTGCCGGACGAGCCGCGAATCTTGAAGTTCTTCACCCGTCGCAGGAAGATGTCGGGCAACTCCTTTTCCTCGACGAGCTTCAGGAAGGTGCGCTTCACGTCCGCGTTCGAAACCACCATCTTGCCGCGGATTTCCTCGCCGCCGGCCAGCACAATGCCTTCGGCCTTGCCGCGCCGGATCATCACACGGTCGACCTCGGCGCCGGTGCGGATCGTGCCGCCGGACACCTGGAAGGAGGCAGCGAGCGCCTTCGTCACCGCGCCCATGCCGCCGCGTGCATAGCCCCATGCGCCGACCGAGCCGTCGACCTCGCCCATGTAGTGGTGCAACAGCACGTAGGCGGTGCCGGGTGACATCGGTCCAAGTGCGGTGCCGATGATGCCGGATAGCGCGAAGTTCGCCTTGATGACGTCGGTTTCGAAATATTCGTCGAGGAAGTCCGAGATCGACATGGTCCAGAAGCGGATGGTCAGCGCCATCTCCTCCGGCGTCAGTCCGCCAAACTTCTTGCCGAGGAACAGCAGCTCGCCGAGGTCTTTCGGGCGGAAGCTCGTCGGATCCGGCGCGGTGCGCATAAGAAGCGGCTGGATGAACCGGCACTGCCGCGTCACGTCGCGCGCGTAGCGGTCGTAGGCCTCGGCGTCGCGTTTGGAGAAGCGCGCGAACTCGCGGCGGTGGGCGTCGTGGTCGCGGTAATTGGCGAGATAGTCGCCATCCTGGGTGAACACCGCACCGCCCTCATAACCGATCACCTGTAGCCCGAAGCGTGGCAGTTCGAGGTCGCGCATGATCTCCGGGCGGAAGAGCGAGCAGACGTAGGAGCAGTTGGAATAAAGGAAGCCGGGCGTCAGTTCGCGGCTGGTCGCCGCGCCGCCGACCCAGTCGTTTTTCTCGACAACCAGCACGTCCAGCCCGGCCCGTTGCAGGTAGCAGGCGTTGACGAGGCCGTTGTGGCCCGCGCCGATGACGATCGCGTCCCAGGTCTTCATGGCTCTAATGGTGTTCCTGGTCTCTCCAGTGCGCAATCCTTGCCATGGCGGCAGCCATTTTGTCCAGCCATTTTGAATGAATGTTCAACAAACAGGATTGTATTTTCCCGTTAATACGCTAGGCTTTGCCTTACGTTGGGAACGTTGGGACCTGCACCGAAGTGGCTGATCCGTCGGGCGAAAATGCCGAGTATGACGATATTGCCATCCGCTTCCTCGAAGCGCTGTGGGGCGATGGTTATCTGTCGCCGGGCGGACCTGAGGAAGTCGACCGCGTCGTTGCCGGCCTGTCGCTCAAGGACAAAAAGGTTCTCGACATCGGCTGCGGCTCGGGCGGAATCGCACTGCACCTTGTGGAAGAGCACGGCGCTGGCCACGTCACCGGCTTCGACGTCGAAAAACCGGTGATCGAAGCGGCCAAGAACCGTGCCGCGCGGTTTGGCCTCGCGCACCGCGCGACGTTCGTTCAGGTGCCGCCCGGCCCGCTGCCTTTTCCCGATGCGTCCTTCGACGTTGTTTTTTCCAAAGATGCGCTGCTGCATGTTCCCGACAAGGACGCGCTCTTCGCTGACATCTTCCGGGTGCTGAAACCGAGTGGCGTGTTCGCCGCGTCGAACTGGATGATTGGCCATGACAATGAACCGTCACCGGAGATGAAAGCCTATGTCGAGGCCGAAGGTCTTTCCTTCAGCATGAAATCGCCGGCACGGTACAGGATCGCCATGGAGCGCGCCGGCTTCACCGAGATCGAGATCGCCGACCGCAACCCATGGTATCGGGAGGTGGCGCGCGGCGAGCTGGCGAAGCTGAAAGGGCCGCTCTACGCCAAGGCGTCGGCCGCTGTCGGCAGCGATTATGTCGATAAGAACATCAAGACCTGGGAAGCGATGCAGAAGGTGCTTGACTCAGGCGAGCACCGCCCCACTCATCTGCGCGGCTGGAAGCCGGCTAGGAAGGACTAGCCGATGTGGAGATCGGGCACGGTGGCAAGGGCGGCAGCGCGGAAGGTGGAGAGTGGCGAGGCGCGCCGCGGCCGCAAGGCGTCGAAGGAGACGCGCCGCCAGCAACTGATCGAGGCGACGATCGATTCGCTTGCCAAGCGCGGTTATTCCGAAACCACGATGGCCGACGTGGCCGACGGCGCCGGGCTGTCACGCGGTATCGTGAACTTCCACTTCGAGAGCAAGGACAAGCTGCTCGTCGCGACGCTGCAGTACATGGCGGACGAATATTCCGCGCATTGGCGCTCGGCGCTGCAGAAGGCGGGCAACAAGCCCGCTGATCAGCTCGCAGCACTCGTCGCGGCTGACTTTGACCGCGCGATCTGCACGAAGCGCAAGCTTGCCGCGTGGTGCGCGTTCTGGGGCGAGGCGAAATCGCGCCCGACCTATCAGTCGCTCTGCGGCGCCCGTGACGCGGCCTATCAAAAGGTCTTCATCGAATTGTGTGCGGCGCTGAAGGAGGAGGGCACATATGATTTCGATCCGCAGGCAACGGCGCTCGCGCTGTCGGCTGCGCTGGAAGGTTTGTGGCTCAGGCTGATGATGGGCACGGAAGGCGTGACGCGCGAGAGCGCGCTTTTCGCAGCGCAGGAGTTCCTGCGCGTCGTCTTCCCAAAGCATTATGCCGCAAGGGCCGAAAAGACGAGGAAGCTTGCCTGAAACACCAAAAAGAGGATGGAACGATGACGGGATTCAACAGACGCACTGCCATCACGCTTGCCTTCGCCGGCATTCTGTCGGCATCAGCCGCCGTGATTGCTTCGGCGGAAGACGCCGAACTCATCATATTCGACTGGTCCGGTTATGAAGCGCCGGAATTCCACCCGGACTATGTGAAGGCGCATGGGGAATCGCCGACCTTCACCTTCTTCGGAGACGAGGACGAGGCGTTCGAGAAACTGCGCGCTGGGTTCAAGACAGACCTTGGCCATCCCTGCTCACAGAGCGTGGTGAAATGGCGCGAGGCTGGCCTGCTCGAGCCGCTCGATACGTCGAAGATCACGGCCTGGAAAGATCTGAACCCGGGCATCATGAAGATGAAGGACCTGGCGACGACCGAAGACGGCACCGCCTGGTTCATGCCGTGGGACTGGGGCAATACGCTGCTCACCTATAATTCCGAAAAGGTCGACGAGAAGGATGTCCAGTCGCTGAAATCGCTGGCCGATCCGAAGTTCAAGGATCGCGTCTCGATCGGCGACAATGTCGACGACGCCTACGCGCTGGCTTCGCTGGCGATCGGCCTGAAGGACTGGACGCAGATGACCGACGAGCAGTTCAAGCAGGCGTCGGACTTTCTCCGCGAGGTGCACAAGAACGTCCGTCTCTATTGGACCGACAATACCGAAATCGTGCAGGCGATGAGCGGCGGCGAGGTTGATCTCGCCTGGGCGTGGAACGACGCCAGCGTGCAGTCGGCACTCGCCGGCGCGCCGATCAAGGCGAAGCAGGACACGGAGGAGGGGCTTTCGACCTGGGTGTGCGGATACGTTCGCCTGAAGGGCGCACCAGGCAGCGTCGACAAGACCTATGAATTCCTGAACGCCATCAACACGCCAGAAGTGGCGCAATACCTGCTCTCCGACTGGGGGTACGGCCATGCCAACGCCAAGGCGATGGAAGCGGTCGATCCTGCGGCGCTCGCCGAGAAGGGCTACGACAATGTCGAGAAGTTCGTCGACAAGACGCTCTTCCAGTCACCGGTGCCGAGTGAACTCAAGCAGAAGATGATCGCCGAGTTCGAGAAGATCAAAGCGGGCTATTGAGCAGTCGCGATGCACTCCATGATGTGATCGTCGTCGGGGCCGGATTCACCGGCCTTTCGGCGGCGGTCGAGTTGCAAAATGCGGGTCTCGACGTGCTCCTCGTCGAGGCCCGCGATCGCGTCGGCGGTCGGGTTGAGGCCCGGCGGAACGGCCTCGGCGAACTGATCGACACCGGCGGTCAATATTTCTGCGACGACATGGTCGAGGTCTGCCGGCTCGCGCGCCGTTACGACAAGACGTTTGTCGAGACGCCGATGGATGGCGAATTTCTTACTCAGCCGCCATTGTCCCCTGCCGATGTCGAGCGTGCGTACGGCCAGTCGATGGCGATCAGGCACCGCCTGCGCGCGCTGCCTTTGGACGATCCGTCGACCGCCTTGTCCGTCGCCGGCTGGCTGGCGCTGCAACCCGAGCCGCGGGATGCAAAAGCAGGCTTCCAGTCGATGATCGAAGGCCTGTGGTGCATGCCTATCGAGGACATTCCCGCCTGGCATCTGGCGGAAACCGACCGGCGCGTCACCAACAAGACGACCGAGCTGCAATATATCCTGCGCGAGACGATGTATTCTCTCGCCGCCGATCTGGGAGCCGGGCTGGGCGATTGTGTCAGGCTGAACAGCCCGGTGACCCGCATCGAGCGGAGTGCCGAGAGCGCCAGAGTCGTCACTGCTGCGGGAATTCATAAAGCGCGCCATGCGTTGATCACGATGCCGCCCTCAATGGCGGCGCAGCTCGACTACGCGCCAGCTTTGCCAGCGCCTCTGGCGGACGCACTCGGCGTCTGGCGCAGCGGCACGGTGATCAAAGCACTCCTCCGCTACGCGCGACCGTTCTGGCGCGACAGCGGCGCCAGCGGCATGGTCGCGTGGCGCGACATCCATGGGCTGTTCTGCTGCGATGCAAGCCCGGATGACAATCATGCCGCGCTCGTCTTCTTCATCGCCGGACCGATCGTGCGCGGCTGGCAAGGAAATGACGCGGAGGTAAAATCGCGGATTCTCGCACGTCTGACGGTGGCCCTAGGCCCCGAAGCCGGGCATCCGATCGATGTTTCGTTCCGCGACTGGACGGACGACCGCTGGAGTGGTGGCGGCTATGGCGATCTGATCACCGATCCGACGGCGCGTGACGCCGAGGACATTATCTGGGCCGGTGCGCCGCCGCTGCATTTCGCCTTCTCGGACATAGCGCCGTCATTCCCCGGCTATGTCGAGGGCGCGATCATTGCCGGGCGCATCGCGGCGCGAAAGATAGTTGAGAAATCCTCTTGAAACTTCATGAGTAAGTACTCATAATTAGCTTCCATGGGAAAATTGCCTCGACCTACACGGCCGTTGCTTTGGGTGGCGTCGAGCAAGAAGGACTATCGCGAGTTTCCGCCAAGGGTGCAGGAAGCGTTTGGCTTCGAGCTATTCCTGGCACAAACGGGCCAACATCCGCCCTCAGCCAAAACGCTGAAAGGCATCGGAAGCGGCGTTGTTGAGTTGATCGAAGACTTTGACGGAGACACTTTTCGCACCGTTTATACGGCTCGCTTCGAAACGGCTGTCTATGTGCTCCACTGCTTCAAGAAGAAGTCCAAGAGCGGTATCGCGACACCGAAGGCGGACATCGAACTGGTGAGGAAACGACTGAGAGACGCAGAACTGGATCACGCTTCGCGTTTCGAAAGGTGAGACAAACAATGAAGAAGAAACCTGTTATTCATGCCGGCGATTCGAATATTTTCAAAGAGCTTGGTCTACCTGATGCCGACGTCCATTTCCTTAGGGCACAGATCGTCGCCGAACTCTATCGCCTGGTGAACGAATCGAAGCTGACGCAGGCAAACGCTGGCGCTTTGATGGGCATCAGCCAGCCGGAGGTTTCGCGCCTGTTCAAAGGCAATTTCCGGGAATATTCGGTCGAGCGCTTGATGAGTTTTCTTACGGTTTTTGATCGCGATGTGGAGATCGTCGCGAGGCCTCGTGCCACCCGCAGCAAGCGCGGTCAGGTCACCTTCAGAAACGTCGAGGCTTAGGCTAAATCTCAATCTGCCAACGCGACCAGCGCGTCCGGATCATAACCCAGCCGGACCGACGAACCGACCGGCAGATCATCCGCGCCGAAATTGTTGGATTCCGACACCGACAGCGGCTTCTCGAAGCCCGGGATCTCGACCACGAAATGCGTGATCTCGCCGAAGTAGTGGCGGTCGACGATCTTGCCGCCGATCTCGTTCTTGGCCTTGGCGTCATCCCACAGCACGCGCAGCCGCTCCGGGCGGATGCCGAGCGTCGCTTTGCCATTCACATGGAAGCCGGGAGGCATTTCGGTCTTCACCCGGCCGAAGCCGGCGGTCTCGACCGTGATTGAGCCTGCGTCCTTCTCCACCACGTTGGCCGTGATGAAGTTCATACCGCCGAGGAAGTCGGCGACCTGGCGGTTCACCGGCCGCTGATAAATCTGCGACGGCGCAGCGATCTGGGCGATCCGGCCGCCGAACATCACGGCGATACGGTCCGACATGCCGAGGGCTTCATATTGGTCGTGCGTGACCAGCACGAAGGTGATGCCGACCGCCTGCTGCAGGCGGCGCAGTTCCACCTGCATCTGCTCGCGCAGCTTTTTGTCGAGCGCCGAGAGCGGCTCGTCCAGCAGCAGTACCTTCGGGCGCATCACCAGGGCGCGCGCGAGCGCCACGCGCTGCCGCTGGCCACCGGAAAGTTCGGTGGCGCCGCGCTTGCCGAGGCCGCCGAGCGACACCTGTGCCAGAGCTTCCTCGACGCGGCGTTTTTCCTCGCTTGCGTCGAGTTTCATGCGCTTCAGGCCGTAGGCGACGTTCTGCTCGACATTCAGATGCGGGAAGATGGCGTAGCTCTGGAAAACCATGTTGGTCGGCCGCCGGTTGGCCGGGATGCCGTCCATCGGCTGCCCGTCGATCGAGATCGAACCGGTGGTTGGCGTATCGAGCCCCGCGATCATCCGCAGCAGTGTGGTCTTGCCGCAGCCGGAGGGTCCGAGCAGCGAGAAGAATTCGCCTTCGCGGATCGTGAGCGAGGTGTCGTCCAGCGCCTTGAACGAGCCGTATGACCGCGAGACGCCGGAGATCTGGATCATCGGACGTTCAGGCAAGCACGCCTCCCGTAGACTGGACACGCCGTTCCGCGCGGCGGCGCAGGATTTCGGCGATGGTGAGCAGGATGAAGGAACCGACGAGCAGCAGCGTACCCAGCGCCAGCACGCCGGGCAGCTTCGCGGCGAAGCGCAACTGGCCCCAGATGTAGACCGGCAGCGTCACGTCGGTGCCGGTCAGGAAGAAGGCCATGATGAACTCGTCGAGCGAAATCGTGAAGGAGACGAGCAGCGACGAGATGATCGCCGGCGCGACCATCGGCAGCGTCACGCGCCGGAACGTGCCGAACGAGGTTTCGCCGAGATCGGCGGACGCCTCCTCGAGGCTGCGGTCGAACCCCTCGAAGCCGGCATTGAGCACTGTCACCGAATAGGGGATGCAGATCAGCACATGGCCCAACACGACGGTGAAGAGCGACAGCTCCAGGCCGAGCGACAGCATGACGATGAGCAGCGACACGGCGAGGATGATCTCGGGCAGAACCAGCGGCGCCATGATCAGGCTGGAAGCGGCGGTGCGACCCGGGAAGCGGTAGCGCGTGATCGCCCGCGCAGCGCAAATGCCCAGCACAGTGGAGAGCAGCGAAGCGGTGACGCCGACCATCAGACTGTTCCACGCGGCGTCGAGCAGAGCCGGCGTATTCGGCAGGTCCGTGTACCATTTCCAGGTGAAGCCCATGAGCGGAAACTTCGGCACGGCTGACGTGTTCACCGAAAAGATCGGCAGGAAGATAACGGGCAGATACAGGAAGACGATGTAGAGGAAGGCGTAGATGGGAAGCCACTTGGCGACCTTGCTTCTCATCGCACCCGCCTCCCGGCCTGGCGGATGACGAAGACGATCGACGCTGCCATTAGCGTGACGATCGTCATGGTGATGACGGACAGTGCTGCGCCGAGCGGCCAGTTGGCGCCGCGCTTGAACTGCGTCTCGATGGCGGTGGCGATCATCACGCCGTCCTTGCCGCCGACGAGCTTTGGCGTGACGAAATCGCCGACCGTCGGGATCATGACGATCAGCAGCGCCGAGATGACGCCCGGCAGCGAGAGCGGCAGCGTGACCCGCAGGAAGCTGCGGATCGGGCCGTCGCCGAGATCGGTCGCGGCCTCGATCAGCGTGCGGTCCACCTTTTCGAGCGAGACGAAGATCGGCAGCACCGCAAACGCTGCCCAGGCGTGGGTGAGCGTGATGACCACGGCGTTGGTGTTGTAGAGGAACGAGGTCGACGGCTCGTCGATGATGCCGAGACCCATCAGCCCCGAATTCAGCACGCCATTGTAGCCGAGGATCACCTTCCACGACATCACGCGCAGCAGGTAGCTCGTCCAGAACGGGATGGTGATCAGGAAGAGCCAGAGACTCTTGTAGCTGCCGCCATGGAACGAGATGTAATAGGCGAGCGGGTAGGCGAGCACGACGGTGATGAGGCTCACCACCAGCGATACCCAGAGCGAGCGCAGGAGCAGGTCGCGGTAGATCGGCTCCGTCAGCGCGACGCGATATTGCTCTAGCGTGAAGGTGCGGTCGACGGTGAGATAGTCCTGGGACCAGAAGCTATAGAAGACGATCACCAGGATCGGCGCCACGAGCAGGACCATCGCGTAGAGGAGTGTCGGACTTATCAGGGCGAGGCCCTGGGCTTGTTCGGACTGCAGAAGGTTGGACCGTTTTGTGCGCGGCGCCTGCGCGATCGTTGTACCCTCTGCGGCGGCCGTCATCTAGCGACGCCCTCGCGCGGGTTCTTCGGTCATGTCCTGCTGGTCTTTCACGCGCTTCCCCGTCGCGTTTGGTCCGGCGACGGTTCCCATCGTCGCCCCGGCATCATGCCCATTGCCCAATTGAAATCAAGCGCTATTTCTGCGATATTGATTGAACGGACATTCAATATATAGCCAAGAAATCCTTGAAATCCGGGTCTTTTGACCCTTTTATACAACGACTCGGTTTTCATTGAACGAAAATGTGAGGCTGACATGGCGGCGATACGGGACATCAAGCAGGAATTCGCACCGGATGCCGGCGACGCCGTCGAGCTTGCGAAGAAACATCTCGTCCAGCCCTGGCCGTTCGCGGGCAGCGTCGGCACGGAAGCACGCTCGTTCATCAGCGAGGGCGAAGGCATCTACATCCGCGATGCCGAAGGGCGCCGCCTGATCGACGGCCCGGCCGGCATGTGGTGCGTCAATGTCGGCCACCGCCGCAAGGAACTTGCGCAGGTCATGTACGACCAGGCGATGCAACTCTCCTACAACACGCCCTGGTACACGATGAGTTCGCCGGCGGCCGAACTTGCCGAGCGCATCGCGGCTTACGCGCCGGGCGATCTCAATCACGCCTTCTTCACCACCGGCGGTTCGTCCGCGGTCGAGACGGCACTGCGCTTCATGCAATTCTACAACAATGTGCGCGGCCGGCCGGAAAAGAAGCTGCTTCTGTCGCGCGGTAGCGCCTATCACGGCTCGACCTATCTTTCGGCATCGCTCAACGGCCGTCCGCGCGATCGTGACTGGATGGACGGTGCGGATGATCTCGTCGTCAAGCTCGGTTCGCCGAACCCCTTCCGCCGGCCAAAAGGCATGACGGTCGAGGCGTTCGCCGATTCGCTAGTTGAAGAATTTCGCGCCAAGGTCGCGGAGCTGGGCGCCGACCGCATCGGCGCGTTTGTCGGCGAACCGATCCAGGCGTCGGGTGGCGTCATCGTGCCGCCGGCTAACTACCTGCCGCGCATCCGCGAGATCTGCCGCGACAACGACATCCTCTACGTCTCCGACGAGGTGGTCACCGGCTTCGGCCGGCTTGGGCATGTCTTCGCGTCGGGCGAGGTGTTCGGGCTCGACCCCGACATGATCACCTTCGCAAAGGGCGTGACCTCAGGTTACTTTCCGCTTGGCGGCGTGATGATCTCCGAACGTCTGTTGGAGACGCTCAGGCGCTCCAACCATCCCGACGCCATGTTCGGCCATGGCCTCACCTATACCAGCCACCCGGTCGGCTGCGCCGTCGCGATGAAGAACCTCGACCTGCTTGAGGGCGGCATTCTTGAACACGCGCGTGTGGTTGGGGATTATTTCCAGGAGCAGATGAAGACGCTTGAAGAACTGCCGCTCGTTGGCGAGGTGCGCGGCATGGGTCTGATGGCGTGCGTGGAATGCGTCGCCGATCGCGAGAGCAAGGATCCGCTGCAGCTCGACAAGGATGTGGGAAAACGCATCGATGCGCATTGCCAGCAACTCGGCCTGCTGGTCCGGCCGTTGATCAACATGTGCGTGATGTCGCCGCCGCTTATCATTATGCGCGAGCAGGTGGACGATCTGGTCGGCATCCTGCGCGAAGGCATCTCCCGCACGATGGACGATCTCCGCCGCGAAGGCGTGTGGCGCGGGTAAGCCACCGCCGCGCCACAATTGCTTCATCCGCCGTTCAGCATGCGGCGATCATGCTGGTCTCCCATTTTGGAGACACGTCTCATGCGCACCATTCTTGCCTTGGCCGCCGCGATCGGCCTGTCCGTCCCGGCCGTGCCGGTGTTCTCGCAGCCTGCGGTTGCCTATGAAGTCGAGAAATACACGGTCTACTGCGCCGACGACCGGATCGAGATTTCGTTCTGGGATCTCGAGCAGATGATCGTGCGGCGCGGCAATCCCGTCTGCGCCTTTGCCAGCTACACCAGCTACAGCGACGCCATCACCTTCGCCGAACGCAATTTCGGCGGCGAAGGCTCGGACTGTTACTGCCAGTAAAGCGCTTTAGCGCGCGACGGTGTCGCGCGCTTTCAGGCGTGCGGCGTTGAGTTGGACTGAAGCGCGTCGTTGAGGCTCCACATATCCTTCTCCTCAGGCTGGGTTTCCAGCCCGAGGATCGGCACCATCCTTCTCAGATGGTCGTGGTGCGTGCGCACGCCATATTCCAGGTCGGACAGGTAGAAGCCGGCGAAGGACTGCGACAGCATCGATTCGTTCGACCAGACCGAAAGCTGCACGTCCTCGTTCATGGTGTCGCGATCGATGCGGTAGGCGAGGTAGCGCGCCGCCGCCTGCTGGCGCGTCTCGTCCTTGTAGCGATAGATCGCGCCCCGCAGCAGCGTCTCGCCGGTCGAGAGCGGGAACTCCTGATAGAACTGCACCGACTCCGGCATGATGGAAAGCGCATTGTTCGGGAACATGCCGTAATAGATCCATGCCTTGCGCAGGTGCTCGGGGAGGTGCGTCGGCTCGGGCGCAATCTTGATGTAGTTCTTCACGCTCCAGCGACGGCCGGCATGCGGATTGTACGTCGCGAACGAGCGCGACACGCCGTTGACGAACGGCTCGTCGAAATAGGTCGCGCCGTAGAGATCCTGCAGCGCGGGGTGCGCCATGGCGACGTGATAACCTTCATTGTCGACGTCGCGCACCGACTTCCAGTTCACCGGCGACTTCTGGGTCCAGATGCCCCAGGACGGCACCATGTCCTCGACGTGATAATGCGCGATTTCCTTCTCCACCGGCTGCATCAGCTCGGCGACGGAGGGCTGTGGGCCTTTGCGGAAACGGATGAAGATGAAGCCCATCCAGATTTCGAGGTCGAGCGGCATCAGGCCGAACTCGGTCTTGTCGAGCTCCGGAAAAGAGCGCGGGCGCGCGGCGCCACGCAGCGTGCCGTCGAGATTGTAGACCCAGCCGTGGAATGGGCAGACCAGCGCGTTCTTGCATGTGCCCTGGCTGTCGGAGACGACACGGCTGCCGCGGTGACGGCACAGATTGTGGAAGGCGCGAACGACCCCGTCCTTGCCGCGCACGATCAGCGCGCGCTCGCCGACCACATCCATGGTCAGATAGTCGCCTTCCTTGGGCACGTCGGAAATGTGGCCGGCGATCTGCCAGTGGTTCCGGAAGACATGCTCTTTCTCCAGCTCGAGAAGTGCGGGGCTGTGATAGCTCCAGCCCGGCAGCCCCCGCCTGTCCCAATCGTTCGGGACCGCCACGGTGCGAAGGTGCGGGTTCATAAGCGTACTCATTATTGTTGAATGTTCATTCAATTAGAGCACATTTAACGTTATGGAGCAATGCTTTACGGCAAACAGAAATGCATCGGGTAAATGCCGTGCACGTCAAATTTGACAGAAAAGTTCCGCGAAATCCGGGTGTTAACTAGGCCCGTTTCGCGGGTTGCCAATGGGCAGAAAAATTTCCAGCCCGCCCAAGCGCTGCGCGTTATGGCTCCGAACGCCTACGGATTTGCTCACAGAGCAAGCGGACTGGGTTTTCGCGGTTGTTGGGCGGCTCTCGTTTATGTCGGGCGTTGCCCGCGTGGCCGGGAGTCCCGCGGCCAGACCGACGACGCGGCCTGGATCACCTTTTGAAGGCTGTTGGCCAGGATCTCGCGCTCGCCGCCGCCAAGTCCGTTCAAGGCTTCGGCGATGCGGCCGGTCGGATCCTGTTCCAGAATCGTGTGCCCGGCAGGCGTCAGCTCGAGATGTTCTGCGCGCCCGACCGGCTGGACATCGGACTTTTTAACCAGCCCCTTCTGCAGAAGCGTGCGCACGGTCCGGCTCACCGGTCCGTTGGCAAAGCCCTGAAAACGGGCGAGTTCGCTTGCCGTACGCATGCCGTCGGGAGCTTTTGCGAAATAGCGCAAAGCTGTCCACTGCGCCGGGTAGAGATCGGCAGCGTACCCTATCGAATGCATCGATCTTCCCGCCAGTTCGATCAATTCGACCAGCGCGGAAACTGGAATCTTCTCTTGTGACAAGTTCGCGTCTTCTCGGATACCGCCCCCAAGCCGGCCCCAATCAGCGCACGACTCATAGGCCAAATGGACTATGAAGGAAATAATAGGAACCACTTACGAAGGGGAAAAAGCAGGAGATTTGTCAGACAGGTTAAGGATTTAGGTGGACAAGCCATCAGCTCACTGGACGATTGATCAGTGTGCGGCGCCCTCTGCCATGCCAACTCTTCCGTTTCAGTCCTGTTACACAGCCATTCCGTACCGGCATCGGTCCGAAACAAAATCGCCTTACGTTCCGTATCAACAGGGAACCAGAGGCGATGACAATGAACGCCAGGATTGAAAATCTCAGTGAAGCGTCCGGCGCTCGCCGCTACGACATTCCTAAGCTCGAGTTGCGCCGCCGCTCCGACGAACATCCGATGGCAATGTTCGGCTTGATCGTCGCGGCCGCCTTCCTTTCGATGGGGCTTCTCTCCGTGCAGGCTCCGGCTGAAGCGGCAGTGACCGCGCCGGCGATCGAGCTCGCCGGCGAGCCGCTGACGACCGAGAAATCCGCGCGCCTGCCGCTCTCGGAAAAGGAGCGCGCCTGCCAGGGTCAGGCCTGGGGCGCGGAGTCGATGGACTGCCTCCTGATGATTGCCAAGGAAAGCAAGGGCGAGGCCCGCAAGATACGCCTCGTCTTCGCCGACGAAATCACCTCTTCCACGCCGAACGTGTTCTGACACTCCCCTCCCAAGCAGACCGTCCAGCGCAACGAAGACCCTCCGCCGTTTCCCCTGCCGGCGGAGGTTTTTCGTTGGTGAATAGTGAATGGTGAATAGTAAGCGGCCATTCACTATTGACCATTCACCATTCACTATCTCCCGAGATTCACCTGATCGTTGATCGCTGCCAGCACGCCGCGCACGTCGAGCGTGCTGAATGGCTTTTCCAGCACCTGCGGCCTCAGGTGCGGCGCCAGCGCCTCGATCTCGGCGCGCGCGCCGATCATGTCGCCGGTGACGAGCACAAAACGGCGCGCCAGCGACGGTCGGCCTTCAATCAATTCCTTGTGGATCGCCAGTCCGCTCTTGCCGGGCATTCTGAGATCGCTGAAGACGATGTCGGGCTCGACGCCGCCAAGCGACTCGGTGGTTGACGCCCATGCGGTGACGGTCGTCGACTTGATGCCCATCAGCTCCAGGATATCGGCGAGAGAACCCGCGACGTCCGGTTCGTCATCGATGATCAGTGCGCGGCGGATGTCCGCGACATTGCCGTTGGCGGCGGCCTTCGTCTCTTCGGCCTGTTTCAGCGCGGGCAGCGTGACGAGGAAGCGCGCGCCTTGCGGCTCGACATCCTCAAACCAGATCTTGCCCTTGTGTCGCTCGACGATGGAGCGGGAGATCGACAGGCCGATGCCGGTGCCGACGCCGGCCGGCTTGGTGGTGAAATAGGATTCGAAGATGCGGTCGCGGATCGATTGCGGAATGCCCGGACCGTTGTCCTCGATCAGGAAGCCGTTGGTTCCGTCGTCATTGCGGAACGTCTTCACCTTGATGCGGCGGTCGCCATTCTGGATCGACAGCGCGTGCTGCGCATTCACCAGGAAATTCGCGGCAACCTGGGTGATGTGGTCGGCGTCGCCCATCACCATGACCTGACCAGGCGCAAGGTCGGTTTCCACGCTGACGCCGGTCGAGCGCAGGCCGTAGGCCGTCACCTCCAGCGCCGCGCGGACGATCTGGTTGAGATCGGTCTCGGCATAGGTGCTGGCGTGCAGCCGGACCATGCCGAGGAAGCTTTTCACGATGCGTCCGCAGCGTTCGGCCGCGGCGCGGACCTTTTCCGCGCGCGCCTTGGTCTGCGGGTCGGGGGCGAACTCGTGCAGCAGCGTCGACTGCGCGACCACGACGGCGAGCGGGTTGTTCAGCTCGTGCGACACGCCGGCGAGCAGCGAGCCCATCGCCGCCATCTTCTCGTTCTGATGCAGCCTGTCGCGCTGGCGATTGATCTCGTCCTCGGCCTCCCGCATTTCCCTCAGGTCGCGAATCGAGCCGAGGAAAAATCTTCGATCGTTGATGTTGAGCTCATTGGCGGTGAGCTCGATCGGAAAGACTTCGCCTGCGGCCGTCTGGCTGACAGTCTCCATGCGCTTGCCGATCATCGGAGCGCCGCGGCCCTTCATGTATTCGCCACCATCCGCGTAACCTTCGCGGAATTTCAGCGGGATGATCGTCTGCAGCATGTCCTTGCCGATGATTTCGGCGCGCGTATAGCCGAACATCTTTTCAGCCGCCGGATTGAACTCGACGATCTTGCCCGTCTCGTCGATGATGATGACCGCGTCGAGCGACACCTGCAGGAAAGCGGAGCGGATCGTGTCGGAGACATGGGCGTCCGACTGCGAACGCTCGATCGCGTCGGCGATCGCAGTCGCGACGATCTCGCATGCGGCCTTCTCGTCATAGGTCCAGTGCCGCTCGCGCAGGCAATCATTGACGGCGATCGTGCCGTATACCTGGCCATGCACGAAAATTGTCGCCGACATGAACGACTTGATCTTCTGCTGATCGAAGTCGCGGCGCAGGAATCCCTCGATCTCGCTGGTCCGGCCGACGAACATTTTTCCCTGGCGGCCTTCGCGCGCCAGGCGCTGCATGAAGGCATCCTCGTGGATCACCGATTCCGGAATGATCGTCGGGCGGACCTCGCCAGCGATCGTCCTGTCGGCCCAGAAACCGACGACGGACTGCGCAAACCCTTCCGGCAGCGTCTCCAGCCGGAAAAGGATCGTGCGGTGGCTGTCCAGCGCGGTTGCAAGCAGCTCAAGCAGCCAGTCGAGTTCGCGTCGCCAGTCCTGCGCTTCCCTCAGCCGCCGGACGATGCGCGCGGCCGCGACCGATACGCTCGGCTCGGTGATCTCCGTGTCGATGCTGGGAGGCGTTGTGTCGATCATCGGGCGGTTGGGTTTGAGGGATCAGACGGCGTCCGCTGCGGGCAGGGCGAAGATATAGCCTTCGCCGCGCACCGTCCGCAGGAATTTCGGGTTCGCCGGATCGTCCTCGATCTTTTTCCGCAAGCGCATGATGCGGATGTCGACCGCGCGCGAGGATTCGGGGTCTTCCTCGAAGCCGATCGCCTCGGCGATCGCCGCGCGGGTCAAAAGCCGGTTGGCGCGGGTCAGGAAGACTTCCAGGACGTCGAACTCGCTTTTCGCGAGGTCGATGGTCTTGCCGGCTGGGCCGGTCACCATCCGCCCGTCGAGATCGGCCGAATAGTTGCCGAAGTCGATGGTGCGGCGCGCTGCGCCTGGTGCGGCCTGCTTGGTGACCTTCGCCTGGCCGGGTTGCGGCAAGCGGCGAAGTACGGAGCGCACGCGCGCCAGGAGCTCGCGCAGCTCATAGGGCTTTACGATATAGTCGTCCGCGCCGAGCTCGAGCCCGACGATACGGTCGATCGAGGTTCCGGCGGCAGTTGCGAAAATCAGCCCGACCGGCATTTGCGAACGCAGCCACCGGCCGAGCGACAGCCCGTCCTCGCCGGGCATGGCAATGTCCAGAATGGCAAGATCGACGGTCTCGTTGCCGGCAAGGGTGCGCATTTCGGCGGCATTCGCCGCCTGAAGGACGTCAAACCCGTTGGCTCCAAGATATTCGGCGACGGCCTCCCGAAGGTCGGGTTCGTCCTCGACGACGGCTATGCGTGCGCGCAGTGTGGTCTCGCCTCCGCTGTCCGCGGAAAGTAGATTGGGTATAAACATGTTGTCCAGTCTGATGATTCAGCTTCGTTTTTTGGGAACCGCCGCATGGCCGCGAGACCGGTGATTGCCTTGATCGGTATCGGGAGCCAGACTGGTTCCGGGTTGAAAGACTATCTCGAACGCCGCGGTTACGACGTGCGGATGGCGATGGGCGATTGGGAGTGCGATGCGCTCTTCTCCGCCGTGAAAATCGACGTTGCCGTTGGCGACCTGGGCTTCCAGGGTCTGGATATTCTGCGTCGTTACGGCGAGAAGGGGCCGCCGTTCATCATGTTGTGCGGCGCCGGCCAGACCATCGATAAGGTGCTGGCGCTGGAGCTTGGCGCGGCCGACGTGGTGGAGCGCGCCGTGCCGGAACGCGAGCTTACCGCGCGCATTGCTGGCCTTCTTAATCGACGCGGCCGCCAGATTGCCGACCTGCTTATCCTCGAGAACTCGACGGTCGACCTGCGTGCGGCCCTTGTGATGCACCGCTCCGGCGAAGAAGAGGCGCTGTCGCCCGGTCAGGTAGCGTTGCTTCGCCTGTTTGCCGCGAGCCCGCGCAAGGTGCTCACCCGCGACGACATCATGGCGGCAGCGCCGGCCGAAACCACCGACGCGTTCGACCGCTCGATCGATTCGCGCATCGTGCGGCTCAGGCGCAAGCTCAATACGGAGAGCATCGCCACCATCCGTGGGTCTGGTTATCGCTTCGACCCGCCGACGGGCGGCGGCTGAGGGCAGGCCGACGTTCAAGATTGCTACTGCGCGACCGTGTCGGTCGTGATCGAGGCGACGACCGCCTGATTGGCTGCGGCGGAGCGCGTTTCCTCGGCTGGCAAGCGCGAGATGACCGCGCCTACGGCGATGACCATCAGCAGGCCCTGTGCGTAAATCAGAACCGATGCGGCGCGCGATGCTGCTTTCGACTTCATTGCTCAAACCTCGTGTGCGGTCGGATGCGCCGACCACGTCCGGATCTCCGCCGTGCCGGCGCTGTCGCCGAATAGTCCAACGATAGCCATCACCGCAGTCGCCAGTGCGACCCGTGCCAGCCATTTCGTTCCTGTCCGCTTCGATCCGATTTCCATGGCGCCGAAGATGCCTGGTGCCTGTTTCGGGACGATGCCGCGTGGAAACCGCTTTGTTGCAGGTCGGTTTCCAAAGGGGACTGGAATACGAGTTTCGTTTTTTCGAAATTCGAACTTCAGATTCGAAATCTCACCGTCGATGCCGAGCGGGAAGCCCGCATTCCGAAGGCTTTTTTGGCGGTCAAAAATTGCCATTTCCGCGCCTCTTCTTTTCCGTTTATGACGCAGTCGGAAACAGTTTCGAAACAAAATGCGCGTTTGGCGAAATCAAACCGAAACAACCGTACTCGATAAGCCGCGCCATCAACGAATTCGCCGCCCGGCGGCCTGGAGGATGGAATGTACGCGACTGTTTCAAACAAGCTCATCAATATCGCTGCCGCGACCTTTGCGGCTGCGGCCTTCCTCTTCGGCGCCACGCCGTCGGACGCCGCCAACAAGATCGTCGCGAAGATCGATATCTCCGAGCAGCGCATGCATGTGATCATCGACGGTGAACCGGCCTTCGAATGGAAGGTGTCGACCGCCGGCAAGGGCTATGTGACGCCCACCGGTTCGTTCAAACCGACTCGGATGCACGAGATGTGGTATTCGCGGAAATACGACAACGCGCCGATGCCGCACTCGGTGTTCTTCCACGGCGGCTACGCGGTGCACGCCACGCCGCATGTGAAGAAGCTCGGCCGACCGGTATCGCATGGCTGTATCCGCCTTCATCCTGACAATGCCGCTGATTTCTACACGCTGGTGCAGACCTTTGGCCCGAGTAACACGAGCATCGTGATCGTGGAGTAGTGTCAGTCATCACTTACCGAGCTTAGGCGCGAGCGAAGCCATTAACGGGCGAAATTTAGGTAGTCGCAGCGCCGAACTAGGTAGTCGCGGTCAAAGCCGGCATTGTTCGGTCATGGTAGGAATCACGCCGTTCCCTCAAGGGAACGGCGTGGCGATTGAGATGTCCAAGCAGCGGGGGCGCCGCCACGATATCTCAACGGAGGATTCCATCCGATGGCCTATTTTGCTCCCCTCTCGCAGAACAGCCAATTCGACCTTCTGGCGGCTGGTGACTCCATCTGGATTGCGCCTTCCGTCACGATCAGCGCTTCGGGTGGCGGCCAGTCGGGAATAAGAGGTGACTTTGCCGGCCTAAGCGCGGTCATTTTCGGAGCGGTGATCTCGACAGGTTTTGTCGGGCTCTACTTTGACGCTGGCGTAACCGAGCAAGGTCACACGGTGGATATCCGCGAAGGCGGGCAAATCGTCAGCTTCTCGGGTGGCACCTCTGCCGTGCGGCTCTGGGGCGTTGGCTCGGTCGTGGAGAACGCCGGCCTTATTCACGGACGAGCGGAGGGCGTGGTCATGGGCGGCGATCTCGCCGGAACGACCTCGTGGATAACAAATTCGGGTACCATCGTATCACCCGAAGGCGAGGCTGTCCGGCACCCAACCATCGACACCATGGTATTGAACAATTCCGGCCTGATCTCAGGCGCCTTGCTTTCGTATTCCGGCGATGACGGCATCGATAAGATAACCAATACCGGCCGGATGATCGGCAATCTGGAGTTGGGTGGCGGCAACGACACCTATTCCGGCGCATCCGGTCTGCTTATGGGCAACATTTTCGCCGGCATAGGAAACGACACGATCACCGGCGGCGCGGACGGTAACGAGTTTTATGGCGGCGTCGGAAACGACACGCTCAACGGCAATGGCGGAAACGATCTGCTCAATGGCGAGGGCGGCGCCGACAAGCTCAACGGCGGTTTGGGCCAGGACACGCTGCGAGGCGGATTGGACAATGACCGTTTCATTTTTTCGGCGATCTCGCATTCGGTCGTCGGCGCGAAAGCGGACCGAATTGTCGATTTCGACGACAGTGGCAACGACATGATCGATCTCGGCGCGCTGTTCGGCAGCGTGATGACCTATCGCCATAGTCAGGCCTTCACCGCTGTGGGGCAGGTGCGGATCAACGATGTCGCCGGCGGCGATGTCGTGGTCGAAGTCAATACCGCGGGCAGCCTCGCGCCCGATTTCTCGATCCGCCTGACCGCCACCACGCTGGCAAGCATGACGGCTTCCGATTTCGTGCTGTAGGGACCGGGATGGCGCGATTTCGCTATCGCAGAGATTCGACCAGTGTCTGCCGCCAATGACGTTCGAGTCTTTGCCCGGCTTGCAGGATGAAGGTTCGAAACTCCGTGCCGAACGGCCGATCCAGGGACGCGGGGTTCCAGGCAATCGCGTAAGGCTCCGCCAATTTCAGCCGGCAGTCGCAGGCAATCACGAGGCGGTCCCTGGCCAAATCGTCGGCAATCATTGACGCCTGTCCCAGCACGAATCCGCCGTCGCTCACCGCCGCATCAATGGCGGCGCTGGAAAGGGAGAACGACAGTTCGCACGGCTCCGGCGCCCGCGCGACACCGAACTGGCTTGCCCATTCGGCCCATGATGGCGGTGACTGATATGGGTTGTCCCACTCGATGCCGATCAGCGGACCGCTCAATACGTCGGCGGCGTTGCCGACCGGATGCCGTGCCAGAAATGCAGGCGAACAGACCGGCACGACCCAGTCGTGAAACATGTCTGCAAAATGGGCGTAGCGGCGCCTGGCGGTTCCGTAAGAAATGCGGAAATCGACCTGGTCCTCGTCCAGATCCGGCTCCTCGTCTTCCCCGATCAGCCTGACGCTCATCCCCGGCGACGACCGTTGCCAGTCGCGCATCAGCGGCCGCAACCAGCGTATGGTCAGGGACGGCGGCGCGCTGAGCACGATGCCTGATTTCAGCCTGGCGCGCTGGAGGACTTCATCGGCCGAGCGAAGCCTGTCGAAACCGATGCTGACCTTCTCAAGATAGATGCGGCCCCATGACGTCAGCACCAGATTGCGACCTTTTCGCTCAAAAAGGCGGACGCCAACCTCCTCCTCAAGACGGTGGATGTGTTGGCTGATCGCTCCCGAGGAGATGCCGAGATCGCGCGCGGCCGCGGCAACGCTGCCAAACCTCCCGATGGCATCGAAGGCTTGCAGGGCACGCAGGGTTGGAAGCCGACTGGCCATTGGATGGTTCCGATCGGCAGAAAGTTTAGCCAAACTAAACAGAAATGCAATTTGCAGCGGGTTGCCGTTCGATCAATCACATTCCCTAATGCGATCAGGTGCCGAGCGGGCGCTTCGTTCGGCGTATGGGATGATCAGCAACGGAGGGGTACGATGAAACCGATACTTGCAGCACTCGCGATGTCGACTGCACTGAGCCCGCTGGCGAATGCCGGCGAAATCCTCGACGCAGTGAAAGCACGGGGAAATCTCATCTGTGGCGTCAGCGAGGGAATAGCCGGCTTCTCCGCGCCAGACAGTACGGGCAAGTGGGCCGGCATGGACGTCGACTTCTGCCATGCCCTCGCCGCGGCGATCTTCGGCGACGCTTCCAAGGTGACGTTCCGGCCGCTGACCGCTCAGAACCGGTTCACGGCGCTTCAGTCGGGCGAGGTCGACGTGCTGTCGCGCGTCACCACCTACACGCTCTCCCGCGATACATCGCTCGGTCTCGATTTCGGGGCGATCCTTTTCTACGACGGTCAGGGCTTCATGGTGCCCGCCTCGATGAACATCACATCGGCCCGCGATCTCGACGGAGCCACGGTCTGCATGCAGACCGGCACCACCAACGAACTCAATGTCGCCGACTTCTTCCGCTCGATCGGCAAGACGTTCAGCCCGCTCGCAATCGAAGACGTCAACGAATTGAACAATGCCTTCTTCACCAGCGGACGCTGCGACGTCTACACGGGTGACACCTCGGGCCTCGCCGCATGGCGGTCATCACTGGCGCAGAACCAGGCCGATTACGTGATCCTGCCCGAACTCATCTCAAAGGAACCGTTGGCCGCTGCGGTGCGGCACGGCGATCAGCAATTCGGCGACATCGTCCGTTGGGTGGGCAACGCCCTGATCGAAGCGGAGGAAAAGGGCATCACCCAAGCCAATGCGGAAGAGAAGAAGGGTAGCCCGGATCCGACGGTACAGGCCCTGCTTGGCGCTTCGCCCGGAAATGGCCAGACGCTCGGCCTCGATGAGGCGTGGGCGCTGAATGCGATCAAGGCGGTTGGCAACTACGGTGAGATGTTCGAGCGCAATGTCGGCGCCGGCACTCGGGTCGGGTTGCAGCGCGGCATGAACGCTCTGTGGAACGCCGGTGGCCTGATCTACTCGCCGCCCGCGCGCTGACCCGCGCAGGGCAGTAGCCGAAGATGATTGAACTGACACACCACACGCGCTTGTCCGGTCCTGGCGTGCGTCCCGCGGCACCGTGGCGAGACCGCACGGTCCGGCGGTGGCTGTTTCAGGGGCTTGTTGCGGCGTCGTTAATCTCGGTCATCCTGTTGCTCGCCGCCACGGCGGCGAGCAATCTCGCCCGGCAGGGCATCGCGACGGGCTTTGGCTTTCTGCTGCGTGAAGCCCGCTTCGAAATCAGCGAGACCTTGATCTCCTACTCGGCGGCCGACAGCTACGGGCGCGCACTGCTCGTCGGCTTCCTCAACACGTTCAAAGTATCGCTGCTGGCGATCGTGCTCGCGACGCTGATCGGCACTGTCGTCGGCATCGCCAGGCTGTCCAGCAACAGGCTCCTGGCAGGCGTAGCCGGCGCCTTTGTCGAGGCGCTGCGCAATGTCCCGCTGCTGCTGCAGCTATCGTTCTGGTACGGCCTGTTCACGATCACGCTGCCGGCTCCGCGCGCTGCGCTGAATCCTCTCGATGGCGTCTTCCTCAGCAACCGCGGCATCGTCATGCCGATGTTCGAGCCGCACGGGGCGTTCGGCATGGCTGCCCTGGTCTTCGCGGCGAGCATTCTTGCCGTCGTCCTGCTCAGCAGGATGGCGACGCGCCGCCAGAATGAAACAGGCCACCGGCCGTCCGTGGTTCCATCTGCCGTGCTCCTGCTTTCTCTCCCGGCTCTCGCTGTCTGGTATTTTGGCGGAGCGCCGACTGCGATCGACATGCCGCGGCTGCAGGGCTTCAATTTCGTCGGCGGCGCGAGGCTTTCGCCCGAATTTGCTGCTCTGCTTGTCGGCTTGACGGCCTACAGCTCCACCTTCATCGCGGAAACGGTGCGCGGCGGCATCCTTTCGGTCAACGCCGGACAGGCGGAAGCCGGACGATCGCTGGGGCTGCGGCCTGGCCGCGTCATGCGCCTCATCATCCTTCCGCAAGCGCTGCGGACGATCATCCCGCCGCTCACCAGCCAGTATCTGAATCTGGTCAAGAACAGCTCGCTCGGTGTGGCGATCGCCTATCCCGACCTCGTGGCCATCGGCAACATCACGATGAACCAGACGGGCCAGGCGATCGAGGTCGTAGCGATCTTCATGACCGTCTACCTGTCGATCAGCCTGGCGATCTCGGCGTTCATGAATTGGTACAACCGCCGCATCGTTCTGGTGACGCGATGAGCGCCATGCGCGACCAGCACGGCGCTTCGCGACGCTGGCAGGGCAGCCTGCTGCATTCCATGTTCGGCACCTGGTACAATGCGCTGATCAGCCTCGCTCTGCTGTACCTCGCCTACAGGGTCATTCCGCCGCTCGCCCAGTGGGCGATTTTTGACGCGATCTGGCGGGATGTGCCGGCGTCGGTGTGCCGCGCCGCAGAAGGAGCCTGCTGGGCGTTTGTGCGCGAGAAGGCGCGGTTCATCCTCTTTGGCTTCTTCCCGTACGATCAGCAATGGCGGCCTTCCCTGGCGGTCGTGCTGCTGATCGGGCTGGTCGGAGCAAGTGCGAACCGGCGCTTCTGGAATTCCGGCCTGATTCTTCTGTGGCCGGCCGTCATCACGCTTGTGCTCACGCTCATGGGGGGTGGGGTTTTCGGCCTCGATCTGGTGCCGACCTCAAAATGGGGCGGCCTTCCGCTGACGCTGATGCTGGCAATCGTCGGGTCGGCGCTCGCCTTCCCGCTCGGCATCTTGCTGGCGCTCGGCCGCGTTTCCGACATGCCGCTCGTGCGCTGGATATGCGTCGGCTACATCGAGTTCGTGCGCGGCGTGCCGCTGATCACCGTGCTGTTCATGGCGTCGGTCATGCTTCCGCTCTTCATGCCAAGCGGCGTGGAGATCGACGCGGTGCTGCGCGCGCTGGTCGGGATCACGCTGTTCATTGCCGCCTATTTCGCCGAGGTGGTCCGTGGCGGACTGCTTGCGTTGCCCAAAGGCCAATACGAGGCCACGCATGCGCTCGGCCTCGGTTACTGGCCGGGCATGCGGCTGGTGATCCTTCCACAGGCGCTGCGTATCTCCGTGCCGCCGCTTACCAACACGCTGATCGGACTCGTAAAGGATTCCTCGCTGGTCGCCATCATCGGGCTGGTCGATCTGCTTGGCGCGGCCAGGCGAGCATTGTCCGATCCTGACTGGCTGGGCTTCTATCGCGAATCCTACCTGTTCGTCGCGCTCATCTATTTCGTCATCTGTTTCTCGGTCTCCCGCTATTCCCGCCATTTCGAGGCGACGCTTGCCGCGCGCCAGCAGCATTGAGCGACCTCATCAACATTCCGGACCATCGAATGCCCTTTCGCCACCGCATAATCCTCGACTGCGATCCAGGCGTTGACGATGCCATCGCTATCCTGCTTGCTCTCGCCTCGCCCGAGATAGACCTGGTTGGCATCACCGCCGTGACCGGCAACAAAGACCTGCCGTTGACCGCGCGCAATGCGCTGCGCATATGCGCCATCGCGGGCCGGCAAGACGTCCCCGTGCACGCCGGGAGTCTGCGGCCGCTGATGGGACCGTATCGGCGCAAATGGCAGTCGGTGCACGGCGAAGACGGCCTGTGCGACCTCGACCTGCCAGGCACACCGGGCGCGCTTGCGACCGAGCATGCCGTCGACTTTATCATCCGGCAGGTGCTCGCCGCTCCAGGCGAGATCAGCCTCTGCGCCATCGGCCCGATGACCAACATCGCGCTGGCGATCCTGAAGCAGCCCGAGATCGTGCCGGCGGTCCGCTCGATCGTCTTCATGGGTGGCGCCGCCTTCTGCCCCGGCAATTCCACGCCACGCGCCGAGTTCAACTTCGTGGTCGATCCGGAAGCGGCGGAGATCGTTCTCTCGGCGGGAATTCCGCTGGTGATGCTCGGTCTGGACGTGACCCAAAAGGCGAAAATCGAGGAAAGCCATGTCGCCGCCTTTGAGAATGGCGGCAGCAACGCTTCAGCGGCGATCGGGGCTATGCTCAGGGCCTATGGCAGCAACGATCCCTGCCTGCACGATCCGTGCGCGATCCTCTACTACTTGACGCCTGAACAATTTTCAGGGGTTGAAGCGCATGTGCAGGTTTTGCAGCACCCTGCCGAAGCGCGCGGTTCGGTTGTGGCGGCTGTCTCCGAGCGCCATCGGGACGGCCGGGCCACCAACTGCCAGGTGGTAACGGACTGCCAGGTGCAACCGCTTTTCGCGCTGCTTTTGCAGCGCCTGGCCACCTGAGGGAATGAGTTGAACCTAAGTGGTGATCCCGCCAGGGATCGAACCTGGGACCTACGGTTTAGGAAACCGCCGCTCTATCCAACTGAGCTACGGGACCACGCGGGCCGAGCAATAGCCGAGCCGGCCGCCCGCGCCAACCCTTTTTGCGCGGGGCTGTTCCGGTCTATTCCGGGCGGGCGTCAGCGCTTTTCGATTTCGGCCTGAAGTGCTGCGATGTGACTGCCGGCAGCTTTCAGCGCGGCGCGCTCTATGGCGCGGAAACGTGTCGCCAGCGCCCGGCCGAACTTGGTGAGTTCGGCGCCGCCGCCCTTCTTGCCGCCGGTCTTCGCCGACACCACCGGCTTGCCGAAGATCGTGTTGGTTTCCTCCACGAGATCCCAGGCACGCTTGTAGGACATGTCGAGGGCTCGCGCCGCGGCCGAGATCGAACCCGTTTCCTCGATCGCTTCCAGCAATGCGATCTTGCCCGGGCCGATGCGGCCCTGCGGGTCCAGGTCGATCCTGAGGCTGAGCGACGGCACGTGGGCTCCCGGCTAAAGGCTCTCCGCCCTTTCTAGCGCGGATGCAGGCAGGTTGTCGTCATCGAAAGCGACCGTCTTCACGACGGCGTACACCTTGCTTCCCCGCTCCAGCTTGAGCGTCGCCAGCGACTGCCGTGTGATGCGCGCGACGATCAGCTCGCCGCCGCAATCTATGTTGACGTCGGCCGCTGGGCCTTTCGCCTCTCCGATCTCGCGCACCGTGCCGGGAAACATGTTGAGTGCGGAGAGGCCGACTGGTTTCTCGGTCGCGATCATGACGTCGCGCGCGCGTATCCGCAGCCGGAGCGGACTGCCTAACGACGCCTCGATCCGCGGCACGCGGATTTCGCCGGCTTTCGACGTCAGCACCGTCATGCCGAAGGTTTCGTCGTGCCGCAGCACCCGCGCATCGACGATTGCGCCGGCTTCGCCACGTTCCGCGCCGGCGAACAGGTGTGATCGGCGCAGGATGTCGCTCGCCGTTCCGGCAGCGGCAATTTTGCCGTCCGCCAGGACGACGATGTCGGTCGCGAGCCGCGCGACCTCGGCGATCGAATGGCTGACATAGACGATCGGCAGTTTCATGCCGTCGCGCAGCCGTTCGATGTAGGGCACGATCTCGGCCTTGCGCGCATCGTCGAGCGAGGCAAGCGGCTCGTCCATCAGAAGAATGGCAGGGTTTGCCAGCAGCGCGCGGCCGATCGCGACGCGCTGCTTCTCGCCGCCCGACAGATTGTGCGGCCGGCGGTCGAGCAGTTTTGCGATGCCGAGCAGGTCGACGATTTTTTCGAAACCGGCGGTGCGTTCGCCGCGCGGCGTGAACCAGCGTCCATAAGCAAGGTTGGAACGCACCGAGAGATGCGGGAAGAGCCGCGCGTCCTGGAAGACATAGCCGACGCGCCGCTTGTGCGCCGGCACGAAGATGTTCTTAGCCGTGTCGACCAGCACCGCGCCATCGACGGCGATGCGGCCGTCGTCGGGACGCGCCAGCCCGGCGATCAGATTCACGACGGTCGTCTTGCCGGAGCCTGACGGCCCGAACAAAGCGGTCAGCCGCCCGGCGCTTTCGAAGCGCGCGTCGAGCCGGAACGCGCCGGCCTTATGGCGGACGTCGACCTCCAGCGTCATGTCGCGTGCACCCGCCGGTTGGCGCGAACGGCCAGCCATTCGGAAACCATGAGCGCGGCAAGCGAGATCGCGATGGAGATCAGCGTCAGCCGCAGGGCGCTTGCATCGCCGCCCGGCACCTGGATGAAAGTGTAGATCGCTGACGGCAGCGTCTGCGTTTCACCCGGAATGTTGGAAACGAAGGTGATGGTCGCGCCGAACTCGCCCATCGCCTTGGCGAAGCACAGGATCATGCCGGCGATGACGCCCGGCGCGATCAGCGGCAGGGTGATCGTTGCGAAGACCCAAAAACGGTTGGCGCCAAGCGTGCCCGCCGCCTGTTCGAGCCTGCGGTCGACCGCTTCGATCGATAGGCGGATGGCGCGCACCATCAGCGGAAAGCCCATCACCGCGCAGGCAAGTGCCGCGCCCGTCCAGCGGAAGGAAAAGACAATGCCGAGCGGCTCGAGCAGTTCACCGATGGGGCCGCGGCGACCAAAGCTCAGAAGAAGCAGGTAGCCCGTCACTACCGGCGGCATCACCAGCGGCAGATGCACGATCCCGTTGAGCAGCGATTTGCCCCAGAAGCGGCCGCGCGCCAGAACGAGTGCGACCGCGATGCCGAAGGGCAGGCTCGCCACCATCGCCCACAGGGAAACCCAGATGGAGAGGCGGACGGCTGTCCATTCGTTGGGGCCGAGGCCCAGCCAGTCCGCCATTCCAACCCTTCTTTATTTCGCGAGGACGGAGAAGCCCTGATCCTCGAAGATCGCTTTCGCCTTCGCCGACTGCAAAAACGCCAGGAACTCCGCCGCGTCGGCGTTGGAGGAATTTGCCGTGAGCCCTGCCGGATAGACGATCGCCGGGTGCGTATTCTCGGGGAAGATATCGACGACGGCAACCTTCGGCTCGGCGCGTGCGTCGGTGCGATAGACAATGCCAAGTGCCGCTTCGCCGGTTGCGACCAGAGCAAGGGCGGCGCGGACGTTCTCGGCCTGCGCGACGCTTGCTTCGACCGAGGCCCAGACGCCGAGCGCTTCAAGTGCCGCCTTGCCGTACTTGCCGGCGGGAACCGCGGCGACGTCGGCCATGGCGAGCTTGCCGCCCTTCAGCAGGCCGGCTAGGTCAAAGCCAGGCGCGATCGTCGCCTCGACCGTCGTGTCCGCCGGCGCGACCAGCACAATGCGGTTGCCGAGCAGTTGCACTTCGGTCTCCGGCTTGGTCAGCTTCTTGTCCGACAGATATTTCATCCAGTCGAGGTCGGCCGAGATGAAAATGTCGGCCGGCGCGCCTTCCTCGATCTGCTTGGCCAACGCGGAGCTCGCGGCATACGAAATCGTCGCCTGCTTGCCGCTTTCTTCCTTCCAGGCGGCATTTACGGCGTCGAGCGCGTTCTTCAGGCTTGCCGCGGCAAAGACGACTGGGTCGGCGGCCGCCGCGAAGCCCACGCTGGAAATGGCGATAAAGGCGCCGGCAAACGCAGTCAGGAACGTGCGGCGCAACAGGGTCAGTCGCATGAGAACTCCTCCAATTGGTGCGATTGGCGCGGACCCTAGCGCGCCGAAAGCGATATATCCAGCGGAATATAACCCATGGAGGCGGCACTCCATAGGCCAGCCGAGAATAGCCCGGATCGCCAAATGCGATCCGGGAACAAGGAGCTGACCTGGGATCGAGCATGCGAGGCAGGCGGGATGCGAACTGCCTCGCATCGATGAATCAGAGAATGAAATCTCCAGCGTTCATGCTGGCCAGCGTGGTGTCCACGAGACGGATCGAGAAGTCGGCTGCCAATGTGCCACCGGTGTTCACCTCAACGACCACATCGGCGCCAGCAACATCGTTGATACGAACTTGGCCGGCAGCCGTGAATGCCGCCGCATGGCGGTAGACCATCGTCGTCGCAAAAAGAGCCGAAACGTCGATCCGGTCGCCGGTATGAGCGTCGTCAAAGTCCATGATGCGGTCTGCATTCGCGCCGACGACAGAATGCGACTTGGCCGAAAAAATGAACGTGTCAGCGGCATTGCCGCCAGTCAATTCGTCCTTTCCCAGCCCGCCGTTCAATTTATCAGAGCCTAAGCCGCCGAAGATCTGGTCAATTCCTGCGCCGCCCGTCAGCGTATCCCCGAAGTTTGATCCCAGAATACTGTCACCCCGCGCAGTGCCGATAACCGTCACTGCCGATGTCGTCATGGCTGCTTCGATATTGAGTTTTTTCGTCGAGGTGTAGCTGGTGGAGAAATCAAGAGCGCCACCGGCGCCTTGCAGGAAGAAGAAGAACTCCGGCTGAGCCGTGGTAACCGTGATCTTGGTGAAACCGGCCAGTTGCGCCACCGACGCGAACAAATTCTGAAAGTTTACAGAGAGCTCCTCGACGGCGCTTATCTTCAGACCGGTGTGGAACTGGTTGCTAAAATTGTCGAGGACAATTTTGTCATATCCGATACCGCCGTTGATGATACCTCTCTGAAATTCATCGATCTCGAATCTGTCGTTGCCGCCCATGCCCTGCAGATTGTCGAGCCCGCCGCCCGGTCCCCTAAACACATCGACCGAATTTCCGACGCCGCTGAAAATGTTGGCATTAACCGTCAAATTGAAAATCGCCATTGCCTCGCTCCCAGGTTGATGCTCCCGAAGGTAGCGCCGTGTGCTTTGGCGAACAATGCGCGATTTTCAAGGCGGACGGCGTGCCCTCCCACTGGGGACGTCGAATGATTGTCATTTCGATGCATCATGCGTCATATTCCATGGAATATAGCGGAGATTCCAATGAAAACGCTTGCGGCTGTCTTCCTCGCCCTGATGTTCGTCGTGTTCTCGGCCGCAGGCAGCGTCGGGCAGGGCGCCCGTACGATCGAACTGACCGGCACGACGATCCAGGCCGGCCCGCTCTCGCTGGAGGACATCCAGAAATTCCCGCTGATCGAGCAGGAGGTGCAGTTCCAAACCTCAAAGGGCGAGGAGAAGGGCCGCTACAAGGGTGCGCTGCTCTGGGTAATCCTCGAGGCGAAGGGCATCAAGACGACCGGCCACAATGAGCAATTGAAGAGGACTTTCGTGGTTGAAGGCAGCGACGGCTACCAGATCGCTTTTTCCATCGGCGAGATCGATCCGGATTTCGGCAATCTGCCCATCACCATCGCGATCGAGCGCGACGGCCAGCCGATGGTGCCTGGCGAAGGCTTCCGCCTCATCGTGCCCGGCGACAAGCGCGGCGCGCGTTATGTGAGGGACATCGTGAAGATCGACGTGCGCTGAAGCGGCTAGTCGACCGCGACCATTACATCGGATGCCTTCACCACGGCATAGGCCTGCTTGCCGGCTACCAGCTTCAGGTCATCGACCGCGGCGTTGGTGATCGAGGCAGTGACGATCGTCCCTCCCGCATTGATCTTCACGTGCGCGGTGGTAGCTCCCTTGGTGACTTCGGTAATCTTCCCCTTAAGGACGTTCCGTGCGCTGATTTTCATGGCTGATGCTCCCGAAACGAATTCGACGAAAGCCTATCGCGAACGCACCGGCATATCCAGCCGAATATAACGCGTCCGCTTGGTTGGGCGCTCATTTCCTTTTCGAGCTCGCAAGCGGCTTCCGCGAAAAATAGGTATTCACGATCGTAAATTGGGTAGTCGCCGTGCTGGATTATGTCGGGACAAATTGTCTAGCTGAGTTCCGGGCAAACACGGAGCGCGACGATGTATGTCGATCCTGCTGGCAACGCCTTCGATGGCGCCATCAACAATCAGTCGGAGATCTATCTCCTCGACGGGCACGACGATCTGGACGTCACGTCGGTGATTTTCACCGATGTGTTTGCATATGGTGGTTCTGGCGATGACATTTTGCGCAATAGCGGTAACGCGGTCGCCCATTTCTACGGCGATTTCGGCATCGACCTGCTGATCGGTGGCGCTCTGGGTGATTTTCTGTTTGGCGGCGATCATTTCGATCAGCTTTTCGGCCAAGGCGGTGCGGATGAACTTTACGGCGGAAATGGCAGCGATCAGCTCGACGGAGGCGCGAACAATGACAAGCTCTACGGCGGCTCGGGTAACGACACCTTGTTCAGTGGCTCCGGAAATGACCGCCTGAGCGGCGATGACGGCCACGACAGCTATAGGATTTCAGAAGTTGGCGATCGTGTTCTGGAGCATTTTGGCGAAGGCACCGATACCGTCGAGATTACCGGCATCGATTACACGCTACCGGCGAATGTCGAAAACCTGACGATGTTCTTTGGCTTCGCTGTTGACGGAACCGGCAACGCGCTTGCGAACACCATGTCCGGCAACAATTCGATCAACGTCCTCAAAGGTCTTTCCGGTAACGATGTGCTTGACGGGATTGGCGGAGATGATCGTCTCGTCGGCGGTACGGGCAAGGACACGATGACCGGCGGTCCAGGCCGCGATGACTTCGATTTCGATCTGACGGGTGAGAGCGTGGTCGGCACCAACCGCGATGTCATCATGGATTTCCAGCGCGGCCTCGATGACATCGATCTTTCGACGATCGACGCTAACACCACGCTCGGCGGCAATCAGGCTTTTGCGTTCCGCGCCTCACTCGCGTTCAGCAAAGTCGCCGGCCAGCTTCGCTTCATCGATCAGGGCAACACATGCCTGGTACAAGGCGACGTAAACGGCGACGGCAAGGCCGACTTCGAAATTTCAGTGAACGTGGCAACCCTCGGCGCCGGCGATTTCGTCCTCTAACGGACGCCAGATAACCGTTCTATGCAGTTGCAAAAAAGGAGACAGGGATGGCAACCTTCAATTTGACGATTAATGCAAACAGTTTCACCGGCGGTGCGGCAGGCGATCTGTTTCGAGGGCCGGGCGGCGGAATCGACACCCTGAATGGCGGTGGCGGCAACGACAGATTCATCATCGACATGGCGCAGCGCGGATCGATCAATGGCGGCATCGGTCACGACAAGCTTTTCTTCCAGGACATGAACAATGCTTTCCATTCCGGTTTGCGAATAACCGGCGTCGAGGAATTTGTTCCGTCCTTCCAAAACATCTTTGCGTCGGTGGCGCAGCTCAGGGGCTTCACCAAGTATACGATCCTCACCGACGAGCCGGAGTATTTCATCTTTCTGCAGGCCGCCGGCGGCACGCTTGACTTCACGACCAGCTACACGTCGACGAAGAAGCTGAATATCGAGGCAAACATGACGACGTCGGCGGTGGCGATCACCGGCAGCGCCAGGGGCGACAGCATTTCAGGATCGAACTTCGCGGACACCCTGAGCGGCGGCGGAGGAAATGATCAGCTTTTCGGCGGCGGTAACGGCGCGGACAAGTTAAACGGCGGGGCTGGTTCAGATGCCCTGACCGGCTTTCAGGGCGCCGACCGGTTCATCTTCTCTGCCAAGTCGCATTCGGTCGTCGGCGCGAACGCCGATCGCATCATGGATTTCGACGACGGCAACACCGGTGACCGGATCGACGTCAGCGCCTTATTCGGCGCGGCAATGACCTACCGGCACAATGCCGCCTTCACGGCCGCGGGCCAGGTGCGTATCAACGACGTCACAGGCGCGGATGTGATCGTCGAGGTGAACACTGGTGGCAGCCTTGCGGCCGATTTCGCCATCCGCCTCGTCGACACGACGCTGGCCAGCATGAACGCGGGAGATTTTGTTCTGTAGCCCCTTGGTCCCGCGAATCGATACGCGACTTCGCGGGACGTCTGCCGCACAGCAGGGAACGGCTTTAGGCCGGCGGCAGCGAAGCTTCGGCCAGCCGCACCCAGTAGCTAACGCCGTGCGGAATCGCCTCATCGTTGAAGTCGTATTTGTCGTTATGGAGATTGGCGCTGTTGCCGTTGCCGATGAAGATGAAGTTTCCCGGCCGCGCTTCCAGCATGTAGGAAAAGTCCTCGCCGCCCATGACCGGCGGGATCGCGCGGTGAACGTTCGGCTCGCCGGCGACTTCCGTGGCGACATCGCTCGCAAAAACTGTCTCCTCTGGATGGTTCACTGTCACCGGGTAGTTGGCGTCGTAGTCGATGTCGATTGTTGCGCCATGCGCCTCGGCGATGCCTTTGCAGATCTGATGCATGCGGTCGCGGGCAAGCGCGCCCATTTCCTTCTTCAGCGTGCGCACCGTGCCGTTGAGTTCGACCTGTTCGGGAATGATGTTCCAGGCGTCGCCGCCATGGATCTTCGTCACCGACACGACCAGCGCCTCGATCGGATCGGCGCTGCGCGAAGCGATCGTCTGCAGCGCCAGCACGACCTGCGATGAGATCACGATGGGATCGATCGAGGTTTGCGGGAAGGCTGCGTGGCCGGCGCGGCCCTTGATCTTGATGGTGAACTCGGCGGTCGAGGCCATGATCGGGCCTGGCCGCGTCGCGAACTGCCCGACGGGCAGGCCAGGCATATTGTGCATGCCGAACACCTTCCCGATGGAGAAGCGCTCCATCATGCCTTCCTTGACCATTTCGTTGCCGCCGCCGCCACCTTCCTCGGCGGGCTGGAAGATCACCGCGACCGAGCCGGCGAAATTGCGTGTCTCGGCGAGATATTTCGCCGCACCGAGCAGCATGGCGGTATGGCCGTCATGACCGCAGGCGTGCATCAGGCCGGGATTCTGCGAGGCGTACGGCCTGCCGGTCGTCTCAAGGATCGGCAGCGCATCCATGTCGGCGCGCATTCCGATCGTGCGTCCATCTCCCTTGCGGCCCTTGATGACGCCGACAACGCCGGTTTTCCCCAATCCTGTCACGATCTCGTCGCAGCCGAACTCCTTCAGCCGCTCGACCACGAAATCGGCCGTCTTGAACACGTCGAAATTGAGCTCGGGGTTCTGATGCAGGTGCTGCCGCCAGCCGGCGATCTCGTCCTGCATTTCTGCGGCTCGGTTCAGGATCGGCATAAGCAGATACTCCGGTTGGGCAAACATTAACCGGCCGGAAGCCGGGACTTTGCCATTATGGCGTCACATAGGCTAAATAGCACGCGCGAAAGGATTCCTGATCCCGCCCGCGCGCGGCGCGATTCACCCGCTCCGAAATCCTACGGAGCGACCGGCGAACACGGCAAGAGGCGATTTTCTGAACGTGACGATGCGGTTAGCTTTCCCTCGGACAGCCATGCTTTCGGGCATTGCGGCCCTGATTGTGGCAGTTTCGCCGGCGGCGGCGAAACCCACATTGCTCTTCGACCTGCAGACCGGGCAGATCCTGCAGCACCAGGAGGCCTTCCAGCGCTGGCATCCGGCCTCGCTCACCAAGCTGATGACGGCCTATGTGACGTTCCGCGCCATCCAGGCCGGCGAACTGACGCTCACCTCGCCGATCCGCGTGTCGAAGGTCTCCGCCAAGGAGCCGCCATCGAAGATGGGCTATAAGCCCGGCGCCGAGATGACGCTCGACAATGCGCTGAAGATGATGCTGGTAAAGTCGGCCAACGATATAGCCGCGGCTGTCGCCGAAAATGTCGGCGGCACTGTTCCCGATTTCGTCAAGCGTATGAACGCGGAAGCAGCGCGCCTCGGCATGACGAGTACGCATTTCTCCAACCCGAACGGCTTGCATGTGCCCGACCAGTATACGACCGCACGCGACCTCGCGGTGCTGGTCACTGCCCTGCGCGCCGAGTTCTCGCAGTACAACGGCTACTACAAGATCGAAGGTCTGCAGGCCGGGAAGACAGTAATGAAGGGCTACAACAAGCTGATCGGCCGCTTCGAAGGCGCCGACGGCATGAAGACCGGCTTCGTCTGTGCATCCGGTTTCAACCTGATCGGTACCGCGACCCGCAACGGGCATACGCTGGGCGCCATCGTGCTTGGCGGAACGCTGACCAAAGACCGCGCCGAAATCGCCGCCGAAATGCTCGCCAGGGGATTTGGCTCGCTGCCGACCTCTTCACCGACGACGATCTACACGCTCCAGCCCTATGGCGATGGCCGCGACACGCCTGTCGATATGCGCGATATCGTCTGCAAGAAACCCGACAAGAACGACAAGAAGCCCGCCGCCAGCGAGGCGAGCGAAGCCGAGGCGAAGCAGGTTTCGCCTTATCTGCCCGAGATGACACGCGAGCGGGTGCTGGTTGCTGTCGGCCTCGGCGGCGCGACAGGTCCGGTTCCCGCCGCCCGCGCGGCGCTCGGCGATACCGACATCGAGTATGCCGACGTGCCCGTGCCGACCTGGCGCCCCGACTATCAGCCGGAAAGCGCCAAGGTTTCCACCGAAGGCGCCCTGGTTGGCGGCTAGGCCCGCGTGACCGATTTCCCGATCCCCGTCTCGGTGCTGACCGGCTTTCTCGGCGCCGGCAAGACGACGCTGCTCAACCGGCTGCTGAAGGACGCCTCGCTCGCCGACACCGCCGTCATCATCAATGAGTTCGGTGATGTCGCGATCGATCATCTGCTGGTCGAGCAGGCGTCGGATGGCGTGATCCAGCTTTCGGACGGGTGTCTCTGCTGCACGGTGCGTGGCGAACTGGTCGACACGCTCTCCGATCTGATCGATCGCCTGCAAACGAGCAGGATCGCGACATTGAAGCGCGTTGTCATCGAGACGACGGGCTTGGCCGATCCTGCTCCGGTGCTGCAGTCGATCATGGCGCATCCAGTGCTGATGCAGGCCTACCGGCTCGACGGGCTGATCACGCTGGTGGACGCGTTCAATGGCGAGGCGACGCTCGACACCCACCTCGAAGCGGTGAAGCAGGTGGCGATGGCGGACCGCCTGGTACTGACCAAGACCGATATCGCCGACGGGGACGCTATCAATCAGCTCAAGGCGCGGCTTCGCGGTCTGAACCCAGGCGCGGAGATACTTGGCATCGACGACGCGCAAGCGAAAGCCGGCTCACTGCTCGCTGCAGGTCTCTATGATCCGGCCACAAAAACCGCCGATGTGTCACGCTGGCTGGGCGAAGCTGCCGCACACGAGCACCATCATCACGATGACCACGATCACGAATCCCATCACCACCACCATGATGATCGTGTCGGATCGCTTTCGCTGGTCCACGATCGGCCTTTGCCGTTCTCGGCGATCGAGACATTCCTCGATATTCTGCTTTCAACGCAAGGCGACAAACTGCTTCGTCTCAAGGGTGTGATTGAACTTGCCGAAGATCCGTCGCGGCCGCTGGTCGTGCACGCGGTGCAGAAGCTGATTCACCCGCCGGCGCGGCTGCCCGCCTGGCCGGACGCGACGCGCGGCACGCATCTTGTCGTCATCGGCCTCGACCTTCCGGAAGATTATGTGCGCCGTCTGTTTGCCGGCGTCGTTGGCTTGCCGCAGACGGACACACCGGACCGCGCAGCGCTCACGGACAATCCGCTTGCTATCATGGGGTTTCGCGGCTGATCTTCGCCTGGCGCTGGCCCGCTGATAGCGAATCCACTGGCCACTGGAACGATCGTTACGCGCGGACTATAGGCTCCGCCGCATGAGCGCAGCCGATTTCGCCGAACCCGCATCGACCGACGCAGACGGCAATGGGAAGACGTTCTGTCCTGCCGAAAACCGGCGCTTCGTGCTCATCTCGGCGATCCTTGCTTCCTCCATGGGTTTCATAGACGGCTCCGTCGTGTCGCTCGCCATGCCCGCGATCCGCGCCGATCTCGGCGGCACGCTGGCCGACGCGCAATGGATCAGCAATGCGTACATGCTTTTCCTGTCGGCGCTGGTGCTGATTGGCGGTGCCGCGGGCGACGTCTACGGCGTGCGCAACATTTTTGGCGTCGGCATCATCGTCTTCATGCTGACCTCGCTGGCCTGCGCGCTGTCGCTCGACGCCGACATGCTGATCGCCATGCGTGCGCTGCAGGGCATAGGTGCGGCGCTCATGGTGCCGGGCAGCCTTGCGATCATCGCCAAGGCCTATCCGGCCAAGGAGCGGGGCAGGGCGATCGGGCTCTGGGCCGCCTTCTCCTCGCTGACGACGGCGCTCGGCCCTTTTATCGGCGGCGTGGTTCTGTCCTTAGGTGCGGACTGGATGTGGCGGCTGATCTTCGCGATCAACGTGCCGATCGGGCTGGTCGCGCTGGCCATGCTCTATCTGCGTGTGCCGCGCGACAAGCCGACCGAACGGCGCAAGCTCGATGCGCTCGGTGCGGTTCTCGCCACCGCCAGTCTTGGTGCGCTCGCCTGGGGGCTGACGAGTTTCGGCGTCGCGCCCGAGTTGAGGATCGGGCCGCCATGGACATGGCTTCTCGCAGGCGCGCTCCTCGCCGCTGTCTTCCTGTGGTGGGAACACCGCGCCAAGTCGCCGATGGTGAAGCTTGAGCTCTTCCGCTCGAAGGCGTTTTCCGGCGCCAACGTCTATACGCTGATCCTCTTCCTCGGCTTCAGCGCGGTGATCTTCTTCTTTCCGATGACAGTCGTCTCGGCCTGGGGCGTGTCGGAGCTGGAAGCGAGCCTCGTCGGCCTGCCACTGTCGGCTTGCCTCGCGCTCTTTTCCGGAGCCGCCGGACGGCTCGCCGACCGGATCGGACCACGACTGCCGCTCACGATAGGCGCGCTGATCATCACAGTCTCCTACGTATTGCTTGCGGCCACGATGCCGCTGATGCAGCTCTGGACGATCACGTTGCTGGCGATGCTGCTGCAGGGCGCCGGCATGGCGCTGATGATTTCGCCGCTGTCGACTGCGGTGATGATCGCGACGCCCGACAGCGATACGGGGCTTGCATCCGGCGTCAACAATGCCGTCGCGCGCGCAGCCGGTCTGATCGCGGTGGCGGGTCTCGGCTCGGTTGCTGGTATCGTGTTCGCGGCGGTGATGGGCGGCGCTCAGGTGCCTGGCGTCGAGTTTGGCGCCGCACCGGAAGCGGCGCTGGATGCGACGGCCGAATCGCTCCGCGTCGAGGCGACGAACCGCGCTTTCCAGATGATCGCGGCAATATCGGCGCTGCTGTGCGCAATCTCGGCGGCGATCGCGTGGTGGACGCAGCCGTCGAAGTCGGCCGAAGCGCAGTCCTAGCTGGAGCGGTTGACGCTGGCGACGGTCAGCTTGCCGTCGCTCTTTTCGTCGAGGAGCTGGTCGATACGGTCGCGCTCGCGGTTGAACGCTTCCAGGTCGGCGCCTTTCAGCACCTTGCCGGTGGGCAGACGCACGCGCATCGGGTCGACCTTGGTGCCGTTGACGATCAGCTCGTAGTGAAGGTGGTTGCCGGTCGAAAGGCCGGTCGAGCCGACATAGCCGATGACCTGACCCTGGCGGACACGCACGCCCGGCTTGATGCCTTTGGCGATCGCGCTCTGGTGGCTATAGGACGTTTCATAGCCGTTGGCGTGGCGGATAACCGTGTGACGTCCGTAACCGCCGGACCAGCCCGCTTCCTCGATTACGCCATTGCCGGACGCGATGATCGGCGTGCCCTGCGGGGCCGCCCAGTCGACGCCGGTGTGCATCTTGACGTAGCCGAGGACCGGGTGCCGGCGGCCGCCGAAGCCGGAGCGGAACTTGCCATTCGGCATCGGGTTGCGCAGCAGGAACTGCCGGGCGCTGCGGCCGTCATTGTCGAAATAGTCGATCGAGCCGTCTTCCATCTGGAAGCGGTAGAATTTGCGCATGTTGCCGGCGAAGTTCGCGGCGACGTAGAGCAGTTCGGAATCCTCGGAGGCTTCCTCGCCTTCGCCTTCCGGCTGCGAGAAGAAAACCTCCAGCGTGTCGGTCGGGTTGAGGCGCGACTGGAAGTCGACGTCCGATGCGAGCAGCTTTACGAGCTGCTGCGTCATGCCTTTCGACATGCCGTAGGAATAGGCCGCCTGGTAGATGCCGTCATAGACGCTCGGCAATTCGGAACGCACGCGAATCGGCGGCGGCGAATCATCGAAAGCGGTCAGGATTTCAGGATTGGGTTCCGGCTCGTCGGCGGGAACGAACTGCTTGCGATCGTTGAGCGCAATCGTCAGCACATGGCTTGCGCCGTTATAGACGCTGGTGCGGATGATCGTGCCGCGATCGCCGCGCACTTCGAGGCCGACGCGAAGAACGGTGCCGGCCTTCAGGCGGCCGGTGTTCATCAGCTTGCCGATCGCCTCGGCCATGCCGACCGCGTCGTCGCCGGAATAGCCCGATGCGGCCAGCGCCTCGGCGATGGCGCGATCCTGCACGAAAGGAATGATCTCTTCGGCGTAGGAAATCTCGTTCTCGTCGGCTTCCGACGGATGCGCGACCGAAACGTTCTCCTCGACGATGCGCGCACCATACGTGCCGGCCAGTGCATCGGAGGCAGCATTTCCGAATCGCTGCGGATCGACATAATGCAGGGCGGCCACCTGGACCGTGCCCTCGGCCAGCGCGCCGCCGGCGGCGCGCACCACCGCCTCGACCTCTTCGGCGGTCAGATCGCTTTTTTCGTCGAAGGCGGCCGTCTCAACCGGGAAATCCACGGTCTTCAGGCTCATCTCGCTCTCGATGTTCGCGACCTTGGCGTCGAACATGATGCTGGTCGCGGCGGCCGGCGTGGCGCCATCCTCGGCGAAGACGGAGAGCGGATCGAAGGAAGGATATTTGCGCGTCGTCTTGTGATTCGCACCGAGCGCCATCTTGATCTGCATGAACGGCATTTCGCGAATGACTTCGCGGTCGCCGACGCGGCTCACCGTCGAAACCTCGAGACGCCGGCGATCTTTGGCGCGGGTGATCTGGCGGGGCGGCGACAGCCGCGTGGTCTTGGCTTCCTCACCCTGGTCGCCATCGGTGACGGCGGCGATCAGCTTCATGATTTCAGGCGGGGTCGCGAGCTGCTCGCGGCCGTCAAGCGCTGCAAAGAGCGCGACGCCCATCAGAACCGAGGAGGTGACGCCGGTGAGAAACGTGCCGGAGAGCCAGCGAGCGGAAATCTCGCGCCTGTCTGGCGCGTTGCGCCCATCGGCGACGAGCGGCGGCTGATTGCCAAGCTCTTCTATGGTCCGTTCCGCTTCTTGCATTCAGAAAGGCGACTTCGTCCCCGGCCGAAATTTGTTCTGATTGTTTCGGGCCACGACAATTGCCTGTCATGGTCCGCGAAGTCAACGAAAGCCGCTGATCCCCGCTCTCCTCGTTTTGTCCTGCCGCGCATGCTTGTACGCGTTTGCGCACATCCCCGCCGCGACGACCGAAACCATCCGCCTCCAATGGGGCGGGATTTAGGCTTCTTTCCGGCATAGGCCGGGAGCCTTTAGCGAGACTTGCCGGTAGGGATGAGGCCTTGCGAACCTGCCCGAGCGTCACCACATGAAGGGCTTCCGAAAGGTCATCAGCGACCGTCGCAAAAAATTCAAAAAAGTCGAAAATCGCTGTTGACACCAAATCAAGCCGCCGACTATATACGCCCACCAACGAGGGCGGCGCGCCGCTGGCGACCAAGGAGTTCGCTCCTACGTCTGCCCTTGATGAAATCCAGAGAGCCGCGTGAGCGACACTCTACCGGGCCGAAGCCAAAAGCGGCCCACGACATCGCGTTTGCGGCGTCTGTTCTTTGAAAACTGAATATTGAAGAAAGAGAAACGTGGGCGGCAGAGTCCTGCTGAACACGCATCCCGCCAGGGATGCGCTGTTCGAACGAGACTTTGGCGGATCACGTTTCGTGAGAATAAAGTCTACCAAGGCACGCAAGTGTCTAGGTGTGAATGTTCTCGTCGATTCATGCGTGACCAAATAAAGCCAAATCAAAGTCTTACCAAACATGAGAGTTTGATCCTGGCTCAGAACGAACGCTGGCGGCAGGCTTAACACATGCAAGTCGAGCGCCCCGCAAGGGGAGCGGCAGACGGGTGAGTAACGCGTG
>Ga0335075_10000742_pt1 | contig 55360 bp, 45 predicted proteins | sample Lox_Sample_24_FD_206723 | JGI IMG/M metagenome (GOLD analysis project Ga0335075, IMG submission 206723) | Soil microbial communities from Loxahatchee National Wildlife Refuge, Florida, United States - Lox_Sample_2.4 | ecosystem: Environmental > Terrestrial > Soil > Wetlands | place: USA... | reverse complement strand
GTTGTCGAAGAAGCGGCGTGTGGCGTTTTCATTTGGCTTAGTGAAATCAAGCCTATGGACGCTCCAGCCGCTTCTTTGGTTAATCCCTTTATGAAATATCCGGGTTAGGTGCGGCAACAGGACGGGTGAAATGCGAATGTAATAATCGATCAATTGCCCTTTGGTAAATCCGGTTTTGGGATAGAACACTTTGTCGAGGTTTGAAACTTCAATCGTTTTGTTTCCGATTTTGAGTTGCGATTTAACTGGCATAATTGTTTTTCCTCAAATGCATGACATGCTTGTTCGGACGATTCTCCCTCCCCATGAACCGCAACATTCTCATTCGAACGATTCTCCCTCACCCCTGCCCTCTCCCGCTGGGAGCTCCCGCTGGGAGAGGGAGAATTGTCGTCCGCCGGTTTGGCATGGCGATGCGTTGTCATCCTCATAGTCACCACTCAGGTTTTTCACGGATTACTTCGCGGGGCTCTTTGTCTTCGCGCAAGCCCAGGAAGGCGGGCTGGCGCAATTTATTGTCGCGCGTCCATTCGGAAAACGCAATCTGGCAAACCAGTTCGGGTTCGACCCAATGACACTTTTTCATCTCACCCGCCGTGATGCGCGGACTGTAACGGCTGCCGCGCAGCTCGGGCAGATTCGCAAACGGGCAATCGTCGCGCTGACTCGCCTCCAACCGCGTGTGCAGAGAATTCAACAGTTTTGTGTTAAAACCAGTCCCGACTTTTCCACAGAACTTCAATTGTTTGCCCTCATAGAACCCGACCAGCAGCGCGCCGAAATGGGCGCGCGCGCCTTTTGGGTTCGTGTATCCGCCGATGACGAATTCCTGTTCGCGGCGCGTTTTGAGTTTAATCCACGCGCTGCTGCGTTTGCCGGGCTCGTAAACGGAATCGGTTCGTTTTCCAATCAGTCCTTCCAGTCCCAGTTCGGCCACTTGCTTCAGGAGTTTTCCGGCGTCGTCGCCCAGCGACGCCGAGCAGCGGATTTCCGGCGGCGCATTTTTCAGGATTTGTTCAAGCTGCGCCTTGCGTTCGATCAAAGGCAGTTTCCGCAGATCCTTTCCGTTGAGCCGCAGCAGGTCGAAAGCATAGTAGTACAGTGGCGGACGTTCGCCGATTTCAATCGCCTGCAAAAGTTGAAACGAGGAAACGCCCTTTGAGTCCAATGCGACGATTTCGCCGTCAATAATGGCTTCGTTTGCTTTCAGCAGGGCGAGTGCATCAACAATTTCCGGAAACTTTTCGCCAAAATCTTTTTCGGTCCTCGAAAATAATCGGACGGCGTTGCCATTTTTAAAAGCCATCGCGCGGTAACCGTCGAATTTGATTTCATAAATCCAATCGCCATAGGCCGGGGGTGATGAAACCAGGCGGGCTTTCATGGGCTCGATGAAGGCGGCTGGGGCCAGTTTTGTTTTGTGAGCGCGGGCGTACGCCGACTGATCTCTGTCTCGGGACAGGGGTGACTCGCACGCGCCGGTGGCGCGCGCCGTCACGACGGGCACGTCGTGACCCACCAACCTTTCAGGCGCCATGTTGGACGACGATCGTCGCGGCGAGTGGTCGAGGCTTTGTTTGGATTCCCAGACGGCGCCGTTTTGCGAGAGTTGTTGCATGGTCTTTCCTGACAGCGCGGAGGTGTCATCCGACTTTTTTGAGACGGGTTTCATGTCTTCGCCGCCTTTGATGAGCAGCCATTGGTTGCTGCTGCTGTCGCGCAAGCGGACCAGGTACCACTCGCCCTGAAGTTTTTTTCCCTTCAGCGTGAAGTGCAGCTTGCCGGATTCGAGGTCTTGCGCCGGCGTTTTAGCGTCGGTGGAAAACGTCCCTTTGTCCCATACCATGACGGTGCCGCCGCCATATTGTCCTTTGGGAATGCCGCCTTCGAAATGGATATAGGAAACCGGATGATCCTCGACCTGGACGGCGAGCCGCTTTTCACCCTTTGCAAAGGGAATGCCCTTGGGCACGGCCCAGGATTTCAGAACACCGTCTATCTCGAGGCGAAAGTCATAGTGCAACCGTGTTGCGGCGTGTTTTTGAATGACGAAACGGTTGTGTGTTCCGCGGGAAGGTTCAGCGATTCCGGAATCGCTGAAGAAGGGCGTGAACCTGGATCGGGATCGAAGCCCGCGATTTTTTTCGTTCGGACGACTTGCCGATTTGGAAATCGGCGATGCGGGCGGCGGCTCGGAGGTCTTTTTGAAATTCCGTTTGCGCGCGTATTCGGTTAGGGAACGCATAAGTTACATAGAGGGCATAAACCGAGCAGGCCGCAAGTTCCAGCCGTCCCTTCGGGACTCGGGGCCGATGTCGTCCACTTCCCGGCGTTGAAACGCCGGGCTAGTTCCAGTCGTCCCGGTCGGGACGAGAGCCGAATCGCCGTGGCGTGGATTGTGGAAGGTGACTCGCACGCTCCGGTGGCGCGGGCCGTCAGGACGGGCACGTCCTGACCCACCAGACTTGCCAGGTCCATTGCGGCGGAACGACGCTCGTTGCGCCGCTGCACGGCGGTGGCAGCGCCACTTGCGATCGCGTCGTGACCCACCAACCTTCGCGGGACAACATCCAACGACGCTCGTTGCGCCGCTGCACGCGGCGCTACACGGCGCAGCGCGCCGTGTTCCACCACAGCGGTCAATGTTAACGTGCGCGCCATGTTATGCGGCTTTTTTGAGCGGCTTCGATTTCTTTTGAGTTTCCTTGATACTTTGTTGCAGCACGGACACCAAATCAACCACGTTTGCGGGCTTGCGCGCCTTTTTGGGTCCGGGCGCGGCTTCGTCTCCACGTTCGATTTTTTGATCGATCATTCTTTTCAGACTTTCGTGATAATCATCATGATACTGTTCCGGTTTCCATTCTGTGCTCATGGATTCGATTAATTGCGCGGCCATATTCATCTCGGGTTTGCTGGCGGGCAGCGTGGCCGGCGCTTTGAAACTGGATACGTCCACCAATTCCTCCGGGAAATGCATCAGCTCCAGCAGCAGGCCTTTTTTCTGGGACTTGATGGCAGCCAGATGCTGGCGGGTTTTGATGACGACTTTGGCGATTCCGATTCTTTCAGATGCCTCCAACGCATTGCGCAGAAGGACGTACGCCTTGTCTCCGCCCTTTTCGGCCTGCATATAATACGGCTTGTAAAATAATATCGGATTAATCTCATCCATCCTGACAAAGTTCATGATGTCCACCGTTTGCGTGGCTTTGATGTCCGCGCGCTCGAAGTCTTCATCGGTAACGACGACAAATTTGTCCTTTTCATATTCGAACCCTTTGACGACCTGGTCCCAGGGCACTTCCTTGCCGTCGGCCTCGGCAACGCGTTTGTAATTGATGGGGCTTAGATCGGATTTCCGGAGCAGGCGAAACTTCACTTCTTCGCGCTGGGTTGCGGGGAAAAGCGAGATTGGAATGGAAACGAGGCCAAAGCTAATGGAACCTTTCCAAATCGCTCGCATAAGTTAAAAACGGAAGGTGAGAATATTTGTTTGGAATCTCCGTTTGTTTCCTGGTTTCCCATTTTGTTTTCTTTAACGAAATTTCCAACATTGTCTCACCTTCCGAAGGGAATTCAGCTTGAACCCTGCCAATCAAGGGATTACAGCGGGCTTGCGGTTTTAGCCGCAAATGAGGGAGCGGCTTCAAAAATCACATGCAGTTTGCAATTGTGGCGACCGGGCGTGTTGCGGCTTGCACTTGCGGTTTTGAGAATCGGCGTAATAAGAGCAGGATAGCGCGAAGAAATCGAAGTGATCGCTAAACTGGCGGAATTTTCCAAAACATCGAACATCGAACATCGAACGCCCAACGTCGAATGCTGAAACGCGAACGCCGGTGGCGCTCGCCTGGCGGACGGGCACGTCCGCCCTACCACGTTGGAGGGCCGTCCCTGCCTTTGATTTGGCAGATATCTAGCTAAAGAATGGCCATGGAGACGTGCGCGGATTTTTTGGTTCAACGGTTTTATGATTGGGGCATTCGGCGAATATATGGTTACCCCGGTGATGGCATCAACGGGATCATGGGAGCGCTGAACCGCGCGGAACGTAATTCGCATTCGATTGAATTCATCCAGGCGCGGCACGAGGAAATGGCCGCGTTTATGGCATGCGCGCACGCGAAGTTTACCGGCGAAGTGGGTGTCTGCCTCGCGACGTCCGGACCGGGAGCCATCCATTTGTTGAACGGTTTGTACGACGCCAAGTTGGACCATGTTCCCGTAGTCGCCATCGTGGGCCAGCAATCGCGGCAGGGCCTGGGCGGGCATTATCAGCAGGAAGTGGATTTGACGACTCTATTCAAAGACGTGGCTGGTGAATTTGTTCAAATGGCCGTGCATCCGGCCCAAATCCGCCATCTGGTGGACCGTGCCATGCGAATTGCCAAAGCCACGCGCAGCGTCACGTGCATCATTATACCGAACGATTTGCAGGAGACGAAGGCGGTGCGCGTACCTGAACACAAGCACGGCACGGTCCATTCGGGGATCGGCCACGCAAAACCGCGAATTCTTCCAGAAGAGAGAGACTTGCAGCGCGCGGCGAAAATCTTAAATGAAGGGCAAAGGGTCGCCGTGTTGATTGGAGCGGGCGCAATGCACGCGGGAAAGGAAGTGGTTGACGCGGCGAACCTTTTGGGCGCGGGAATTGCCAAAGCGCTGCTGGGCAAGGCCGCGCTGCCGGATGATTTGCCGTACGTAACGGGATCCATCGGGTTGCTCGGAACCAGGCCGAGCTGGGACATGATGATGAATTGCGATACGCTGTTCATGATCGGCAGCAGCTTTCCCTACTCCGAATTTTTGCCGAAAGAGGGCCAGGCCCGCTGTGTGCAAATTGACATAGACCCGCGAATGCTAAGCCTGCGTTACCCGGCCGAAGTGTGCCTGGCCGGTGACAGTGTGGAAACGCTGCGCGCCCTGATTCCGCTGTTAAAAAAGAAGCAGGACAAGTCGTGGCGCAGAAAAATTGAAAAAGAAGTTGCAGCATGGTGGAGGGTGTTGGAAGCGCGGGCGATGAACGACGCCAGGCCTCTCAATCCGCAACGGGTATTCTGGGAACTTTCGCCGCGGTTGCCCGACAATTGCATTTTGTGCGCGGATTCCGGTTCCGCGGCCAATTGGTTTGCGCGCGACCTGAAAATCCGGCCCGGCATGATGGCGTCGCTTTCGGGAACGCTGGCTACGATGGGCGCGGGAGTTCCTTATGCAATCGCCGCGAAGTTTGCTTATCCAAACCGCGTTGTCTATGGACTGGTGGGCGACGGCGCCATGCAAATGAACGGCCTGGGCGAACTGGTGACCATCGCCAAATACTGGAAACGGTGGAAAGATCCGCGCCTGATTATTTTGGTGCTGAACAATCGTGATTTAAACCAGGTCACCTGGGAACAGCGTGTCCTGAGCGGCGACCCGAAATATGAGGCATCGCAAAACCTGCCGGATTTTCCGTTTGCTACCTACGCAGACATGCTGGGATTGAAAGGCATCCGTCTCGAACGTCCCGAGGCCGTGGCGAGCGCCTGGATGGACGCGCTCAAATCGGACCGGCCTGTCGTGATAGACGCGCACACGGACCCGGAAGTGCCGCCGTTGCCGCCGCATATCACCCTCCAGCAGGCGCGCAATTTTATGCACGCCATGATTCACGGCGATCCCGAACGCGGCCATGCCATCCGCCAATCGTTCAAGGACGGCATCGAAAGCTACCTGCCGCATTAATTTCCGGGGTTGGAATTCAATTTCAATTTCGAGGACGAGGACGATTATGAAGGAAATGAAACCACCAGCCACACATGTGAGGCATGAGCCGCGGAATGACTGGTCTGGCGATGTCGAGGCCCTGGCAAAGAAGCTGCGGGTGGCCATTTGCGGGGAAGTTCGCTTTGATTCGGGCGCTCGCGCGTTGTATTCCACGGATTCATCGAATTACCGGCAGATTCCGATTGGCGTGGTTGTGCCCAAAACGGCGGAGGACGTGGTGCGCACGGTTTCGGCTTGCCGCGAATTTGGCGCGCCGGTTTTGTCGCGCGGCGGAGGCACGAGCCTTGCCGGCCAATGCTGCAACGTGGCCGTGGTCATGGATTTCTCAAAATATCTCCACAAACTCATCGAATTGAATCCATTGAAACGAAGCGCGCGCGTTGAACCCGGCATCGTGCTGGACGACCTCCGCGCGGCGGCGGAAAAACATCACCTGACGTTCGGCCCGGACCCATCGACGCATAATCATTGCACGCTCGGCGGCATGATTGGCAACAATTCGTGCGGCGTGCACTCCATCATGGCCGGCAAAACGGTCGAGAATATCATCGAATTGGAAGTGCTCACCTACGACGGCCTGCGAATGCGCGTTGGCAAGACCACCGACCAGGAATTGTCCGCGATCATCGCCGCGGGCGGACGGCGCGGCGAGATTTATCAAAGGCTCCTGGAATTGCGCAGTAAATACGCGGACTTGATTCGAAAGAAATATCCCAAAATCCCGCGAAGGGTTTCAGGTTATAACCTGGACCAACTGTTGCCCGAATTTGGCTTTAACGTCGCCGGCGCCCTCGTGGGCACTGAGGGCACGTGCGTGACAGTCCTGCAAGCGGTGACGCGCCTGGTCCATAGTCCGCCGCATCGCGTGATTGTCGCTTTGGGTTATCCGGACGTTTATTCCGCAGGCGACCACGTTCCGGAGGTTCTCGCGTGCAAGCCCATCGGATTGGAAGGCATGGACGATGTGCTGGCCAACAATATGAAGAAGCTCAAGATGCATTCAAAAGACTTGAAACTTCTTCCGGAGGGCAACGGATGGCTGATTGCGGAATTTGGCGGCGATAGCCCGGACGAGGCGATCGAAAAGGCGCATCATCTCATGAGACGGATGAAGGGGCTCTTTGGAAACGGTCCTTCGATGAAACTGTATGACGACGCGGAACTGGAGAAAAAAATCTGGGAAGTGCGGGAAGCAGGCCTGGGCGCGACGGCGCGCGTGCCGGGCGAACCGGTAACCTGGGAAGGATGGGAAGACAGCGCCGTGCCGCCGGAAAAAGTGGGCATCTACCTGCGCGAGCTTCGCAAATTGTATAACAAATTCGGATATACTTGCTCGCTTTACGGCCATTTTGGCGACGGCTGCATTCATACGCGAATTGATTTCGGCCTGAAAACGAAGAGCGGCATTGAAAAATACCGGCGGTTTGTAGAGGAGGCGTCGGTGCTGGTAATGCGGTTGGGCGGGTCCATTTCCGGCGAGCACGGCGACGGCCAATCGAAGGCGGACCTGCTGCCCATTATGTTCGGGAGCGAACTTGTGCAGGCATTTGTCGAATTCAAAAAAATTTGGGACCCGCAGAATAAAATGAACCCGGGCAAAGTGGTGAACGCGTACCACAACAATGAAAATCTCCGGCTTGGCGTGAACTATAATCCATGGACACCCCAAACAAAATTTTTCTACGGCGAAGACGGCGGTAATTTCGGGGAATCCATGTTGCGATGCGTGGGCGTGGGCAAATGCCGCCGGGGCGAAAGCGGGACCATGTGTCCAAGTTACATGGTCACGCGCGAAGAGATGCATTCCACGCGCGGACGCGCCCGCATGCTTTTTGAGATGCTCCAGGGCGAGGTCATTCATGAGGGCTGGCGCAGCAAGGAAGTGCTCCGCTCACTGGACCTTTGCCTGGCGTGCAAAGGCTGCCAGTCTGACTGCCCCATGCACGTGGACATGGCCACGTATAAGGCGGAATTCTTATCGCATTATTACGAGGGCCGATTGCGTCCGCGCCATGCCTATTCGATGGGGCTCATTCACGTGTGGGCGCGCATGGCCTCGAAGATGCCGCGGGTTGTGAATTTTATCGGCGCGGCGCCAATCAGCCGAAATTTCGTCAAATGGCTCGGCGGAATTTCACAGAAAAGAGCCATGCCGCAGTTTGCCACCGAAACGTTCCGTGACTGGTGGAAAAAACACAGCCAGCGCCCGCGCCCGGGTCATCCGGTCGTCCTGTGGGTCGATACGTTTAATAATTATTTTCACCCGGAAATCCTCCGGGCGGCGGTTGATGTCCTTGAAGCGTCCGGCCACAAAGTGATTGTGCCCGAGAACAAGCTGTGTTGTGGCCGGCCGCTCTATGATTTTGGGATGCTTGATTACGCGAAGAAACTGCTCGCCAGAATTCTCATCTCCCTGCGCGCGGAAATTCGCGCCGAAATTCCGATCGTGGGACTGGAGCCCAGTTGCGTGAGCGTTTTTCGGGACGAACTTAAACGGCTGTTTCCATCCGACGAAGACGCCGGCCGCCTGGCGCGGCGCGTGGTCACGTTCGGCGATTATTTTGCCAAATACTCCGATTTTCATTTTCCAAAGCTCCATCAAAACGCCATCGTCCACGGCCATTGCCACGATAAGGCCGTGATGAAGATGGAAGGGACGCCGGAGTTTTTAAAGCATCTGGGACTGGACTTTCAAATTCTCGATTCGGGCTGCTGCGGCATGGCAGGCTCATTCGGTTTTGAGTCGGAGCATTACGAGATTTCTGTGCGTTGCGGCGAACGCGTATTGCTGCCGATCGTGCGCGGGACGGACGACAAGACGTTGTTGATCGCCGACGGTTTCAGTTGCCGGGAACAAATTGAACAACTTGCGCATCGCCGCGCGCTGCATACGGCGGAGGTCGCGTTAAAGGCGTTGCGCGAAGGCAGTCATCAAAATGCCGAAGGACATAAAATCCAGGAACCTCACACGATTCCTGAGATGCAGGAGCAATCGGAGTTGAAAAACCGCACCCACGCTGAACCCATGGAGATTGGGCATGAACACTGAGAACGAATACCCTGAAGTCGTGATGATTACCGGCATCCCGCTGCAATCGGCGTATTGCGCGGCCAAACACGCCATACACGGATTCACCGAATCGCTTCGATGCGAATTGATTCATGACCGATTGGATATCCGGATATGCGAAGTCGAAATGCCGGCTGTCAATACCACACAATTTGACTGGGTCAAAAGCCGCTTGCCCAACAAACCCCAGCCGGTCCCGCCGATTTATCAGCCCGAGGTCGCCGCCGATGCCATCGTCTATGCCGCGACACATAACCGGCGTGAAGTCTATGTCGGTTTTCCCACGGTTCAATCCATCGTGGGAAACAAGGTTGCGCCGCGCCTTTTGGACCATTACCTGGGCCGGCACTGCTATGAGAGCCAGCAGACTGACGAGCCGGATGCCCCGGACCGTCCGAACAATTTATTTAAGCCGCTTCCCGGCGATTTCGGCGCGCACGGCGCGTTCGACAACCGCGCGCAAGTTCAGCGTGCAGTTATGGCTGGATAAATATCGGGGACTTTTGGCCGGGGCAGCGTTGATTCCCCTGGCCGCCCTGGGCGGGCTGATTTTGCTGTCCAATTTCAAAAGGAACACGCGTTTATGAATCCGATTCCGCCAACTGGATAAGGCCGGCGGAAACCCAGTGACAAGCGGCGGGAAAAAGTCTAAACTATTCTTGCCTGCATGAGAAAACGCGCTGCTCAATCCGACACGGAAATCAAAGCCCGACGCTGGGTCAAGCGGCTGTCGATGCGTGTCAAAAAAATTGTGGCAGCGCACCCCGGCGCTGATCCTGACAATATCCGTCACACTTTGATTTTGCTGGAAAAACCGCCGCTTGCCCGACTGCAAAGGAGCCTGATCCGTGGCCGCGCCGCTGCCATTTTCCGAAAGTGAGCGCCGTCTGTTGCGCTCGTTGACGAAGGACTTCGAGATGCGCGTCAGGTTCATCGAGCAGGAGTACAGTTTTGGGATTTGCGTGTAGATGAGCGAGCAACAAAAGCGTCTGTTGCAAACCACGACCAGCAGAGGAAAGATCGAGCAGGCATCCTTCCTGGTCTTGGTAGGCCATGGTAATCTCCCCGCGTTCTTTGATGAACTCCGGAGGTTGAAGCTTTGCTCCGAACAAGGATTCGATGCAATCCGAGATTTCTCGCCATCCCGGATTTGGCACCTGCTCGTGAAGTTGATGGCAAAGATTGCGCAACACCTGTGCCGTCTGACCTTCGCCGAGTAGAACGTTGATTCGCCCCGCTTCCCATTTTGGTTCGATCGCAGCCAAACCAGACATGGGTGGCAGGAAAGCGACTAAGGTATCCGCGGCCTCTGGCGGAACCGCCATACGTTCCGGTTGTTTGCCGTCGTCAAGCCGTAGCGGGCGGCAATAGAATGATTCCTCGTTGGCGAAATCGAATTCCAGGCCGCAGCTCCAGTTCTTGCCTTGATGCACACCATCCACGATGATGTCGATCCGAACGTTCTTCGTTTGTTGTTTGCCGCTGGTTTTTTTGATATCGCGCACATGAAGATTCCGCCAGAGCAGATTTGCACTCGGTACTGGAATGGCAACCAGATCTCGCCGGTTGATCGTGACTCCGGGGCGTTGCGACGGGACTGTCTTGCCTTTGTATTCTTCGTTCCACTTGCGCAGGCCGACGTCCCAAAGAGCGAGCGACTGCAGGGCAGTGGTCTTTCCGGAGTTGTTCTGGCCGACGAATACGACGGCCTGCCCCAATTCGATGTCAGCATCGGGGAAACGCTTAAAGTTTTTAATTCGTAAACGTGTCAGCATGGCAAGGTGAGTCTAAACGTTTTTCAGGGCTGGCATGTGCTGCGAATAATGTGCATTAGGAGTAAGCGATAGCATGGTTAACGGGTGGAGGGGCATGGCTTCATTCCATCGCGATGAACATGCTGGAATCGGTTTGGAACTGCAAGTGAAACCGATCAAGGCTTGGTCGTAGGGTGCCCACGTTCAAAGGCCGTTGCACGCCCAATTTCAAACTTGCGGTCATCCGTGGAGTGGCTCAATTTCGTCCCATGCCTTCGGACTGGAAAGACTATCAGGAAGAAGCAGCCTCATTCTTTCGCTCGATCGGCCTAAACGCGTCAACTGATGTCGCCGTTAATGGCGTGCGAACGTCCCATGATGTTGATGTTCTTGTGAAATCAACTCACGCCGGATTTGATGCCATCTGGATTGTCGAATGTAAACATTGGAAAACGCGTGTATCAAAGCTCCATGTACTGGCGTTGCGCGAAATTGTTTCAGACGTTGGAGCGGATCGCGGGATACTGTTATCAGAGGAAGGTTTCCAGAGCGGGGCTATCGAGGCGGCGACGCTGACAAACGTTCGGCTTACATCACTTGCTGAATTGCGGGTTTCGGCAGCGAATGATATTTACGAGGCGCGCTTTTACAATCTCCTTGCCCGGACAGACGATTGCAATACCCGATACTGGGCAATTCCAAAGCGCGACAGAATTGACCATGGCCTTCGTCCGGATATTACTGGTGGGGACTATTCAAGCAGAATGGCCATTGACCTTGTTAGAGAACTTTTGTCGGAGGCTTTTCGCCGTCGCTATCCGTTTAAATTCGACGGGTATTTTTTATTTGTGATACCGAATTCGCGACTGGAGTTTAAGGAGTTTAATTCACCGAAGGATGTTTTCGAAATTGTGGAACCAATTGTAAGTGATCTTGAACGAAGGTTAACGAAAGCTGAGGCAGCATTAGCCGTGGCAAAAGCGGGGCAGAGTAATGACCCGTCCAAAAAGGCGGTCGTTGAGAAACCCGCGACGGCCACTGCCTGACCCAAAGCGTTGACTGTCTTTGGGTCGTCACGCATGTTTAGAACGTGAAATTGAATGGTACCGTGGACGGGATCAAAACCGGCAGCAGGCTCGGCGGATGAGACGTTGTCAGGATTAATCCTTGACAATTGATGCCAGCCGTCAACCATCTCTATCGTAAAATCAAAAGGGTTGACCTATATTATTTCCGTTTTGGGTGCGACCGTAATGATGGGATGCAGCACCGGACGATACATTCCTTTTACACCCCCCAAGAACTGCTTCCCGATGGCTAACAGAGTATGGGCGAATTCTCGTTTTCGATGCAGGCTCAACTGTCAGGAATAATCGAGAATTCGCAAGCCCAATAAAGGGTGGTGCCCGCGACCGGACTTGAACCCGCCCAGGTTCGCCCAAACACAGGTTATTCTACTTCGTCTTCGACGCCGTTTGCGCGTCTGAAACGTTTCATGTCTTCCGCGAAATTATCCGCTTCTTCCAACAGTTTGTTCTGCCGCTCCACTTCCTGGGTTCTGGCTTCCAGATCGGCTGCGGGCACGTAGCGTTTCAGAGCGTCGACGAAGTCTTCCGGGGTATATCCTCTGGCGACTTCCTTTCCGATCCTGCATGGGGAGGGTCTGATTCCGTAAGCCCGAAGCAGTTCTGAGATTTTTTGTTCGTTTATGGATGGATCTTTCAAGGCTGCGGATGTGATGGTGGCTTCTTCGCCATCGCGCAATAATTCTGCGAGTGTGCGTGTGAAGATCTTTCTTCTGCCGGTGCCGAGGAAAATGGAATAGATATCCAGAAGCAATTCGGCCGCCGAGCTTTCGGAACCGCCGGGACAAATGGCCAGGGCTGTGGCGTGCAGCTTCTCTTCCCAGTGTTTGCCGGCAAGGCGGGCGATGACGTATAGCGGATCAAATGTGTCGGCTGCCCGATCATTCAGGCCCTGGCCGCGAATCTTTTCGCTGCGGGCGATCTTTTGTCCTTCATCCATGGCGAAACGCGCGCATTTGGCCTTAATGATTGTAGCGTCCAATTCGGAGAGCGGCGCACGGGTTTCGGCGGTGAGCTTGCGAGCCATCCGGACGACAATAGAGCGGTCGGCGATGGTGTCGGGGACTTTCCCGATCATCGCGATGACTTTTGGGCACCAGCAACTGTAGCGCTTCAGGCCGGAATCTGAGGATTCCTGAATTCGGAATTCGGAATTCGGAATTCGGAATTCAAGGTGTCCAGGTTCACGCTTTGATTCGTGAACTGATCGATTTGGTTTTGATTTCGTCGTGCGCAGCACGTAGGCCGTGCGCCAGGTATTGCCGGAATTGATGACGCCGCGCATTGTGTTGTTGCCGGACAAAAAGGTGTCCGCTTCGTCGATGAAGAGCGTTGGGCGGCAGGTATCAATGGCGCGAAAGAGGGCGCCGACGGTGACGTTGGACGCGATCAATGGTTTATTGGCCATGGCCGCCAGGACTGTGAGCAGGGTGGTTTTGCCGCATCGTTTTTCGGGCGACTCAATCGCAACGTAGGCGACGGTATCGCGCGACTCATAGACATAGGTATGCAGGACCCACACGGCGAGCGCCGTGGCGGCGGTGTCGGGCAGAACGACGTGGCGTTTGATGACGGCTTCGATTTCTGTGAGAAGGTCGCCGATGGCAACCGGCTCCGGATGGGGCGTGACGGGTTCGAAGATGATGCTTTGGCTCTGAATTTCAGTAATTTTATTTTCAATTTGATTTTTCATAGGCCCCATTTTGGCATGGGGGGTTGGACAAAGGCTGTCCAAGGGTGAAATATTTTTTACGGGCATGGCGCACAAAGGCGCTAAATTGATCGGAATATCCCGCTTCCAATGAACCTCTGGTTTCGGGGAGGCAACTTCGACGCGTCAATCGCCGTTTGAAAGTCCAATGACGTCCGAAAGGTGTCGCGCAGACTTGCCACCGCACTCCAAGACGCGAAGCGAGTTCTTACGAATCTTCCGGTTCTGGACGGTTATAGACCATGAGCGGGAAGCGCCGTGTGAGGACACACGGCCTACACTACGGAGCTTTTCCAGCGGCCCTTCCACCGAAAGCAGCAAAGAACCTGCTGAAACCCTGCAACAGCCGGTTATAAACGGCTTATCACATTAGCGTTATTATTGGAGTGAAGGATAGGCTACGTAACGTAGCCGCTGCTGGGAAAAAGCAGTATGAGAATAATTATGATGACCAATATATAGAAAGATAGAATGAACCGGCACCAGAAAGGGCTCGCTATCCAGGACAAGATTATAAAACCGAGCGCAATTACAGCCAAAATCATTGTTAGGGGCCCGTTGGTAAATATGTTGATGAATGGAAGATGCAAAAAGCCGATCAGGGACACGTTAAACATATACGACACCGCAACCATCAACAGGGGCAATGAAAACAGAGTCGCCAGAATAAATGGCCATAAAGGCTTTTCAATCGCTGCGCCTGGTTGTCTTTCCTTTTCGTCTGCGTTCATTGCTATGTACGGGAAGCGGATGGGTTGATTGTTTCACGGATGCGAAACCATAATGGGCCGTAGACCAGCCATTGCAGTTCGGGCAATGTCAGTGCCTGGCCGCGCGTGAGAAAGGTGCAGACAAGAAGCGTCGAAAAAAACACGGGCAAAACGATGAGATGGAGAATTTTTCCGAAGCGCATGGCGTTTTTTTGCCCAATCCACGGCCAGACAAGAACAACAGATGCTATTCCATAAAGGGAGGCTGTTATTGGCAAAATCAGTCCTGCCCAGGGGATATCGGTCGAACTGCCGTCGCTTAGGGCAATCGCCAGCCACAAAGCAAGAAGCCATAGATAAACTTTGACGCCGATGCCGACTAATGTACCTGCGGTGTAAAACCCTGCGGCGATACACCATGACGACCGCTGCTGCCAGAACGTGAGACCGAACGCAGCCACGAGTAAAATTCCAGCAATAAAATTTGCGTTGCCGAGGAAATACATGGTCGTCAATGGTGTTACGGACCCCGGCCAGACGCATAGCCGTCACGCACGCGGAACCAGAGGACCGCATAGAGAAGCCAGCTTGTTAAATCGGAAGAAATACGGTGTTCGAATTGTAGAAATTCGGGAAGCACCCGGATGATGATCAAGATCGGACAAATGACGAAGAAAAGCAGCATCGCCAGCCGCATCGCCGTTTGTTGCGGAATGGACGGCCAAAGAAGGACGACGGCAGCGATGCCAAAGCAAAGGAGAAAAATCGGACTCAACGATTCCAGCATCGGAAACCAGCCAAATCGCGGATCTGAACCGCGGAAAAAATGGAAATACGCCGGAAAACCCATGCAGAACATCATGCCAATGCTGTAAAAAATCGCGGCGGCTGCGAATCGGATTTTGCCCGGCCCGAATGTCAACGCAAACGACGTAAAGAATGCCGCGCCAGGGACACAGAAGGCGAAAATAATAAAGCGCTGTGCGTAGTCCATGGTCGTTTGTTGGTGGACATTACCAAACACCTGCCCGCTGCGCAGGAAAAAATAGTGCGTTCGAGAATGGGCGACGCTCGTTGCGCCGCTGCACGCGGCGCCACACGGCGCAGCGCGCTGTGTTCTACCACCCCGGCTGGGGTTAATGGTGATTGTTTGCAAATTCCGCGTCGGCTCCGGGTCGGCTGTGGGACCCGTAGCGATCGGCATAGACACGGACAAAGGCCGCTCCGAGCAGGAGAATTTGCGCTGAATAATAAACCCAAAGTAAAACAACGACAAACGACCCGAGCGCGCCGTAGGCCGAACTCAGGCTGCTGCGCCCCAAATACGCGCCCAGCAAAAATTTACCAACCGTGAACAACAACGCCGTGATGAGCGACCCGACCCAAACATCGCGCCAGGCGATTCTCACGTCCGGCAACATTTTGAAAATCATGGCGAACAACAGCGTAATAATTCCGAGCGACGTCGCGAAATCGATGGTTTTCCAGATGAAGATGTGCGCGGGCACGATGCCGCTCATCCATTTGCCAACGGCATCGAGGCCCGCGCTGATGATCAACGAAACCAGGAGTATGAATCCAATTCCCAGGAGCGCCAGAAACGAAAGAAAACGGTATTTGAAAAAACGGCGGACGCCGCTGAGTTTGACTCGCACGTTCCAAATAGCGTTGAGGGCCTGTTGCAGTTGGATGAAAACGCTGTTGGCACCGATGAAGAGCGTCGAAAATCCCACGATAGTTGCCAGCAGGGTCGCCTTTGGCTGCCGGGCTGCCATGAGAAGAGACTGGACGGACTGGCTGCCGTTTCTTCCGATCAGTTTTTGAATCTCCTCGAACAATTGACCTTGCGCCGCCTGATGGCCGAACACAACCCCGGCGAGCGCCAGCACGAGGATAAACAGCGGCGCGATCGCGAAAATGGTGTAAAAGGCCACCGCAGCGCCCATCGCTGAAGCGTTCGCCTCCGTCCAAACCATTACTATGCTGTACGCGCTGTCGTACAGGGATTTGAGCTTTCCATTCAAGACCGCCCCCTCAACGCCCATTGCCGCGTCAAATCATCGCCAAAAGCTGAAGATGGAAAAACAGGGAATTCATTTTATCATTTCAGCCGCCTTTTCTGCGAACCGGAACGATGAAACAGACGCCGGGCGCGACGCCCATTCCCACCGCGCCTCCGGGCACCGTGTCCATCTCCAGATTTTCGAATTTGCCCCGCTGCGGGCTGTATTCGCAACACAGCAAGATGAAATCCCGAACCGGCGAATTCGTTTGTTTTATGTTTGCTTGAATTAATGCGGCCACCTCCTTCGCCCGGAATCTAATGCGCCACTTAGCTCCGGCGCCTCCCCCGTCTTTAGCTGCCCCTATGCCAGTGTAAGTAGTTCTATTATCAAAAACGCTTAATGAAAAATCGGAAAAATGCACATTCTCCCGTCTCGAAAGGTTGCAAAATGCGAATTGGCGTCATTCGAGTTATTCACAAAGATCGTGGAACCGTTTCTAAATTGCCGAACGAGTGTGAATAACCCGTGGCACCTCCAGTGCTTTTAAAATCAATATGAAAACGAAAATCTTTTTCTCCCTTTTTATCGCTGGAGCGACAGCTATAGGCACCAGCTCTTTAGGCCAGGCAGGCGGAGGCGGAGGCAGCGGTGGATCTGGCGGCGGTAGCGGAGCGGCGGGATCAAGTGGAGCCTCCGGAGGACACGGCGCAGCCGCCGGTGGGCATGGCACAGCGGTCGGAGCACACGGCGCGGCTGTGGGAGGACACGGCGCAGCGGTCAATGGCGCACATGGGGTTCCCGCGCCAAACGGCGCGCCGTCGATGGCCGCTCCCGGGGCCAATAACGGAAACCCTTCGGCAACAACGCCCAACGGCAACGTAAATAGCGGTAATGCAAATCATGGCCTCCAAAACGGAACACGTGGCAGCGGTCCGCAAAATGGGAATTCATTGTATTGGACGCAAAATCCCCAACCTCAAAATCCCAACGGCCACCGTTCGGCAACGCATCCCAATGTAGATATGAAAAATCTTACTCCAAATAACGGCTTCCAAAACGGAACGCGCAGCGGTGGGCCGCAGAATTCAACAATACCGAACCCTAATGGGCCGGCAATGGTACCTACTCCAAATCAAAACGGGACGACTCCAAATGGAAATCCCGCAAACGTGCCGCCGCTGAACCCGAATTCAAGGACCCCCAATGAGAATTTCAGGCCTCTGCCGAGAACGCCGCCGCCAAATGGACATCCGCCGGCCCCGCACAATGGCGTCCATCCAGCACCGCCCACGGGAGACACGACACCGGCCGTTGGATAGTTCATCTGAAAGACGTATGCATGTAACCAGGAAAATGGATGTGAATATAAGGATCTGGGTCGTCATGATTGCCGTTGCCGCGGCCGTTGGCGTCGCATTCGCCGGCAGCGCCCCGCCTGCTCCAATCGCGCCCTCAGCCGCTCCGGCGCGGGTCGCCCCCGTGGCGCCGACTCCCATCGCCCCAATCGGCCCCCTGGCGCCCGTTGCGCCGATTGGCTCGGCGCCGATTGCCCAACCCGCCCTCGTGGCGCCTATCGCGCCGAGCGGTCCCCTCGCTCCTGTCGCCCCCACTCCTCCACAAAGCGCGAATTCTTTCGGGACTGCCGCGGCGGGGTACAATTTCAGTTCTGGCGGTCCCGGTATCGTCACCAATGCTTACTTCACCAACGGCATACCCGTCGCATTCAGAACCAATCTTGTCTATGGAACCACCAATCGGGGCGCCGGAACGACAAATCGCTTAATCCATATTTACCTGCCCGTCGGACAACCCCTCATAAATACTTCGCCCCCTCCCATTCTGCATTAAACCTTAACTCGCGCCAAACCGAACATTATGAAACCACGACATCACTCGAAATATACCCACCGTTCGAACCGTTCATCCCGTAACCGTATCCGATATGCCGTCGTCGGGTTGGGCCACATCGCCCAAAACGCCATCCTGCCGGCATTTGCCCATGCCGATGAAAATTCCGAGCTGGCGGCCCTGGTATCCCACGACCCGGCCAAACTCCGCGCCCTCTCGCGCGAATACAGGGTCGAAAATTGTTTCACCTACGATGAGTTTGATTTGTGTGTCAACAGCGGGCTCATTGATGCCGTCTATGTCGCCCTGCCCAACAGCCTGCACGCCGACTATTGCATACGCGCCGCCCGCGCCGGCATTCACGTCCTGTGTGAAAAGCCCCTGGCCGTTACCGAAGAGGAATGCCAGGAAATCATCAAATCCTGCGCCGAAAACAGTGTGAAACTCATGACTGCGTATCGGCTGCACTTCGAGCAGGGAAACCTTGAGGCGATGGAAATCGTCCGCTCCGGAGAAATCGGTGAACCCCGGATTTTTAATTCCGTCTTCACGATGCAGGTCAGCCCCGGAAATATTCGTACCCAGGAGCAATACGCCGGGGGCACGCTCTATGACATCGGGATTTATTGCATTAACGCGGCGCGGTACATGTTCCAGGACGAACCCATCGAAGGCTATTGCTACGCCGCCGCGGGCGCCGATTCACGCTTCCGGAAAGTGGAAGAGATGACTGCCGCCATCATGCGTTTTCCCAATGAGCGCCTTGCCGGTTTCACCGCCAGTTTCGGCGCGGAAGATACCGCTGATTTTGAAGTGGTGGGATCCAAAGGCAAATTGCGCGCCATCCAGGCCTACGCATACAGCATGCCCGTCATTCTCGAACTGACGGTCGGCAGCCGCACGCGACGGAAACAATTCAACCTCCGCGACCAATTCGCCCCTGAACTCATTTATTTTTCCAATTGCATCCTCCACGATCGGGAGCCGGAACCATCGGGCTCGGAAGGACTGCGTGACGTCAGCATCATCCGTTCGCTGTATGAATCCGTCTACACGGAACAGCCGGTTAAATTTAAAACCATCAAACGCCGCCGCTACCCCGATCTGCGCCAGGAAATTCATCGTCCCCCCGCGAGGAATCGCCGCATGCTCCGCGTCAAAGCGCCAACGGTGTAGTTCCCTGCCTTTTTCTCGGAATGCGAATGCCGGGCACGCTAAAGCGTGTACACCAAACCGTTGCCCATTCCGCATTCCAGCTTTCAAAGCTTGACTTCCAATCGCCATGTCTCAGCTTGGCTATGACACAGGCCCCAATAAACACCCAACAAAACATAGCATGGGATTATTCAATTTCTTATTTGGCCGCACCCGGAAGCCAACGCCCGACGAGTGGGCACTCGACCAATTCAAGCGACTCGGCGAGGACCTCTCTCAGCCGCATGGCCTGGAGTTTCGCCTTTATTTTCCGACGGCGTCCGAGGCCGACCAGGCGGCGACACGCATCAAGGCCGCTGGCTTTGATGTTGGCGAGACATTGCGCAATCAGGAGGGCTGGCTTTGTTTAGCCACCAGGACGATGGTTCCGGAGTTGGCGGCGCTCAGCCAAATTCACGGCGACCTGGACAGTATCGCAGCCCAGTTTGGCGGGCGATATGATGGTTGGGGCATGGCAGAGGAGAGCCAGAAATGATGTGCCCTCGCCCCAACAGATACATTCCGAATGCCTTGGTTGTTCTCATTGCCATTTTTGCAACGCCTCTTTCTTCCCTGGCCGATCCTCCTTCGCTTCAGGAATTGGAATCGCGCCTATTTGACTGTCCGATTATCTGGCAGGCCACCAATACCCTGCCAAAAAGCTTTTGGACGTACGAAAAAGCGCTGCCGTGCATTTTTAACCCAAAGGTGATTACGAACGCCATCATTCTGGCGTCCTTTGAGAGCAAGGGTTACCCCAAACCATCCACGAATGATATCTGCATCTTTACCGACCCTGATTGCGATTCCTGCGGGTGCGCGCGCGTCTGCAATTTTTCCATCAATCCCGGAAGGGCGACGCTGAGCTTCAACTCGGCTTACCGAAACAACTTAACACAGGGAATGCCGGGCGATGATGCGATCATTAAATGGGCATCTGACGATGCGCCCGCGTTGGGCGTCGATCCGAAACAAATCGCCTTCAAAAACTTCACGTCCCATTACAACACGGATACGAACGGCGATAATATTTTTAGCCAGATTTCCGGCCGCGGAGTTTATTTATGCCGCCGGCTTGAGGGAATTTTCTTTTGGGGCGATGGGGACAACGTTTCCCTTGAAGGCTTCTGGATCGAGTTCGGCAGTTACGGTCAAATCAGGGCATTCACTCTGACGTGGCCCGACCTCAAGCGGGTCAAAAAAGAAAAGACAGCCACCCCGGAGGAAATCATTCGCTGCATTGCGGAGCACAAGACCATTATCCTTCCAAAGTATGACGAGCCGGACTTTTTCGGCAGGCTCAAAACGCTCGCGACTGCCAGGAAACTTACGATTACCAAAATCACACCTTATTACAGCGAAGGCCATTTTGGAGATACGCCCACAAACAGTGAGCCCAAAATCGTGATGCCGGTTGCAGAACTGGCCGCAGTTGCCGATGTCGGAAACAGTAATATGCCCGTCCAAATTTATTCGCCGATTATCTCTTCAGATGCGGCCCGGCTTGTTCGGTGATTAAAAATTTTAGCCGGCCATCCTTAATTACTCCCAAAAAACGCCTGCCACGCCTGCTCGAATGTATCCGGCAGCACCCACAAATCAAACACCGTAATCTGTTGCCGCGGTTTCATAATGTCCTACGATATTCATAATGTAGTGAATGCTACACCAGTTTGAAGGCCGGGTCAACGTAAGAATTTTGAGCGTCAGGGTATCATCTTTCTCGTCCTCGCTCTGCCGACTTCGTTCCGCAAAGCGGAACGAGGGCAGGCTCCTGAGAATTCAGGCTTTTTCGAGGACGAGGACGACGATGAGGACATTGACCGCGGATTCCGATGCGCTCCAACACTTTATGGTCTATATTATTTGAGGAGAAGTGGAACGGAAATGGCTGCCGTGCGCCTTGAATTTCGTGTCAAATCAGGTAGTCTGGATTTTTTGTGAGTGCTGAAATCGTCTTTGGTCTTGAAAGCGCAGCGTGGCCGGCATTGCTGGTGGACGGGCGCGGCACGATCGTGCGCGCAAATCCCACGGCAGCAAACGCTTTTGGGGACGTGGTCAATGGCAAAAGCCCGCTGTTGTCATCCATTTGGTCTGCGGAAAATTTCCAAACAGTGGAGCAATATTTCACGCAGTGGGAACTATCGCCGGTAGTCATCGATCTTTTGAAATTCAAAATGGCCGGAGGGGCGGCCAGGGAGTTTACCACGTCCATTTGCACTTTTAGCCGGGAAGGCCGGAAATGGTATGTGCTGCAATTGTGGACCCTCGTTTCCGCGCCGCCACAAGCGCCAAAATCCACTCCACCTGCCGCGCCTGCCGCGCCTGCGCCAGCACCTCCTGCGGCATCACCCCCGCCGGCGCCCGCTGCCACATCGCCCGCACCTGCGCCCGCCCCGCCCACGGCTGCGGCGGATAAGGAAGCGGCCACGGCGTTGCTGATACAAAAACAAAAGCTCGATTGCGCCCTGCAACTGGCCCGAACGGTCTCGCTGGATTTTAATAACGCCCTGACGAGCGTGCTCGGTCATACATCCCTGCTGCTAAGCAAAGCCGAGCCGGGGCATCCATGGCGGCATTCACTCATGGAAGTGGAAAAGTCGGCGGCGCGCGCCGCCGAAATCTCCAATGAATTGGGAGTGTTCAGCCAGCAGGAAAAGCAGACTCAGCGGATCTCGCCAGGCAATTTAAACGCCGTCGCGTCCCGGTGCGTGGAATTTTTCAAGAACACCCATGCCGATAAAATTAGCTGGACGCTGACACTCGAGAAGGAATTGTTCGCAGCGCGATTCGAAGAAGCCAAAATGCAACAGGCGCTGACGAAAATATTGGAGAACGCCGTTGAAGCCGTCAATGGCAACGGACAGGTCCGCGTGGTCACGCGCAATGTGGAACTGACCACGCCCACGCAGGACCGCAACGCGAAGCTGACCGCCGGCTCCTATGTGTGTGTGGAGATTACCGACAACGGCGCGGGCATCGCGCCGGCTGACCTGCCACGCGTGTTCGAACCGTTTTTCACGACGAAAAAGGCGCCGCACCGCGGGTTGGGACTCGCCCTGGTTTACGGCATCGTGACCAATCACGGCGGCAGCGTCGCCATTTCGAGCGATCCGGGCGCGGGCGCGGCTGCCCGGGTTTATTTGCCCGCGGAAAAGCAATTTGTCAGTCAAAGCTCCGTTCCGGACGCCGAACTGCACGGCAATGAATCTATCCTGGTGGTGGATGACGAGGCCATGCTGCTTACCATGGCTGAAACGATTTTTGGCGATTACGGATACAAAGTTTTGACCGCCGGCAATGGCCAAAAAGCGTTGGCCATGCTCTCTCGCGGTGACGTCAAAGTGGACCTTTTAGTGACGGATTTAGTGATGCCGGGGATGAGCGGACGTGAACTGATCGAACGCGCGCGGCAGCTTCACCCCAATCTCAAAGTCGTTTGCATGAGCGGTTGCGTCCTGCCGCCGGACCAGCAAATTGGACTCACGTATCTCCAGAAGCCCTTCACAAGCCGCGATCTGCTCTCCCGGGCGCGTCACACACTTGGCAGGAGCTAAATTTATTGGACTCAATCCGTGGCGCCGCCTCCCCCAAAAAGGGGGATGTTTGAATAGTCAAAAAAAAATTAATACTGCTATTGACTGACAATTCGATTTTTTGATGTAATATTACCTTATATGCAAATTGAGAGTTTAAAAGTATTCTGTGACCTGGCTGAAACGGAGAGTTTTACGAAAGCTGCTCAAATTAACGGGGTTACGCAATCTGCGGTCAGCCAACAGATCAGCGCCCTGGAACGGACGTTTAAATCTCTTCTTATCGAACGGAGCAAAAAAAAGTTCCGGCTGACCCGGGAAGGACAAACGCTGTATGATTATAGCAAGCAGATTATTCAATCTTACGAATCGCTCCACAGCAAGCTTCAGGAATTAAAGGATATTATTTCCGGCACGATCCGCGTCGCCACAATTTATTCCATCGGTCTCCACGACCTGCCTCCATACATCAAGCGGTTCATGAAGAATTATCCCACCGTAAACGTGCACGTGGAATATCGGCGCGCCAACCAGGTGTACGAAGACGTTCTGAGCAACGTCGTGGACATCGGCCTCGTGGCTTATCCGGTGAAAGAGCCCAAGCTCGAAATCGTGCCCTTGCGCAAAGAGCCTCTCACTTTGATCTGTCATCCCACCCACGCTTTCGCCAAACAAAAAGATGTTAAGCTCAAGGCCCTCGCCGGCCAGAAAATTATTGGGTTCGAACCCGACATCCCCACCCGCAAGGCGCTCGATAAAATTCTCAAAGAGCACGGCGTGGAAGTAAAACACGTGATGGAATTTGACAACGTCGAAACCGTCAAACGCGCAGTCGAAATTGACGCCGGCATTTCAATCGTGCCCATGGGCACCGTGCAGCAGGAAATTTCCAAACAGACCCTCGTGGCCGTGCCGATCGAAGACGGCGACTTTTTCCGTCCGCTCGCCGCTATCTACAAAAAGAGCAAGGTCCTGTCGCCGGCAATGAAACAGTTTCTCACGATCCTCAAGGAAACGACCTGAGCGGCAAATTTACGATTTGCGATTTGCGATTTACGCGGTTGCCGCGTGAATCGGCGGGATATGACGCATAATAGTCATCCTGCGATCGAGGTTCCCGAATTCAAGTGAGCATTCCGTGGGGCAGGCGTCTCGCCATCCATACCGCCCCTGCGAAACCCCTGTGGCAGACAAAAGTGTTCGCGTAAATCGTAAATCGTAAATTCAAACGTTTGTTCTATATCCATCCGGGCCCTCGGGTTTAAAATCCGGCCATGCGAATCCCCATTGCGGCCAGGATTGTCTTTTTCATCACGACAATATTTGTCGGATTTTCCGCAGCCGGCCAATCAGCGGACACCAATGATATTTCAGATGCGCAAATCCGCGACGTGATCGCGCGTGTGGCCCGGCATATTCAGGCGACCCACATTTTGTCCGATGGAGAGTATCCCAATGTCACAAACATGGACGAAGCAAAGTCCGCGCGTCCGCCCGAGGGCATTGAGTGGAATTATCCCTGGGGTGTGGCGCTATACGGTATGGAACGTGTGAGTGAGGTGACCGGGGACCCCGCGCCGGGTGAGTTTGTGATGCAGCATAATTTGGTTTGTTCGAGCTATTATCGCTGGCTCACGGGATTGGACACCCAGTTTGGCGATGATGGCAGAAAATTTGTCCGCAGCACCGCCCTCAAACAGTTGATGACGCTGGGAAGTTTGGATAGTTGCGGCGCCATGGGGAATGAAATGCTCGTGAGCATGATGGAGTCGCCCGACAAAGTTTCGCTGCAAGAACGGGAAGTTGTAGATCGGATTGCGGACTGGGTAACGGTCAAACAGGAACGTTTGCCGGATGGAACCCTATGGCGTCCGCGCGTGATGGGCGGCACCGTGTGGCCGGATGACCTTTACATGGGCGGCGTCTTCCTGGTTCGCCTGGGAATTTATCGTCACGACCCTAAATATATCGATGACGCCGCGGAACAAATCATTCATCAGGCCGCGCTCGAACAGGACACAGACGGCCTTTGGTTTCACGGCTACTTTGTTGCACAAAAAGCGCATGCGCCGTTCAAGTGGGGACGCGGCAACGGCTGGGCCATGGTCACGATGGTCGAAACGTTGTCGGCCATGGACCAGAACGATGCCTTGCGGCCGCAGTTGCTTGAAATATTGCGCCGGCAGGTTGCCGGACTAAAACGCGTCCAGGCGCCCGACGGCATGTGGCGGCAGGTATTGGACAAGCCCGAATTGTGGGAAGAAACCAGTTGCACGGCCATGTTTGCCTACAGCATCGCCCGGGCAGTGCATCGCGGCTGGATTGGACACGAAAACATGGCCGTCGCGCGCAAAGCCTTCGCCGCCGTCGCCCGGAACGTGAACTCCGACGGCTCCGTCAGCGGAACCTGCCGCGGAACAAACATCGGCAAAGACCTGGATTACTACGTCAAGCGCGACCGTCCCGCCGACGATCCCCACGGCTGGGGCCCCGTCATGCTCGCCGGAACGGAACTGCTGAAATAGGATTGGATGGATCACCCATCCGTTCGATGTTTCAGATGCATAGGGACCATAAACCTTCCGTACCGCACTACAAGACGCAAAGCGAGTCCTCACGAATCTTCTCGGTTCTAGACGGTTCATGGAAATCGTGGAAATGAATCGTACATTCCCATCAATCCCAAAGCGGCGAGAACCCGTAGGGCAGGCATCCTGCCTGCCGGTTGCGGCGGATTCCAGCCGCGCGTTCCCACCAATCCATTAATCCATCGCCCCACGTTTTCCTCTTTCCTTACGCCACCGCCTTTTCCGGCACTTCAGAACGATATTCCAAAATCTCCCCCGGCTGACAATTGAGCGTCTCGCAAATGGCCTCGAGTGTCGAGAAGCGCACCGCCTTGGCCTTGCCCGTTTTGAGAATGGACAGATTTTGCGGCGTGATGCCCACAGCCTCCGCCAAATCATTCAGCCGCATCTTCCGTTGCGCGAGAACCACGTCCAAATTGACGATGATGGGCATAAAATTAAACGGTAAGTTCCTGTTCCTCCTTGAGTTTTTGTCCTTCTCGCAGCACCCAGGCGATAAAGAAAACGACCAACCCCGCAAAAATTGCGCCGCCCCCGGTTATGTTTACGTTATTGGAAGACCCCAAATCCGCAGGAGCAGAGTGAACAATGCTCAAAGCAAGTAAGCTCATATTAATATTCATATTATGGGGAGGGAAAATAAAGACCTGAAGAGATTGATAAATGATTTCGGCGGTTCCCAGCGCAATCCACCATTTGCCTGCCTGTTCCAGATATTGGATAGTCTCGCCCTCGAACAGATGACCGTCCCTGAGTCGGGTAAAAAGGCGGAAGAAATTCAAAACGACCATAAAACCAAACAGCACACAAATGAAACCCCCACAATTGTTAAAGACAGTTTGAGATTTCAATATCGGCGGATGGAGTGCTGCAACTGGAATTACAATCACTTCTGCGAGGACCGCTGCGCCATAAACAATCAAAAATGCCAGCATCATAGCCCGGAAGAATTTGCTGACTTTTTGTATTCGCCCCATCCGGCGGTCATCCTTTGGACTCAATTGGGTTGCATTCATGCCAAAAAGGTAGCGAAGCTACATTGTTTGTCAACATCTTTTTATCGATAATCGATAAGTATATTTCGTTTAACGAAACCACGTTTTGCCGGGGGTTTTCGAATGAATTTCGCGCATTGAACCCCCGAGCCGCAGTGACCATAAAACTTCCATTCCGCGCTTGCCGTCTTGGAGTGCGGTGGCAAGTCTGCGCGACACCGCTCCGGTCCCCTCAACGGCAGCGCCCGCCCGCTTCACCACGCCCTGGCACGATTGATTTGGCTTTCAACAAACTTAAAATCCGTTGTTGAAATCCCGGCCGGCTGGTTACAAGGCCGGCTTCCGGAAACGGTGACGCTAAATTGCGGCGCACATGCCGGCGACATTCTTGCGGGATTGGAAAATTACTTTTGGGAATCGCCCGAGATTTTTCTGGCGTCCCTGGCAAGCCGATTCGGCGATCGGACCCATCCATTTGAACGAACAGTTATTGCAGCCGATATGGAGACGCTGCAAAACTTTGCTCAAAAACGCGATGCTAAAGATGAGCCTAATCAGATGGCGTTGCTCTAAATGCGAGCCGGCGTCTTTGACTATTTCGGAGGAAGCGCCTCCTGTTTCAACATGGCCGCTGGAATGACCATGAAATGTGGATCGCGATGAACTAGCGTTGCTCCCCGCAACGATGCAGTCGCGGCAATCAATGTGTCCATAGCTGAAGCACGAGCCGTCGCTCCGGTTCTTAATCGCACAGCCTCAGTTCGGACAGCTTCATCCACATTCACAATCTCACTAAGCAAAGCACGGTAACGATTTGTTTCTGCCATGCGCGTTGCCGGATCAACTCCGAGCTGGTGTAACCGAATTTCGAATTCGAACAAGGCGACGATTGATGTTCCCGTCACAGCCGTTGCATCCTCGAATAGGGCCTGAACACGAGTCGCACCCGGTTCCGCAAGGTAATGGGCCAGCAACGCCGACGTATCCAATAAATGGGTCATTACCGTTCGTCGGCCTGGTCGAGTTTATCGTCCTGCTCCCGTTCCCGAATCAAATCGCCGGTGGGATCGTCCCCGGGCTTTAACCACCGCCGGCCCGCGCCCATGAGTTGGCGTCCCAATTCTCCACGGTTGGGCGGCACATTTTCTGCCGCCTCCAGTTCGTGCACATAATCAAAAAATTTCCGGCGCTCCCGTGGGGGCAGTGCTTTTACCTGTTCCAAAACATCATGTGCGCTCATCCTTAGACGATACCACGTGTTTGGCGTTTTGAGCAAGGGCGGTTACGGAAAACGCACCGGGCCAGCCGTTTTTAAGACGATATTATTTGCAGGTTTGATTCCTCACTTGCCATTTTCCACGGCTTGGCTCAGGGTTGGATCATCAGGCTGCGTATGCGAATCATTGCCCTATGGTTGATGTGTGTGACGCTTGTTGGCTGCGCAACTACCAGGCAACCAGAGGTGGGGCAGCTTTTTCAGCGTGATGCGGCCACAATTGAGTTCGTGCGTCAGGAAGACAATGGCTCCGTGAACATCGTTCCATGCACTCTCATCCTCAGCAATAATCAGAAAGTTACCTTGAGTGGCGGAGATCGAGCATCTCTATCGGTCGCGCCCGGCAATTTCTACGTCACGGCACTTTCAATTGACCCCTACACCCCAGATCTCAGCGAGAGAGCCTGGCGTTCTCCGCGCACGAAATTCCGGGTCGCGGCCAAGGAGACGCTTCGAGTTTTTGTCGACCCTGCATCATCTGGTTCCACATACACCGGTGGATGGACTATACATGCGGCCGACGCAAAACTATGAAACAAATCCGGCTCATCTCCCTGTTCCTGTGCCTCTCGCTCGGGACTGCAATGGCGCAAACCAATACTTTGGATTTGCCGCCCATCGCCGCCGGTCCATTCAAGCCGGACTGGAATTCCCTGACGAATTACCAATGCCCGGAATGGTTTCGGGACGCGAAGTTCGGCATCTGGGCGCATTGGGGACCGCAATGCGAACCCGAGCACGGCGATTGGTACGCGCGCTATATGTATATCCAGGGCAGCGCCGATTACGAATCCCATGTGCGCGAATACGGCCATCCTTCGACAAATGGTTTCAAGGATGTGATTCACGACTGGAAGGCGGAAAATTTTAATCCCGACAAGCTGTTGGCTTTCTACAAAAAGAACGGCGCCAAATATTTCATGGCGCTGGCCGACCACCATGACAACTTCGACAATTGGAATTCCACATATCAGCCATGGAATTCCGTCAATGTCGGGCCGCACAAGGATTTGATTGGCGGCTGGGCAGCGGCGGCGCGCAAGAACGGGCTGCGATTTGGAGTCAGCGTTCATGCTTCCCATGCGTGGTCCTGGTATGAAGTCGCGCAGAGAGCCGATACAAACGGCCCATTTGCCGGCGTGCCATACGATGGAAAACTGACCAAAGCCGACGGCAAAGGCCAATGGTGGGACGGGCTTGATCCGCAGGACTTATACGCCCAAAACCATGCGCCCGGCACAAAATTGGTCTGGACCTGGGACACATCTCAAGGCAGCAGCGTTCCCGATGCCGCTTACATGGAGAAATATTTCAAGCGCGTCAAACAACTGTGGGACGATTACCAGCCGGACATGGTTTATTTCGATGACGGCATCCTTCCCTTTCATGGTGTCACCGATCAAATCGGGCTGAATCTCGCTGCGCATTTTTACAATTCCAGCATCCAACGGCACCACGGTCACAACGAAGCCGTGATGACGGATAAACATCTCAACGAAATGGAACGGCGGGCGCAGGTCTATGATATCGAGCGCGGCCGGGCCGGCAGCATTTTGCCTCAACCCTGGGAAACCGACACCTGCCTCGGTTCGTGGCATTATGACCGCGCCATCTTCGAGCAGCACCGTTACAAAACCGCCGCGGTGGTCATTCCGATGCTTGCCGATGTCGTCAGCAAAAACGGCAATTTGCTGTTAAGCGTGCCGTTGCAACGCGACGGCACGCCGGACAGTGACGAAATACGCATCGTCAATGACATCGGCGCATGGCTGAAGATCAATGGCCAGGCCATTTATGCGACGCGCCCCTGTAAAATTTATGGCGAAGGCTCCTGGAATCAACTTCAGGAAAAGGGCAAACACCCCGTGCAACAACTCACAGCCCAGGACATCCGTTTCACGCAATCAAAGGATGGCAAAACTCTTTACGCCATTGTTTTGGCAATCCCGGCGGATGGCAATGTGACGATTAAATCGCTTGCTGACGGCTCGCCAAATTGGCCCGGAAAAATTGGCCGTGTGCGATTGCTCGGCGGCGGTAAATTAAAATTCACACGCGATCAGACCGGTCTGCGCGTGAAGCTGCCTGAAAAATTGCCCTCTCAAATCGCATTCGCGCTCAAAATCCAGTCGTGACCGTCTAACCTGGTGTTTGGTGTCCACCCTTTAGGGTGTTCCGGGTTCGCCGCCCATTCTTCACGGTGCTCCCGATCACGCTAAAGCGTGTACACCAAATCGAATTAGGATGGCGCCCCAAAATTTGGCTGACTTGGCGCGATTTTATAATTTCACTCGCACTTGGGAATCCTTAAATTCCTCTTCCGACTCGCTGGAATAACTATAAACCCAATAATGATATTCATCCCAACGGCCGGTCTTTGAACTGACAAATTCAATCCGAACGGTTATGTTGCTTTTTCCTTCGGTATATTTGGCCGGCACTTCAAAGTCGCTATCAAACCAGCGGATGCCCCGATAGGTCCTTTCATAATCCACGGTGTACCATGGACGTTCCGTAACCAACTCGCCGTCAATATATACCCGCGCCTCTTGCCGGTTGTTCGCCTTGTCAGATCGCCGGCGCAGGCGCACACCCTGGTTGTCCGGCGAAATGGCCACGGTGAAGGTGCTGTTGGTGGTAAACGAAACGCCGTCGTCCGCAATCGCCGGCGTCTTGAAAAGAACGTTGTCAAATTCACCGTCGTACCACCAGTCGCCGTTTGTTCGTTGGACGTCTCCTTCGGCGTGATACGCGTGGGCTTTTTCCGATTGCAAATCGCCGACGTCCAGTTCATCCGTTTGAATCAGGCGTGGTTGCAACTTCCCATACCAAAAGGTCACGCTTTCTTCCGTGCCGACCGGTGTGTGGACCTTGAATCCCGCCGGCGTATGCGGGCCATAAGTTTGGTGTCCATATTTGAGGCCGCTGCAGAAGCAATACATGTCCGGCAGCAGGTAACGATAGAGACCACCCGAACCGCCTTTGCCGCTGGGAGCCCCAAAAATCGGCAAAGTGAGAGGCCGCGGGTACCACGTCAGCCCATAGCCCATGCCCTGGTCATCCTCGTATCCGTCGCCGATAATCCACGGCGTTTCATTTCCGTCAAAATACGTGCGCTCGTTCTCTTCCATGCTGGTGTCCCACCGGTCGGCGACGTGGCCGACGACCTGGCCCGAACAGTTGCTCACATCCATATAGGTATAGTCTACGCCCTCAACGCGGGGGTCTTCCCGATGGTAACTGGCGAAAAAATAACCGCAGCGGTCCTTCGGATAGATCAAAGATGCGGCGCCGTTATAATCAACCGTGACGGCTGCAGTGACATTGTTTTGGCCGCGATTCTCAATTTGGACAACCGCCGACTTCCAAAACGGCATGGGAAAATAGCAATCCGCATGGTGATTCGACCATTCCAGCAGCAATGAATCATACGGAGCGTCGAGATTCGTTCGATAGATCCCAAAGAAGCAACCCATCGGCGCCTCAACCTGAGGATGGGCCGCCCCATCAAACGTAATCTTGAGCCAGGATTTGAATAGCGCGTCCGCGTTGCTGGTCGGGTCAATCCGGAAGTGCAATGCCGTGATGGTCCCGGCCTGCCGGGATTTCCAAAGCGTCGCCGTTTTTCCAACTCTGATTCGGGACCTGACCGTCTTTTTTCGGCTGCCTTGAACCGCCCGGTTATGCTCGTCGCTGACGTTCCAGTCCTCAAGCAAGGCTGGGACCATTTGGCGGCCCGCCTCGGGCGTCCATGAATCCAGCCCCGGATCTTCCGTGAACAATTGATACGTGTATTGATACCAATGAAAATGACGGCCATTCCAATCAGGGTGCCTGGCAGTTGACGTCCAAGGTTCCAGTACCGTAGCCGGACCTCCGGGTACGGAACTCAAGGCAATCTTCAGCCGTTTTTTGAAAAAAAACGGATGATACAGAATTCGAAAACGATCTTTGCCTTTGAGTGGATCTTTGCCGTCAAACGCCAGGACAGGCGGCTGAAAAATCCCCAGCGTATTGTTCGTGCTGAAGAAAGTGGAGACGTCCATGTCAATGCGCGGTTTCGACTCGTTATCGAAATAAAATCGGATCCGAATGCCATTGTAATTCGTCGCGCCGCCCCAAATATTCATATGCTGCCGGTAAAGACAACCCGGACCCATGGCGTCGAAAATCACGCACTCGCCGTTGGTGTCTGTGTAGAGAGGAAAATATTCCCAGTCAAAATTGTCGCCTGCGCGGTCATACGAGCAGAATTGATGGGTCTGTACACCGGTTCGCAGGAATGGCAGCCTATCAACCCGAAAAGCGTCGGCTTCAATCAAATCCGTTGCCTGGTCCGCAAAAGCCTGCCCGACGACCGTAACCGCAAAACACACGATCGCAACAATTTTGTTATGGTTCATAATTCACAGACATTGAATTTATTCATCCCGCCCGCGTCGGAATTTGATACTCCTGCGCTGGCAATGACGCAACCTCATTGAAGCCGCAATTGAGAATTTCGGAATTTCATGGTTTCCAATCCCCGGTTTGATTGGATCCTGACACTGTTCCTGGTAGGGACGCTGCGCTGCGGCGTCCAGCGCCGCGTGCAGCGGCGCAACAAGTGGACTCGGACATCATTCCGCGCATGTTCCGCCCGCTCTGCGCGGGCGGGGACATCGCAGCGCGATGTCCCTACCACCAGCGACATCAAGAATAGTGTTTGGATGCGCCTGGTTCGATTTTCTCGGTTGCTCTTTGCTGCTCCTTCGTACAGTTTTTGGGAGTCAGCCCGTTTTAATTGATTTATGGGTTTTTTCTCCAAGTCGCGAGCGAAACCGCAACAGAAGATTGAACACGAGCCGCTGCCCTTTGCGGTCGGCGACACAGTGGTTGATGCCTGGGGATTTGAGCATACCATCATCAGCATTGACCGCGACGCAAACCACGGCCTGGGCCGAATACAATCGCGCCGGACGAGTGATGGCAAGGAGCGTTTATATGCGGTCATTGCGCACGGTTTTAAGCCGGCGCCAAAGAAATGACGGATCTTGAAAACCATTTTTAAATATATCCTGTACGCGGGGGCGATTCTCTGTTGCCTGGCCGGATTGTGGGTGATTTATGTCGCCATCACCAATTTCAGGGAACTGGAATTCCCTGCATGGCTCGTCGTGCTCATCATGGAGGCGGTTTTTGTGTGCCTGGCATTCACGCCGGCATTTATGCTCTTAAGAGGCTTGAAAACCAAAACATCGCATTGGGTAATCATCGGCGTCACCGAAGCGGTTGTCATCGCTTTAATACTTCTCGCTCTCGGCCTATTCTATTTTCCAATAACGGCATCTGCGCCTACCGGTTGAAGTGGCCCTGCAACAAGGCCATTCAAAACTCACCATAGCTGCTGATCCGGAATTCGATGTTCGATGTTCGGCGTTGGATGTTCGATGTTTCCGCCATTCCGCATTCCGGCCACCGTTCCTTCGCTCTTGCCATTTTTCCCGCCCTGTTTCAGCTTTAAGGCGTCAGACAGCATCCAATGCGCATAGGCCACGACGAAATTTTTTTGCTCATAGAATCGGAACCGCTCGACGGAGGCTATGCAGCTATGCGGGTTGAGGCGGTTGCATCCGCCTCAGGCCGGAAGTTTACTGCATCACATGACCGGTTAATGATGGTCACAGACGACTCCACCGTACAGAACTTTTCGGATTTTGCGTCCCTCAAAAGTGGGCAGTTCGAGACAACTCTCACGGAGAATGGCTGGCTGCGTTTCAAGCGAAACTCGCATGGGGCTATCACAGTTCGGTACAGGATTGGCAGCTGGAAAGTATCAGCCGCGATGGAGGGCGAAGTAGTGGTTGAGGGAGAGTTCGCCAATGCCTTTTGCCGGGAATTCAGTATATTATTGCGAAGCCAGAAAGCATGAGCTAATGCGGATATTTGAGCTGGGGTTCACAATTTCGCACTTTTTCCTTTTTCCTTTTACCTTTTTCCTTCCTCACTCTTCCCTCTGCGCCCGATATCTCAACGCTCCAAGACCATGCGCCAGCCACGCGCAAAGGATGCAAGGGATGATCTCGACCCAGGCGGCAAAAATACAGAAGCCGCAACCGGTTTTATAATACCAAATGACATTCACGGTGACATACGACGCCACGAACACGTTGCCCGCGTCCCTGCTGCGCCACGTTGGATCAAAAAACGCCATAGCCGCAAAGGGCCACCCGCTGAAGAGCAGAAATTTCAGAAACAGCACGCCCAGTTGGGGTAGCGTGATGACCACCACCGGGCAGGAGTTCTTCGTGCCGGCCACAAAGTAACAGTAATAGATGACGGTCAGCACCCCGAACATGCCCAGGTATTGCAGTACCTTCTTCCGGGAGACCGGCAGCGATGCCATCTTTTCGCAGAGCCGCGACAGGAACGTTTTCGGCGTTTCCGCGTTCGCGTGAGAGTCTGTGTTCATAGTGGTTTTGCGTCTGATCGGGGCGCCAGCCAGCCCGGATGCCTCTTTTTCAGGCCGCATGATAAAAAGCAGGGAAAGTGCCATTAACCATGTCATTTTTCGTGTATTTCGTGGTTTCCAACTCCGGTCTGTTACGACCTAAACCATTTAATATCAAACACTTGTCTCAGACTGTTACTGGTTTGTTACCGGTTTGTTACCAGTTAAGTCGTTGACTATCAACAATGTTACGGATGTTACGGGTTTCCAGACTTGCTCTCCATGAACCATGTTGTGGTAGAACACGGCGCGCTGCGCCGTGTAGCGCCGCGTGCAGCGGCGCAACAAGCGGGTTCATGGTCCCAATGCACGATTTAGGAATCATTGAAACTCTCCATGACCGATTTGCCAGTCGTCGAAAAATGTGGTAGGGCGGTACTGCCGCACCGCCGTAGCACAGGTTTCCAAACCTGCTGACTTGAGCGGCTTGGGAAACCGCGAAAGTGATTGCCGGAGCGAAGCGAAGGCAAGGCCCGAAGGGCCGAGCGAGCAAGCCAATCGCCGATTTCCAAATCGGCCAACCGTCCGAACGCGGACAATCGCAAGCTCCCGGAACGCCGTCGCGTGGTACGACCTGGTCAGGATTGAACGCCCATATCCACAAATTCCGTCGGCGGCGTGTGGCAGTTCGCCGACACCAACAAAGTGTATCAGCAGAAGTTTTATCGGATATCAACGCCGTAACGTCGCACTATCAGAAGCTTGTCCCGATAGGGACAAATGGAAATAGCCCGGCGTTTCAACGCCGGGTTTGGATGTAATCGACCACGAGTCCCGAAGGGACGGCTGGATGCCTCGCAGTTGACGAATGACTTTGTGGCGTCGAATCAGCCGTCCCTTCGGGACTTATACAATTTCGGATTTTACCCGGCATTAAAATGCCGGGCTATTTCCACTTGTCCCTCCGGGACATCGGCGGACAAAATACGCGGTTCGATGTTGTGTTCCGCATTTCGCACTCCGCATTCCGCATTCAACCATTCTCTATCTTCCATCTTCCAAAACCTCAACTCGCGTCTCCGCGCTGTTGCACCGAATCTCCGGCACATACATCGCGCCGCCCACAACCGGCAGGGCATGAAATTTTCCGGGCGTTTCCGCGCGCACGTCGTAGCGAATTTCCCAAACGCCCTGGGGCAAATGATCCATGAACAGTGCCACCTGCCTGTCACGCAATTCCTCATAAACCCCACAGGTCCGGCCCGTGTAATCGGAATCCTCTTGCGGTTGCGGCGCCGGGATCATAGGCATTGCAATTTTCTGCACAGGTTGCATGGGCGAAATAGACACGCGGTTCAGAGCGGGAAACTTCCGCGCCGCGGCCGACGATTTCAGTTCCATCGCATCAAGCGATCCACCGCTGCGAACTTCCACCGCCTCAAAACCCGCAGGCTTGAGATCTTCGAACATCAGATAATCGTAATCGTTCTTCGCCTCGACGGTGATTAAGGTCTCGATGCGCTCGCCGCTCTGCACAGTCCCGCCGTCCAACAACGGCTCGCGGTCATCCACATATCCCCTGAGCAGAGTCGGGCGCGGAACGAGTTTGTAATACTCGCGTTTCACAAAAATTTCGTTGCCCGCCGGCGTAATCGGGTCTTCCGTGCTGAAAAAACTCGAGTTTGCGGAAAAATAGAGCGGGCCGTTGCCATCGGTGCGAACGATGCGAACTTCGTTCGTATCCTGAATCAGCTTCGGATCAACAGTGAATTGGCTTGGTGCATTGAAGATGTCCGCGCCGCTGATGTGGCGCTCAGCTACCTGGCTGCCGTTGACATAAATTTTGAATGTCGTGTCACTCTGCAATTCGCCGCTCGCGCGCAGGTAATCATTCAGCGCCAGCACGGCTATTGCCGTATCGCGTGTGTTGTTCCATTGCGCGCCGCGGCGATTTTTGATGAGCCAGTTTGCCACCGGCTCGACGAGCCGATTCGTCGGGTCAATCGCCATGAGCGCGCGCAAGGCGAAGGCCGTTGATTCCACGCCGCTGTCCGACCAATGCCAGAAGTCACCCTCCGAGCCCCAATGCGCCATGGCCATGATTGTGGGCGATGAGCTGGTTTGCGATGAATTATTTCCCATGAGGATGGATTGGTCAGGACGATCATCGCGGATGACGCCGTTCTCAAGGTTGGCCACCAGGATTTTGGCGCGGTCATCAAATCCGTATTCGTGCGCGCCGAGTGCGAGCATCGCGCGGCTGTAGGCATTCAATTGGTCGCGGTTTTTCCACAGGTTGTTAAAAGCCGCCCGTTGAAACTTATTGATTCTGCGCGGATGACACGACGCCAGCGCGTGCAACATAAACGCCTGCATATCGTAATTGTCCTTTTCATCCACCAACTGCCGGTTGAGATAGGTAACTCCATGCAGCAAAACACCCTGCTTGAGATGAACGCCCGCATCTCGCGCCAGCGCAAGGCCCCAGACGACGTACGCGGTCATCCAATGATCGCTGTCGTCGTCCTTCCACCACCCCCAGCCGCCGTCGTCATGTTGAAAACTATAAAGACGGTCCAGGCTGTCCTGGGTCATTTGATTCATTTCGTCCAGGCTCTGTTTCCCTTCGGGATGAGTCGCCGTAACGGTGTTCGTTTCAATCCCGCCAAAAACCCGGCCCATGACGTCCGCCGGTTGCACGCCCAGGTCGCGGAGCGTTTTCGCAGTAATCACGGTCGGCAAAAACCGGCTCATGGTTTGCTCGGTACAACCGTAGGGATAATTAATCAAATACGGCAACGCATCCAGCATCGTGACCGCCATGCTCGGCGTGACCTGGACAGTCAGTGAAGTGGACGCAGTCTTGCGTTCATGCGGCAAGACCAATTCAACGGTTGTTTCGTCGCTCCGCGTTTTGCCGGATTTGGAAATGAATTTCTCAATGCCGTGCTCGTATGCCGTGAACGTATTCTCCATCGCATCGGCGTACTGCTCGCTGCGCGCGGTGACTTTCAATTTCACGTCGCCCGGCGACTCAACCCTGGCCGTCCAATCCGCGCGCGCTTCGCCATTGGCGGGAACATTCACGACGGTCGGCGTTTCAGACGATTGCTCCACATCCAGGCCGCTCGCATCCAGGGACACATTCGCATCGATGGGTCTATCCGTGTTATTGTTGACCACCGCGGAGACCGTCACTGTGTCGCCAACGACATAGAATCTCGGGCCTTCAAGACGAACGATGAGCGGTTGCCGCGTGCGCGTGGTCGTCTCAGCAATGCCGAATTGATTCGCCGCCGTGACCGCCCGCGCCGTGGCTCGCCAGCTTGTAAGCGAATCCGGATAGGTCACCTGCACCGTTGCCTCGCCGTTTCTATCCGTCATCACATCCGGCTGCCAGAAAACAGTCGAGCGAAAATCGTTGCGCACGACCACGGCAGGTTGCCCAGGTGATGATCCACCGCGGTAGGCCAAATTTTCCTTAAACAAATGGCCCATGACCGGAATTTGACCCAGAGTCCATTCTCGCCCTGCCCTCCCTCCAAATGTTATCGCGCTGGCGCCGGGCCGAATAGCGTCGCTAGTGGCGTAAAGCAGGCCTCCTCCCGGCGACGGCATATTGACGTTTACATAGCCGACAACATTTTGTGAATACATCTCCGACCCGCCACCACCGTCGCCAATGCCTGTCTGGGGGATGATCCCAGCGACGTCCTGCGTCAGTCGTCCCGTTCGATTCTGTTCCTCCAGCCGTTCCTCGTCCTTTTCATCAATTAACCGGCCTTTCCATTTGACGAGTTCCGCATAACTCTTCTGGTTCATCGTGGATTGCGTCTGAATCTGCTGGTTGCGCTTTGTTCCAAAGAAAAATTGGCGCGGGTCTCCTGCATAATCGTCCTGGATATAGAAAACAGATTCATCCGCGAGGCTCAGTGCTACTTCAGCCGGGACTGGTTCGCCTTTGTCGTTCTTTGTCGTGACAGTCAGCGTGCCTTTATCGCGGGGCTCATAGTTACTGCGGTCCGCTTTTACCTGCACGTTTAGAAAATTTTTAACCGGCGGCACGACAATTTGTTTTTCATCCGTGAAAATCTGCCGGTCACTGACGAGCGTCGCGTCCAAAAACACATTGGGCACATAGGATTCATCAATTGCCAGGTTGACCAGTTTCACTGTTCCATCCATGTGAACGAGTTGGCAATGATAAATGCCCTGGCCCTCGACCGTGAAAAGGACATAACGATCCGCCGTGGGCGCAACCAGCATCACCGGCGCGGTCCCATCCACATGAAACGTGTCCTTGTCCGCGATGATTTCGACGCCGCCGCTGCGATAGCCCAGCTCCATGGTTCGATTGTTCACGGCCCAAATCGTGGCATCGGCGGTGATGGGCTGCGGTTGATGATTTGCGGGCGCGTCGCGGCCCATCCACGTAATATGGTAATAGCCTTTGCGCTCCGGCCGGAAACTCAACTCGGCGTCCCCATTGGTGTCGGTTGTCAAATGGCGCGTCAAAATATCGTCATGCTCATAACCCTTGAATTTCAATTCCCAGTCCTTCTGGTCCGGACGCGCGGGCGGAGGCGGCCACGTTTTGTATTTGGCCTGGAGATGTTTCAATTCATTGCCCTTGACCTCGTGGCCGTCGGGCGCGCGCCAGATTTCGTACCAATAATCGCGCGTGACCTTTACATCGCCTTCCACCTGCACCGGGTCATCATTCGCGTCCAGCGCCTTGAAATTCACCGTCACCTTGTCCTGCGGCAGATAGAGATTATGCGCGGCTTTGGCATTCACATAATACGATTGGCTTGTGACGCGAACCGAGCCGTTCCCGGTGATTTCCCGGCGCGAAGCGTCTGTCACACGCGCTTCGATGTCATACTCAAAATCGTTCCCGGAATTTTGCGGCGTGGCAAAAGTCAGCGTCGCTTTGCCGGTCGCGTCAGTCTTAAGCATGGCGTTGGTAATCGTTTGTCCTCCGCCATTCCACCCGCCAAAGGGCGACGCCGTGTCCATGTCGTCGTAAAGCCACGGATAATCCCTCGGCTCATGCCAGAAATGCATAAACGGTTTTTGTTGAACGACGACATTCACGTCCGCATTCGCCACAGGTCCGCCAAAGTAATAATCGGCTTGTATCGTGGCCTCGACAGTATCGCCCAGCCGGAACGTCTCTTTCTTTCCGTTTTCCTCAGGCGTTTGCACCGTCACTTTAAATTCAGGCAATTTGTATTCTTCGAGTCTGAACAATGTGGCATCGCCGATTTCGCGATGATGTCCCTGGTTCCAAAAATTTATCTGGTATTCGCCCAACGGCATTTTCTCGGTTAGATCGAGCGTGCCCCACGCGCTGCCGAATTCGTTGAGCTTAATCTTATCTGATTTCACCTTCGTTCCGCGCGGATCCAGAATCTCATACTCGATCGTGCGCCCGGACGGCGTCGAATAGACGGCGCCATTATAGCGGCGCGCGATGAACTTCCATTGCACCGTTTCATTGGGGCGATATGCCGGACGGTCTGTGAACGCGTAAATGTTCCAGCCCGCCGATTCGTCGTCGCCATTATTGTAATTATCTTCGGTCACAAACGCCTGGCGGTCCCCGCTCCGGGCCGCGGCGTAGAAGGTGATGTTTGCGTCCACCTTCCGGCTAAAAGAAATCACTGCGATGCCATTGGAATCAGTGAGTCCGTCGAACGAGCGCGAATGCCACAAGCTATGCTCATCGTTCCAGGTCTCCCAGAGTTTTACCGGCGCGTTCGTCATCGGCGCGCTATTGATGGCGTTGCAGAAATAAACCAGCCCCTGACGGTCTGAGCTTTTAAAGACCAGCGCCGCATCCGAAACCAACACCAAATCGCGGCTGCTTTGCCCGCCGGCTTGCGCTTCGAGAACGTACGCGCCCGGCTTCAACTTTCTGCCCAACCGAACGATTGCATTCGTCGGGATGTACTCGCCATGGTCCTCAACTTCGCGTGTCCATCTCTTAAACGCCTTCAGCCGGTTCAAATCAATCGTTTGAAGCCAACTCATCGGGCTTTTAAATGTCGGCGGATAATTCACAGCCTCATTTAGATTCACTGGATACAATGCCAGGCGTATCTCCTTCACGTTTCGCGAAAACAATGTGTATTGGATTTCCGAATCCGGAAGAAAGATATTCTCTGTACTGATGTTCACCTGTGACCCCGTGATATTTCCGATCTCGTTTGTGGCCTGCTCCCAATAGCGTGATTCACCCTGGGCATAGTTGTTGGTGAGTTGACGGTAGAGCCCCAGCACGGTCACATAATCGGGCTGTGACGACCAATTGCCATCTTTGTCCATCGTGGGGCGGCCGTTCTGTTCCAGCCATTGAGCGTAATTGAATAGGGCGGCATCGTACCAATTCGTCTTTTTGCCCGCATGAATGGCCTGCTCGAATTCCCGCGGCACGCGCGCTTTCTGTTGCCATCCGTCCCATTGCCATCGCAACGTCATTGCAATGAGATAATGCGCGTGTGCCTTGTCTTCGTCTGTTTGCGCAATTTTCGCTGCGTTATCGAGGATGTCCATGGGGACGGTATAGCCCCAGTCCCCATAACTGAGATAAGAAGGCAAGCTGGCGGGCGGACGCGCCATCTTCCAGACGATGTTCAGGTAGCGCCCGCGCGCCAAATCCAAATCGCTTTGCCCCGCCCACCAATCCAGCGCCGCCTGATAATACGGCAATGCGGAATTCCAATCACTGTTTGCGCGCCCCCAGTAGAAATCGCCAAGCGATTCCTCGACCTCGGCCCAAATCCGGTCATGCTGGTCCTCACGCGTCAAATCGCGGACTTGCTGGGCCAGGCTATCGCGCGCCGCGTCCTGTTGGCTCGTGTCTGGATTGTCTGTAGCCGCCGCGGAGCGCCATTGCGTATCGGCCAATCGAAACGCTACCCATCGCGCATCAGAAGCAGGCAATGTTGAAACATCAATCTTCGCATAAGCTTCGTGCGCTTTGGCGTAGGAACCATCCGCGTAGAATTTTTCAGCAGCAGCTTTGCTCGCCGCATAATCCGCCGATTGGCCAAAGGCGATAGACGTCCAAAAGAGAAGATGGAAGATGGAAGATAGAAGATGGCGGATCGACGATGGAAGCAGATGTTTGCGAGGACCGCTTCTGGCTCCGATGAAGACCGGGTTTTGTGAATAGATATTGGCCGAGGCAAAAGTTTTCATGTTCGGCTGCGCAATTTGGATATATTCCGCCATAGTTTGTTAGACGAAAGGCGACGCGGAATACTCCTGCATATTCAATTGCAACACCACTCTGAAAGCGTTGTTTCTCGCATGTCAGGGACCCGGCCCGCACCAACATCGTAGCGCACCTGAACCCGCAGGCGAGACGCCTGCGCTACGGCACTGCGTCCGTTTGCAGCCGAAGTGTGATTGAGCCACGAACGGTGCTGCCCGTTTTCAAATGCCGCGGGGCGGCAAGATGTTCAACAAATTCACCCGAACCGTTATTGATATAGTCTGCCACAAGCAATCGTACGCGATCGCCATCGAGCCAGCATCGAGCACTTTGGCTTCCATCCGAAATGACCGTTACTCCCGCACCGGAGGCATCCGCCAGGCTGGCACGCAGGATATTTCTCTTAGTTGACCGGAAGTCGTTGGAACCGATGGCCGTATCATCTTGTGACCATGGCCACGAAGGCTGCGAGTGCGGACCGGTATAGTCCACCACGGGCCGGCCCGTCAGGGCCTTTGCTGTGCCGATTGGACGGCCAATGTCATCTTCAGGATACCAACTCCAGAGCGCCTTTCGATGCCAGGAAAGAGTGTCGCAGGAGCGCGGCAGGTTAAAGACCAGTCCGATTTGCCATGGGTCCATGGGATGCAGGAGGGTGAAGTTGTAACTCACCTTCAACTGCCCTGTCCCATCGAAGCACATATTATATTGTCCCTTTGCTTCGCCGTATGTCCCATCCACCGTTACCTCGATGGTTTCGTTGGTTTCCCGGACGGTAACGGAAGCAGCCGTCCAGCCTGCGCAGGACTCCGTGCACGGAACGTAAGGACCCGATCCAAGCTGGAGGTTGTCCGGATCACCGGGATCACTGATGAGCGGGAGCAGCATAAGGTCCGGCCCGCCAACGAGTATGGGCCGATGACCTTGTGTCCCCTCGCGTATCATGCCCGTCCGGGCATCGAGTTTCCATTGGAAACCGGCTCCCTTAACAATCAGAAAATCGGGGCTGCGAACCAGGGAGAGTTTGCCGTCAGCCAACATCTTCTCGGGCGCGGGCGCAGCAGCGCCCAGGGTAAATTCCCATGTGTTGATCTCGACTCCGCGCGGGTCGAAGCCCTTCAAGAGCAACTTGCTGCCTGCCGGATACGCTTTCGGAATTGAGATAACCAAAGACCCCGCGTCGCCGGGCGCGGCTGCTGATGCGGTGCCATGGCCCGTGTGTCCATCCAGGGTCCATGTAAAATAAAATTCTTTCAGATCGCTAAAGAGACTATGGTTTTCCACGCCAATGGAGATGGGTTGTCCAGCGCCCGGAAGCGGGATGTCGCCGCCGGAAATCGTCAGCGGACAATAGATGTTTTTGAGTTGCCAAAATTCGGGTTTTGGCCGGCGCCAGCCGTCGAGTGGTCCCCACGACCCGTAGCCCACCACCTGGCCGGAAGGCAAATCAAACATGTCATCGATACCAGCCCAGATATTTCCGCCCAGGCATCCCTGGCTGGCGCGCATTCTCCGCCACATTTCGTTCTCGGCGTCTCCCCAATATTCCCGAAGCCCTGGGTCCGTCATGAGTTGACGGCGGTTGTAGCAGTTGAGATGTCCGTATTCGCCGAACAGGATCGGGCGTGAATGATGGGCATAATCGGCGGGGCCAACCAGACCTGGATAATGCACTGTATCAAAATCAGGCGGAGGAACAGGTTCGCCTGAGCTGCCCTCGAAACCATAGGGCCGGCTGGAATCCAGGTTAGTCAGGATGGAGCGGGCAAGGGCGAAATTGCGGCCCCACGACGATTCATTGCCCATGGACCAGAGGATTACCGCCGGGTCGGACCGATCGCGCAGAATGGTTTCCATTTCCGCCTGAAGAATATAGGCACGGGTCGCGGCATTGGTGGAGTTGTGGCGGTCGACCCAGCAGAAAGGCGCCTCTTCCTCGACGAATAATCCCATCGAGTCGCAGTCCTGCACAAGCTCCTTCGTGGGCGGGTAGTGAGAGGTCCGCACGCTGTTCACGTTCATCTCGCGAAACAGCTTCACATCCTGGTCCACCAGCGCCTGCGTTGTGGCCCGACCAAGCAACGGATAAGTCTCATGCCGGCATACGCCGCGAAGTTTCACCGGCATGTTATTGACGAAGAGTTGATTTCCCCGCACGTCCACTTGCCGGAATCCCACGCATTGCTCGACGGTTTCGGCAGTGTCCCTGCCACGCCCCAGGCCGCAACGCAACGCATAAAGGTTGGGATGCTCCGGGTCCCACTTGAGAGGTGAGGCCACAGGCAGGCGCACTTCCTTGGTGAAAATCTCCCCGGCACGAATACGCGGCAGGGCGACGTTTGTTACGGCAACTGGCTGGCCGTTATCTGAAACGCCGGCAGGCGCCATGAGGGAGAGCGCCAACGTCTCGCCAGCAACGCTTTTGCCGGAGTCGTTGGCCACGCAAATCTGAGTAATCAACGTGGCGTTGACGAATGCGTCGTCGAACCTCGTCTGCGAATAAATATCGCTGACGCTGATATCCGGCACGTTGACCAGGTAGATATCCCGGCTAATGCCGCCGAGTTCGTGAGCGGCATACCCGGACCCTGAGGCCAGGTCATCGGCAATCGAATCGTTTTGAACCCCGACGAGAATGATATTGCGGGCGCCGAACCGGGCGAGGCGTGTGATATCCAGTTCGAATGGAGTGAACCCGCCGAGATGCCTGCCGGCAAACCGGCCATTGACAAATACGATGGCGTCGCTATAGACACCGTTGCAGCGCAACTTGACGCGCCCGCCCGCCCAGTCCCGGGGAATCGTGAAGCTGCGTTCATAGGCGGCATGAGTGTTTGTGGGAACAGTGAATCCCTGCATGACCCATTCGCCGGGGACCTGAATCGCGCTCCAATGACCAGAGCCGGGGGAATTTCCTGATGGCGGCTCAAGCGGGGCGCGAATGGGCTGGGCCGGAAAGTTAGCGGGTGGATGGGGATTAAACATCCAGGTCCCGTCCAGGTCGAGGGTGGGTGCTTTTACGTTTCTGACCTGAGCTGGAACGGGCGTCAAACGGATAATGGGAACCGCCGGGTATGATAGATCATCGTTGGCGGGCGCGCTATTTGTCAGCAGGGCCAACGCCGTCAGCATGCACCCGGATATGGTTTGAATCCTGTTTATTCCCGTCACGGTTATGGAAGACAAACTATTGCCTGCCTTTCGGTTGGACAAGCACAGACATCAGTCCCATCCTTAAACCACGACAAATTTATGTGGCCCTTCTCGAACAAAAAGAAAGCAAGCGAACCTGCGGTGTCCCTCGCCCAGGCGTTGGAATTGCTGGCGGCCATCGGCATCCGCCCCAGGCCGCAAATCTCGCAGGACGATTTGTTGTTCTCGCTTGGCGGAACGATGGATTCGCCCGTGGATTGGACTGGGTTGTTATGCGTGCTCGGCGGTGAAGTAGAGCGCGGCAATTTTGAGCGCATTTCTGACGACATTTGGCACGTGGATGCGGAATGTATCTATGACGACGGTGATTATGTCCGGCTGGTGGAGCGCTTTGCGATTTTGACCAAAGGAGTGTTGCCGTTGAAAAATATCCGCGACCATGTGCTCGTGGATGAAGGCGAGGCGTGGGTGGAATTTGAATTGGACGGCAAAACCGTCCGTTGGGATTTGGAAGTGTCGGATGATTGGATGGCGCCGGAATTGTATTCCAACCTGCAGGCACTCGTATCGCAGCGGTCCGCGAAGAAATTTTTCATCATTGCGCTGGGCCAGGATTCGCTGATTTCTTTTGGTGACGCCGCGATGAAACAGCGATTGTCCGAGTTGACCAGCCTTGAATTTGACTGGGAATAATCTTTGAACGCTCAAACGCAACAGTCCTCGCGTTCACGCTTCAAATGATGCACTCGATGCGCCCCGGCATAAATATTCATTCTCTCGTCCCGCAGGAAACCGACAAGGGTCTGGCCGCTGTCCTGCGCAAACATAACCGCCAGGCTGCTTGGCGCCGATATGCCGGCGACGATAGGAATTCCGGCCGCCAAAGCTTTCTGCAACATTTCGAAGGACGTCCGCCCGCTCAGGAGCAAAATATGGCGGCGCAACGGCAGGTTGCCCTCCAGCAACGCCCATCCAATCACTTTATCCAGGGCATTGTGCCGCCCGACATCTTCGCGCAGCACCAGCAAATTTCCCTCCAGGTCAAACAAGCCGCAGGCGTGCAGACCGCCGGTGCGTTTAAAAGTGTCCTGAGCCTCCATGATGCTTTGGGGGAGAGAAAGAAGGACGTTCGCATCCACTTTGCAACCGTCTTTCAATGGCGGGAATTGTTGCCGAACGGCCTCGATCGTCGCTTTACTGCAAATGCCACAGCTTGACGAAGTGAAGACGTGCCTCGTGAGTCTCTTCATATCAAGCGAATCCCTGTTTCGCAACCGCACATCCACCGTATTGCTGTCCTGCACTGCGGAAGCTTGGGTGGTTGCGGTCGGACAATGCGGGCAATGAGCGATCTCCAGAATATCGGCGGCATTTTGCGCCACGCCCTCTGTCACTAAAAAACCGGCGGCGAGTTCTCTATCCTCACCGGGTGTGCGCATGACGATGGCAATGCTCTGGCCTTCTATGCGAATTTCCATGGGTTCCTCGCGGGCGAGGAAATCCTTGTCATTCGACAGATGCCCGCCATTAAAACGCTGAATAGGTGTCTCCATTACGCGAACGCTCATGAAAAAAACCTAGCATCAACGCGGTCAATCGCAAAATCGAAAGAAGTGTGAAAAGGACTTGCTAAACCGGGCAGGGGGAAAGAAAATCCAGAAAATCCGCCCCAACTGGTTGCAACCGGAAGGTGATGCGTGCAACATCAGTCAGTTCGCACCAGGCCATGAAGCGGCGCGAAAAGCACCCAAATGAAATATAGATTGATTAGCGCGGCTATTACCATCCTGCTGGGCCTGGCGGCCGCAGGCTACACATGCCAGGCGGTTGACACATCAGACGGCAGCGGCCCGCCGATACAGACGAGCCTGATACTTCCACTGCCCCAGCCCCAAACGCCGACTCCCAATTTCGGGCCGTATGAGCCGTTGCATGACGGCGCCTTTACCGGACCTGCAATACCGCTTTCGCCTGATCCCCTGGTGCGTTATTCCTGGCAGGATCCAGAAACCAGCGATGATCTGCAGTATTATCTTTTGCGGCCGGTCAAAGTTTTCACGGATGAGCCCGGAGCGTTCGCCGGCGTGAAGTCCGCATGCGGGCATCGTTGCAACATTACCGTTCGCGGGACCGGCAGCCTCCGATTTGATTTTGGTGTGGAGAGCGCCGCGTGGCTGGAATTTGACAGCCCGGATATGCCGGGTGGCGTGCAAATGGGCGTCAGCGAATTCACTGCGCCCGCGTGGGAACACTGCATTGCCGAGCCAACAGAAACAGGCGGCCACACCTACTGTCTCAAGCTCAAGAATAAATTTGATTTCAACGGGGTGCGATTCGGCTGGATCTATGTCCGCTCGTTCGATGGGCGCCCATGGCATATCACCAACGTCCGGCTGGTCTGCCAGATCAAGCCCACGAACTACAAAGGCAGCTTTTCATGCAGCGATCCTATGTTGACGAAAATCTGGTACACGGGCGCTTACACTGTGAAGCTGAATCTCCTGCACAAATTGATAGGGGCCATCTTAATGGACCGGGGAGACAGGGTTCCGTGGACCGGGGACGACCATATCGCACAGGGCGCGGCGCTGGCGGCATTTGGCAATTGGGGTGATGTCGCGCAGAACCTGGAGATCACGGCCACCAATTACAACCGCATCCCAAGCTACGCGCTTTACTGGGTGTTAAGCGTGATGGATTACTACCGCTATACAGGGGATCGCGCGCTGCTGATACACTATATTCCCAATATCCAGGGCAAGTTATCGCAGGCCGAGTCCTGGTTCCAGGATCCCAATATCAGATTTTACGGGTGGGACGACAGAACGGGCAGCGGTTTCATGGACGCCAGTTGCGACGAATCGCGTGAAGCCTACCGAATGCTGTTTATCGAAACCTGCCGTCAGTTCGCGCAGTCAATGGGGACCGTTGGCCGGAACGATTTGCAAAGCCAATACCAGCAGACGGCCGACCGCTACGCGCAAATGATCCAGTCCCACCCTGATTGGGTCTCTAGCGTGGGCATTTTCGCCGCCGCCGACGCTATCAATGCCGGCGTGCCCACGGCCGCGCAGCAGGATATTCTGTACCGGCGCGACTTTGCCAATCCCGTCGAGCGCATCTCGCTTTCTTCATTCAACGAGTTTTTTGTTGTCCAGGCCATGGCGCGGATGGGCTGGACTGATCAAGCCTTGCAGACCGTGCTGGAAGATTGGGGTGGTCAGATCAATTATGGCGCAACCACGTTTCTCGAATGTTACTGGCCCACCTGGAACGCGATTATTCCGCAAAATGGCCCGGTTCCTTCCAACCAGGCCGGCGTCACGAGCCTGTGCCATCCCTGGAGCGCCGGTTGCACGACCTGGTTGACATGGTATGTGGCAGGCATCGAGCCGACCGGGCCGGGGTTCGCGACCGTGGATATTACGCCGCATTTGGGCCGGCTGTTGACGCGCGTGGCCGCAGACGCGCCCACACCGCACGGTATCATCCACTGGAGCTTTGATGCAACGAAAGGTCGCGCCAAACTGGTGATTCCCGACGGCGTCACAGCCCGCGTGGGCATACCCGCGCTGGACCGGACGATTGACGCCATACGCGTCAATGGCCAGATGGCGTGGGATGGAAGCTATCATCATGTGCCGGCAATCGGCGGCGCCATGCAGCAAGGTGATCAAGTCTATTTCACTGGCGTTGGACCCGGCCATTACACCTTTGACATTCGATACACCGGCACAACCCCGGCCTATGCGCCGCAGCCATTGGTTTACCCGGACCCGGTGAATACACTCGGCCAGGATGACACAACCAGCGGCAATTGGGGTGGAGTCTACGGAAAGGACGGATATGTGCTGCTCGGTGACGATAGTAACCGAACCAATCGAGAACATTTGCCGCCCTATGTTCAATCGGTCACCTGTCGAGCCGGAAAATATACCCGATGGGGTCAAAATGTCGGCGACGACCGGGCGTTGGCGTCCAATGACCGCAATGAGGGAGCGCGGAATGCCGCAGCTTACTTTAACCGCTGCACGGTCCTGGTGGACATCCGCCTGAAGCAGCCACACCCCTTTCGTTTGGCGGCGTATGTCGTTGATTTCGACAATCAACACAGGCAGGAAGCCGTCGATATTTACAACCTGCCTGATCTGACGCTGGCGGCGCCAACGCAGGCTGTCCGCGAGTATCAAAAAGGCAAATACGTGATTTTTGACTGCCGCGATTCCGTCCGGCTGCGTTTTGACAATATTAGCGGCTCCAACGCAGTGGTCAGCGGAATCTTTTTCGATCCGGATTCCGCCCAGCAAACCACGGAGCCCGCTAAGATTGGGCAGTGATGATTTTGCCCAAACCAAACGACAAGTATGAATCGTTATTATCGTTTGCTACCGTTCTGGGCAGCCGTCGCCCTGTTAACGTTTATCGGGAAAACGGTTACGGCGACGCCCTACGCGTCGTGTATTTCCGTGAATAATGGCACTGTCACTTTTCACCTCAACGAAAGCGGCGGAAACGTGACCGTGACATACGGGGACGGCACTACCAACGCCAGTTTTAATGGGATTACGGCCGGCACAAACCTGCCGTCCGGGCCATATAGTTTCAGCTTAAACGGAGAAAGCACCTATTCCATATCAGTGTTCAAGGTGGGGAGCGGGCTTACAACGCTTGCGCCGAACGTCATCCAGGACACAAATATCAATACATTGATTGGCGTCAGCAATCCAGTTCCGAGCCTTTTCATTTTGATGGATCCCCGCGGAGTGGCGGTGAATCAAAACCCGACGTCACCCTGGTTTGGCCGTCTCTATGTTTCCCGGAGTGAAGCTTCGGCGCCCGACACTTTTCTTTATGCGTTTAACAGCGACGGCATGTTTGTCAGCAGCAACACCGCTGGAGTTTCCTGGAACAACGGTTATTCCTTAAGCCCGGACAACATTGCAATCGCAGCGGACGATTCGCTAATCGTCGCCGACGGCTCTGCGGCAAATGCGGGTGTATGGAAGGTGACTCCCGATCTGTCGACCAACCAATTATTGCTCGGCCCGGTCGGCGATCAGGCGCCCAACTCAAGCGGACAGGCGGTTCATGGCGAGGTGATTTCGCCCTGCCTTTTCCTTGGATTTACGAACAACCAGCCCGGAAAGATCATGTGGATTGATGCAGATTATCCGGGCAGCGATCCGAATGCGCTTTTGATTTGTACGAATGTGATGACCAATTCGTTGCCTTATGAAACCCCGCCTCTTGTTGGCCCTGAAATTGGGCTGAATTATGCCTATCTGGGAAATGTTTATCCTGGTCTTTGCGAGGGACCAAATGGCTATCTTTACGTGAGCGAGTATCGAATCAATTACGAGTTGCCTGACCTGTACATCTACGACGCCACAGGCACCAATTTGCTCTGGGATTCAAAAGTTCCAGCTACGAACTTCGATTACTTTGTGACCCAGGTTGAGGGCGATGGTTATTTAGGATTAGCAGGCGGTTGCGCAGTTTCTCCAGACGGCAATTGGCTGGTTGGTTTCAATGTGGACAACCATTTCACGATCTGCCAGCTCACCAATGGCATTCCCAATGTGGCGACATTTTATACCGTTAACCCGTCAGAACTGGCTGTAAATGCCCGGGCCATCTGCTTTGACGCCGCGGACAATATCTACGCCGCCAGTTCAGGCGAGTATTGTATCCAGGAATGGACCCTGGGCCTGACGGCGACCGCGATCACAACCGGCGACGCGCACGGAAGCACTGGCTTTCAAATCATTTACCCGGATTATAGCGGCGGTGTGACGGCAAGTAATTCAGTCATTTCACAACCCAACGACTATGGGAATCCAACAGCCGGCGGTTTCGTGGTCACCCTTAATAAGGCGCCGACGAATTCATTGACAGTGAATTTCACGCTCAGCGGGTCGGCTCTGGGAGAAACGAACGATGGCGCCTCCTATCCTGCAACATTTGAGGCCAATCCTCCTGCGAGCGTCATCTTCCAACCAGGCCAAACTACGGCGGTTGTGACAGTCACGGCCGCGCAGGATTCGATTCCGCGTCCAACGACAACTTTAACCATTACGTTGCAACCCTCTTCAGCCTTTACGCCAGTGCTTCCGGGCAGCGCTTCGATCAATATTTTGAACACCGCGCCGCAGGAACTGTTTGTGAGTGACGGAGCCAGTTCGATGTATAATGCCTTTTCCAATGATTATTGCAGTTTGGCACTCACTCGATGGGGCGACATCAATGCGGCGGCGTACACAGTTCAAAGCAGCAGCTTCACGTTCAATGGCGGCACGGCAGTGGAAGGCGTCGATTTTACGGCGCCCGGCGCCGTGACGTTCAACCCCGGCGACCTGACGAATTACAGCTACATTCATCCTCTTAAAAACGGACAGTTGCCGGTGCATACAAATGTTGCCACATACGTCGGGAACAAGACAATCGTCGCCAGCCTCACAAGTGGCACTGGATACACAGCGGCAGCGAATACGAATACCCTTACGATCATTGACAGCGCCAATCCGCCGGCGACTGTCCTTTACTTCGATCCACTCACTAATTCGGCGCCAGGGAACTATTACGTCACGGCAACGGACCTGAATTATCCGGCAATCGCTCCAAACTATTACCTGAATTTTGGATACAATTTGCTGACCAGCGTAGAAGACTCCAACGGCTTCCCCATTCCCTTCCCGCCGAATGGGCAGGGTTATGCATTGCGAGTGACCGCCAATAAGGACGCCAGTGATGAGACCATTGGTTCGCTAACCACGTACGGCACCGCGGTCAACGTTTATCCTACAAATGTGACGTTTGGCGGCAATTTTGCAGTTCGCTTCAATATGAATGTCACTGAACCCTATTTATTTTCGAATTCGGGATCGTACGAAGGCCCTCTTTTCGGAATCGATTGCAGTGGCAAGCTCACCAACTGGTGGGCCAATACATCGCCTCATGGGCCGGCCCTTTCAAACTCGGTCGAAACCACTTGGGCCATGGATGGCATCTGGGTCTGGCTAACAGACGCCGGCAACTCCCAATACACTACTCTGACCAACGGCGAAACTGATAGCTACATGCTCTTTGCCGGCTCAACGAATGTCGCTCCGCAGTCCTTCCAGCCCGCGAATGCGGCCTATAGTGGCTGGTTTGTTGACAACTTCAAACCAGCCGTATTTACGAGCACCTTTTCGGGTTTATTTGGCATGGTTACCGAAACGGCTGCCGCCGGCATGCCCTGCAACGGATCCCCGGACGATTTGGGCTCCGCAGCGGTGAGCTCATGGGCGGACGTTGAAATCAAACAATATGGAAGCGTTGTGACGCTCTCCATTGATAAGACGCCAATCATGAGTTTTTTCAACACCACGCCCTTCACAAACGGTTGCGTCATGCTCGGGTATGATTCGCCGGTTTTCGGCACAGACGGCGCCGATGGCGCGGTCTATTATTCCAACCTTCAGGTTGTGCGGCTTACGCCGCCGGCAATCAGCGGTCTGACCGAGAATGGCTCGACGCTGACGTTTAATTTCACCACGCCGGACGGCAGCGTGACGACGTCGTCGTTCCAGATCGAGGCTGCTGCCTCACTCAATGGCCCTTATACAATTGTGTCTGGTGCGGCCATTACGCAACTGCCGAACGGCTCATTCCAGGCCACTGTGCCAGTCGATGGCTCAATGGGGTTTTATCGGCTTGCGCTCATATTGTAACTGTTACGAAAGCGTTAAGAAACTGCTGAACATTGAAAAACCCTAAAAAATGGTCGGGGCGGTGAGATTCGAACTCACGACCTCTTGCACCCCAAGCAAGCGCGCATACCAGGCTACGCTACGCCCCGAGCCATTGAACTGACAATTATGCCCGAAATGGCACTCGCGGCAAGCTCATTTGGGAAACCTCAATCAATGCCAGTTTACCCCAGCGACCTTAAGCTGTTCCGGCACGGTCTGTGCCAAAGGCGCCAGATTACAACTGATTGTTCCCGGGCGAATCCTCCACATGCCTCCGGTTACAGGATCGACTAAAAATCCAATCGGTGACAATGGAAGGAGAAGAAAGTTTCCAAAATACCACGGGTTTACGGTCGGTTGGATCCGCGTCTGGAAGGGCTGGAAACCCGCCAGTTCAAAATCAACGCGATACTGCCTCGAACGAAACATTCCACCACGCTTCAGGGACACGGTCGTGGGGGTTGCATTGACTGCCACCACCCTTCCGCGGTTGTCGTAGATGGTCACCTTTGCCCCATTCGGATTCGACCTGAAACGAACGGGTTGCGCGCCACCGCCGTCAATAATGGTCGCACATCCGGTAAATAAGATTGGAATAAAGGCCAATAAAAGGATGTGAGCTTTCGTTTTCAGGGCCTTTGCCGATTGAGCCAGAGTTCGTAACATGCAATGTTTCATAAATATTTTTCCTCCTTTCGGGCCACGATTTTATTGTTCGTGGCACAGGTTGGCTTGAAAACAACCATTAAGGACAATTCACCCTATTTGTCGAATGTTCAAGCCCTTCCTCGATCCAAATATTTCCGAAATACCACGCCAACCCGCTAGCCCAGGCGCCTGGCAAAATGAGCGCGGCGCTGGTATTTTAAGAGCGGCGGAATTCTAAATCTGGGGCTGCGGCATTTGGGCCTGGCTACGATTTGATGGCCCCAAAAATTTGCCCACTGTTTGGCAGCCTGGATGTCTTCTTCAGTGCCGCCAATGATTTCGTATTGGCCTTCGGAAATTTTAAGCAATTTTGGGCGCCCCTGGTTTTCATTTTTTATTTTCATGAAGGCCAGGATACGAGGAGGGGTTGGACATTTGTGGTCCAACCCTCGAGAAAAACCAGGCTATCTTTTCCGCACTATTCGCGCCGGGCGGATGGGCGGCGGACGTGGAATTTTCGGCGGCACGCCCTGGGACGCCTGGCCCATTGTTGTTTCGCGTAATCGGCCGCCTGTTTTCCCGCATCCGTGACACAACGGCGGACGTGGGAAGGAATGAGTATTTCTCACTAACTCCGTTCCAAGCCTGCGAAGCGAAAACGCTCGGCGCAACGGCACGAAGCTGTTCGTCGTCCAGCGGACGGAGGTTTTGCGATGAATAATGATTTAACATATTTTTACTTTCTCTTTTGAAGCGCGTTTTTGTTTTCGCTTTCATGCTTTCACCCGAAAGCCGAAGGCTTTAATGGTGCGCTTCGTGAATTCCTAGAGGCCGCTGACTGCGAGCGAGCATTGTCAAGGAACGGAGCGAAGCGGAGTGGTGGAGCGCAACGAAGTGAGCAATACCTTTACAAGCGCAGCGAAGCGGTATAATGGACAGCGGCAATCACGAAGCCTTAGAAGGCTTTAATGACGCAATGATGCCAAACATGAAGCACGTGTTTAACAATGGCTTCAGTAATTAATTTCACCACAACAAAAACATGCGGGAATACTTGTCTGTAAATTCGCTATGGATTTAAAGGCGTAACGGTTCGAAAGCTAAATGCATGGGAACATGACCAAATTGTGCCAACTAGGGACTTTAGGCTGGCAGTCACAACGTGAAGTGCATGTTGCTTTGGTTCAGGCAACTAAAAAAGTGGTTGATTACAAGGAAACTAGAACGTCCCCTTCAACTATAATTGTTCGGCAAACGCCCTCAACAATGAATCCACCCAATTCAACGCCACCATTCAGACGGTCCACAGTTTCCGGCTCGGAAAAGGCAATGTCCAATTCTTGCGAAACGCGCAGGCTCATCTTCTCCAAGTTTGCCGAGCCAACACACGCCTAACCATCATAAATCGCTGCTTTCACATGCGTCATGCCCGGATAAATAAAAACACGGATGCCATTGCGGACCATCTCGTCAGCCATCACCAAATAGCTGGTCTGCATGATGCCGATGTCGCTCTTCGCCGGCAGGATCACCCGCACATCCACGCCGCGCTGCCGGCAGACGGCTGAAAATCAGGAGGGAATAGCCGATGGGGGAGCGCTCCTGCGCAGAGCAAAAACGTTGGTGGAATTCCTTGTGCCTGAATGAAATACATATAGTTTTTAGTCTGCGGAAAGATAGCGGTTCAATGCTGATTTTTGATTTATTAAAGAAAGACGATCCCCAACTTCGTGTTGTGGCCATACTGCTGGCGGGTGGGTTCCTCGTTTTGTTAACCGGACTATGGTGGGTGCAGATTGTGACGACAAACGAATACAAGAGCCATTTGGAAACGCAGTCGTATCGCACCGTGAGCATTCCGGCCATGCGCGGAAGAATTATGGATTGCCAGGGCCGCGTATTGGCTGAGAACGGCCCGCGCTATAATTTGAGCCTTTATTTCGGCGACTTAAGCGGGGAGTTTCAGCGCGAGTATGCGCGCCTTCGCCCGATGAAAATGGCGGCCCGATCCCGGCCCTTTTGGGATTTTTGGAACGGTTCTTCCTTGGTCGCGCGAAAATATCTGCCGCTGAGCAAATACGAAATTGGGAAGCTGAAGTGGCAGGCGCGCTACGATGTCGCGAACGGGATTGTGGCCAAAATGTCCCGGGTATTGGAGGAGCCATTGACTTTCGATTACAAGGGCTTTACCCGCGCCTATCAATCGAGCGTTTATGTTCCTTACCCCATTTCACAAGGCCTGAACACCGCAGAAATCGCCCGCTTTGAAGAAAACTACTCCGGCAACATGGGCGTGGATCTGGATGTGCAAACCACGCGCATCTATCCGTTTGGCAAAACAGCCGGGCACGTGCTTGGTTACGTGGAAAGGGACGACAGTTCCGACGACCAGGACGAATTTTTTAATTATCGCCTCCCGGATTATCGCGGGGTAGTCGGAATCGAAGGTGGTTTCAATAAAGAACTTCACGGGCATCCTGGCGAAGAATTGGTGACGGTCAATAATCTAGCCCGGATATTTCATAGTTAGATTTGATTTTGACAAGAATGGTGCGGAGGCGGGCGACGAGGGCGATTTTTCGATCGATTGGGTTGCCTAACCGAGGTCCCCGTGCGTTCGGGGATGGAAATC
>Ga0335075_10000741_pt1 | contig 55417 bp, 50 predicted proteins | sample Lox_Sample_24_FD_206723 | JGI IMG/M metagenome (GOLD analysis project Ga0335075, IMG submission 206723) | Soil microbial communities from Loxahatchee National Wildlife Refuge, Florida, United States - Lox_Sample_2.4 | ecosystem: Environmental > Terrestrial > Soil > Wetlands | place: USA... | reverse complement strand
CCAGCCGCACCGCGCCCTCCCGGAAATCCTGATCGAACTTCCTGCGTGTCTCTGCCATCGCCATCCTCCTTAAGGCGATGTGTCCACGTTACGAGGGGAAGCCCAAGCTGTCTCCCCGGCCGCGTTGACAGGCTGGCCCTAGGGAGCGGTAGCCCAAGGTGGCCCGCGGAGCTGTCCCCGTGGAGCGCAGTCACTCAGTTAGTCACTCACAAGATCACAGCAGGCCGGTTCCAAGATCGGAACCGGCCTCTGACCTGGTCGGGGTGGCCGGATTTGAACCGGCGGCCTCTTCGTCCCGAACGAAGCGCGCTGCCAAGCTGCGCTACACCCCGGCGACCGCTCCGAAAGTCTAGCGGACGCTGCGCGGTGCCGCGCTCAGCCGATCCGGGGAACCAGGGTCAGCAGCGCGGCTTCCGGCCGGCAGCACAGGCGGAACGGGGCCCACGGCGAGGTGCCCAGCCCCGCGGACACGTGCAGCCACGGCTGCTTCGGGCCGTCGGCGCCCGCCGGGTGCCGGTGCAGGCCGCGCGCCCTGACCCGGTCGATGCCGCAGTTGGTCACCAGGGTGCCGAACCAGGGCAGGCAGACCTGGCCGCCGTGGGTGTGGCCGGCCAGCAGCAGGTCGTACCCGTCGGCGGCGAACCGGTCCATGACCGAGGGCTCGGGTGAGTGCATCACGCCCAGCCGGAGGTCGGCTGCCAGGTCGGAGGACCCGGCGATCTCCTCGTACCGGTCGATGCCGATGTGCGAGTCATTTACGCCGCCGACCGCGATATCCAGTTCACCCGCCTTGATCCGGCCCCGCCTGTTGTTCGCGTTCAGCCAGCCGGCCGCCTCCATGCCCGCACCGAGTTCCCGCCAGGGCAGGTCGGGCTCGTCGCGGCCCTTGAGTGAGCTGTCGGTCCACAGGTAGCGGGCCGGGTTCCGCGGCTTCGGCGAGTACAGGTCGTTGGAGCCGTAGACGAACACGCCGGGCCGGTCGAGCAGCGGCCCGAACGCGTCGAGAAGTGGCTCCACAGCGTCCGGATGGGCCAGCGAGTCGCCGGTATTGACCACCATGTCCGGCTGCAGGGCGTCCAGCGACCTGATCCAGGACAGCAGCCGGTGCCTGCCAGGGGTCAGGTGCACGTCCGAGATGTGCAGGACCCGCAGTGGCCTGGCGCCGGCCGGAAGCACCGGGATGTCGTAGCGGCGCAGCACGAACCAGTTGCGCTCAATGACCGACGCGTAGCCGAAGATGCCGGCGGCTGCCGCTGCGGTGACCATGAGGGCTTGTCGTCGCATCCACACATGGTGCCATGCCCTGCGGGGTGGGTGTCCCTCCTGGCCCCCTCCAGCGGGACGGGGCCAGGCGGCGGGCGGCTGCCCCACAGGGCAGGATGTTCTCATGGCTGGACTGAAGGATCGGCTTCGCGCGGACCTCACCGCGGCGATGAAGGCACGTGACGAACTGCGGACCAGGACGCTGCGCATGGCCCTGACGTCGGTCACCAACGAGGAGGTGTCCGGCGACGCGGCCCACGAACTGAGCGACGATGACGTCGTCCGGCTGCTTGGCCGGGAGGCCAGGCGGCGCCGGGAGGCGGCAGACGCGTTCGACGCGGCCGGGCGTTCCGGCCAGGCAGCCGCCGAGCGGGCCGAGGAGCAGGTGCTTGCCGGGTATCTCCCCGCTCAGCTCAGCGACGACGAACTGGCCGCGATCGTCGCGGAAGTGATCGGCGAGACCGGCGCGTCCGGCATGGGAGCCATGGGCCAGGTGATGAAGGCGGTCACGCCCCGGGTGGCCGGCCGGGCGGAAGGCGGCCGGGTGGCCGCGGAGGTGCGCCGGGCGCTCGCAGCCACCGCCTAGACGGCCGCGCTCACGGCAGCAGGGGGGTTGTCGTGAGATCCCCCAGGGGGCTGCCCGTTATCGGGCTTATCGGCGGGTTACCGCCGCCTCCGCCTCCATGGCCGCCGCCGTTGCCGCCTCCGCCTCCATGGCGGCCGCCGCCGCCACCAGCCGGCTTCGGCGAGTTGATGCCGGTCCCCTCGGAGAAGAACGGGCTATCCTGTGGCAGCCCCGCGAACGGCGTCGCGCCGCCCAGGTCCGCGTGCGTGAAGCTCATCTGCCAGGTCGCCGCCGGCGCGTTGTCACCGAACATCTGGCCCGGGCAGTCCAGCCCCCCGCCGAAGATGGGGTTCTCGCGATAGCAGGAGTTGCCGCCGATCATCGCGCCGCTGGTGGTGGGGTCGACCGGGTTGAACACCGACACATAGCCGGCCAGGTGCGGCGTGTAGCCCGCGAACGCGGCGTAGTAGCCGCCGTTCGCGGTGCCGGTCTTGGCCGCCGCGGGGACGCTGATGCCGCGGCCGGCGGCCGTGCCAGGCGAGACAAGGACGCCCTGCAGGATGAAGTTGGCCGCGGCGGCAACGGACTGCGAGAGGACCCGGTGGCAGCCCGCCGATTGCACCGGAAGGCTGGCGCCGCCGGCGGTGAGGATCTGGTTGATCGCTATCGGGGCGCAGTAGATGCCGCCGGACGCCACCGTCGCGTAGGCGGAGGCCATGCTCAGCGGCGACACCGGCGCGAAACCCAGCGTGAACGCCGGTTCGTTGTCAGCGGAATAGGGCTGGTTGAGCGCCTTGTCCGGGCGCAGCAGTGATACCCCATTCGCCCAGGTCATTCCCAGGCTTACCGCGGTCTTGACCACGTTGCAGAGGCCGACCTTCTGCTCCAGATGGGCGTAGAACACGTTAATCGACTGGGTTGTCCCGTTATACAGCGTGAATGTGCCCTTGCCCGCGCCTTCGGCATTGTGCACATTAAAGGGGCCCGTCTGCTGGCCCTGACAGTTGTAATACGGGGCGATCGTGGAAGGGGACACGATCGCCTGGCTGAAGCCGAATGGGATCCCCTGGTTGAGCGCGGTAAGCAGGGTGAAGATCTTGCTCGACGAACCGGTCTGGACGCCGGTGCCGCCGTCGTACTGGGTGGGCACCGCGTAGTCGACCGTGGTCTCGCCCGGGCCGTCCCCGTAGGGGCGGTCCACCGCTATCGCGCGGATCTTGCCCGTGCCGGGCTGGACCATGACCTCGGTGTCGACGTCCCTGTTGGGGTTGTAGTAGCCGTTGTTCGCCGGCAGCACATAGTTGACCGCGTTGTTCGCGGCGTTCTGGTCCTGCGCGACCAGCGTGGTGTAGATCTTCAGGCCGCCGGTGGACATCAGCGTCGCGTAAGCCTTGGCGTAGGCCGTGTTGTTGCGCATCTCGGCCATCACGTAGTCGCAGAAGAACGCGTCGCTGGGCGTCAGTGAGCTGAGGCAGCCATCTTCGACCGCCGTGTTTGACAGGTTCAGGCCCAGCGGCAGCCTTTCGGCGGCCTTGGCCTGCTTCTGCGTTATATCGCCGAGCTGGGCCATGCGCGCGAGCACAATATTGCGCCGGCCAATGGCCTGGCTTGGGTCGGTAATCGGATCGTAAAGTGAGGGATCTCGCACCAGCCCCGCCAGCAGCGCTGCCTGTGGCAGCGTAAGGTCCGCCGCGCTGGTGCTGAAATAGCGCTCCGCAGCCACCTGTATGCCGTACGCGCCGTTCTCGAAGTACGCGGCGTTGAGGTACGCCGCGAGCAGTTGGTCCTTGGTCATCTCGTGCTCGACCTCGGCAGCCATGCGCAGCTCGCGGATCTTCCTGGTGAGCGTGTCGGCGGCAGCGGCCTGCGCCTCCTGCGCGTTCGTGGCCGTCAGGATCAGCGCGTTCTTCACGTACTCCTGGGCGATCGTGGAGGCGCCCTGGATGGAGTTGCCGTTGACGTCGTTGGCCAGTGCGCGGATGGTTCCCCGCAGGTCGAACGCGCCGCTCTGCCAGTAGGTGTTGTCCTCGATCGCCACGATCGCGTCCTGCATCACCGGAGCGATCTGCTTCAGCGCAACCGGGACCCGGTAGATGTTGCGGGGGTAGTAGTACGCGATGACCTTGCCGTTGGAGGCGAGGATCTCCGAGCGTGACGGCAGCTCTCCCAGCGATGGGACCTTGAGCGTGTTGAAGGCGTTCGCGACGTTGCGCGTTGCGACGCCGACTGCCCCGATGACCGGTACTGCAACGGCCGCCGCCAGCAGCCCGGCACCGACGGATACGGCCAGCAATCGGCCGATCACGCTGACGCCTGCGCCGGCGCGGCGCTCTGAGTTCAGCACCCAAACAGGTTACGCTGCCGTTGTAATGAAGGCCCAGGAAACTGGATGCGATGCCCAGGGTGGCGTTGCCCAGGCCCCGCTGCCGTGCCGAACCGCTCCGCGTCTTGATTGGCTGGCCACCAGAGGAGGCGAAGATGGCCGTGACTAGTCACTTCTGCGTGCATAGCTCAGGAGGGCTATTTGAGAAATGGGCCTGGCGGGGTCTAGCGCGGCGAGGCTGCTTTCCGTAAGTTACTCTTCCGCGACCATCGCTACCGAGGCCCGGCGCTTCGCCGTGTGCCCGGACCGCTACAAGACGCCATCCGGCGTGACGACCCCGGCGTGGGGCGTGACGATCAGGAGGAGTGGGCCACATGTGGATCACGGACTGGACCGCCCGTGCCGCGTGCAAGGGGACAGATCCTGACGAACTCTTCGTTCAGGGCGCGGCGCAGAACCGGGCCAAGCTGATCTGCCGGGGTTGCCCAGTACGGACCGAGTGCCTCGCCGACGCACTCGACAACCGGATCGAGTTCGGCGTGTGGGGCGGCATGACCGAGCGGGAGCGCCGCGCGTTGCTTCGCCGCCGCCCCGACGTGACCTCATGGCGCGACCTGCTCGAGAGCGCGCGCAACCAGTACGAGCGCGCGGGCGACGAGCAGTACGAGCGCGCTGGCGACGAGCTCGTCGCCAGCTGATCACAACGGCTGAACGCCCCCGGCCCGCCGCGGCGTTTGCATCGCAAACCGCGGCGGGCTGTCATTCTGTGCGGAAGCTATCCCCCACGGCCGCCAGCCCGGCGAGGTCGTGCACGTCGTCAGGCTGGGCAGGCACCTCGACCACGGGCACGTGCGGGTGCGCCGCTGTAAAGTGCTCGGCTACCCGGTGCTCGGCCGCCGACTGCTGCATCTGCTCGGCATGCAGCCGCAGGGCGGCAATCGTCAGCGCATGCGAGTCGGCGTCTTTTCCGTCCGCTGCCTGCAAGGTCTCCGCCGCGGCCAGGCTGCGGGCGGCCGACAGCCGGGCCGCTGGCGAGCGGTGCACCCGGTTGAGTACCAGGCCGGCCAGCGGCATGCCTTCCTGGGCCAGGCGCTCGACGAAGTAAGAGGCCTCGCGCAGCGCGTCCGGCTCCGGGGCCGCGATCACCAGGAACGCCGTACCCGGAGCGCGCAGCAGCCGGTAGGTGTAGTCAGCCCGCTCGCGGAACCCGCCGAACATCGTGTCAAGAGCGGATACGAACGTCTGCACATCCTTGAGCACCTGCGCGCCGAGGACCTTTGTCAGCACCCCGGTGACCATGCCGAAGCTGGCGTTCAGCACCTTCAGGTAGGCCCGTCCGCCCACCTTGGCCGGCACCACGAGCAGGCGGATCAGCCGGCCGTCGAGGAACCTGCCCAGCCGCTGCGGCGCGTCAAGGAAATCGAGCGCAGACCGGCTCGGCGGCGTGTCCACCACGATCAGGTCCCATTCCTCGGCCCGCCGGAGCTGGCCCAGCTTCTCCATGGCCATGTACTCCTGGGTGCCGGAGAAGCCGGACGACAGTGACTGGTAGAAAGGGTTCGCCAGGATCTGGGCCGCGCGGTCCGGGTCGGCGTGCGCTTCGACGATCTCGTCGAAGGTCCGCTTCATGTCGAGCATCATGGCGTGCAGGCTGCCGCCTGGCGTTCCGTTCAGGCCGGTGCCCTCATCAGCGGTGCCGACCGGTGCGTTGGTCTCGGCCGAAGCCGAGGTGCCGGCCGGCGCGGTGGCGTCGGCGCGCTGGGGGAACGGGACCGGGCGCGGGGTGTTGTCGAGCCGGGACAAGCCCATGGACTGGGCCAGCCGGCGGGCCGGGTCGACGGTGAGCACCACCACGTGCCTGCCGCGTTCGGCCGCGCGCAGGCCGATGGCCGCCGCGGTAGTGGTCTTGCCGACGCCGCCCGAGCCGCAGCAGACGATCACGCGGGTGCGCCGGTCATCGATGAGCCGGTCCACCTCCAGGACCGGCGGTTTCACCTTGCTCATGCTGCTCCCTGGTCCCGGAGCGCGGCCGCAAGCCGGTACAGGCCGGCCAGGTCGATGCCGTCAGTGATCATCGGCAGGTCATAGCACGGCTGGCCTGGCTCGGCCAGCCTGCGGCGCTGTTCCTGCTGGGAAGCGGCGGTGACCGCGTGCTCGACGAGCTCGGCCGCGAGGTCCGCGGCCAGGCGCCGGCTGCCATCGAGGCCGGCCGCCTTGAGGCCGGTCGCGAGCTCGTGCTCGTCAACCGATCCCCCGGCCACCTCCTCGAGCTGGCCGGGGGGCAGACCCAGCGGCCGGACCATGTTGATCATGATTCCGCCGACCTGGATGCCGCCGCCGGGCAGGTTCCGCAGCTCGGCGATGCCGTCCAGCACCTCCTGAACGGGCATCTCCTCCAGCGTGGTGACGAAGTGCACGGCGCTCTCCGGCGAGTGGATCACCTTCTGCACGGTGTCGGCGTGGTTGCGGATCGGCCCGACCCTGGCGAGCCCGGACACCTCGGAGGTCACGTTGAGGAACCTGCCGATCCGGCCGGTCGGCGGGGCATCCAGCACGACCGCATCGTAGACGAGCCTGGCCCCCTTCTTCCGGCGCACCGCCTCCGCCGCCTTCCCGGTCAGCAGGACGTCGCGCAGCCCGGGCGCGATCGTGGTCGCGAAGTCCATCACGCCGAACTTGGTCAGCGCCTTGCCCGCGTGCCGGAGGTTGTAGAACATCTCGAGGTACTCGAGCAGCGCCGACTCAGGGTCGGCGACCAGCGCGTACACGTCGCCGCTCGGCTGCGTGTCCCCGGCCGGCGCCACCGCGATCTTGCGTTCCTCGTAGGGAAGCGGAGGGCGGTCAAAGACCTGGGCGATCCCCTGGCGGCCTTCCACCTCGATCAGCAGCACCCGCTTGCCGCCGGAAGCGAGCGCGAGCGCGAGGGCGCTGGCGACCGTCGTCTTCCCGGTCCCGCCCTTCCCGGTCACGACGTGCAGCCGCACGCCATCCCAGTCCGTGTCCCGTGTGCTCACCCCTTGGAGGCTATCCGTGCCAGCGGACCGCCGAGCCCGCAACGACGCAGACGTGCGTCCCCCTGAGTCAGGCAGCCCCCGGCCGCGCCAAAGCGTCTTCCCAGCGCCCGCATCGTCATCCCTGGCGCCCTGCAAAAATGCCACTAGGCTGGGGCGAAAGCACGGGCGTAACCGTGACCGGAGAAGAGGTGTAGGTGATGGTTGCCCTGATAGTCATTCTCGTAATCCTCATCGTCGGCGGGGCTATTGTCGCCGGCCGCTCGCTGCGGGTCGTGCAGCAGTACGAGCAGGGCATCATTTTCAGGTTCGGGCGTGTGCTGGGCGGCACCCGTGGCCCGGGGCTGACCCTGATCCGGCCGTTCGGCGACCGGATGCAGAAAGTCAACATGCAGATCGTCGCGATGGCGGTTCCCGCGCAGGAGGGCATCACCAGGGACAACGTCAGCGTCCGGGTGGATGCGGTGGTGTACTTCCGGGTGGTCGACCCGATCAAGGCGACCATAAACGTGCAGAATTACATGTTCGCCATCTCGCAGCAGGCGCAGACGTCGCTGCGCTCGATCATCGGCCAGTCCGAGATGGACCAACTGCTCGCCGAGCGGGACAGCGTGAACAGGGAACTGCGCCGGATCATCGACGAGCCGACCGAGGGCCCGTGGGGCATTCGGGTGGAGCGCGTGGAAATTAAGGACGTCTCCCTTCCCGAGGGCATGAAACGGTCTATGTCCCGGCAGGCGGAAGCCGAGCGGGAGCGGCGCGCGCGCATCATCACGGCCGACGGTGAGTACCAGGCCTCCAAGCGCCTCGCCGCGGCGGCCAACGTCATGGCGCGCGATCCCGCCGCGCTGCAGCTGCGGCTGCTGCAGACCGTGGTCGAGGTCGCGGCGGAGCGCAACAGCACGCTGGTCATGCCGGTGCCGGTCGAGCTGCTGCGGTTCTTCGACAAGTTCACTCCTCAGGACACCACGGCCAGGTCGGACGAGGGATCGCTGGCCGATTTCTCCGGCGAGGACGTGGCAAAGGAAGAAGCGGCGATCGAGGGCGGTGCCCCGCTGGAGATACCTGACGTGCCGTCGATCCCCGAGCTTCCCGGGGATGACGCCGGCCTCGGCAAGCTGGCCGGCGGTACGGGCGCCGTCACCGGGGATGCCGGCCAGGCCCCCGCCGAGCTGGGCACCAAGGGCGGCACGGCGGCCAACGGGAAGGCTGCGGGCGCAACCGAGGGAGCGGACGGGCAGGCGGAGCGGCAGGACTCGCCGGCCTCGCCAGGCGACACGGCCGGCGCCTGAGGCAGGATGCCGTAGCCCGGCGGCCGCATACGCGGGGAGACGCCCGCCCGCCGGCGCCTCCCCGCTATCGTTCGGCTATGGCGAAATGGGAGTATGCAACGGTTCCGCTGCTTGTGCATGCCACCAAGCAGATCCTGGACAACTGGGGCGAGGATGGTTGGGAGCTGGTGGCCGTCGTTCCCGGGCCAAATCCTGAGCAGCTCGTCGCCTACATGAAACGGGAGCGGTCTTGAGCCAGGAAGAGCGTGACGGCTCGCTCGAGGCCAGGCTCGCAGCGATCGGGCTGACCCTGCCCGCGGTGACGCCCCCGGTCGCCGCGTATGTGCCAGCGGTGCGCACGGGCAGCTACGTGTACACGGCCGGGCAGCTCCCCGTGGTTGACGGGCAGCTGCTCGCCACGGGCAAGGTCGGCACCGACATCGGCGTGGCCGAGGCGGCCGCGCTCGCCAGGACGTGCGCGCTCAACGCGCTGGCCGCGGCCGCGTCGGTCAGCGGCGGCCTGGCCGGCATCCGGCGCATCGTCAAGGTGACCGGCTTCGTGGCGAGCGATCCCTCGTTCACCGGGCAGGCTCAGGTGGTCAACGGCGCGAGCGAGCTGCTGATCGAGGTCTTCGGCGAGGCGGGCAGGCATGCGCGCAGCGCCGTCGGCATGGCGGTGCTGCCGCTGGACGCGCCCGTCGAGGTGGAACTCATCGCCGAGGTCCGTGACGCATGACCGGACCCCAGCGCGCGAGCGGGTAACCGAGTGGGCTCGATCAGGATCGGCACCGTGGAAGGCAGGCTCGGCGAGCGGGCGCGCGACGTCCTGGCCGGCCGGCGGCCGCCCGCCCAGCCACGGGACGCGGCAACGGTCATGCTGCTGCGGCCGGCCCTGGCGGATCCGGCGGGCGGGAGCGGCGGCATCGAGGTCTACATGCTGCGCCGCAAGCCGTCGATGGCGTTCGCGCCCGGCGCCTTTGTGTTCCCTGGCGGGTCCGTCGACCCGAGGGACGCCGACGAGCAGGTGGCGTGGGCCGGGCCGGACCCGGCCGAGTGGGGCCGGGTGTTCGACGCCCCGCCGCAGCTTGCCCGCGCGCTCGTCTGCGCCGCGGTCAGGGAGACGTTCGAGGAGTCCGGGGTGCTGCTCGCCGGCCCGTCGGCCAGCGCGGTGGTGGCCGACACCACCGGGCCGGAATGGGAGGCGGACCGGCAGGCACTGCTTGACCGGTCGCTCTCGCTGGCCGAGATGCTGGCCGCGCGCGGCCTCGTGCTCCGCTCCGACCTGCTCCGGCCCTGGTCGCGGTGGATCACGCCGGTGATCGAGGAGCGCCGTTTTGACGCCAGGTTCTTCGCCGCCGCGCTGCCGTCGCAGCAGCGCACCAGGGATGTCGGCGGCGAGGCGGCCGAGGTCGCCTGGATCCGCCCGGACGAAGCGATCGCCCAGGGCCGGGCCGGGCAGATCGTGCTCTGGCCGCCGACCGCGGTGACCCTTGCCGAGCTCGCGGCCTGCCGTGACGTGGCGGCGGCGCTGGCCCCGCGCACGGTCAGCCCGGTGCTGCCCGAGGCGAGCGTGGCCGAGGGCGCGGTCTGGCTTACCCTCCCAGCCGAGCTGGAGTACCCGCTGTGACCGGTGGCGGCATCGACGGGTCGGGCACCGCCAGGGCGCGGTGCGTGCTCGCCCCGAACCCGTCGCTGATGACCTTGGACGGCACCAACACCTGGCTGATCGCCGAGCCGGGCGCGGAACCCGCGATCGTCGTGGACCCCGGTCCCGACGACGAAGGGCACCTGGCGCGGGTGCGCGCGGCAGCCGACGAGGCGGGCAGGCACATCGAGAAGATCGTGCTCACCCACGGCCACGCGGACCATTCGGCGGGAGCCAGCCGGCTGGCCGGGCTGACCGGGGCCCCGGTGCTCGCGGTCGACCCGGCGCACCGGCTGGGGGCCGCGAGCGCGCTCGGGCCGGGCGATGCGGTGCGCGCCGGGGGCTGCGAGCTGCGCGTGATCGGGACGCCCGGGCACACGCCGGACTCGGTGTCCCTGCTGCTCGAGGCGGACGGCACGGTGCTGACCGGGGACACGGTGCTCGGCCGGGGCACGACCGTGATCGCGGGCGACGGGAGCCTTTCCGACTACCTGCGCTCGCTGGACCGGCTCCGGGCCCTCGCCGACGCCCCTGGCCTGACGGCGCTGCTGCCCGGCCACGGGCCGCTGCTTGACCAGCCCGCGCAGGCACTCGACTACTACATCGCGCACCGGCGAGAACGCCTGTCGCAGATCGAAGCCGCGCTCGCCGCGGGAAACCGGACCCTGGCCGATATCGTGGCGGCGGTGTACGTGGACGTGGACCGCGCGCTGTGGCCGTTCGCCGAATGGTCGGTCCGGGCTCAGCTCGTCTACCTTGCCGAGCGCGGCGGCCTGCCCCCCGGGATGGACATACCTGCGGAGTTACCTGGCCCGCTTCCGCAGCCGCTCGGCGTCGAGCACCAGGACCGACTTGGGCTGCAGCTGGATCCAGCCGCGCGCGACGAAGTCGGCGAGCGCCTTGTTGACCGTCTCCCGTGACGCCCCGACGAGCTGGGCCAGTTCCTCCTGGGTCAGGTCGTGGTTGACCTGCAGGCCTTCATCCTGCTGGGTGCCGAACCGGGCAGCCAGGTCGAGCAGGGCCTTGGCGACCCGTCCCGGAACGTCGGTGAAGACCAGGTCCGACATGACCTCGTTGGTGCGGCGCAGCCTGCGCGCCAGCGCGGCGAGCAGGTGCATGGCCACGTCCGGGTGCCCGGCCAGCCAGCTGCGCAGGTCGTCGTGGGCCAGGGCGGCGAGGCGGACGTCGGTGACGGCCGACGCGCTCATCGTCCGGGGCCGCGGGTCGAACAGCGACAGCTCGCCGAACATCTCGCCCGGTCCGACCAGGCTGATCAGGTTCTCCCTGCCGTCCGCGGACGCCCTGGTGAGCTTGATCTTGCCCTCGAGCACGACGTAGAGGCGGTCCCCGTCGTCGCCCTCGTCGAAGAGCCGTTCGCCCCTGGCCAGGGCCACGTCGGTCACCCCGGCACGGAGCGCCTTGGTCTCGTCTTCGTCCAGAGCCTCGAACAGCGGCGCCCGTCTCAGCATTTCTTCGGCGTGTTCCATGGCACCTCCTAACCGACGTCCCAGGCATTGCTACGTCCAGGCATTACTACTCAGTGTCGCCTATTCATCACCAGGAAGCGACTTGCGTCCCTTCGGTCCTCAGTCAGGGGATTCTCCGCCGGCCTCGGCGAGGCGCTCCTGGCAGACCTGGATCTCGGCAAGCGCCTCGGCCGCGCCCACCCAGGCGGCCGCCTCGACCTGCTTGCCCGGCTCGAGCTCCTTGTAGACCTCGAAGAAATGCTGGATCTCCAGAAGCTCGAACTCCGAGACGTCCCGGATGTCGGTGAGGTGCGCGACCCGCGGGTCGGTCGCGGGGACCGAGAGGACCTTGTCGTCACGCCCGTTCTCATCCCGCATCCGGAACATGCCGATCGGCCTGCACCGGATCAGGCAGCCGGGGAAAGTAGGCTCGTCCAGCAGCACGAGCGCGTCGAGCGGGTCGCCGTCCTCGGCCAGCGTGCCTTCGATGAAACCGTAGTCCGCCGGGTACCGGGTGGAGGTGAACAGCATCCTGTCGAGCCGGATCCTCCCGGTCTTATGGTCCATTTCGTACTTGTTCCGTTGGCCCTTAGGTATTTCGATGGTCACGTCGAAGTCCACGACCCCGCCTCTCGGCCGCATGGATGATTGATTCCGTCGCTTCGATGTCTACCCGGTCCGGCTCCGTGAGGGTAGGGCGGCTGCCAGCAAATCGGGATGGGAGGTAGGCCGTTGCGCCGGTTCCGTCGCGCCGCGGCGGCGTTGCTGGCCCTGCTCAGCGTGTTCACAATCACCGCTGGGGTGGCCGTGGCGCGCATGCTGCCGCCGCGGCTGGCCCTGTGGCGGCTGCCCACGGTCGCCAGCCGCGGCCTGGCCAGGGCCGGCCAGGTGCTGCCCGGGGTGCCAGGCTCAGCGGACGGGGTCGTCAGCTCGGCCGCCGGCCATTCCGGCTACTCCGGCGGGGGGGCCACCGCCGCGGGCGTTGCCGCGGCGCTGTCCCCGTTCCTGAGCTCGGCCGCGCTCGGGCGGCACGTCGGCGCGGTGGTCGACGATCTCTCCACCGGCCAGGTCCTGGTCTCCCGGGAGTCCGGAACGGGCTTCGCCCCGGCGTCCACCGCCAAGCTGGCGGTCGCGGTCGCAGCGCTCGACGTGCTCGGCCCGGGAGCGACGTTCACCACCAGGGTCGTGGCCGGCCAGACCGCGTCGTCCATCGTCCTCGTCGGCGGCGGCGACCCGACGCTGGCCGCCGGGCACCCGCCGGCCTCGGACTACCCGCAGCCGGCCACGCTGGCGTCGCTCGCGGCGCAGACGGCGCGCGCGCTGCGGGCCAGGGGCGTCCGCTCGGTGCGCCTCGGCTACGACACGTCGCTGTTCACCGGCCCGCTGATGGCGCCCGGCTGGCCGGACAGCTACGTGACCACGGGCAACGTCACCCCGATCACCGCGCTCGAGGTGGACCAGGGCAGGCTGACCGCGAGCGGTGCCCCGCAGGACGCGAACGACCCAGACAACTACCGGGCCCGCACGTTCGCCCCGGCGGCCGAGGCCGCGCAGGCCTTCGCCTCGTTCCTGGCCGGTGACGGGATCCGGGTCCGCGGCGCGGTGAGCCGCGCTGCGGCGCCGCACCAGGCCACGGCGATCGCCGCGGTCTCGTCGCCGCCGCTGGACGAGATCGTCGACTGGATGCTCACCCAGAGCAACAACGTGATCGCGGAGAACCTGGCCAGGCAGGTGGCGATCGCCACCGGGCATCCCGCCTCGTTCAGCGGCGCGGCCGCCGCCGAGATCGCGGTGCTGCGCAAGCTGGGCGTCGGCGGGGAGATACGGCTGGTCGACGGCAGCGGGCTGTCACCAGCCGACCGGATCGCCCCCGGCGTGCTCATTCAGCTCATCCGGCTGGCCGCATCGCCCGGCCGGCCGGGGCTGCGCGCCACGATCACCAGCCTGCCGGTGGCCGGATTCTCCGGCACGCTGGCCCCGGGCGGCAGCGTGTTCCCCGAGGCAGGACGGGCGGGCCTCGGTGTGGTGCGGGCGAAGACCGGCAACCTCGATACGGTCGTGTCACTGGCCGGGATCGCGCAGGCCAGGGACGGGCAGCTGTTCGCGTTCGCGTTCATGGCCGACCGGCTGAAGAGCGGCAACCTGACCGCCGCGGCGGGCGACCTGGTAAGCCTGGCGACGGCCCTGGCGGGCTGCGGATGCAACTAAGCGGCCGCGCGGCGGGACCGACGCGCGCGCTCCGGAAAACACTGAGCGGCCGCGCGGCGGGACCGACGCGCGCGCTCCGGAAAACACTGAGCGCTCGCCCCGGCGTGAGACACCCGCGCGGTCCACGTACCGTGGGGGGGTGAGCAGCTCTCAGATGATTGACTGGAACGTCGCCACGTCGACCGCTGTCCGGTGGGCACGGCCCGGGCCCGCGGTGAGCATGGCCGAAGCCAGGAAGGTGGTCGCCGAGCTGCGCAGCCTCGCGGCCGCCGTGCAGGAGCCCGTGCACGACGTGACCGGGCTGCCCGGCTCGCCGGACGGCGGCCAGGTGGCGGTCGTGGACCGGCCCGGGTGGATCCGGGCCAACGTGGACGGCTTCCGGGTTGTGCTTGACCCTCTGGTCCAGCACATGCAGGAGCGGGGGAAGACGCCGCCGCCCGGGTCGGTGATCACCGCGGTCGGCTCCAGGGTCACCGGGATGCAGGCAGGCCTGATCCTCGCCTACCTGGCGGGCCGGGTGCTCGGCCAGTACGAGCTGTTCCTCCCGCCGGACCCGGACGCGCCAGAGGCCGGCGCCTCGGCGCCCGCGGGCAGGCTGACGCTGGTCGCGCCGAACATCGTGATGGTCGAGCGCGAGCTCGGGGTCGACTCGCACGACTTCCGGCGCTGGGTGTGCCTGCACGAGGAGACGCACCGCACCCAGTTCACGTCGGTGCCGTGGCTCCGGCCGTACGTCCAGCAGCAGATGACCGACTTCCTGCTGGCCTCTGACCTGGACCCGGCCTCGATCCTGGACCGGCTCAGGTCGGCGGCTGACGCGGTCGCCGGCGCGGTCCGCGGCGGCGGCGAGAGCCTGATCGAGGCGATCCAGACCCCGCGCCAGCGCGAGATCCTGGACCGGCTGACCGCGGTGATGACGCTGGTCGAGGGGCACGGCGACTACGTGATGGACGCCGTGGGCCCCAAGGTCGTGCCGTCGGTGGCCGAGATCAGGGCTAAGTTCTCCGCACGGCGGATCGCCGCGGGCCGGATCGAGCAGGTGATCCGCAGGATCCTGGGCATCGACCTGAAGATGAAGCAGTACGAGCAGGGCTCGCGGTTCGTCAAGAAGGTCGTGGACGAGGCCGGCATGGGGACGTTCAACAGGGTCTGGACCTCCCCCGAGACCCTCCCCACCTCCGGTGAGATCACCAACCCGCAGGCCTGGCTGGACCGGGTGGGCGGCAGGCGCGGGCTGAACGGCAGCGGCACCGCCGCAGGCTGAGCGGGCCGGCCGCAGGCCGAGGCCTTGCGGCCCGCCACACGAGGAGCGTGACCGGCAATGGGCCCCCACCCCGCGGTCGCCGAGGTCCGCGTGGCGGTGCGCGGCTGCCTGTCCCGGGCCGGCCTCGCCCCGGGGGATCTGATCCTCGCGGCCTGCTCGGGAGGCGCCGACTCGCTTGCCCTGGCGGCGGCGCTCGCGTTCGAGGCGCCCAGGCTCGGGATGCGCGGCGGCGGCGTCACCGTGGATCACGGCATGCAGCAAGGATCCGCCGAGCAGGCCGGCCGGGTGGCCAAGGAGCTGGCCGCGATGGGCCTCGACCCGGTGCTCAGCGTCAGCGTCACCGTGCCGCGGCCCGGGCCCAGGCAGCAGGCCCGCGCGCCGGGCCGGGAGGATTACCCGGGCCCGGAGGGCGCCGCCCGGGCGGCCAGGTACCGGGCCCTGGACGAGGCCGCCAGCGCCTGCCGCGCCGCGGCGGTCCTGCTCGGGCACACCAGGGACGACCAGGCCGAGACCGTGCTGCTCGGCCTGGCGCGCGGCTCGGGCGCCCGCTCGCTGTCCGGGATGCCCGAGCGCAACGGCCGCTGCCTCCGCCCGCTGCTCGGGGTCGGCCGGGCCACCACCCGGCCATGGGACGACCCGCAGAACGCGGATCCCGGCTACGCCAGGGCCCGGGTGCGCCACCGGGTGCTGCCGGTGCTGGAGGCCGAGCTCGGCCCGGGCGTGACCGAGGCGCTCGCCCGCAGCGCCAGCCTGCTGCGCAGGGATGCCGATTTCCTTGACGCGGTGGCGGCCTCAGAAGCAGAACGAGAACGTCACGGCCGGGCCGGCCCCGGGATCGCCATCGCGGACCTGGCGGCGCTCGCCCCGGCGATCAGGTCGCGGGTGCTGCGGAAGGCCGCCATCGACGCCGGCTGCCCGGCGGGCGCGCTGACCGCCGGGCACGTCGCGGCGCTCGACGCCCTGGTGACCGGCTGGCGCGGCCAGCGGTGGGTGAACCTGCCGGGCGGCCTCCGCGGCGAGCGCCGCTATGGCAAGCTGCGGTTCAGCTTGAGTGAGCGGCCCCAGGGGCCGGCGGAGGAGGGCGCTGATGGACGCGACTGACATGGGCGCCGACCTCGAGCAGGTGCTTATCAGCCCGGAACGCCTGCAGCACCGCATCGCGGAACTCGCCGAACAGATCGATGCGGATTACGCCGATCGCGAACTACTCCTGGTCGGCGTGCTCAAGGGCGCGGTCATGATCATGGCAGACCTGGCCCGGGCGATGCGGCTTCCGGTGCAGATGGACTGGATGGCGGTTTCGTCCTACGGGTCGGGGACCCGCTCCTCCGGCGTGGTGCGCATCCTCAAGGACCTCGACACCGACATCACCGGCCGGCACGTGCTGGTCGTCGAGGACATCATCGACTCCGGCCTGACCCTGTCCTGGCTGGTGCGTAACCTGCAGTCACGCGGCCCGGCATCGCTGCAGGTATGCGCGTTGCTGCGCAAGCCAGGCGCCGCGCGCGTGGAAGTAGACGTGGCATATGTCGGCTTCGACATAGCCGACGCTTTTGTCATCGGCTACGGTCTCGACTACGCCGAGCGCTACCGGAACCTGCCGTTCATCGGGACGCTGGCGCCGCACGTCTACGGCGGCCAGGAGCGCAGCACCGCCGCCGCGGACTTACCCGGCAGTAGCAGACGAACCCGGCAGGGAACACAACCCGCTCTGAAGTTCGTTCACCCGGTAGAGAATCGCCGGGGCCGCGGTGGCCGCCGGAAGGCGCCTCCTGCGTGTCAGCACGCGCTGGCGCGGTGTACCGTCGATTATTGCCGTTTACCAGGCGGGCAGAAAGGAAAGCTGCGCGTGGGCGCTGGTACGCAAGGCAGTCCCGCCGGAGGTCGGCGGGACCTGAGGCTCGTCAGGAGGGGTCGGCCCGCTCGTGGCGCGGCCGTTCATCGATGGATCTGAAACGCTATTTCCGCGGGCCGTTCGTTGCCGTCCTGGTAGTCCTGCTGCTGTTTTTCTTCCTGTACCGCTACGCGAGTTCCGGCACCTCGTACAAGCCAGCTGACACCTCGCAGGTCGTCAGCATGATCGAAAAGGGCCAGGTCAAGTCGGCCCAGCTCATCGACTCGAGCCAGACGATCGAGATCACGCCGAAGAGCGGCCAGCCGCTGCAGGCCTCGTGGGTCGGCAACCAGGGCCAGCAGCTCGCCACGGTGCTGCAGCAGCAGTACAACAAGGGCGACCTGCCGCAGGGCTACAGTGTCCAGGCGCCCAAGGGCAGCTCGATCTTCGATGTGATCTTCGACTGGCTGCCGTTCATCATCATTATCCTGTTCTTCCTGTTCATCATGAATCAGATGCAGGGCGGCGGATCCCGGGTGATGAACTTCGGGAAGTCCAAGGCGAAGCTCATCACCAAGGACACGCCGAAGACCACATTCTCCGACGTGGCCGGCGCTGACGAGGCGATCGAGGAGCTGCAGGAAATCAAGGAGTTCCTGCAGAGCCCGGGCAAGTTCCAGTCGATCGGGGCGAAGATCCCCAAGGGCGTGCTGCTGTACGGGCCGCCGGGCACCGGCAAGACCCTGCTGGCCCGGGCCGTGGCCGGCGAGGCGGGCGTCCCGTTCTATTCGATTTCCGGGTCCGACTTCGTCGAGATGTTCGTCGGCGTCGGCGCCTCCCGGGTGCGCGACCTGTTCGAGCAGGCCAAGGCGAACGCCCCCGCGATCGTGTTCGTTGACGAGATCGACGCCGTCGGCCGGCACCGCGGCGCGGGCTTCGGCGGCGGCCACGACGAGCGGGAGCAGACGCTCAACCAGCTGCTGGTCGAGCTCGACGGGTTCGACACCAAGGGCGGGGTCATCGTCATCGCGGCGACGAACCGGCCGGACATCCTGGACCCGGCGCTGCTGCGCCCGGGCCGGTTCGACCGCCAGATCGTCGTCGCCCAGCCGGACCTGGCCGGCCGCAAGGGCATCCTGCGGGTGCACGCGCGCGGCAAGCCGTTCGGGCCCGACGTCGACCTGGACGTGATCGCCCGCCGGACTCCCGGGTTCACCGGTGCCGACCTGGCCAACGTGATCAACGAGGGCGCGCTGCTGACCGCGCGGGCGAACGGCAACCAGATCTCGATGGCCTCCCTGGAGGAGGCGATCGACAGGGTCACCGCCGGCCCCAAGCGCAAGAGCGTGCTGCTCTCCGAGAAAGAGCGGAAGATCATCGCCTACCACGAGGGCGGCCACGCGCTGGTCGGGCACGCGCTGCCGAACGCCGACCCGGTGCACAAGATCACCATCATCCCGCGCGGCCGCGCGCTCGGTTACACGGCCTCGGCCCCGGCCGAGGACAAGTTCCTGGTCAGCCGGGCCGAGATGATGGACCAGCTGGCGATGCTGCTGGGCGGGCGGACGGCCGAGGAGCTGGTGTTCCACGAGCCGACGACCGGCGCGGCCAACGACATCGAGAAGGCGAGCCAGATCGCCCGCGGCATGATCACCGAGTACGGGATGAGCGAGCGGCTCGGTGCCCGCAAGTTCGGCTCTGGCGACGGCGAGCCGTTCCTCGGCCGGGAGATGTCGCACGCCAGGGACTACTCCGAGGAGATCGCGTCCGCGATCGACGAGGAGGTCCGCAGGCTGATCGAGTCGGCGCACGACGAGGCCTGGGACATCCTGGTCCAGTACCGCGACGTCCTGGACAACCTGGTGCTGCAGCTGATGGAGCACGAGACCCTGTCGCGGGAGCAGGTGCTGGAGATCTTCAGCCCGATCCGGGAGCGCCCGGTCCGGGGCTCCTACACCGGTTACGGCAAGCGGCTTCCGTCCGACCGGCCGCCGGTGCTGACGCCCAAGGAGATGGCGCTGATCGCCGCCCCGGAATCGGACCAGGCGAGCAGCGGCAACGGGCAGGCGCTGGGCACCGGGAGCGCGGAAGGGTCGCCCCCGGCCCTCGGCCCGTCCAGCCCGGGCGGCACCCTCGGCCCGTCCACCCCGGGCGGCAGCGGCAACGGCGTCCCGTCGGCCCATGACGATGGCACGGCCGGCGGCTCCGAGACAGGCCCGGCGGGCGGGACTCGTTGACGGCAGTAGATCCTGCGCCGATCGACCTGACCAGAATCGAGCGGGCCGTCCGCGAGATCCTGCTCGCCATCGGCGAAGACCCGGAGCGCGATGGCCTGCGCGACACCCCGGCACGGGTGGCCAGGGCGTACGCGGAGCAGTTCGCCGGGCTGCGGAAGCAGCCTGAAGAGGTGCTCACGACCGTTTTCGACGCCGACCATGACGAGATGGTCCTGGTCCGGGACATCGAGCTGTACAGCACCTGTGAGCACCACCTGACGCCATTCTTCGGGCTCGCGCATGTCGGCTACATACCGAACGAGAAGGGGCAGATCACCGGGTTGTCCAAGCTGGCCCGGCTGGTCGACCTCTACGCCAGGCGGCCGCAGCTGCAGGAGCGGATGACGAGCCAGGTCGCCGACGCGCTCATGAGCGTCCTCGAACCGCGCGGCGTTATCGTGGTGATAGAGGCCGAGCACCTGTGCATGTCCATGCGCGGCGTGCGAAAGCCTGGAGCCAAGACCGTAACATCCGCGGTTCGCGGGATTTTCCTCGACTCCGACCGCACCCGCGCCGAGGCGATGAGCCTGGTGCTGGGACACCGCTGAATATTTACTGAGCGGAACCACAGGGGCGCCGGGAGCGTCTTATGGATGCTGCAAAGGACTCAAGGCCGGTGTACGCGACTGCCTTATCGCCCGGGGGGCGGCAGAGCAGCCCATTAACGGAGGCTGGCTGTCGTGTTTAGGGTTTGGCCGCGTGGGCTGTCGGCGATGACTACTCTGGTGCCCCGTGACCCGGGGCTTGACCAATATGTCCGAGATGACTGACCAACGGGGGCTCGACCCCGAAGAGCCCCGAGCTGCCGGTGCGGCCCAGGGGACGGGTGCCCGTAACCCGAGCCGCGCTGCGACCATGCCCGCTGCCGAGCAGCCGCACCCGGGGGAGCGCCAGCCATCGGGCCGCCCTCCGGACCGGAGGCACCGCCGGCGCTGGGTGCCGTTCACCTCCGCGGTGCTGTCGTTCCTGGTCGGCCTGATCTACATCGTGGAAGGCCTGCACACCCGCCCGCTGTACGTCCACCTCAAGCACTCGCTGCACAAGCTGAACGAGATCGCCCCGGGCGTCCTGACGATTTTCCCCCGCGTCGCCGACGTCATCGTCGGGCTGCTGCTGCTGATGCTCTCGCACGGCCTGCGCAGGCGCAAGAAGCGCGCCTGGCAGGGTGTGATCCTGCTGCTGGCGTTCAGCGTCGTCATCCACGCCGCGCTGCGGGACCGGCACCATCTCACCGCCGTGATCGCCGCCGCGGTGCTGCTGGTCATGCTCTGGTTCTACCGGCGTGAGTTCTACGCCACGGGAGACCCCAGGACCCGCTGGCGTGCGGTGTGGGCGTTCTGCGGCCTGGTCGCGGTGGACATCATCATCGGCTTCAGCTATCTCGCGCTCGCCGGGGGCCAGAAGGCCAGCTACACCCCGTTGCAGCGGCTGCAGTCGGTCATCTACAACTTGCTCGGCTTCAACGGGCCGGTCCACTTCACCACGGTGACGCGCGGCGACGTCTTCGGCTCCACCATGGGCGGCCTCGGGCTCCTCACCGTGATCGTCGTCGGGTACCTGTTCCTCCGCCCGGCCCGGCGGGAGGGCAAGCTGACCGGGCAGAACGCGGTCCAGATCCGCGAGCTGCTGTCCAAGTACGGGGAACGGGATTCGCTCGGCTACTTCACGCTGCGCACGGACAAGAGCATCATGTGGTCGCCCACCGGCAAGTCCTGCATCGGCTACCGGGTCCTGTCCGGCGTCATGCTCGCCAGCGGCGACCCGATCGGCGACCCCGAGGCCTGGCCGGGCGCGATCCAGGCGTTCCTCGACGAGGCGGCCCGGCACGCCTGGGTCCCGGCGGTCCTCGGCTGCAGCGAACTTGGCGCCGAGACCTGGTGCCGCGAGGACGGCGGGCTCACCGCGCTGGAACTCGGTGACGAGGCCATCGTGAACGTCGCCGACTTCACGCTGCAGGGCAGGTCCATGCGGAACGTCCGGCAGATGGTGGCCCGGGTCGGCAGGCACGACTATGTCGCCGAGGTCCGGCGGGTGCGCGACATGTCCCGTGCCGAGATCGACCGGCTCAACGAGCAGGCCGATTCCTGGCGCGGCAGCCCCACCGAGCGGGGCTTCTCCATGGCCCTCGGCCGCGTCGGCGGCCGGGACGACGACGACTGCGTGATAGCCACCGCCACCGAGGACGGCGTGCTCCGGGCGATCCTGCACTTCGTGCCCTGGGGATCGGACGGGCTGTCGCTCGACCTGATGCGCCGTGACCGCGCGGCCCAGCCCGGGCTGAACGACTTCCTCATCGTGGAGACCGTCAAGCGCGCTCCCGAGCTCGGCGTGAAGCGGATCTCGCTGAACTTCGCGATGTTCCGTGCCGCGCTGGAGCGGGGCGAGCGGATCGGGGCCGGGCCGGTGCTGCGGGCCTGGCGGGGCCTGCTGCTGTTCGCCTCGCGCTGGTTCCAGATCGAGTCGCTGTACAAGTTCAACGCGAAGTTCTGCCCGGAATGGGTGCCGAGGTTCTTCGTGTACACCGGCACCAGGGACATACCGAGGATCGGCCTTGCCGCGCTCCAGGCGGAGGCCTTCCTCGTCTGGCCGACCGTTGAGGTGCGCAGGATCGCCCGGAGGATGGCCCGCAAGCTGGGCCTCGGCGAGGTCGGCCGCCGCCTTCGCGCCGCCGTCCAGCGATAGCCCGCCGGCCGCGGTGCCGGCGGTCCGCGGCGGCGCGGTGCCGATGGTCCGCGGCGGGCGCGGCGCCCCGTAGATTGGCGGCTATGACCGGTGAGGCGCGCTCGGCCGCGCCCGAGCGAGCGCACCCGCGCGGCCTCCGGGAGCCGGCGGGGCAACCCCGCGCGGGCGGCCTGGCGCAGCCCGCGGGACGGGCGCACCCGCGCGGGCTGCCCGAGCCGGGCCGGTGCCTGGTCATGGGCGTCGTCAACGTGACACCGGACTCCTTTTCTGACGGCGGCGCGTGGCTCGACCCCGCGGCGGCGATCTCCCACGGCCTGCGGCTCGCCGCGGAGGGCGCCGACATCGTCGATGTAGGGGGCGAGTCCACCCGCCCCGGCGCGCAGCGGGTCGACCAGGCCGAGGAACTCCGCAGGATCGGCCCGGTCGTCTCCGGGCTGGCCGCCGCCGGGGTACTGGTCAGCGTCGACACCATGCGGCCGGGCGTGGCCGAGTTCGCGCTCGGCGCCGGGGCCCGGATGGTCAACGACGTCAGCGGCGGCCTGGCCGACCCGGGAATGGCCCGGCTGGTGGCGGACGCCGGCGTCCCCTACGTGATCATGCACTGGCGCGGCTACAGCCGGGACATGCAGGACCGGGCGGTCTACGACGACGTGGTCCGCGAGGTCAGCGATGAGCTCAGGCAGCGGGTCGACGCGGTCATCGCCGCCGGCGTCGATGAATCGGCGGTCATCCTGGACCCGGGCATCGGGTTCGCCAAGCTGCCGCGGCACAACTGGGCGCTGCTGGCCAGGATCGGCGAGATCTCCCGGCTCGGCGGGACCCGTCCGTTCCCGGTGCTGGTCGGAGCGTCGCGGAAGAGCTTCCTCGGCGCGCTGCTGCGCGAGGCTGACGGGGCTCCCCGCCCGGTCGGCGAGCGCGAGGGCGCGACGGTCGCGATCTCCGCGCTGGCGGCGGCGGCGGGCGCCTGGTGCGTCCGGGTGCACGCCGTCGCGGCGAACGCCGACGCGGTGCGCGTGGCCGCCCGCTGGGCGGCATCCGCCGGCCACGAGGAGGCCGGATGACCGGCGACCGGATCAGCCTGCTCGGCCTGCGCGCGTTCGGGCGCCACGGGGTCCTCGAGCACGAGCGCCGCGACGGCCAGGAGTTCATGGTCGACGCCGTGCTCTGGCTGGACACCCGGCCGGCCGCGGCCGCCGACGACCTGTCGCTGACCGTCGACTACGCGGCCGTCGCCAGCCGGCTGTCGGCGATCGTCTCCGGCGAGCCCGTCGCCCTGATCGAGACGCTGGCCGACCGGCTTGCCGCGGCGTGCCTGTCCGCCCACGAGGCGGTGCGCGAGGTGGAGATCACCGTGCACAAGCCGCACGCGCCGCTGGTCCAGTCGTTCGGGGACGTGACCCTGACCATCCGCCGGAGCCGCGGATGACCGCTCCGGATCACCGTGTGACGGTGGTGCTGGCGCTCGGCAGCAACCTCGGCGACCGGCTCGGCAACCTGCAGGGCGGCCTCGATGCGCTGTGCGCCGGGCCGGGCCTCGAGGCGGTCGCGGTCTCCCCCGTTTACGAAACCGCACCGGTCGGCGGCCCGGCCCAGCCCGACTACCTGAATGCCGTGCTCGTCGCCGCGACGGCGCTGCCGGCCCGGCGCGTGCTGGACCGCTGCCAGGCGGCGGAGCGGGCCCGCAGCCGAGTCCGCGGGCAGCGCTGGGGACCGCGCACGCTCGACGTCGACATCATCGCCTATGACGCCGAGGTCAGCGACGACCCCGAGCTCACGCTGCCCCATCCGCGCGCGCACGAGCGCGCCTTCGTGCTCGCCCCGTGGCACGACGTGGACGCCGGCGCGGTGCTCCCCGGCCACGGGCGGGTAGCGGACCTGCTCGCCGCGGTCGCCGTCCCGGGCATCCGGCTGCGCCTCGACGCCAGCCTGCGGATCCCGGCATGACCCCGACCAGGCCGTGGACGCTGCTGGCCGTCGCCGCCGCTTGCGCGCTGGTGGCATGGCTGGTGGTCAGGTCGTCGTTTGCCTCCTTTCCCACGCTGCCGTGGAGCGGCGCGCCCGCCCTGGTCGTGCTGGCCGTCGCGGAGGCGCTGAGCGGCCGGAACCTGCGGGCCAGGATCGAGGGCCGCCGCAGCGGCAAGCCGCTCGCGCCGATCGCGGTCGCCCGGATGGCCGCCCTGGCCAAGGCCAGTTCGATGGGCGCCGCGGCGTTCGGCGGGATCGCGGCCGGGCTGTTCGCCTACACGGCCGGATTGCTCAACATGACGGTCCCCCGCGGCGACGCGATCAACACCGGGATCACCGCCGCCGCCGCCGGGGTGCTGGTGGCCGCCGCGCTGTACCTGGAGCGGTGCTGCCGGGCACCGTCCCGGGGGGACGACGACGGCGAGTGAAGCGGATGAATATGCTTGCTCGCTGTCCGGTACCCGATGAGGATTCAGCGCGATGAACCCTGACAACGCCGGCGAGCACCCGGCCAGGCTGCGGGTGGGCGTCGTGGGCGCCGGCCGGGTCGGCACCGCGCTCGCGGTCGCGCTCGGCCGGGCCGGCCACGAGGTCGTTGCTGCCTCCGCGGTTTCTGACGCGTCCGTGCGCCGGGTGGCGCGGAACCTGCCCGGCGCCACGATCATGCAGCCGCCGGGGGTGGTCGCCGCGGCCGACCTCGTGCTGCTGGCCGTTCCCGACGACGCGCTGCCCGGGCTCGTCGCCGGGCTGGCCGCGACCGGGGCCGCGTTCGAGGGCCGGCTGGTCGCCCACGTCAGCGGCAGGCACGGCCTCGGCGTGCTCGAGCCCGCCGTCCGCGCGGGGGCGCTGCCCCTCGCGCTGCACCCGGTGATGACCTTCACCGGGCGGCCCGACGACATCGACAAGCTCGCCGGAATCAGCTTCGGCGTCACCGCTCCCGACGCGCTGCGGCCGGTCGCCGAGGCGCTGGTGGTCGAGATGGGCGGCGAGCCCGTGTTCATCGCCGACGAGCAGCGCGACCTCTACCACGCGGCGCTCGCCAGCGCGTCGAACCACCTGGTGACCCTGGTGGTGCAGGCGATGGACCTGCTCAGGGACGCTGGCGTGGCGCAGCCGGCCCGGATGCTCGGGCCGCTGCTCGGCGCCGCGCTGGACAACGCGCTCCGGCTCGGCGACGCCGCCCTCACCGGCCCGGTCGCGCGCGGCGACGCGGACACGGTGGCCAGCCACATCGCCGCGCTGCGGGCCCACGCTCCCGAGGCGCTCCCTGCCTACCTGGCGCTGGCCAGGCTCACCGCCGACCGGGCGGTGGCCGCGGGAACGCTCGCCGCACCCGACGCGCAGCGCCTGCTCGGCGTGCTCGGCGGAACGCCGCGGTGAACGCCGCCGTGAAGAGGGATGGGGAGGTGGGTGGGGGCCCGCGGGCGGGCGGGACCGGGACCAGGCTCGCCACGAGCCGTCCCGTTCTGGCAAAGACACGAGCCGATCTCGCAGCTTCACGGGCTCGCCTGCGTGGGCCTGTGGTCCTCGTCCCCACGATGGGCGCGCTGCATCAGGGGCACCGGGCCCTGCTCCGGCTGGCCAGGCAGATCGCCGGCCCGGCGGGCAGCGTGGTCGTCTCCGTATTCGTCAACCCGCTGCAGTTCGGCGCCGGCGAGGACTTCGGCAGGTACCCGCGAACCCTGGACCGCGACCTCGCCGTCTGCGGCGAGGAGGGCGCCGCCCTGGTGTTCGCCCCGTCCCCGGAGGAGATGTACCAGCGGCCGCCCCTGGTCCAGGTGGATCCGGGCCCGGTCGGCCAGGTCCTGGAGGGCGCGTCGCGGCCCGGTTTCTTCACCGGCGTGCTGACCGTGGTCCTGAAGCTCTTCCAGCTGACCAGGCCGGATGTGGCGGTGTTCGGGCAGAAGGACGCGCAGCAGCTCGCGCTGGTCCGGCAGATGTCGGCCGACCTGGACCTCGGCGTGGAGATCGCCGCGGCGCCGATCGTGCGGGACCCCGACGGGCTGGCCATCTCCAGCAGGAACGCCTACCTTTCGCCCGCCGAGCGCACGACCGCGCTGGCCCTGTCCCGCGCGCTGGCCGCCGGGACCGCGGGGGCGGCAGCCGGGCCGGCCGCGGTGCTCGGCGCGGCGCGCGCCGTGCTGGACAGCGCCGCGGCCGCCGACCCGCCGCTGGCCCTCGACTACCTGGAACTGGTGGACCCGGTCGCCTTCACCGGCGTCGGCGGCGGCTACCGGGGCCAGGCGCTGCTGCTGGTGGCGGCCTGGTGCGGGACAACACGGCTCATCGACAACGCGCCGGCCGCGGTCGACGGCACGTCCTGACCGGGTGGAGGAGCACCATGCTGCTGACGATCGACGTGGGCAACACCAACACCGTGCTCGGCGTGTTCTCCGGCGACAAGGTGGTCGAGCACTGGCGGATCGCCACCGACCCGGTCCGAACCGCCGACGAGCTCGCGGTGACCCTCCGCGGCCTGCTCGCCCAGAGCACCAGGCTCAAGGAGGGCGACATCAGCGGGCTGGCGCTGTGCTCGACCGTGCCCTCGGTGCTGCACGAGATGCGGGAAATGATCCGGCGCTACTACCCGGACGTGCCCGCGGTCATCGTGGAGCCGGGGGTGCGGACCGGCGTCCCGGTGCGGACCGACAATCCCAAGGAGGTCGGCAGCGACCGGATCATGAACGCCCTGGCCGCGGTCCATCTCTACGGCGGCCCGGCGATCGTCGTCGACTTCGGGACCGCGACCAACTTCGACGCGGTCAGCAAGAGCGGTGAGTTCGTCGGCGGCGCGTTCGCGCCGGGCATCGAGATCTCCGTGGACGCGCTGTCCCGGCGCGCCGCACAGCTGCTCAAGGTGGAGCTGACCCGGCCGGCCCGGGTGGTTGGCAAGAACACCGTTGAGTCGCTGCAGTCAGGCATCATCTTCGGGTTCGCCGGGCAGGTCGAGGGCATCGTCACGCGGATGGCGCACGAGCTCGCCCCCGGCGATCCCGAGTCGGTGACGGTCATCGCCACCGGCGGCCTCGCGCCGATGGTCATCGACGAGGTCAGCGTGATCGACGCGTACGAGCCGTGGCTCACCCTGACCGGCCTGCGGCTCGTGTACGAGCGGAACGTCGCGGACGGCTAGCTGCCGCTCCGGGCAGGGCTGGCGACGCGGCCGGGCGGCCGGAACCGCGGTGCCCGCGTTCCCCCCGGGCCGGTAATCTCTGGCAGGTGGCGGACGACGATCAGGGGAAAGTTCCCGAGCAGATGCAGGTGCGCCGGGCAAAGCTCGACCGGCTGCGCGCGTCGGGGATCGACCCGTACCCGGTCGGCTACCCCCGGACGGCGACGATCGCGGAAATCCGCGCAAAGTACCCGGACCTGGAGCCGGACACCGCGACCGGTCATCACGTCGGGATCACCGGCCGCGTCGTGCTCTACCGCAATGGCGGCAGGCTCTGCTTCGCCACGGTCAGGGACGGCACCGGGGACATCCAGGTCATGATCTCACTGGACCGGGTCGGCGAGCAGGCGCTGGCCGCGTGGAAGAGCGACGTGGACCTGGGCGACCACATCGGCGTCCAAGGCGAGGTGATCTCCTCGCGCACCGGCGAGCTTTCGGTGCTTGCCGACTCGTTCGCGATCGTCTCCAAGGCGCTGCGGCCGCTGCCGGACAAGCGGGCCGGCCTGAGCGATCCGGAGGCCCGGGTCCGGCAGCGTTACGTCGACCTGATCATCAACCCGGCCGCGCGGCAGATGGCCGAGCTGCGGGCCGCCGTCACCAGGTCGCTGCGCGACGAGCTGCACGCCCGCGGCTTCCTCGAAGCGGAGACACCGGTGCTGCAGGTGCTGCACGGCGGGGCGAACGCCCGGCCGTTCACCACCCGGAGCAACGCCTACGACATACCTCTTTACCTGCGGATCGCGCTCGAGCTCTACCTGAAGCGGCTGGTGGTCGGGGGCATCGAGAAGGTCTACGAGATCGGCCGGATCTTCCGCAACGAGGGCGCCGACGCCACCCACAACCCCGAGTTCACCATGCTCGAGGCCTACGAGGCGTACGGCGACTACAACACGATCGGGACCCTCACCAGGGAGCTGATCCAGGCATCGGCCGCGGCCGCGCTCGGCGGCACCGTGGTGCGCCGGCCGGACGGCGCGGAATACGACATCGGCGGCGAGTGGCCCTGGGTCGGCGTGCACGAGGCGGTCTCCACGGCCCTTGGCGAAGAGGTCACCCCGGGCACCCCCGAGGACGCGCTGCGCCAGCTGTCCGCGCGGGCCGGCGTGCACCAGGACCCGAAGTGGAACCGGGGCCAGGTGCTGCTCGAGCTCTATGAGCACCTCGTCGAGGCGCGCACGGTGCAGCCGACCTTCTACTGTGACTTCCCGGTCGAGGTGTCACCGCTGACGAGGCAGCACCGCTCCGACCCCAGGCTGGCCGAGCGGTGGGACCTGGTCGCGTTCGGCGCGGAGATCGGCACCGGGTACAGCGAGCTTGTCGACCCGGTGGAGGAGCGGCAGCGGCTCACCGCACAGTCGCTGCTGGCGGCGGGCGGGGATCCGGAGGCGATGCAGCTCGACGAGGACTTCCTGCGGGCGCTGGAGTACGGCATGCCGCCGAGCGGCGGGATGGGGATGGGCGTCGACCGGCTGCTGATCATGCTCACCGGCGCCACCATCAGGGAGACCGTGCTGTTCCCTACCGTCCGGCCGGAGTGACGCCCTACGCGCCCTGCCTGCTCACGAGCGCGATCCAGTTGCCGTCCGGGTCGGCGACGTACGCCCGGCGGTGGCCGGAGGGGTGACTGTACGGCTCAACCAGGACCGGTGTCCCGGCGGCACGCAGGTCAGCGACCGCGTCGTCCGCCGACTCGCAGCCCACCACGAGCTCCATCGGGTGACCGCTCTCCGGCGCCGGCAGCCCCTGCCGTTGCACGGCTTCGCGGCTGCTGAGCGCGAGCACGACGTCGCCAAGGCGCAGCTCAACGTGCACGGCTCTGCCCTCTGCCGGGGTCCGGAAGGTCTGCGTGCCGCCGAGCAGGTCGCGGTAAAAGGCGACCGCCCGTTCCACGTCGGCGGTGTAGAGGTTGGGCATCACGGACACGGGCCTCATCGGCTCTCCTTTACCGCGTTACCGGCCGGCGCGTGGCTGGCCATGTGCCGGGCGAAGGCGGCCAGCGGCTCGCCGCCCTTGCCGTCGAGGATCCGGCGCATCCGCTCCGCCTCCGGGCCGTAGCGTTCGAGGTGCCGGTGGGTGAGGTCGACCCGGGTGGTGTCCGGGTCCTCGGCAGTGAAGGTGACCTCGATCTGCGAGCCGCGGCGCGGGTCTTCCTCGTAGGTCCAGCGCGCGCTCACCTGCCAGGTCAGCAGCAGCCGGTGCGGGGGCTGCCAGGCAAGCACGGTGCCCCAGTCGGTCTCGCTCCCGTCGGCGGACCGCTCATACCAGCGGCCGCCGGGAAAGGGCTCGAGGATCACCTCGCTCCCGGGCGGCTCGGCGAGGTGGTGCGTGTCAACCGGCCACCACTGCTGCCCGATGAAGACCTCGAACGCGACCGCGAGGGGTGCGTTCACCCGTACCGTCTTTGCGACCACGATCTCGCGTCCCGCCGTCACGTCCTGCTCCCTTGCCCGGGCCTCCGCGGCGCGCTGGTATGCCCCGAGGGACCGCTCCCAGTACCAGTCCAGGTGATCGCGCAGCAGCCGCAGCGCATCGGGCTGCAGGTGATACACCCGCCGGTTGCCGGCCGGCCGCTGGCCGACCAGCCCGGCAGCCTTCAGCACGCGCAGGTGCATGGAGACGGCGGTGCGGCCGATGGGCATCCCCTCGGTGATACCGCCGACGTCCAGCGGGCCGACGGCCAGCCGGCCGACGATCCTGCGGCGCATCGGATCGCCGAGCGCGTCCAGGATGGCATCTACGTCAGTAACCACTGACCGTCAATGTTAGCTGTCTTTGGTCGGCGGTGCCAGGGATGCCCGGGTGCGGGTTCAGGCGACGATGCGCACCGCGCCGACGTAGACGTTCCACATCACCGGCTGGATCTGCACGGGCTGGCCGAAGGTGGGCGCGTCCACCATCATGCCGTTGCCGATGTACATGCCGACGTGGCTGATGTCGGCGAAGAAGAACACGAGGTCGCCAGGCTGGAGCTGGCTGCGGGAGATGTGCTCGCCCTCGTTCCACTGATCGCCGGTGAAGTGCTCCAGGCTGATCCCGACGTGCGCGTACGCCCACATCACCAGGCCGGAGCAGTCGAAGACGTTCGGCCCGGCACCTCCCCAGACGTACATGTCACCGAGCCTGGTCAGCGCCCACCTGAGGGCCTGCTCGCCCAGCGTGTCGCCAGAGATCTGGATGTTGGGGTAGTGACCGGTCTGCTGGAAGACCGCCAGGGCCTGGGTGAACGCCTTGCTGTTCAGCACGTTCTCCTTGGCCTGGATCTGGCCGACCTTCTTGTTCATCGCCGTGGCCAGCGTGGCTGCCTGGCTCTGCTCCTGGAGCGCGGTCTGCTTGGCGCGGTCGGCGGCGTCCTCGGCCGACTGCAGCAGGCTCATCGTCCCGCCCTGCTGGTGCTGCAGCTCGAGCATGATCGACGCGCGGTCCAGGAACTGCTGCGGGTCGGGCGTCTGCAGCAGCTGCATGGTTGGGCTGAGGCCGCCCATCATGTAGCCCTCGGCCGCGATCTGGCCTAGCTGCTCCTGCCCGGCGCCCAGCGCCTGCTCGTCACGCTGCGCCGTCTGCTTAGCGACCGCTGCCTCGGAGCGCGCCTCGCTCAGCTCGATCTTCATGGCGTCGTACTGCTGGCTCAGGACGTCGATCTGGTTGGACAGGTCGTTCGCCTCGTCCACCATCTGCTGCAGGCTCTTCGGCGCGCTGGCCGTCGCGGCGCTGCCGGTGGCGGCCGGCAGCGCGAGGCTCACCAGCATCGCGCCGGCGAGCAGGACGCTCACCCTGACCCACACGCGGCGCACGCTCGCGCGGGCTGTCGCACCCCGTGAACGCGTCTTGCCGGAGCCGCGATAGGGCAAGAACTCCACGTGGAGTCTCCTCTCCTAGGCCGCCTACCGGGTTAGCTGACGGGTTCGGGCCGGAGCAGCCCTACGGCCGGGGCGGTCTGCGAAAGCAGCCCGTCATCGGCCGATTCACCCCGGGGAGGTTTGGGTCCCCGGCTCCCCGGAACGCGCTGCCGCGTGCCAGGAACTCGGCGGGTCGTGCGGCGCATCCAGGCAGGCTGCGCCGCAACTCGGTGACAGCGATGCAGGTTAATCCAGGTAGGCATGATGCACACGTGAAACTGCCAAATTCTTGCGCATGAAATGCACGGTAATGGACCCCCCTAAGGGAAACCCGCCTGTCACGTGCTGCTGGCGGCGCCGCGAGAAGCCCCGCCAGGTACGCTGTGCGTCATCTGTGATCAGTCCGTGATTGACGGTGAGCAACAGGTCATCAACGTGTGATCAGCGGGCCGCGCGGGTTTATTGCAACACTATTCGTGTTCATCTGATAACACTGCGTGTCAGACGGGTTTGACGCGGCCTCGCGGCGGTTACGATGCTGCCTTGCTCGACCGACATGACCGCAACCGAAGGCGCGGCGAATGGAATACAGGATCAGGCCCGCTCGCACCGGTGACGTCCGTGCGATCCGGCGGCTGGTGGACGCCAACGTCGCGTCCGGGCGGCTGCTGGACAAGGCGACCGTCACGCTGTACGAGGACGTCCAGGAGTTCGTCGTCGCGGCGCGGGCCGGCGACGGCGAGGTGATCGGCTGCGGCGCGCTGCACGTCATGTGGGAGGACCTGGCAGAGATCCGCACGATCGCTGTGGATCAGAGGTGCCAGCGTGAGGGGGTCGGTCAGCTGATCGTGGAAGCGCTGCTCGCTCGGGGTCGTCAGCTCGGCGTGCGCCGCGTGTTCGTGCTGACCTTCGCTGTTAAGTTCTTCGGCCGCCTCGGGTTCGAAGAGATCAGCGGCGAGGCCGCCTCCGCCGAGGTCTACGCCGAGCTGCTTCGCTCCTACGATGAGGGCGTTGCCGAATTCCTCGACCTGGACCGGGTGAAGCCGAACACCCTGGGCAACACCCGGATGCTGCTCAGGCTCTGACCCGCCGCCGCGCTCACAGCAGCCTGAGCTGCCGGCCGCCATGGCGGCCGGGGCGGTCCTGCCGCGCGGGACCCGACCGGTCGAGCAGGGCCGGGTCGAGCGCGGTGAGGAACGGTGACGGTCCTGCCGCGCGGGCGGTGCCGCGCCAGCGTCGCTGGCTCGCGCAGGTCAGGTACAGCCGGGCCCGCGCCCTGGTGATCCCGACGAACAGCAGCCTGCGCTCCTCGGCGAGGTCCGCCGCGGTGACCGTCCCTGGGCCGGGCGGCCGCAGCGGCAGCAGGTCCTTCTCACAGCCCGCGATGAACACCACGTCGAACTCCAGGCCCTTGGCGGCGTGCAGGGTCAGCAGCGTGACCGCGTCGGCGCGCGGGTCGAGCGCGTCGGCCTCGGCGCCCAGCGAGATCTCGGTGAGAAACCGGTCCAGGTCGCTGCCGCAGCGGCGGGCGAGCGGGGCGAGGACTTCGCCTGCCGCGCGCACGTCCAGCGCCGCGCCCCGGTCGGCCCCCCGGGCGGCAAGGGTGCGCACCGCGCGGCGCAGCCGGTCGGCGACCGCGGCGCCACCCGGGCTGGCCAGCCGCATCTCGCGCACGATGCCGGGCACGCCGGTCCGGCGTTCGAGCAGGTCGTGCGAGCTCTTCTGGAACGGCAGGCCGGCCCTGGTGAGGGCCTGCCCGATCGGCTCGGCCTGCGCGTCGGTCCGGTACAGCACAGCGATGTCGGACAGGCCGAGCCCGTCGTGGCCAGGCTCTCCGGCGCGCCCGGTGTCCAGCGCATGAAAGGACGCCCCGCCAAGCAGCCGCTCGATCTCGCGGGCGATCCAGCCCGCCTCGGCACGCTCGTCGGGCGCCTCGTGGAAGCCGATTAACGCGGCGGCCGCGGGCATCTCCCGCGCGGCGGGCCGCAGCAGGCGCCCGGGCACGAGCGAAGCCGGCGCTATGACCTGCAGCGCTCCGCCGACGATCGCCGGGCTCGAGCGGTAGTTCCTGGTCAGCAGCGTGGTGACCGCGCCGGGGTAGTCGCGCGCGAAGCGCAGGAAATGGCCCACGTCGGCTCCCCGGAAGCCATAGATGGCCTGATCCGGGTCACCGATCACGGTCAGCCCGCGGCCGTCGCCGGCCAGCAGCTGGAGCAGCCGGTACTGGGCAGCGTCGATGTCCTGGTATTCATCGACGCTGACCAGTGGCCAGCGGGTGCGCAGCGAGCGGACGAGCTCCGGTTCCCCGGCCAGCAGCGGGGCAGGCAGCTCGATCAGGCCGTCGAAGTCGACCAGGTCACGGGCGGCCAGCGCCCTGACAAGCTTCTCCCTGGCGGCCGGGTCGGTGCCAGGGCCGGCTGCCAGCAGCCGCCTGCCTTCCCGGGCCGACCCGGTCAGCTGGGTGGCGGTCTCGAGCACCTCCGCATCGTCGGCCACGCGGAAGCCGGGGCCGAGCCCGGCCAGTTCGTGGTGCTCCCGGAGGATCATCAGGCCCAGCCCGTGGAAGGTGGTCACCGTGACGCCGGGATCGCCAGGATTGGCGTCCGGCAGCATCGCGGCGAGCCGGCCGCGCATCTCCTCGGCGGCGCGCCGGGTGAAGGTGATCGCCAAGTGCGGCTGCGCGGCATCCGGCGAGCTGGCGAGCTGGCGGGCGATCCGGTGGGTCAGCGTGCGCGTCTTGCCGGTCCCCGGCCCGGCAACGATCATCAGCGGGCTGGCGGCACTGGCCGCAGCCGCCTGCTCTGGATCGAGGAGGTGCGGCTCGCCCGGTTCCGCAGGCCGCGGGCCGTGCTCCCGGCCCGGGGTGGCGCCCGGCAGCCCCTGCTCCCGGCCCGGGGTGGCGCCCGGCAGCCCCTGCTCCCGGCCCGCTCTTTTCGGCTTTTTCTCGCCGGAAGGCGCCGCGGAAGACGGTGAGCCGGGAAACTCCGCGCGCTTTCCGGATGGCTTTCCCTGGTTTTTTGCCGGGCTGGCCAGGTCGAAGAGCGCCCCTGATCCGCCTAGTTCTCCGGGGCTGAACAACGAGACAATCCCGTACTCGCCGTCGTACCCAGCCTCGCGGCGCACATCGCCACGGCGCAACCGCGCCACCGCCTCCGCAAGGAGACCGCCGCCAGCCCGGCGCAGATCGTCGGCGCTGGCTTGCGTGAGGATGCCAATCTCGGGCCCGAGTGCGGCCACGAGCCTGCCGACCTCGTGACTTACTTTCTTGCTCTTCGGACCCGTCGCCATAATTTCCCCGACTATCTGCGGCAGCTGCACCAAGTTGGTGAATCCCGGCGCGCCGGGCGGCCGATAGCCGGAGGGCCTGTCGGCGAGCTCCGTGACCCGGTGCAGCACACCGATGGTGAGTGGCTTGCCACACTCCGGGCAGACTCCATCGCGTTCCCTGCTCTGCACAGGCTCAAAGCGCACGCCACATTTCCGGTGGCCGTCGAGGTGGTACTTGCCTTCTTCCGGATAGAACTCGATCGTGCCCGCGAGGCCGTCTCCGCTGCGCAGGGCGCCGGCCATGGCGAAGTAATCCAGTGCGGTGTCGAAGCTCGTCGCCTCGCGGCCGAGCATCGGCGGTGAATGGGCGTCCGAGTTGCTCACCAGGCGATAGCCGTCGAGTGACGAGCATCTCCAGTTCATGGGCGGATCGGACGACAAGCCGGTCTCGATGGCGAATACCTCGCCTGCCAGATCCCCGTAGCAGTCGGCGACGTCGTCGAAGCCCGATTTAGACCCCAGTACCGCAAACCAGGGCGTCCACGCGTGCGCCGGCACCAGGTAGCAGCCGGGCCCGCCGTCAAGGGTGATCTCCAGAAGATGGCGCGAGTCCAGGCCGAGGATCGGCCGGCCATCGGAGGCCAGGTTCCCGATCTTCGACAGCGCGCGGGTGATGCGGTCGGCCGCCTCGAATGTGGGCGCGTACAGAAGGTGATGGACTTTCCTCGTCCGCTCGCCTCCCCGGTAGATCGTGGATATCTCTGCCGAAAGCATGAACCGCACCTCGCCGGCGCAGCTGGACGACGACGTTAGCCTGAGCCGCTCTTCGGCTGCTCCGCCAAGCCGGAACAGCCCAGGCTCGGCCGGAACCAGCGACTCCCTCAGTTCTTCCGCCCAGCCCGGGTGGGTGAAGTCGCCTGTGCCGACGACGGTGATCCCCTTGCGCCGCGCCCACCAGGCGAGATGCTCGAGGTCACAGTCCCGGCTGCACGCCCGGGAGAACCTGGAGTGGATGTGCAGGTCGGCGTGGAACATACCGTTCTTGTCCCGTTTCTTCCATTAGTGCGTGCCCAGGGTCGTTCCGATACTGCCACGCGGGGCCGACAAGACGGGCCCGGGCGGGCCGTGCGCCGCCGGCTTTGCCGGGATCCGGTGGCCGCGGCGCCCACGGACCTGCGGGCCGGCCGCCAGGCGCTCAGCGTGATCGGTCACAATGCGAAATAGGCGGCTCTCCACCCAGCCGCGCCGCGGGCCGGCCGGCGGCGCCGGTGAGTGTTGCCCCCGGGCGTGACTAGCCTGGTCCGTAACCGGCATAGCTCACGTTGGGCTGAAGGAGGTGAGCCCCATGCTCAGTGACCTGACCGTGCTTACGCCCCCGCTTCTCATGTGCGCCGCATTCCTGTTCGCTGTTGGTGCCTTCCTGCGTCATGAGATGGGCACATCTCGCCGCCGTCGCGATCGCGATGACTCAGGTGATATTTCCGGTGACGGCAGGATTCCAGATAGCGCGAGGAGCAGCCAAGCGACTGCGCACTCTGAAGAAGCAGGTACATCTCGCGCCGATTGACGCCATGCCCCCATGCTGATTACGGAGAGTTACGACCATCTTCCAGATTGCCGCCGGTCACTCGTGATGCGGAACTCACGTCGCGAATCCTTGTAGCCCGAATTGGCAAACGCAAGACTTCTGGTATATGTTTTAGCGACTCCCTAATAGCGTGCTCAGCAGAAAGGCTGGCTCCCCATGGCGCAGAAGGTTCAGGTACTGCTCGTCGACGATCTCGATGGGGGGGAGGCTACCGAGACAGTGTCGTTCAGCCTCGACGGCACCGCCTACGAGATCGACCTGAGTTCGGATAACGCGAACAAGCTCCGCAAAGATTTTCAGTCTTACATCGAGCATGCCCGGAAGGGCGGTAGCGGCGGCGGCCGGCGTCGTCGTGCCAGAACGGGTCCTGGTCGTGAGCGCAGCGCAGAGATCAGGGCGTGGGCTAGGCAGCGTGGGCACAAGGTGAGCGAGCGGGGCCGCATTCCGGCGACGATCATCTCCGAGTACGAGGCATCGCATTAGGCGCCGGACTGAGTGACGAGCAGATGTTGTTGGCGCCGCCCTCCCTCGGCGCCCGCGCCTCATCTGGCGCCCCGGCCAGCCGCAGTTTAGCTTGGCTACAGGTTTAGGTTGGGTCACTCGCCCTTTATCGGGCAAACACGGAATCCGTAAGCACGGAGGAATGCCAGCGGCGCGCCATGTCGCACCCGTGTGGACGGGCGGGCGCCGCTGGCATTCGTTTGCCGGGATTCGGCTGTTCGCGGCCTGCGGCGGCACCGCAGGTGGCCGCCCCGCCGGGCCGCCGGGCCGGGCCGCGGCCAGAGTCGGCTCGGCGTTGAGCGGCTGGCGTGGCCTGGCGCTGGCGGGCAGGCCCGCAACCCAGCGCAGCGCCGGCCAGCCTCCGGAGAAGAGCACCGGACGGGGTCGGCTCGCCCTCCGCGCCGCACGGGCTGGAGGGCTTCAGCGGGCAGGCCTGGCCTGGGTGCTGGGCGGGCCGCGGCGGACCGCGCTGTGGCCGGGTGGACCAGGTTGTGCCCGGGGAACGAGGTCTGGCCGGCGGACCGGGCTATGGCCGACGGAGCGGGATCTGCCCGGGCGGACCGGACATAGCCGGACGTAGCCCGGGACGGACCGGACCTGGCCGAGCTGCCCGGACCCTGGCGGGCAGGGGCTGGACCGTGGGCATTTGGGGCACCAGGCGAGGCGGGCTACGACCGGCGGGCCGTGGTCAGCCTTGGCGGGCGTCCCGGCCTGCCGGGGGCACGGCCAGTGCCCGCGGGCAGTCGCCGGATGGCGCCCTGCCGGACGGCACCGTGACCGTCCGGCGGCGTTTCCATGATCTGGGTACCTGGGCAGCAAATAGCGCTGAAAATCATCCCAGATCATGAAAGGGGAGCGCGCTGGCGCGGGGAAATGGCGCCGCGTGGCCGAAATCGCCTCAGCTGCTGCGCGGAGTGCCTCAGCTGCCATGCGGAGTAGAGCCTCAGCTGCCATGCGGAGTAGAGCACGGCTTTCCGCGATCATGGGAGCGCGGCCATCGCGCTTGGGGCACTGCCCGCCCCGGAGAGAGGTCCCGGGCGGCGCCGCGCCTGCGCCGGGCCTGTCGCGGCGCCTGCGCCGGGCCTGTCGCCGCGCCGGCGTCGCCGGGGCGGCGATGGGACCTGCGGAAGCGGTCCTGGCCCGCGGCGCCGCGGCGTCAGATCGGCCGCCGCGCTGGTGCCGCCGGGGCGCACGACGAAGGCCTGCGAGGGGAGGTCCCGGGGCCCTCAGAGCCGCGCCAAACCGGCCGCCGCGCCCGCGTTCGCTGGCGGCGTAGCGGGGAACACCACCCCTCTGGCCTGGGTTTTACCCGGGTGAACTGCCGGCCACCGGGGAACGTTTTACATGTGTGACACATCGCAGGCAAGGCGTTGCCCGGCGCACCGGCTACCATGCGGAGGAAGGGGCAGCATTTTCTGTGCCTCCTCCTACCGCCCTGTGAGGGAGCGACGAGATGTTCGAGAGGTTTACTGACCGGGCGCGCCGGGTTGTGGTTCTGGCCCAAGAAGAAGCCAGGATGCTGAACCACAACTACATCGGCACGGAGCATATCCTTCTCGGCCTCATTCATGAGGGCGAAGGCGTTGCTGCGAAGGCGCTCGAGTCGCTCGGGATCAGCCTGGAGGCTGTGCGCCAGCAGGTCGAGGAGATAATCGGCCAGGGGCAGCAGGCACCGTCCGGGCACATCCCGTTTACTCCCCGGGCCAAGAAAGTGCTCGAGTTGTCGCTGCGCGAGGCGCTGCAGCTCGGCCACAATTACATCGGCACCGAGCACATCCTGCTCGGGCTGATCCGTGAGGGCGAGGGCGTGGCCGCCCAGGTGCTGGTCCGGCTTGGCGCGGACCTGAACCGGGTGCGGCAGCAGGTCATCCAGCTGCTGCACGGCTACCAGGGCAAGGAGCCGGCGGCCGCGGGCGCGCCGTCGGAGTCCGCGCCGTCCACCTCGCTCGTGCTCGACCAGTTCGGCCGGAACCTGACCGCCGCGGCCCGCGAGGGCAAGCTCGATCCGGTGATCGGCCGGGAGAAAGAGATCGAGCGCGTGATGCAGGTGCTCTCCCGGCGCACCAAGAACAACCCGGTGCTTGTCGGCGAGCCCGGCGTGGGCAAGACGGCGGTCGTCGAAGGGCTCGCTCAGAAGATTGTCAAGAGCGAGGTGCCCGAGACCATCAAGGACAAGCAGCTCTACACGCTGGACCTGGGCGCGCTGGTCGCCGGCTCCAGGTACCGGGGTGACTTCGAGGAGCGGCTGAAGAAGGTCCTCAAGGAGATCCGCACCCGCGGCGACATCATCCTGTTCATCGACGAGATCCACACCCTGGTCGGTGCGGGCGCCGCCGAGGGGGCCATCGACGCTGCCTCGATCCTGAAGCCGATGCTGGCCCGCGGCGAGCTGCAGACCATCGGCGCGACCACGCTCGATGAGTACCGCAAGCACCTGGAGAAGGACGCGGCGCTCGAGCGCAGGTTCCAGCCGATCCAGGTCGCCGAGCCGACCATCTCGCACACGATCGAGATCCTCAAGGGCCTGCGCGACCGGTACGAGGCGCACCACCGGGTGTCCATCACCGACGACGCGCTGGTCGCTGCCGCCCAGCTGGCGGACCGTTACATCAGCGACAGGTTCCTGCCGGACAAGGCGATCGACCTGATCGACGAGGCCGGGTCGCGGATGCGGATCCGGCGGATGACCGCCCCGCCCGACCTGCGCGAGTTCGACGAGAAGATCGCCGACGTGCGGCGGGAGAAGGAGTCGGCCATCGACTCCCAGGACTTCGAGAAGGCGGCCGCGCTCCGTGACACGGAGAAGCAGCTGATCGACAAGAAGGAGACCAGGGAGAAGGAGTGGAAGGCCGGCGACATGGACGCGGTCGCCGAGGTGAACGAGGAGCTGATCGCCGAAGTGCTGGCGACGGCCACCGGCATCCCGGTGTTCAAGCTCACCGAGGAAGAGTCGCAGCGGCTGCTCCGCATGGAGGACGAGCTGCACCGCCGGGTGATCGGCCAGAACGAGGCGATCAAGTCGCTGTCGCAGGCGATCCGGCGCACCCGGGCAGGGCTCAAGGACCCGAAGCGTCCCGGTGGGTCGTTCATCTTCGCCGGGCCGTCCGGCGTCGGCAAGACCGAGCTCTCCAAGACGCTCGCCGAGTTCCTGTTCGGCGACGAGGACTCGCTCATCCAGCTGGACATGAGCGAGTACATGGAGAAGCATACGGTGTCCAGGCTGTTCGGGTCCCCGCCCGGCTACGTGGGCTACGAGGAAGGCGGCCAGCTCACCGAGAAGGTGCGCCGCAGGCCGTTCTCCGTGGTGCTCTTCGACGAGATCGAGAAGGCGCACCCGGACATCTTCAACTCGCTGCTGCAGATCCTGGAGGACGGGCGCCTGACCGACGCCCAGGGCCGGGTGGTCGACTTCAAGAACACGGTCATCATCATGACCACCAACCTGGGCACCAAGGACATCTCCAAGGGCGTGTCGGTCGGGTTCGGCACCGCTGGCCAGTCGAAGGGCTCGTACGACCGGATGAAGGCCAAGGTCGCCGACGAGCTGAAGGGGCACTTCCGGCCGGAGTTCCTGAACCGTGTGGATGACACGATCGTGTTCCACCAGCTCAGCCAGGACGAGATCTTCGCCATCGTCGACCTGATGATCGCCAAGGTCGATGACCGGCTCAAGGACCGCGACATGGGCATCGAGCTGAAGCCGGCCGCCAAGGCGCTGCTGTCGGCCCGCGGCTACGACCCGGTCCTCGGCGCCAGGCCGCTGCGGCGGACCATCCAGCGCGAGATCGAGGACAACCTGTCGGAGAAGATCCTGTTCGGCGAGCTCAAGGCCGGCCAGATCGTCATCGTCGACGCGGAAGGCGGGACGGGTCCCGAGGCGACGTTCGTCTTCAAGGGTGAGCCCAAGCCGGACGCGGTTCCCGACGTGCCGCCGGCCGAGATGGAGTCCAGGCCCGCCGCGAGCGGGGTCAGCAGCAGCGGGCCGAGCGGCGGCGCCGAGGGCAGGCTGAGCGCCGAGTAGCCCGCCAGGCCGCGCAGCCGCCGCCAGACGGCGATCCCGCGCCCGGTCACCCGCGGTGGTGGCCGGGCGCGGGTGTGTCGTGACCGGCGTCCCGGCGGCCTGCGCCCGGCTGGGCTTGCCCCGCCGGCGCGGCCGCCGCGGGCGCGTGGCCTGGCAGCGCGTACATCCGTTGCCCCAGCGGCGTGGCCAGGCCGTCGGCGACCAGCGCGCTCAGCGCCCTGGCGCGCTGTGCGGCATCCGGCCAGGCGGCATCGAGGGTGGCCGCGGGCACCGGGCCGGGCGCATCGCGCAGGACGCCCAGCAGCCGTCCCCGGCACTGGCGGTCGGTGCCCACGTAGCGCTGCCCGGCGGGCCGCGCCGCTGCCGCCGGGCTTCCGGCGCGGCGCCACGCGCACTGCCCGGCAACCGGGCAGCCGCCGCAATCTGGGCTGGCGGCCGTGCACACGAGCGCGCCGAGCTCCATCACGGCCACCGACCAGCGCGCCGCGCGCCCAGGCTCCGCCGGCAGCAGCGACTCAGCGAGCGACACCTCGGCCGCCGATGTGCTCCGCGGCGGCAGCGCCACGCCGCGCACCAGGCGGGCGAGGACCCGGCGCACGTTCGTGTCCAGGACTGCATGCCGCTGCCCGAAGGCAAAGCTGGCCACGGCGGCGGCGGTGTAGCTGCCCACCCCGGGCAGCGCCCGGAGCGCGCGCACGGCGTCAGGGACCTGGCCCGCGTGCTCTTCGGCCAGGATCCTGGCGGTGGCGTGCAGCCAGAGCGCCCGGCGCGGGTAACCGAGCCGTCCCCACTGCCGGACCGCGTCACCGGGGGTGGCCGCGGCGAGCGAGGAGGGGACGGGCCAGCGAGCCAGCCAGGCCTGGTGGGCCGGCAGCACCCGTGACACCGGGGTCTGCTGCAGCATGATCTCGCTCACCAGCACCGACCAGGGCGATGCGTCAGCGCGCCGCCACGGGAGATCCCGGGCGTTGGCCGCATACCAGTGCAGCAGCGGCGCTGCGTAGCCGTTTGTCATCGTCGGCACGATCATCCCACGCCCCGGCGGGCCGCGGGCCGCGGCCGCGCCCGGTGCCGGAGCCCGCGCGCCGCGGCGGTCAGCGCCTAGACGTACCGTTCCAGGACGGAAGACTCGGCCAGCCTGGACAGGCCTTCGCGGATGCTGCGCGCGTGCGCTTCGCCCACGCCGTCCACCTGCTTCAGGTCCTCGACACCGGCGGCCAGCAGCTTCTGCAGGCCGCCGAAGTGCTCGATGAGGTTTTCCACCGCCGGCCGCGGGATCCGCGGCACGCGGCCCAGCAGCCGGTACCCGTGCGGGCTCACCAGCTCATCGAGCGCGCCCGAGCCGCCGAATCCGAGCACCTCGGCGATGGCCGCCACGTCGAGCAGCTCGTCGAGCGCAAGGCCCTCGAGCCGGGCGATCGCGGCGGCCGCGGCGCCGGCCCGTGCCGCCGGGGTCCCGGGCACGTAGTCCTGAGCCAGCAGCACCCGTTCCTGCGCGGTCCCGGCCAGCAGCTCGTCCAGGTGCAGGACGAGCAGCCTGCCCTCGGTGCCGAGCTCAACCATGTAGCCCTCGATCTCGCCTGCGATCCGGCGGACCATCTCCAGGCGCTGGGCCACCGCCGTGACGTCGCGGACGGTGACGAGATCCTCGATCTCCAGGGCCGAGAGCGCGCCCGAGACCTCGTCGAGCCTGCGCCGGTAGCGCTCCAGCGTGGCGAGGGCCTGGTTGGCGTGCGACAGGATGGCTGCGGAGTCCTCCAGCGCGAACCGCATCCCGTCGATGAACAGCGCGATGACCCGCATCGACTTGCTGACCGTGATCACCGTGTGCCCGGTCTGCCTGGACACCCGTTCGGCGGTCCGGTGCCTGGTGCCCGACTCGGTGGCGGGAATGCCCGGGTTCGGGACGAGCTGGACGGCCGCGGAGACGATCGTGCGCGCGTCTGCGTCGAGCACGATGGCGCCGTCCATCTTCGCCAGCTCGCGCAGGCGCGTCGCGGAGAACTCGGCGTTCAGCTCGAACCCGCCCGAGCACAGGCCGGCCACGCCCTGGTCAAAGCCGAGCACGATCAGGGCGCCCGTGTTGCCCCGCAGGATCCGCTCCAGGCCGTCCCGCAGCGCCGTCCCAGGCGCCACCGCCGCCAGCGCAGCCCGGCGGCGGTCGTCTCGGCCTCTGTCCGCTGCAGGCACCCGGCTCCCCGGAAGGTCGGTCATTGCGGTCAGTGTATCGGCGGCCCGGCGGCGGTCGCGCTGGCGCGCTCAGCCGCCGAGCGCGGCCGCGATCGCCCGCCCGATGTCCGGGGCTTCGGCCACGGCCATCGCCGGGCACTCCCCGGGCGGCAGGGACGGCGATCCTGGCGGCACGATCGCCCGCCGGAACCCCATCCGCCCGGCCTCGGCGAGCCGCCGCTGCACCCCGGTGACCCGCCGTATCTCCCCGGCCAGCCCGACCTCGCCGAATGCGATCAGCCCCCCGGGCAGGCTCAGGTTGCTGGTGGCACTGGCAAGGGCGAGCGCGATCGACAGGTCCACCGAGGGCTCGGTCAGCCGCACGCCGCCCACCGTGGCCGCGTAGATGTCCTTCTTGCCGATCGTCACGTTCGCCCGGCGCTGCAGTACCGCCACGACCATGCCGACCCTGGACGAGTCCAGGCCCGAGGTCACCCGCCGCGCGGGGTCGGCCGTGGCATCGCAGACCAGCGTCTGCACCTCGGCGAGCAGCGGGCGCCTGCCCTCCAGGGTGACGGTCACGCAGGTGCCGGGCACCGGGTCGTGCAGCCGGGACAGGAACAGCCCGCTCGGATCCGGCAGCTCGGACAGCCCGAACTCGCCAAGCTCGAAGCAGCCGATCTCGTCGGTCGGGCCGAACCGGTTCTTCAGCGCCCGGACCATCCGCAGCTGCGCGTGCCGGTCGCCGTCGAAGTGCAGCACGACGTCGACCAGGTGCTCCAGCGAGCGCGGGCCAGCGATCGAACCGTCCTTGGTGACGTGGCCGACCAGCACCGTGGTGAGCGTCCGCTGCTTGGCCAGCGCCGTCAGCGCGCTGGTGACCTCGCGGATCTGTGCCACCCCGCCCGGCGTGCCGTCCACGCCGTCGACCGAGATCGTCTGCACCGAGTCCACGATGAGCAGCGCCGGGTTCACGGCCTCCACGTGCGTGAGGAGGGCGCCGAAGTCGGTCTCGGCGGCGAGGAACAGGTTCCCGCTGACCGCCCCGATGCGGTCCGCCCGCAGCCGGACCTGAGCCGCGGACTCCTCGCCGGTCACGTAGAGCACCCGGTCGGCGCCGGCGGCCAGGGCCCCGGCCTCGAGCAGCAGCGTGGACTTGCCGACGCCCGGCTCCCCGGCCAGCAGGACCACGGCGCCCGGCACCAGCCCGCCGCCAAGCACCCGGTCCAGCTCGCCCAGCCCGGTGGGCCTGGACCGGGCCAAGCGCGCGTCCACCTCCGCGATCGGCACTGCGGCCGTGGTCGCCAGCCCAAGCCTGGTCTGCCTGGCGGGCCCGCCGCGCCCCAGCCCGGGCAGCCGGGCCGCGGGCACCCGGCTCTCGGCGACCGTGCCCCACCGCTGGCACTCGCCGCACCGCCCCGCCCATTTCGTGCTCTGCCAGCCACATTCCGAGCACTGGTAGACCGCCGCGGCGGCAGACTTCCCCATGTGAGGCACGGTAGCGGCACGCACTGACAGCCTGTCCTTGACGCCGTTCAGGTCGCCGGCAGGCATAAGCTGGCAGCGCAGGATGTCACGGGTGCCGACCCACCCAGCACAGGACCAGCCAGCAGCGGAGGAGATGCCTTGGGCCAGGTCACCCCGGTTGCGGGTGTGCAAGTGGCGCTCTCCACGTCCTCGGTCTACCCAGAGCGCACGCCGGACGCCTTCGAGGTTGCCGCACGCCTCGGCTACGACGGGATCGAGGTCATGGTCACCATGGACCCGATCAGCCAGGACCTGGATGTCCTGCGCAGGCTCTCCGACTATCACGGCGTCCCCGTCCTGGCCGTGCACGCTCCCTGCCTGATGGTCACCCAGTGGGTCTGGGGACGCGAGCCCTGGGCCAAGCTGAACCGCGCCAGGGAGGTGGCGGAGAAGCTCGGGGCGAAGGTCGTCGTGGTGCATCCGCCGTTCCGCTGGCAGCGCGAGTACGCCAGGGACTTCGAGGCTGGCCTGGCCCAGCTCGACACGGAGACCGACGTCAAGTTCGCCGTCGAGAACCTCTACCCGCTGCGTGCGGCCACGCTCCGGGCCCGGGCCGCCGAGGTGACGGCCTACGCCCCGGACTGGAACCCGCTGGAGATCGACTGCCCGCACGCCACGCTCGACCTCTCGCACACCGCGGTGTCCGGGTCTGACGCGATGCTGATGGCCGCCGAGCTCGGCAGCAGGCTGGCGCACGTGCACATGGCCGACGGCAGCGCACCCGGGCTGCCCGATGAGCACCTCATCCCCGGCCACGGCACTCAGCCGTGCGCCGACCTGCTCGCCAGCCTCGGCGCGCGGGGGTATTCCGGCGTGGTGGTCCTGGAGGTGAACACCCGCCGAGCGCTGACCGCCGAGGACCGCCGGGCTGACCTGGCCGAAGCCCTCGAGTTCACCCGGCACCACCTGGGCGCGGCGACGGCGGCCACCCGCGCGCAGGCCGCCTGGGACGCCGCTAGGCATCCAGGATCAGCGTGACCGGCCCGTCGTTGACCAGCATCACCTGCATATCCGCGCCGAAAACCCCGGTCTGCACGTTAGCGCCGAGCTCGCGGAGCGCGTCGGCAAACCCGGTTACCAGCGGCTCGGCCACCGGGGCAGGCGCGGCCGCCTGCCACGTGGGCCGGCGTCCCTTCCTGGTGTCCGCGTACAGCGTGAACTGGCTGACGACCAGCAACGGCGCCCCCGTGTCCGCGCAGGACTTCTCGCCGCGCAGGACGCGCAGATAATAGATCTTCCTGGCCAGGACGGCTGCCACGCCGGCCGTGTCCGAGTGGGTCACCCCGACGAGCACGACCAGGCCAGGGCCTGGCAGGCTGGCCACCGTCGCCCCGTTCACCTGCACGCTTGCCCCGCTGGCACGCTGCACCACTGCTCGCACGAGAAGGAATTCTGCCGCCCATGACGACGCAGCCCGGACAGGCCCCCGGCGTTCCCGCCCCGAACCCTGTGCTGGCCGAGGTGGTGAGGTCCGGCCTGGCCGAGTCGGCGCACCGCGGCGCGGTGGTGACGGTCCGCCCGGACGGCACCGCGGCCGGGCGGGCCGGCGCCGCGGACGTTCCCATGTTCCCCCGCTCGTCGAACAAGCCGATGCAGGCCACCGCGATGGTCCGCTGTGGCCTCGACCTCGGCGGCGAGCTGCTCGCGCTCGCCGCGGCCAGCCACTCGGGCGAGGACTTCCACGTGACCGGGGTGCGCAAGATCCTGGCCGGCGCCGGGCTGACCGAGGATGCACTGCAGTGCCCGCCCGACCTTCCGCTCGACGAGGCCGCCAGGACCGCTGTGCTGCTGGCCGGAGGAACAGCGGAGCGCGTTTACATGAACTGCTCAGGCAAGCACGCGGCGATGCTCGCCACCTGCGTGGCCGCAGGCTGGCCCACCGCCAGCTACACCGACCCCGGTCATCCGCTGCAGGCCGAGATCAGGCAGACCATTGAACGGTTGACCGCGGAGCCGGTCACCGCCGTCGGCGCCGACGCCTGCGGGGCGCCGCTGTTCGCGGTCTCGCTCACCGGCCTTGCCAGGGCGTTCGGCGCCCTGGTGCGCGCCGCGCCGGAGTCCGCCGAGCGGCGGGTCGCCGACGCCATGCGGGCGCACCCCAGGTGGACCTCGGGCACCGCCCGCCCCGACCGCAGGCTGGTGGAGGCCGTCCCTGGCCTGCTGCTCAAGTCGGGCGCCGAGGGGGTGCAGGCGCTGGCGCTCGCCGACGGCAGCGCCGCTGCATTCAAGATCGACGACGGTGACGGCGCGCGGCGGGCGCGGGCAGTGGTGACGGTCGCCCTGCTGCGCGCGCTCGGCGCCGATGACCTGCCCGGAACCGACCGGGCGGTGCTCGACGAGCTGGCCAGTGCGCCGGTGTACGGCGGCGGCCGGGTGGTCGGCGAGGTCCGGGCCGCGCTGTCGTTCTGACTGCTGGCCTGCGCGGCCGCCCGCGGCGTGCCCGCGGGGCGCCACCGGGTGAATCGTCAACGGGGTGAGGGGGCTGCCGGACAGCCCCCACCGCGCGCCGGCCGGCGGGTTTGCAATTGCAAGCACCTGGAGCAAGACTGGAAGCATGAGTCCCGTGAATGTGCCGGCGATCGGGGCGTTCATCCGCGAGCAGCGGGAACAGGCCAAGATCTCGCTTCGCCAGCTGGCCCAGACGGCGGGCGTCTCCAATCCGTACCTGAGCCAGATCGAGCGAGGACTGCGCCGCCCGAGCGCCGATATCCTGCAGCAGATAGCCAAGGGCCTGCGGATCTCCGCCGAAGCGCTGTACGTCCAGGCAGGGTTTCTTGAGGACCGCCCGCCCGGCGCTGGCGTGCGCGACGCGGTGCTCGGCGACCCCGACCTGACCGAGCGGCAGAAGCAGATGCTGCTCGAGGTGTACGAGTCGTTCCGCAGGGAGAGTGCGGAGCGCGGCAGGACGGTGCTGGTCGGCGAGACGGTGCCGTCCGACGAGCCGGCCCCGGGCGGCACCGCAGGGCCCGGGCAGCCGGCCGAGACCGGTGCCGTGCCTCCCGGCCAGCCGAGTCCCGGTCAGCCGAGTGCCGGTCAGCCGAGTGCCGGTCAGCCGAGTGCCGGCCAGCCGAGTGCCGGTCAGCCGAGTCCCGGTCAGCCGGGTGCAGGCGGCGGCGCGGAACCCCGCGAGCCAGGGCGGGCGGAAGCGGCCGGGCCCGGCGGGCCCGGCGAGCCCGGCCCGGGCGGGAACGTAACACCGAGTGGGCCCGACGAGGTAGCGTGACACCGTGATTTACAGTCATCCGGCTGCGCTCTCGGTACTGGACTGGTTCTTCGAGGTGCTGGCGATCGCCGCTCTCATTTTTGAGGGCTACGCGTTCGCGGATGCGCTCCGCCGCCCGGGCCAGGCGTTCCGCGCGGCCAGCAAGCAGACCAAGCCGCTGTGGCTGGTCATTACCGGTGTCGCCACCGCGATCGGCATCGGCACCGCCGCCAGCGGCAGCTTCTCGGCCGTCGGGATCCTTTCCGTCGTCGCGTTCGTCGCGGCGGCCATCTACCTCACCGACGTCAAGCCCAAGATCAAGGACTTCCGCGGCGGACAGGGGTCGGGGACGCACATGGGTCCCTACGGCCCGTGGTGACCGCCTGGCGCACGCACCGGCTCGAGCTTGACGACCAGACCCTGCGCGAATGGGACGCCACGGTCCTGGACGCCGGGCCCGACGGGATCGTGCTGGACCGCTCGGCGTTCTACCCGGGCGGCGGCGGGCAGCCCCCGGACCGCGGCGTGCTGCTCTGGGGCGGGGTGCAGACCCGCATCGAGGGCGCGCGCAAGGGCGACGACCTGTACCTGATCCCCGCGGAAGGCGACCCGCTGCCGCCGCAGGGAACCGCGGTCAGGGGAGCCGTCGAGGACGAGCGCCGCACCGCGCTGATGCGGACCCACTCCGGGCTGCACGTGCTCTGCGGGGTGGTGTTCCGCGACTACGGATCGCTGGTGACCGGCGGGAACATGGAGCCGTTCATCGCCAGGATGGACTTCGACCTGCCGGTCGTCCCCGACGGCTTCAAGCAGGCCGTCGAGGACGCCTGCAACGCGGAGATCGCGGCCGGGCGCCGGATCGACGTGCGGGTGCTGCCCAGGGCGGAGGCGTTCGCGCTCCCCGACATCGTCCGCACCGCGACCAACCTGGTCCCCGAGGACGTGCCCGACGTCCGCATCGTGGACATCGTCGGCCTGGACCAGCAGGCGGACGGGGGCACGCACGTCGCGTCGACCAGCCAGATCGGCCGGATCGAGGTCGCCAAGATCGAGAGCAAGGGAAAGGGATTCCGCCGTCTGCGGATCCGGGTCGCCGACTAGGGCGGATCGCCGGCCGGGGCATGGCCCAGGCCGCCCGCCCGTCCGACGCCAGCGGCCGACCGGGTGATCGTGGTACCTGGCGAGCATTGCGCGGATCATGCGGAGGGCGAGCGGGTGGGTTCCTGGGGGAGGTCTTGGTGCGGGGCGGGCTCCGCGTACGCCTGGGCGATGGCAACCCGGTTGAAGATCCGCCAGGTTGTGGCCGACACGCAGACGGCGGCGCCGAACGCTACCCAGTAAGGTGCGGTCAGCCCGAATTTCGTGGCGATCACGCCGCCGAGCATCGCGCCGGCGCAGTTGCCGCCCGCCGCGATGAACATGCTGGTGCTGGCGACCCGCCCAATCATCTCCGGCGGTGCCAGCCGTTGCCGCAGCGAGCTTCCGACGATGGTCCAGAGCGCGCCGTGCATCCCGAACGCGAACAGCATGAACCCGACGACGTACGCGCTGCGTGAGGTCGCGAGGGTGAGGTACAGGCCGGCCTCGATCAGGAGGCCGATCCGGATCGTCCAGGTCGCGGTGACCTTCTTGATGAGCCGGTCGCCGATGAGCGATCCGGCCAGGCCGCCAGCCGCTTCGCAGGTGAACAGGGTGCCGTAACCCACCGAGCCGAGATGGAGCCGCTGTTTAGCCAGCAGCACGAGCACGGCGATCCCCGCGGTCAGGGTCAGGTTGAGCATGCCGATCAGGAACGTCATCGTGCGCAGCACACGCTGGTGCATCAGCCAGCGGAACCCCTCGGCGACGTCTGCCCAGGTCGAGCGCGTCCGCTGCCGGCCGGTGCTGCCGGTCACCCTCGCGTGCCGCCGGCCCGGACTCGTGGCCGGCGTGCGTGGCGATGCCCGGTAGGTCCCGGCGACCAGGCCGATGAGTATGGCGCTGACCGCGTACGTGGCCGCGTTGACAAAGAACGGGACGCACGCCGCGACCACGAACAGGAACCCGCCGAGCGGCCCGGCGATCATGTTCTGCATCAACGTGGTGCCGCCGGTCAGCCAGCCGTTCGCCCGCTCCAGCTGGGCGCGCGGGGTGACCGAGGAGATCATCGCCTGGCCTGCGGAACGGAAGACGACCTCGCCGGTGTTGATGGCGAACAGCACGCAGTCCAGCACGACGATGCTCGTCTGGCCCAGCGCGATCGCCGTGGCCAGGATGCCTACGGCGGCCATTCGCGTCCAGTCGATCACAACCATCAGCCGGCGCCGGTCGGTCCGGTCAACGAGGACGCCTCCCGGCAGGGCGAACAGCAGCCAGGGCAGCCACGACACGCCGAACGTCGCGGCCACGACCACCGGGCTGCTGCTGCGGGCGGCGACGAGCAGAGGCGCCGCGATCGTGGCCAGGCCGCTGCCCAGGGCCGAGGTGGTGCTGGCCGCCCACAGCCTCACGAACCGCGAGCCCAGCGGCTGCGCCTGCTGTTGCGCCACGTTGAGCGACGCTACCTGAGACCACCGCACCGCAAGAAATGGTTCCGGCTGGCTTGGCGGGCGGCCGGCAAGATGGCCTGGTGGAATGGACTTTCAGGCAGGCCCGCGGCCGGGACGCTCGGCGCGCGCCGTCGCGCGGCGGCCCGGCCGTCGCCCGGGGGGCCAGACCTGGCCTGGCGTGACGTTCAGGAAAAGTCAGAATGGCAGCGTCAGGAACGCCGCCGGGATCGCGACCGCCGTGATCGCCGCGGCACCGACGAGCGCGATCGCGGCGAGCGGCAGCCGCGGTGCCGGGCGCAGCAGCCGGGAGACGCGGGCGGCGACCTGGCCGTCGGCCCCGCAGTCGATGACCGCCAGCGCCCCGACGGGCGCGTGCACCCCGCCGGCCGAGCCGACCCTGAGCAGGGCCATTGCCAGTTCCCGCGCGGTGCGGTGCCGCAGCGCGCAGTCGTCGGCGTGCATCTCGACGAGCAGCGCCACCGCCGCGTGCGCCTGCCGGGCAACGGCGGACCAGCGGAAGGCCCGCAGCAGCGCGGTGAACGGCAGCAGCACCAGGTCGTGCCGTTCCCGGAGGTGCGCCCGCTCGTGCGCGATAACGGCCGCGAGTTCGGCCTGGTCCAGCAGGGCGAGCGCGCCGGCGCTGATCACGATCCTGGAGCGGAGACCCGGCACGCAGTAGGCGGCCGCCGCCGGGTGGTCGACCACGAGCGCCCCGGGAACCTTCGGGTCCCCGTGCGCGAGCAGGCTGAGCAGCATCCGCTGGCGCCGGCGCGCGCGGAACACGCCGGCGAACGCCGCCACGAGAATCCAGCAGAGCAGGAGGAGCAGCACCACGCCCGCGGCCAGGGCGAGCAGCCTCAGCCCGAGCAGCCCCGCCACCAGGCGGCGGGTCCCCGCCGTGGCGCGGCCCCCCACCACCTGGGAAGCCTGCGCGAACGCGCCTCCGGCCACCCCGGACCCGCGGTCAGCGGCAGCCCCGAAGCCGGCCAGCGCACCAACGGCCGCCAGGCCCCAGCCGAGCCCCAGCGCCTGCCAGAGCACGATCGCAGCCACCGGGCACCTGCGCGGCCAGCGCGCCGCGGCAAGCGCCGACCCCGCCGGCAGGCAGGCGGCCGCGAAGGCAGCAAGGACGAGGGGCGCGGCGGTCACGTGAAGTCACTCCCTGCCGCCGCTGGCTCGGTCGCCGGTGTCCTGGCCCATCGCCTCGAGCGCGCGGCGCAGGGCCGTGGCCTCGGTGTCCGACACGCTGCGGGCGAACCTGGCGAGGGCCGCCTGGCGGTCCCCGGTCTGCTCCAGCGCGCTGAGCATGAGCTCGGTTACGTAGGCTTCCCTCGTTGCCGCGGCGCGATAGCGCCAGGCGCGGCCATCCCGCTCCCGCCGGGCGAAGCCCTTCTTGGCCAGCCGGTCGAGCACGGTCATTACCGTGGTGTGCGCGAGGTCACGTTCGGTGAGTCCGACGCTGACCTGCCGCACCGTGAGCGGTTCCGGGCTTTCCCAGAGGACGTCCATGATCGCGCGTTCAAGCTCGCCTAGTCGGTTCACAGCGTAACTGTACCCAGGCGCAGCGGCGGGCAGTAGGGGTGGGATATTTGCAGATTTCACGGCACAAAACATGTCCGGTTCGTTATTGCGGCTGGGATCGCACCGCCGGCAACGGGGCAACGCTGCGGCCGATGACGCAGTGCAATGGCTCAGGATACGTGCTCCCAGCTCCGGCGCGAGACATTACGCTGGCCGGCTTACCTCACGGGGATGCCGCCGAACCCGGCCGCCAGGGAATGGTCCTCGGCGAGGCGATCGTGCAGCCCGCGGCGGCCGGGCTGTGAGAAGGCCTCGGCGGGTGCTTGAGAAGGCGCCCGGCGGGTGCTTGAGAAAGCCTCGGCGGGTGCTTGAGAAGGCGCCCGGCGGGTGGTTGAGAAGTGCACGCGCGCGGCCCGGGCTGCGCCGGAAAAGCTTGAGTTGTACTATCGAGCAGTCGAGGACGGGCACCTCCCCCTTTGCCCCACTCCGCGGATCCCCCCCACCCGGCTGTGCGGGGAAACGGGGGCACCCGCCCTCGGCTCACCATCTTGAGGGCTGCGCGCCACGGCGGCCAGGACCCCGCGGTCATGCCCTCATCGCAGGGGTCACGTCTTTGGCTACGCTGTGAGCACGGCGTCCCCTAGCGGGAGGACAACGGTGTCCATGCAGTCTCCGCGATTCCGGCCGGTCCTCGACCAGTTCGCACCGTACAAACCGGGCAAGAGACCTTCGGCGCCCGGCGGCAAGGCGTTCAAGCTGTCGTCGAACGAGTCGCCGTTCGGCCCGCTGCCGTCGGTGCTCAAGGTGATCGCCGAGACCGCGGGCAACGTCAACAGGTACCCGGACAACGGCGCATCCGAGCTGACGGCCGCCATCGCCGCGCACCTCGGCGTCCCCGCCTCTCATGTCGCGGTCGGGTGCGGATCGGTCGGTGTCGCCCAGCAGCTGCTGGAGGCCGTGGGCGAGCCGGGCGCGGAGGTTGTCTACGCCTGGCGGTCGTTCGAGGCGTATCCGTACCTGTCGGATCTCGCCGGGGTGACCTCGGTCCGGGTGCCGCTGCGTGACGAGGGCCACGACCTGAGCGCCATGGCCGAGGCGGTCACCGACCGCACCCGGCTGATCTTTGTCTGCAACCCGAACAACCCGACCGGGACCGTGGTGCGCCGCGCCGAGCTCGAGGAGTTCCTCGGCCGGGTGCCCGGGGACTGTCTGGTCGTGCTGGACGAGGCGTACAACGAGTACGTCCGGGATCCCGGTGTGCCTGACGGCATCGACCTGTACCGTGACCGGCCGAACCTGGCCGTGCTGCGAACGTTCTCCAAGGCTTACGGGCTGGCCGGGCTGCGGGTGGGCTTCCTGATCGGGCACGATCCCGTGGCGGCCGCGGTCCGCAAGACCATGCTCACGTTCGCGGTGAACACGCTAGCGCAGGCCGCCGCGGTGGCCTCGCTCGAGGCCGAGCCGGAGCTCCTGGAGCGCGTGGACGCCGTGGTCCAGGAGCGGGACCGGGTCCGCGCGGAACTGCTGAGCCAGGGCTGGACAGTGCCGCCCACCGAGGCGAACTTCGTCTGGCTGCGCCTCGGCGGCGACACCCCCGACTTCGCCGACGCCTGCGACCGCGCGGGCGTGAGCGTCCGGCCTTACGGCGCGGAGGGCGTGCGCGTGTCGATCGGCGACCGCGAGGCGAACGACGCGTTCCTCGCAGCTGCAAGCGCGTACCCGCGCCGCCACTGAGCGGCCGCGCGGCGGCTTGCCCGACGTGCGCGCTCGGCAGGTACTGAGCGGCCGCGCGGCGGCTTGCCCGACGTGCGCGCTCCGGAAGTACTGAGCGGTGCCGCGGGCATCCCGGGCGGGGCAGGCCGCGGAACGCCTGCCTGCCAGGGGGTCCTCGGTGCGCCGCCGGGGACGGACGTCCCATAGCCTGTCCGTGGCAGCGCCGGACGCAGAGGGTGAATCCCTTTCATCCTCCCAGCACTGTCCGCTTACCCTGAAGGCGTGACTGACGGATGAAAAGGGTTCATAAGCAGCGGTGAAGGTTCATGTGCTCCACGAGAACCCGGACTGGTTCGCGCCGCTGGGCGCGGCGCTGGACGCCGCGGGCGTGCCCTGCGAGCAGTGGCTGATCGGCGACGGCATGCTCGACCTCGACGCCCCGCCGCCCGACGGGGTGTTCTGGTCCCGGCTGAGCGCGTCGTCGCATACCAGGGAGCATCCCTACGCCAAGGACCACGCGCGCGCGGTCTTGGACTGGCTCGAGGCGCACGGGCGGCGCGTGGTCAACGGGCGGCGTGCGCTCGAGCTGGAAGTGAGCAAGGTGGCCCAGCTGACCGCGCTGCGGGCGGCCGGGTTCGATGTTCCGCGCACGCTGGCGGTGGCCGGCACCGCCGAGTTGCCCGCGGCGGCGGGGAAGCTGCCGGTCCCGTTCATCAGCAAGCACAACCAGGGGGGCAAGGGCCTCGGTGTGCGCCTGTTCTCCAGTCACGACGAGTTCGCCGCGTACGTGGCGTCGCCCTCGTACGAGGTCCCGGTGGACGGGATCACGCTGCTGCAGGAGTACCTGCCCGCGGCGCAGCCGTTCATCACCAGGGCGGAGATCGTCGGCGGCGCGTTCGTGTACGCGATCACGGCGGACACCGCGCGCGGCGGCTTCCAGCTCTGCCCGGCCGACGCGTGCGCCGTTGGCCCGGAGCCGGTGAGCCTGTTCTCGCTTCGCGGCGGGTTCGACCATCCGCTCATCGGCCGGTACCTGGACTTCGCCAGGCTGCACGGCATCGAGATAGCCGGGTTCGAGTTCATCGAGACCGCGGACGGCCGTGTGGTCACCTACGACGTGAACACCACAACGAACTACAGCGCGGAGATCGAGGCGGTGGCGCCGCGCCCGGCGCTGCCGGAGGTGGCCGCCTATCTCGGCCGGCTGCTCGCCGAGGAGTCCAGAGGGAGACGCGGCTGATGCGGTTCGGGTACTGGATGCCGATCTTCGGCGGCTGGCTGCGCAACGTCGCGGACGAGCGCATGACCATCGAATGGCCCTACATCCGCGACCTCGCCGTCGAAAGCGAGCAGCACGGCTTCGAGCTGAGCCTCATCGCCGAGCTGAACCTGAACGACATCAAGGGCCATCGTGCGCCGTCGCTCGACTGCTGGACGCTCGCGCCCGCGGTGGCGGCCGCCACCAGCAAGCTCGAGCTGATGCTCGCGGTCCGCCCCAACTACCACTCGCCGTCGCTCACGGCCAAGGCCCTGTCCACGCTGGACACGATCGCGCCGGGTCGGCTGTCGCTCAACGTGGTGTCGTCCTGGTGGAAGGACGAAGCGGCGCAGTACGGCGCGCCGTTCGACGTGCACGATGCCAGGTACGCGCGCACGCAGGAGTGGCTCGACGTCCTCTCCAGGCTGCTGCGGGAGAAGACCGTGACCCACGCCGGTGCCCTGTACCACCTAGAGGGAGCCGTGCTCGAGCCCAAGCCGAGCCGGATCCCCCCGGTCTACATGGGCGGCGAGTCCCCCAAGGCCAAGGAGGTCATCGCGGCTCAGGCAGACGCCTACGTCATGCACGGGGATGCACCCGACGTCATCGCCGGGAAGGTCGCCGACCTGAACGTCCGGCGGGCCGCTGCGGGACGGCCGCCGCTGGTCTTCGGCGTGTCCGGGTACGTGATCTGCCGCGACACGGAGGCCGAGGCGCAGGCCGAACTCGACCGCATCCTCGACGTCCGGTCCTCGCCGGAAGCCTATGCCTCGTACACGGACTTCGTCGCGGGCTCGCAGCTCGAGTCGCGGGTGTCCCTCGAGGAGTACAGCGTGTCCAACCGCGGCCTGCGCAGCGGGCTCATCGGCACTCCCGGCCAGATCATCGACCGGCTCCGCGCCTACGAGGAGGCGGGGGTGAGCCTGATGCTGCTGCAGTTCTCCCCGCAGCGCGAGGAAATGGCCCGTTTCGGGCGCGAAGTGATCAGCCGCTACCCGAACCCGGCGGCTTGACCGGCGGGCCGGCCAGGCCGCGGCTCTGGCGAGCAGCGGCCGGCGGATCCGGCGCGCCCAAATAGCCATCAGGCATGGCCCGGAAACCTGGCGGCTGCCCGAAACGGCTTACATAAGGTACATATCAGGCAGCAAATGCCGCCGTCCGGAGCCGGCCAACACGGTGGTGGTGCCCGCGCTGTTGCTCCAGCACCAGCCTGGTGCCCACGACCGTGTTTCCGCGGCGCGCGGGGGCTGTGGCGGGGCGCGGGAGGGGGGCCGCGGCGGGGTCCGCGGGGGCTGGGGCGGGGTGCGCGGCGGCTGGGGCGGGGTGCGCGGGGGGCCGGGG
>Ga0335075_10000740_pt1 | contig 55458 bp, 57 predicted proteins | sample Lox_Sample_24_FD_206723 | JGI IMG/M metagenome (GOLD analysis project Ga0335075, IMG submission 206723) | Soil microbial communities from Loxahatchee National Wildlife Refuge, Florida, United States - Lox_Sample_2.4 | ecosystem: Environmental > Terrestrial > Soil > Wetlands | place: USA... | reverse complement strand
TCGCGGGCACCGGCCTGGACGCGATCGCGCAGCCGGGCCAGGGAATAGCGTTGTGGCTGCACGCCCCCGACGCGCAGGACATCCACGACGCCCTCGCCGCCGCCGGCACCACGATCGTCTCAGCGCCCGTCGACGGGCCGTTCGGCCGCGCTTTCACGTTCGCCGACCCCGACGGCTACCAGGTGACCCTCCACGACCGCGGCTGAGCCGGGCGCCCCGGTCTTCAGCGCTGCAGGCGCCCCGAGCGGGCTTCTCACAGCGGCAGGCCTGCCACCAGGGACACGGCAAAACCGCTCATGCAGTTTGAAGCAGCTTTAGAAAGTCGTTCATACAGCTTGAAAGCAGCTTTAGGGTGCGCTGCGGGTCGCGGGCGTGGTGGCGGTTGGCGGCGGCGATCGCAGGAGGCTGATGGCCAGGCTGCGTTGCCATCACGCGGGGTGCGTTGCCCGTCCTGGTCAGGGATTTGTCTTCCTGGTAGGTGACGTCACGGACCCCAGTGAAGACGGTTTTCTATCTCCCAGTGGCCTCGGACCCAGGCGGCCAGGGTGGCCGGCATGGGCCTTCCCGTCCCTGCCCTTCGCACCCCTGACCGTCTTTGCCGTCGAGCGCGATCACCAGCCGGCCGCCGGCCTGCACGGCCCGGGTCCAGAGCCACGCGCCGAGGACCCGGTCGAGCACATCAGCGCTGACCAGGGCGAAGGCGCGCCGGAAGGTGGACTCCTCCGCCGGGCCACGGGCCGACCCCCTGCGCTCCTGCGCGGCCGGTACCGCGCAGGACGGCGGGTACCGCGCGGGACGCCCGGGTTGCACGGAGTTGCACCGTGGTGTCGCGTGACCAATGCGGGGGATAACGGGCACGTGACCGCCCGGCCAGAGCTTCCCCGCTATAACGTTCGCGTCGAGATCCCCCACATCAGGGGCACTCAGGGATGGAGCGCCGCGGCCACGGCATTCCAGGAAGGGCTGGCAGCGCACGCCAGTCTCTTGGTGACGGAACGGCAGATCGAATTCTTGACGCGTGAGCGCCGGGACTACGTCCGCGTATCGGTGACGGTCGAGGCGGCCCACGTCGCGGAGGCGGCCGTGATCACGTGGGCCGTGCTGCAGCAGGCTGCGGGTGAGGACTCCGCAAGCTGGGACATGACCGGAGCCTCAGCCGAGATACGGCCCGCGCGAGCCCGTAGATAGCCAAGGGCGCCGGCCGGAGCCATAACGCAATGGCGGTACGTCTCCTTGCTCAGACTCTCCTGCAGCACGGGCCGCCGCATGCGCGCGAGCGCATCCGGCGGCCCTTCGTAGGTCGGCCCGGCGATCTCATGCGTGGTGAGGATGACCGGCAGATCCGAGTTATCGCTGATGAACTGATTGGCCCAGGCGAAGCCGCCCGCGGAAGTCCGCCAGTCCATCGCGAGCAGCAGCCACTCCCGGCCGCCCGCCCGGAAGATGTGCGCGGTGTTGTAACCGGTTGAGTCCGATCCGGCGAACGTGGGCGAGTTCTTGAACCGTTGCGGCCCCATGGTGTCCAGGTAGGGCGTGGGACCGCGCGTGTCGTCGGTGCTGGAGTTCACGCTCCGGCCAGCCCGGCCGTCCGCAGGAAGCTACGCCTGTTCGGACCGTTCAAAGAATGGGGAGACGAATCCGCGCCATCGGAACGATACTTGGTATTTCCTCCACGTCGTGGGAACGCCTTCACGAACGACTCGAACTCTAGACATAACCGATCAATAAGAACGAGATCCTGGATGGCGGTCACCGATCATCCGCATGGCCATATCAGTAACCAGCAGGCCCAGGCCTGCCGCTGCTGGCCGCAAGCTGCCCGGGACCTGTGAAAGCCGGGTGCCGGTAAGGTCTGGCTGTGCGCCCGCCACCACAGCTCGTCGAGGCCGGCGGCCGCCAGGTCGCGGTCGAGGACGCGGGACCGGCATCGGGGTTCCCCGTCATCGTGCATCACGGGGGAACCCGGCACCTGTTCCCCGGCGACGTGCGCGACGCCCGGGCCCACGGCCTGCGGCTGATCAGCTACGACCGCCCCGGTCAGGGCATGTCGACCCCGCAGCCGGGCCGGGTGGTCGCGAACTGCGCCCAGGACGTCCGGGCAATCCTCACGCAGCTGGGCATATCCCGGGCAGCGGCCTGGGGGGCATCGGTCGGGGGCGCGTACGCCCTGGCGACCGCGGCGTTGCTGCCGGAGGCGATCACCTCGGTATGCGTGTTCGCCCCGCTGGCTCCCATCGGGGCGCCCGGCCTGGACTTCACCGAAGGCATGAGCGAGGGCTTCCGCGAGCAGATCCGCGTCTTTACCGATGACCCCGGCCGGGCACGGGCCGACTTCCAGGCCCGGTCAGCGGAACTCGCGCGGCTGTCGTCCTCGCCCGCCTGGTGGATGGACCGGTGGGCGGAGCGCGCCGGCAAAGACGCGGCCCACAGCCAGGAGCGGGCCGATTACCTGGCCCTGGTGAACCGTGACGGGTACGCGGCCGGCGACGAAGGCTGGTGGGAAGACTGGAGCGCATCGTTCCTGCCGTGGGGTTTCGATCCGGCCTCCGTCCAGGCACCGGTCGCCCTGTGGCACGGGCTGCGCGACGCCGCGGCCCCGCCGGCCCATTCCCGCTGGCTCGCCGACCACATCCCGCACGCCATCGCACATTTCCCTGCCGACCAGGACCACACCAACATCGAGGAGAACAACCGCGGCGCGGCCATCGCGTGGGTGCGCAGTCACATGTAGCGCGCCGCTGTCATATGTGACGCCCGGCTGGACCTTCGCCTCTCTGGCTGAGGAGGCGACCGGGCAGCCGTTCAGCGCGCTGTGTCTAACGCCAGTCTCGGACCGCCCGTCCGAGGATCGGGCTGACTTCGGTTGTGAGAAGAGGCGCTAGCGACGCTGCTGTGGCCTGGCTGGCGTTGACGCGATCGGTGGAGTGAAAGCAACGCCAGAAGCGAATCAGTCCGTTCTCGCCGTCGGCCTCGAACATCTTTGCCGCGAGCCGGAGCCACCGGTGCTGGTACCAGACGTAGTTCAGCGGGTCCATCGGATCGTCACCACCGGTGTAGTGGGCTTGCAGCTCCTCCAGCGTGCTGTACCCCTCGGCGCGCATCCGGGCGGCAAGCTTCCGGCTTCTCGCTCCCACGGTGGGGAGCACCTCGAGCGTCGGGAGGCTTGCCGGCTGCTGGGTTGCGACGAACGCGTGCATGGCCAGGTTGACGAAGATCTCGCTGAGCCAGAAGGTCGGCAGCCGGAGATCTCCGAGCACCTCGAATGCGTGGCCGAGCTCGTGGATCGTGATGAGGCCGAAAAACGGCTGCAGGTCCAGTCCACCCGTGCCGTCTGGGTATGTCGCGAGCAACTTCGCATACCCGCGGGGTGACGCGTCGCGGATGTCCTGCCCAATCTCCCTCCAGAAGTCTCCGCCTCCGGCTGGCACCAACACGATGCCAGGACGGATCTCGGCGGCGTCATCTCTGAAAAAAGGCAGCCCGTACGGGCCGTTACCCGGCCAGTCCGCTTCACCGGCCACGATCACGGCGATGTCCGGCTCAACTCCTGCGAACAGGCGGCTGAAGTAGACGTAGGCGTTCGCGGCGACATCGGCCGCCGCCCGCGCCCGCACCAGCGACCCAGCGCTGTAGCGCACCTCGAACGGATAACCAGCCAGCTGCGAAAGACCCGACCCCACCGCCACCGAACGAGCCTAGTACCACGCAGGAGGCCGTGATCTTAGAGGCGTACGGGCAGTACCCGGCCCTGCGGGACTGGCTGGAAGAGCACCACGTCAGTTACGTGCTGGCGGTGCCGAAATGCTTTCCCGCGCCGACCGCGGCCCGGGCATGCGCGCGGATCAGCTCGCGGCGCTCGGGCCCGCACGCGCGCCAGCCGCGGGAGCGTCAGCCCGGTGGCGGTCGCTAGCACCGCTCGTGGCAGAGGTGGCCAGTGCACTGGGGCGGTTGCCCTACCGGCGGCGGAATGCAGCGTCCAGCGCCGTCGTGCCGACGTTCCACATGTTGTCGGCTACGTTGATCGTGACGCCGGGGGGAACGATCTTGTCGATGCGGTCAAGCACGTCGGTGGACAGCTCGATCCCGTCAGCGGCGAGGTAGCCGTCCAGGTGCTCCATGGTGCGCGGGCCGATGATCGTGGAGGTGACCACGGGGTGGCGGATGGCGAACGCGACCGCCATCTGGATGAGCGTTAGCCCGGCCTCGTCAGCCAGCGCGCCGAGGGCATCGGCGGCGTCGAGCTTCGCGGCGTTCGCCGGGCTGGCGGCGTCGAAGGCCGTGGCGAAACGCTGCCGCCGGGCGGCCGAGCCCGGCCCGCTGACCTGCTGGCCCTTGCGGTACTTGCCCGACAGCCAGCCCCCGGCCAGCGGGCTGTAGGCCATGACGCCCATTCCGTGGCGCAGGCAAGCCGGCAGCAGGTCGTATTCGATGGCGCGGGTCAGCAGCGAGTAGGGCGGCTGCTCGGTGCGGAACCGCCCGTGGCCGCGCCGGTCGGCGATCCACTGGGCCTCGACGATCTGGGAGGCGGGAACCTTCGACGCGCCGAAGGAGCGGATCTTGCCGGCGCGCACGAGATCGGACAGGGCGCCGAGGGTCTCGTCGATATCAGTGCCCGGATCGGGAACGCCCACCTGGTACAGGTCGATCCAGTCGGTCTGCAGCCGGCGCAGCGAGCCCTCCACCGCCTCCGTGATCCACCGCCGCGATGCTCCGCGATGGTTACGGTCCCCGTCGAAAGGAACGCCGAACTTGACGGCGAGCACCACGCTCTCGCGCCGACCGCCGGCCAGCGCCTTGCCCAGGATCTCTTCTGACTCGCCGGCGGAGTAGCCATCGGCGGTGTCGATGAAGTTGATCCCGGCGTCCAGCGCCTTGTGGATGATCTTGACCGCATCGTCGTGGTCGGTGTTGCCGAACGCGCCGAACATCATCGCGCCCAGGCACATCTGGCTGACCAAGACGCCGGTACCCCCCAGGGGCCGGTATTCCATGATGAAACTCCTTCGCCGCGAGTCAGTCACGGCACGCGGGTATGATCTGGTAACCAGCAGGTGGATAACCTGTCCATTTCACTGTAGCCGATTACCGGATAGCCTGTCCACTTGGAGTCCCGATGCCCCCGGACCAGTTCCCGGCACTCGCAAGACGAGCCGACGCCGAGCGCAACCGCGGCAAGATCCTCGCGGCCGCGCGCGCCGCGTTCGCCGATCCTGATGCTGAGGTGTCGATGGCCGAGATCTCGCGGCGCGCCGGGGTCGGCATGGCGACTCTGTACCGCAACTTCCCCGGACGCCAGGAGCTCCTCGAGGCCCTCTACGCCGACGAGGTCGATGCGGTCTGCAAGGCCGCCGAGACCATCGACGGCGAGACACCCGGAGCGGCTCTGGCGGCCTGGCTGCACCGGTTCTTCGCGTTTAGCACTAGCAAGCGGCACATCGCAGCCGAGCTTCTCAAGCAAACGGACCGCAGCAATCCCGTATTCAAAAACAACCGCACCCGGGTGATCGCCGCCGGCCGGCCGCTCCTCGCCGCCGCGCAGCACGCCCACGAAGTCCGCGACGACCTCACCCTCGAGCAGATCCTCGACATGATCGTCGCCATCGCCACGATCCACGGCGGCACCGGCTACACCGAACCCATCCTCCAGGCCGCACTCGACGGCCTGCGCCCGCACTGACAGTCACCTGCCCGCTCTGCAGGACAGCACGTCGGCGGAAGTTGACGACCACAACCCGGTCGTCCGCCTCCGGGCGAGGTTCCACGCCGATCGGGGCATCCTCTCCTTTCAGTGCTGGGCTCGGCCGCTTGCTCGCCCTGCCTGCCCACGGTCTGCGGGGATGGCCGAACATGGAAGCGTGGCCGATTACCCAGAGCCCTGGCACCGCCCGTTCACGCAGCTCGAGATGCGGGAAATGTGGACGTACAGCGATGGCGCCCGCACGGTCAAGGGGTACTGGTGGCCGGGTCGGACCGCGGGGGCCGGGAGCTGGGTCCTGGTCGACCAGGAGGCCGGAAACGCAGAGGGTGTAGTTCCGGCGGGAGAATTCTCCCGCCGGTTCCAGCCGGTGGACGTGTTCGCCGATGTGCCCGCGCTTCCCACCTATCTGGGGACGGTTACCGCGCCTGGCGGTGCCGCCTTGGTGGACCTGGTCCTCGATCGCAACCCCTTCATGCTGGCCAACGGGCCGCGGCGGGCGGCACGGCCCCATGTGCTCGTGGTGCCTCGCCGCCATTGCGACGGATGGTCCTCGGCCACGGCTTCCGAACTGGCGGCTTGCCAGACGGCGATGAGCCTGGTCGCCGCGTGGTACCGCAGCCTGGACGGCGGGCACGTAGTGTTCTGCGCCAATGACAGCGCACCGAACCTGGACTACCTGCGTGACGCGGAAGCCGCGAGCGGGATCCTCGCCGCCAGCGGCCCCGACACGGCGATCACCAGGAATCCGCGGCAGGATGTGCAGCACGCCCACTTGCACGCCTTCTATGCCGAACACGACAGGACCGAGAACCACGAGTCGTCGGCGCGTGCGGGGCATCCCGTCCTCGCAGAGGGCCACCGGGCGTTCAGCACCGCCCTCGGCGACGACGCCGTGCAGGCAGAACGGCACAGCCCAAGGCTCGCCGCCGGCCTGCGCGCTGTGGCGCAGCCCTGGGGTGGTAGTTACTGCTCCTACCGGCTGGGCGTAGACGGCCCGTTGTGGGTTATGCCGGCACTGGGACCATCCCAGGACGAGGTCAACCGGCGGCTGGCCCGGGCCGACGGGCTGCAGGCGGAGCCCGACCCGAAGCTGGGCGGGGCCATCAACCTGGTCCGGCCCAGCCTGGCCGGTACAGAGCGCCTCCATGCGGCGCAACGGGCCACAGATGACCAGCGCGCCAGTTTCGAGACCTTCGTGGCCCAGCGCGGACTGAACGCACGGTCACTGGCCGCGGGTCTTGCACCCGGAGCACGCCGCGCTCTGTAAGCCCGGCCCTCCTGCGGCGGTCAGGTCGCGGCGGTGGCGAGCACCAGCGGCAGGACCGCGATGGCGCCGGCTTCGCGCAGCCGCATCGCCGCGACCGTCATCGTCCACCCGGTCTCGATCCGGTCGTCCACTAGCAGGACGGGCCCTTCGAGCCGGGCCAGATCGGTGCGCATTGCGCTGGGCACGACGACGCTGCCCCAGACCGCACGCAGGCGCTGGGCGCTGTTGTGCTGGCGGGCGGGCTCAGCTGGCCCAACGCCATCGAGCGGACCAAGGTACGGCATCCGGCCGATGGTCGCGATCTGGCTGGCCAGGCTCGTGATGAGCAGCGACCTGGTGCGCGACGGCATCGCGATGACCGCGGCCGGCCGCTGTGCCCAGTCCCACGAGGCCAGCACCTTGACCACGGCAGCCAGCAGGTCGTCGGGCACGGGCCCGTCGGGGCTAGCCGCTGGCCTGGCGGCGTCCCCGGTCCGCGGTTCCTCGGCGAGCACCGCGCGCAGCCTGGTCCCCCAGCCGAGATCGGTCAGCCGGCCCAGGGCCCGGCCCGCTTCGGCCGATATGTCCTGGCCGATCTTTCCCGCGATGTCGATCCCGAGTTCTCGCATGCCGGCCGGCCACATCTTGCGCGGCGGGATCTCGGTGCCGGGACGGAGCAGGTGGTCGCGTGCGGCGCGGGCCGCAGTCTCGGTCACCGCGTCTGGCCATCGGCGCTGCGTGCAGTTGTCGCAGCGCCCGCACGGCGCAGCCGCCGGATCGTCGAGCTGCCGCCGCAGGTACTCCATCCGGCACCCGGCCGTGGCGATGTAGCCGAGCATGGCCTGCTGCTCGCGGGCTCGCTCGGCGGCGACGCGGGCATATCGGTCGGCGTCGTACGCCCACGGCTGTCCCGTCGTGGTCCACCCGCCGGTGACCCGGCGGACCGCGCCGTCAACGTCGAGAACCTTGAGCATCGTCTCCAGCCTGGTGCGCGACAGGTCGACACTGGCCTCGAGCGCAGCGGTCGACAGCGGCCGGCCAGCCTCCGCGAGCACGGACAGCGTGCGGCGCACCACCGGCTCGGCCGGGAACGCGAGCGAGCCGAAGTACGCCCAGATGTCGGCGTCTTCCCGGCCGGGGAGCAAGATCACGTCGGCGCGGTCGACCGCCCGGCCCGCCCGGCCGATCTGCTGGTAGTAGGCGATGGGCGACTGCGGAGCCCCGAGGTGCACGACAAAGCCCAGATCAGGCTTGTCGAACCCCATGCCGAGCGCGCTGGTCGCGACCAGGGCCTTGAGCTCGCCTGCCAGCAGCGCATCCTCGGCCGCCTGCCGGCCGGCCGGATCGTCCTGGCCCGTATAAGGCGCGACGTTCAGGCCCTCGCCACGCAGGAACGAGGCGGCCTCGCGCGCCGCGGCAACGGTCAGCGCGTAGACGATGCCGGAACCTGGCAGCTCGGCGAGATGGTCGGCCAGCCAGCCCAGGCGCTGCTGGGCCACGGGCAGCGCGACGACGGCCAGGTGCAGGCTGTCGCGGTCCAGGCTGCCGCGCAAGATCAGGGTCTCGCCGTCGTAGCCTGCGCCGAGCTGCTCGGCGACGTCGCGGCTGACACGCTCATTCGCGGTCGCCGTCGTCGCCAGCACAGGCACGCCCGGCGGCAATCCGGCCAGCAGCGTCCGAAGCCGGCGGTAGTCGGGCCTGAAGTCGTGCCCCCAGTCGGAGATGCAGTGCGCCTCATCCACCACGAGCAGCCCGGCCGACGCGATCAGCTTGGGCAGAACCACGTCCCGGAAGCCTGGGTTGTTGAGTCGTTCCGGGCTTACCAGCAGGACGTCAACCTGCCCGGCCGCCACCTCCGCGTAGACCTCATCCCACTGCTCGATATTGACCGAGTTGACGGTGCGGGCTCGGATCCCGGCTCGCTCCGCAGCCGCGATCTGGTTGCGCATCAGCGCCAGAAGCGGCGAGACGATGACCGACGGGCCGGCGCCGCGGGCTCGCAGCAGCGCGGTCGCGGCGAAGTAGACCGCTGACTTGCCCCACCCGGTCCGCTGCACAACCAGCGCGCGAACATGATCGGCCACCAGGGCGTGGATCGCTGTCCACTGATCATCCCGCAGCCGCGCGTCCTCGCCTGCGAGCACCCGCAGGCAGGCCTGCGCATCGGCGCGCATCGAGTCGGCTGGCTTCGGATCGCCGGTCATGGCGCCTTTAGTATCAGCCACCGCCGACAGCCGCTTCCGACCAGCCCGGGTCCCGAGCAGCACGGCGGGGTTGAAGATGAGGAGTTCCCTTCAGTCTGGCGTACAGCTGGGAGGCCATCGTCCCCTCGTCGTGAGACGAATGCCAGGCAAGCGTCGTAACGGCCGGGCCTGACAGCCCAGCAGACCCGGCCATGAGCAAGGCCCCGCCAGGCAACCTCAGCCCGGCGGAGCCTTGCACGGTGGCACCGTCCTCCCAGGGGCCGCTGACCGTCTGTGGGCTGCCAGAGGACCCAGCGGTGTAGGGCGCGTAGGTGACATCCCCGGGCGCCGGGTCCTGCCACGCCGCCTACACCGGCCCGTCATAGGCGGCCAGCGCAGGGGGCCGAACCGGTGATGGAGCCCGACACGGTGGCCTGCGGCGTCTACCCTCCGGCGATCACGATGGCGGTCGCGTGGGCTCCGGCCGGCATCGCGATCGGGGTGCCCGCGGTGTTGGTTGCGGTGCTGATCGGGGTGACTGTGTCGGTGTCGAAGTCGGTGACGTAGGCGGTCGCCCCGTTCGGGGTGATCGCGATGGCGAACGGGCCGCCCCCGGCCTTGATGGGGGTGCCCGCCGTGTTGGTGGCGGTGCTGATCGGGGTGACCGTGCCGAGGCCGTAACCGGCGAGGTAGACGGTCGCCCCGTTCGGGGTGACCGCAAGGCCGAGCGCGTCCCCGGTGAGGGCGATACGCGTGCTCACCGTGTTGGTGGCAGTATTGATCACGACGACCTGGTGCTTGTACTGGTCGGTGACGTAGGCGGTCGCCCTGTTCGGGGTGATCGCGATGGCGAACGGGCCGGTCCCGGCCGGAATCGGGGTGCCCGCCGTGTTGGTCGCGGTGTCGATCGGGATGACCTCGTTGAGGGTGGTGACGTAGACGGTCGCCCCGTTCGGGGAAATCGCGATGGCATCCCCGTTCCCGGCCGTGATCGGGGTGCCCGCGGTGTTGGTGGCGAGGTTGACCGGGGTGACCGTGCCGGGGCTGGCGACGTAAGCGGTCGCCCCGTTCGGGGAGATCGCGATGGCGGTCGGGTCGGGCCCGACCGGGATCGGAGTGCCCGCGGTGTTGGTCGCGGTGCTGATCGGGGTGATCGTGCCGTTGCCGCCGTTTGTGACGTAGAGGGTCGCCCCGTTCGGGGTGGCCGCGATCGCGTTCGGGCTGTCCCCGGTCCCGACCTTGATCGCGGTGCCGGCGGCGTTGGTCGCGGTGTTGATCGGGGTGATCGTGCCGTTGCCTTCGTTGACGACGTAGGCGGTCGGGGCGGTGGCGGTCGCGGCCGCCGCGGCACCCGGCACGGCCACCGCCGCGCCCGCCGCCGCGAGCGCGGCCACCGCCACTAACCCGGCCCGCGGCCGCCCCCGCCGCAGCCTCCCCGCCACCCGAGATCCCAGATGCCCGCTCATCAATGCCTCCCATCCGGCAGCACCAGCCGCCGCGCTCCCCGGGTACCAGCAGCCCGCGCTGGCCCCGGCCCGGATGGCGGGCCGCCCTGACAAGGCCGCCCGCAGGTCCCGGCCAGCCGCGCCCGGTCCCAGCTGCCCCTATAACGCGATATCAGTAGGTCGGGTTCACCGCCCGGCGCGACTTGGCCCGCTGGGCGGAAGGGAAGCAGCGGGCACCCATTTTCCGGGCTCACAGCCGGCGGGTCCTACACCAACCGCTCCGGCACCGAAGAGGCCTTCGTCGTCGGCCGGACTTAGATCATGTACCGGAGCTTGGCCGGGTTGATGTCCTCGACTCCCTGCTTGACCAGGTGCTGGGAGGCCTGGACCAGGCTCTTGCTAACCAGGGGCAGGCCCGGCCCACGAAACTGGTCGCCTGCGACGGCAGATTGTGGCGCAGCGCAGTCAGGGGATCCGGCCGCCAGAGCGCGGCCACGGCACCGGCCATCCGAATCTGCCTGGTGACAGTGCGGTTGCGAACTGGCGCTTCTAGCGCCATAATGGCGCCATGCCCAGTGTGCAGATCAAGGATGTCCCGGAACAGACCCACGCTGTCTTGCGCCAGCGTGCGGCCGCCGCACACCAGTCCCTCCAGGAGTACTTGCGCGCCCGGCTGATCGAGGAGGCAAACGAGCCAACCCTTGATGAGGTCCTTGACCGGGCCGGTGGCCGCTCCGGCGGCTCAGTACCACTGAAGACGGCGGTATCGACGCTGCGCGCCGACCGTGATCGCCGTTGATGCCAGTGTCGTGGCCGTCGCCCTCGCCGACGACGGCCATGACGGCGATCACGCACGCACCCGCCTGCGCGGGGAGCGGCTGACCGCACCCGAACTGGTCGACCTGGAGGTCACCTCGGTCTGGCGACGGCAGGTGCGGAAAGGCGCCATTGATGCCCGCCGGGCCGCGCTGGCACTAGCTGACCTGGCAGCACTGCCGCTCCGGCGGGCATCGCACCGGCCCTTGCTTGCCCGCTGCTGGGAACTTCGCGACAATCTGACGATTTACGACGCGTCGTATGTCGCGCTCGCTGAGGCCCTGGACGTGACCTTGCTCACCGGTGACAGCCGGCTGGCAAGAGCCACAGGCCCACGATGCCACATTGAAGTACTGCGCTCAGCACCTTGAGCCACCGCCTTCGGGGTTCCCGCTTCTGCGGAGAGCGCGCATGGCATGCCGCGGTTGCGGCGACCGTCAGGACCGCGACCGCACGATCCTGGGCCGCCATCTTTGCGATCGAGTCGAGGACCGCCTGCAGCCCGTCGGCCTGCTGACGAGGTATTCCATGGTCAGGCACATCCTGGCTTGTTTGTAGACACTGGAGAGGCTAGGGGTTCGGGGGGCCGAGGTAGGGGAACTCGTTCAGCAGGTCGTCGTGCGGCTTGAGGCCGGACGGGGGGACCTTGCCGTTGGTCAGCCAGGCGAAGCGCAGGCTGTACACGTCGTCGGTGGGGATGCGGCCGTTGGGGTAGGTCGCGGGCTGGGTGCGATCGTAGTGCAGGATGTCGGGCAGGACCTGCAGGGCGGCTGCCTTGGCCTGCTCGGGTGTGTAGCCGCCGGCGTTTTGCAGGATCGCCGACCACGGTTCCAGGTAGTTGGCTACGTCGTCGGCGGGCTGGCGGGAGTTGAACAGGTTCTTCTCGCCGTCGGGGTTGATGAACGGGTTGATGGTCGGGTTCCCGCCGCGGTCCATCTGCTCGAGCACGCCGTTGCTGCGCCGGCTGATCGAAGCCCAGACGCCGATGACCGGGCCGCCGAGCATGTCGTCGGGTACCTCCAGGACGATCGAGTCGACGTTGTTGTCGGCGAAGTCGTCGTGCCCAGTCCAGACGAAGCCGTGCAGCGCGCCTTCGACGTCGGCGAAGAACGGGTCGCTGCGCAGCCCGGCGAACAGCCGGATCCGGCCCGCGTGGACGGGCTGGGCGGTGCCGTCGAAGCTGACCGGGATGTCGGTGCTCAGCACCTCGCCGGCCGGCTCGGGCTGGCGGGCCTGGGCGCCGGTGGCGTACCAGGCGGTCCCGGTCTGCTTGCCGTTCTCGTACTCGGAGAACGTGAACGTGAACGCGACGTCGGCGTGGTTGTCGCCGTCGGTGTCGATGTTGATGCGGTAGATCGCGCCGGGGTAGAACTCCGGGCCGGTCACCGGGGCCGGGATCGGCGGCGGGGCGCTGGTCGGGTTCGAGTCCATGATCAGCACGGTCGTGCCGGGCTGGTGACGGTGAAGCAGCGTGTGGTGGTGTTCTGGGCTGGCAGGCGCCGGGAAGACGAACACGTCGGTGAGGTCCAGGCGACGGTCGTCGCCGGGGAACTTGAGTTTGTCGGCGCTGAAGTGGTTCGACATGGGTGTTCTTCCTTTCGGGCCGGAGAGTTCGGCCGCGTCAGCTGCGGGTGAAGCCGAGCAGGGCGGTGTTGACCTGATCGGCGTGGGTCCAGGGGATGGCGTGCGGGCCGCCCCCGACGACGGTCAACTGCACGTCCTTGATCAGGGCGGGCAGCCGCTGGCCGGTCTTGTCCAGCGGCAGGACCTGGTCCGCGTCACCCTGGATGACGAGGACCGGCACGTCGATCTTGGGCAGGTCGTCGCGGAAGTCGGTCTGCCAGGTGCCGATGCAGGCCACCGCAGCGGTGGCCGAGGCGGTGACGGCCAAGTTCCAGCTGGCCTGGAAGGCCTGCTCGCTGACCAGGGTGCCGCCCAGGGTGCCGATGTTGTAGAAGTTGTCCAGGAAACCCTTCATCCACGCCGGGGCATCGGCCCGGGCCGCCTGGACAAACCCGTCGAACACGCTTCGCGGCACCCCCTCGGGGTTGTCGCCAGCTTGCAGCAGGTAAGGCGGGATCGGGGAGACCAGCACGCCCTTGGCCACCCGCGCCGACCCATAGCTGCTCAGGTAGCGGGTGACCTCGCCAGTGCCCATCGAGTGCCCCACCAGTGCCGCCTCGCGCAGGTCGAGGTGCTCCAGCAATGTACTCAGGTCGGCGGCGAAGGTGTCGTAGTCGTAGCCGGTCGTGGGCTGGCTGGACTGGCCGAACCCACGCCGGTCATAGGTGATCACCCGGTAGCCGGCCTCCAGCAGGGCCGGGACCTGCTTGTCCCAGGCGCGGCCGCTGAGCGGGTATCCGTGGATCAGCACCACCGGCTGGCCGGCGCCGTGGTCCTCATAGTGGATCTCGATGTCGGCGCCGTTTTCCTGGCCGACGGTGACCTGGGGCATGGGAGGCTCCTTCCGGTAGCGGGGCGTGGTCGAGTCCGGACTGGATCAGCCGCGAGCCGGATTGGCCTGCGCGCTGACCCTGAAATCACGGCTGTGCAGCAGGGTGGCGTGCCGCGTCGCAGGCCAGGGCGGTCTTGCCGACGCCAGCTGTCCCGCCGATCAGCTGCAATGGCACCGGCACCCTGGTGCTCGCTGCGGTCGTCTCGGACATGTGTCCACCATGGCCCGGCAGCCCCCGGCACCGCCACGACCAGCATCCTCTCTGCTGATAGGCGGAATCTCCTACGCCGTTACGATTGACTTCGTGGAGCTCCGGCAGCTGCGCTACTTCGTGGCCGTCGCCGAGGAACTCAACTTCGGCCGGGCCGCCGCGCGGCTGCGCATTGCCGGACCATCGTTGTCGCAGCAGATCAAGGCGCTGGAACGCGCTCTCGGAACACGCCTGTTCGATCGGGACCGCCGCGCCGTGACGCTTACCCCGGCCGGCGAGGCACTGCTCCCGCGCACCCGGGCGCTGCTGGAACAGGCCGACGAGCTGCGCCGGATGGCCGCCGGCCTGGCCGCACATGAACCGGTCCGCCTTGGCTACGTCAGCTGGTGCCCGGCCGACCTCACCAGCCGGACCGCCGGCGTCGCCCAGGTACTCGTCGACGCCTGGGTGCTGCCCTCACACACCCAGGCCACCCGGGTCGCCGACGGAAGCATCGATCTGGCGATCTGCCGCGTCCGGGCCGAGGACCTCGCCACCTACGGCCTCGAAGCCCGGCTGCTCGGCGCCGACCGGCTCTACGCGGTCGCCCCTGGGACGGACACCTCGCCCGTGCGCGCCCGGGATACAGCGGTGCTAGTCGACGCCGACCAAACCAGCTGGCTGTCGTGGAACAGGTACGCAGAGGAGTTCCTGGCCGACACCGGCGCCACCCGTATAGCCATCGACGACGGCGGCATCACCGGCCCGGCGTTCTTCGACCATGTACGACGGCGTCGCCGCGCATTGGTCAACTCGCCCAGAGGGCAGACGACACCAATCCCGCCGGACCTGGTCGCGCGGCCGATCATCGCGCCTGCGCCATACTGGACCTGGTCCCTGGTCTGGCGACGGACCGAGAGTAACCCGTCTGTGCTGGCGGCCGCCAAGGCGCTGACTGGCGATCGGGGCGGTCTCACCTTCGACAACAGCGTCGCGTGGCTGCCGTCTGACGACCCATACCGAAGCCGCAGCGGAAGCGGCTGAGCTGATCGAGGCGTCCGGCGACGTGGTGCGGTTCCGGCATCCGCTGATCCGCTCGGCGGTCTACCACGGGGCCAGCGAGGCGGCCCGGCGACACGCGCATTACCGGCTCAGCCAGGTCAGCGGCCGCGACTGTGATGCTGACGAGCCGGTCTGGCACCGCGCCGCTGCCGCACCCGATGAGCCCCTGGCCGCAGATCTGCAGGCCGCCGCGCAGCACGCCCGAGACAGCGGCGCTTTCTCCACCGCGGCCGCTCTGCTCCGCCGGTCGGTGGCGCTGACGCCCGGCCAGAACGTCCGCGCCGGGCGGGAAGTCGCCCTCGCCCGGCCAGGTACAGCGCCGCCTGACCCGCGGAGTTCGCGCCGCCGACCACCGTGACCGGGCTGCCCATGCACCCCTGCGCTTCCAGTTCGGTGGCCGCCCACCGCACGGTCGGGCTGGCCGCCATCAGCCGGGCGATTTCGGCGTCCAGGTCCGGGTCCTCGCCGTCGGCGCGCAGCCGCCGCTCGAAGTCGGGGATTGCGGTGGCCTGGCCGAGCACGACCACGCCCATGTCGTAGAGGCCATCCACGCAGACCAGCGCGGCCAGCCGGTGCTCGAACGCGGCGGCCCGCGGTGCTAGCTCCCCGCCCATGCTCAGGCCCCACAGCACGATCTTCGCTCCGTCGACGCCGGGCAGAGTCAGGGCGTAGTCGATGACCGGGCCGACCACGTTCTCCCAGTCGGGCCGGAACACCAGCCGCTGGCGGTAGACCGCGCCGGCCTGCCCGGGGCCGTCGAAGCTCAGCACGTTGTAGCCGCGCTCGGCGGCCGCCGCCACGCACTGGAAGTGCATCTCCTCCGCGCACCCGTCGTACCCGGTGTGCGTGATCAGGGTCGGCCGCGGGATGGCCGGGTTCCCCCGGGGTAGAAGTAGCCGGGCAGTGTGGTGTTCTCGTATGGGATCTCCACCGGCTGCACCGGCGGGGTGAACAGCCGCGCCGCCGCCTGGAAGAGTTCGACGCTGCGCTCATAGGCGTGGTGGTGTCGGGGGTCGTCCGGGTTGCCGTGCAGGAAGAAATCGGCCGACCGGTAATAGTTATGGGCCCGCAGCAGCCCATCCCGCGCGCAGCGCGTCGTCCGCCTCCGCCGCGATCCGGTCCGCGGCCGCCCGGTACGAGTCATGCCAGCTGTCGTAGTCACCCTCGGTGATGTGCCCGCTAATGACCACGAGCTCCCCGAAATCAGCGCCGCCGTAGGCAATGTGGTCGAACGAGCGCAGCGTCTCGTACCAGAACTGCGCGTCGCCGGGGAACAGGACCTTTCCCATGGTGAACTCCTTTGGGCCGAGGAATGTACTACGCGAACCGGACGGAAGATTCTGGGGATGCCGGCCCAATCGGCGCGACAGCACAGCACAGGCGGTCCCGCCGTTGCCGTTCCTTGGGAACTCACGGTGCCATCGTCATATGAGGCGCGCTCAGCCCGAATCTGCAAACTGGCCAGCACAGATGGCCAGCCGGGACTCGGTCGGCGGACTAGTGTCTTAGGCATCGGTCAGGGAACGGCTGAGCTGGCCGCGCGAGGTGATGCCCAGCTTGGTGAAGACCTTGCCCAGGTGATACTGAACCGTGCGCGGGCTCAGAAACAGCCGGAAGGCGATCTCCGGGTTAGACAGCCCCTCGGCGGCCAGCCGCGCGATCTGCGCCTCCTGCGCCGTCAGCTGCACCACGGTGGTGACGGCGGTTCGGCGGGCAGTCCCGCCGACGGCCCGAAGCTCGCGGCGCGCGCGGTCGGTATACCCTTCCATGCCGATCGTGTCCATTATCTGGACGGCGGTGCGCAGTTGCTCACGCGCGTCGGTGCGGCGGCGTTCCCGCCGCAGCCACTCCCCGTACAGCAAGTGGGCACGGGCGAGTTCGGAACGCAGCCGGGTGCCGCCCAGTCGGCCGATCGCCTCCCAGTACAAGGCCTCGGCGGCTTGGCCCTCGGTAAGCATCGCGCGGCACCGCGCCTCGAGCCCCAGCCCCCAGTCCGTGCCGCCAGCCTGGGTCCATTCCGCCAGCCCACCTAGGGCATCGCGGGCCGCATCTAGGTTCCCGGTGCGCGTGGCGGCCTCGATCAGTTCGGGCAGCACACGCATGCCGGAGTGTACGGGCGCTTGCTCGCTGACTTGCCGGGCCGCCGCCAGCGCATCGGCGTAGCGGCCCGAGCCGTTATACAGCCGCGCGGCCGCCCAGTGCGCCCACGTCACCGCGGCCCCTTGCCCCGCGGCGTCGGCCTGCTCGATCGTGTCCCGGATCAGGGTCACGACCTCGGCCTCGCGGCCGCGGAACGCGGCCAGCATCAGGGCGGCGAAGGGCGCGATGCGCGCGCCGGTGGCCTCGCAGACCGCGTCGGCCTCCGCAATCAGCGACGCGGCGGCCGCGACGTCGCCCCGCCACACCGCGACCGAGGCCAGCTGGTTCAGCAGCATCGGGAGCTGATCCAGCGCGCCGACCTCGCGGGCGAGCTGAACCGGCCGTTCGACCAGGCTATAGCCTTCGTCGTCCCACAAGGCGGCGCCCGATATCGGCGCCATCCGCCCCCACCGCAGCCGTTCCGTTACTGGGACCTCCGGGCCGGCGAAGGCGCGCGTTGCTTCCCGCAGCACCGGGGCGGCGGTGGCCGGCCCGTCGGTGACCAGCAGCGTAAGGCCGTCCAGCAGCAGATCAGCCGGCCTCGGCGGGTGGTTCGGCGGGGGCAGCAATCGGGCGGCGCGGGAGACCTCCTCCGAGTCGCCGCCGCTCGCCAGATGCCCGGCGATCTGCGCCGCCTGCCACGCGTCCAGGTAGGTCTCGCGGGCCAGGTCATCATCGAGCGGCTCGAACCGCTGGGCCGCCTTCAGCAGCAGCGGGGCAGCGTCACTGGCTTGCCCGGATGCGAACGCGATCTGGCCGCGCAGCCAGTCCACGCGGGCGCCCTGCACCTCAGCCAGCAGCTCCAACGCCTTGCCGAACGCGCCGGCCTGCAGCTGTGCCTGCGCCGCGGCCAGCGTGCGCCCAGTGCGGCGCGCCGGGTCGGCGGTCAGCGCCGCCGCGCGCTCCAGGAACGCCGCCGCAGCGGCCAGCCCGCCGCGGGCCTGCGCCCGGTTCGCCGACCGTTCCAGCTCGGTGGCGACGTCCTCGTCCGCCTCGGCCGCGGCTTGTGCCCGGTGCCAGGCCCGCCGGTCCGGATCGGCCGCCGGGTCGATGGCCTCCGCAAGTGCCGCATGCGCCTCCTGCCGTTCCCCGTCCGGAGCCGACCGGTAGGCCGCCGAGCGCACCAGCGGATGCCGAAACCGCACCCGGCCACCGAACTCCACCAGGCCCGCCGCGGCCACCGATTCCGCCGCCTGGGGGCCGATCCCCAGCCGCCCGGCCGCCCGCAACACCAGCGCCGGGTCCCCGGTCGGATCGGCCGCCGCCACCAGCAGCAGCCGCCGGGCCTGCGCCGGCAAGGCATCGATCTGCCGCCGGAAACTGTCCTCGATCCGGCCCGGCAGCGGCAGCGCACCCGGCAGCCCGAACCCGCCTGCCAGCTCCGCCGGGGCTGCCACGCGCGGCAGCTCAAGCAGCGCCAGCGGATTACCCCGAGTCTCTGCCACGATCTCGTCCCTGACCTGCGCATCGATCGGCCCGGTCAGCACCGAATCCAGCAGCGCCCGCGCATCCGCCGTCGGCAGGCCATCCACTGCCAGATCCGGCAACCCAGCCAGCTCACCGCCAGCCATCCGGACGCCGAACACCAGTCCCACCGAGTCGGCACCCAGCCGCCGCGCCACAAACGCCAGCACCTGCGCTGACGCCCGGTCCAGCCACTGCGCGTCATCCACCACACATAGCACCGGCCGCTCAGCCGCCACCTCCGACAGCAGACCCAGCACGCCCAGCCCGGCCAGGAATCGGTCCGGCGGCGGGCCCGTGCTCAGCCCGAACGCTGTCGCCAGCGCCTCCCGCCGCGGCGCCGGCAACACCCCCAGCCGGTCCAGCAGAGGGGCGCATAGCTGATACAGCCCAGCGAAGGCCAGCTCCATCTCCGACTGCACACCCGTCACCCGCAGCACCCGGCGGTCGGTCGCCCGTCCGGCCAGGTAGTCCAGCAGCGCGGTTTTGCCCACCCCCGGCTCGCCGTGCACCACCAGCACTCGGCTCTCCCCGCTCCGCACCGCCTCGAGCAACCGGTCCAGCACATCGCACTCAGCCCGCCGGCCCGCCAGCCGACTCCCGCGCCCGCCACGGGCCAGATCCGCAGCCATCGGCCCGCCCCGCGCTACGCCGCGTCCGGGTCGCCGGTCACGGCGCGAGCAGCTGCCGCGACCACGCAGTGGGGGAATCCCGCCCTCCCTGGGCATTCGCGGATGCGAACGTTCACATGGCCTCCCAGCCCAAGAGCGGCAACCTGCCCGGCAGCCTAGCCCGAAGGGAACTGGGGACTGGGCGTCGAGGCCCGGGTCCCGGGCGCTGCTGAGCGACGGCGAAGCCGCCGACCGCCTGCACCGCGAGACGCTCGGCCGGCTGGGCCGCACCCGCATCCGCGTAGAGCTTGACCGCGCCCACCTGCTGTATGGGAGTGGCAGCGGCGCCGCACCGACGCGAGCAGCTGCGCATCGCCGGTCAGATGCTCAATGAAATCGGCAGGAAGCGTTCGCCCGACGGGCCTGGCGCGAGCTGCGGGCCGCCGGCAGGACTGCCCGCAGGCGCGCCGTGACCACCCGCGATACAGCTGACCGCGCAGAGGCGCAGATCGCGCGGCTGGCCGCCGACGGGCTGTCAAACCCAGAGATCGGTACCCGGCTGTTCCATTTTCCGCGCACGGTCCAGTACTACCTGGGCAGGTCTTCACCAAGCTGCATCACCTCGCGCACCCAGCTCAGCCGCGCCTTGACCGGCGCCTGAGACACCAGCCCGCCGACCGAGTCGCGACTGGCCATCTGTGCTGGCTGGTTGGCAGATTCGAGCGCGGGGCCTCCCGGAACGACGATTGCAGCGTCAGAGCGGCGTGTTCGCCGGCCAGCTTTCACCGCGAGAGGAACTCACTGATGACCGACGTGCAAGACAAGGCCGAGTCAGCCCAGGAGCAGGCCGGCGAGGCGCTGCGGCGGTTCGCGGACGGGTTCAGCTGGCTGCGGCGATCCCCGGTCCTGCACTGGCCGTCCGAGTACGGCCTCGACTACGAGGACATCACCTTCCCCGCGCGTGACGGCGTGCCGCTCGAGGGCTGGTTCATCCCCGCGCCCGGGTCGGGCAAGCTGATCATCGCCAACCACCCCATGGGGTTCAGCCGGTCCGGCATGCCCGCTGACGTTCAGCCCTGGCATGCGGACTGGGCACCCAGCGGTAACGGGTTCGAAGTCGACCTGGTGCCCGACTACAAGATCCTGCACGACGCCGGGTACCACGTCCTCGCCTACGACCTGCGCAACCACGGCCTCAGCAGCGCAGCCAACGGCGGGGTCACCACCCACGGAAACACCGAAAGCCGGGATGTCGTCGGCTCGCTGGAGTACGCGCGCACCCGCCCCGGCACCCGCGACACGGTGATCGGGCTGTTCAGCCGCTGCATGGGCGGAGTCTCCACGTTCGCCGCGATGACGCGCTTTCCTGAGGCGTTCGACGGGGTGCGCTGCCTGGTGTCGCCGCAACCGGTCACGCCCCGGTACATCGTCCAGCGCCGGCTGGCCTTGCTTGGCCTCGGCGACCGCCTCGACGACTTCGACACCCTCATCCGGCTGCGTACCAGCTTCGGGCTCGACCAGCGAGTCCCGCAGCAGTGGGCGCGCAGCGTCCGCGTGCCGACGTTCCTTTACCAGGTTCGCCGCGACAGCGTCACCGACCCAAGTGACGTCCAGGCGATGTACGACAACATCCCGGTGGCCGAGAAGAAGCTGCAGTGGATCGAGGGCACCACGGCCCGGTTCGACGGCTACCTTGAGTTCCAGCGCCGCCCGCAGCCCATGCTCGACTGGTTCGCGCAGTACATGTCCTGATCTAGCCTGCGGCGCGGTGACCACGGTGAACGACTCTGGTCACCGCCTTCAGGCACAGGGGCACGGGCGAGGCCCCCGGTTGTGCCCACGCCATACCTCGGACACAATGCCCTACTCGATCAAGCTCGCACGATGCCGACCCTGCTCCGTCAATCCGGCCTATGACCAGGCATTCCCCGCAGTCTCGCCGCGAGGTGTGCCTGCCAGCTCGCAGCCCTCACCGCGGCTGGCCACCTGTACTGGCCGGTTGGCAGATTCAGGTGCGGCCCCTCGGCATGAGGATGGCGTCGGGGAACTCTTGAGGATGCGGGGGTGCCGCAGACCCTCTGGCAGGGAGGACTGAAATGAAGGCGCGGGATGGTACGGCCGCCGATCAGGCGGACCTGATCGTGCGCAATGCGAAGATCACCACGTTGCGAAGCAACGGCGGCGTGGCCGAGGCGCTCGCGGTGCGCGGGGAGAAGTTCGTCGCAGTCGGCGGTCAGACAGAGGTGATGCGCCTGGCCGGCGATGGCACACGGGTCGTCGACGCGGGCGGCAGGCGCGTGATCCCCGGGCTGAATGATTCGCACATGCATGCAATCCGCGGCGGGCTGCAGTACCACCTTGAGCTGCGCTGGGATGGGGTGGGCTCGCTGCAGCGGGGGCTGGAGATGATCCGCGACCAGGCCCGGCGGACGCCGCAAGGGCAGTGGGTGCGGGTGATGGGCGGCTGGTCCCCGTACCAGTTCACCGAGAAGCGGATGCCAGCCGTGGCGGAGCTGACCGGCGCGGCCCCGCAGGTGCCCGTCCTGGTCCTGTTCGGCTACAGCCAGGCCCTGCTGAACCGGGCCGGGGCCGCGGCGCTGGGCCTATCCCCGGGCAGCGAGCCAGTTGGCGGCGGCTATGAGTTCACCGACGGAGGGCTGGCGGTGCGGGGTAACACGGCGGTGTACGCGACGATCGGCGGGCTTCCCGGGCTGCCTGATCCCGGTGACCGGCTCAGCTCCACCCAGCATTTCCTCCGGGAGCTGAACCGGTTCGGCCTGACCAGCACCGTCGACGCCGGCGAGAGCGCCACTGCCTACCCCGAGGACTACCAGGCCGTGGCGACGCTGGCGGCGCAACCAGGGTTCCCGGTCCGGATCTCGAACTTCCTGTTCGCCCAGAAGCCAGGAACCGAGCTGCCGTTCTGGGAGAAGCTAACCGCTCAGGAGCACCGCGGCCGCAACCGTGCCTTGTCGCGGCTGAATGGCTATGTCCTGCGGGGGGCCGGTGAGGTTCTGGCCTGGTCCGCGCACGACTACGAGAACTTCCTGGCCCCGCGTCCCGAACTGACCGAGCAGGCGATCGCGCAAACCGCCGCGGTGACACGGGTTGTCGCCGGCCATCAGTGGCCGATCCGCATCCATGCCACCTACGACCAGACGATCTCGCGGGTACTCGACGTGTTCGAGCACGTCTTCGACGAGACCGGCTATTCAGCCCGGTGGGCGATCGACCATGCCGAGACGATCACGGCGGCGAACATCGCCCGGATCAAGGCGATGGGCGGCGGGATCGCGGTGCAGAACCGGCTGTCGTTTTCGGGCGAGTACTTCGCCGAGCGCTACGGCGCGCAGGCCGCCGCATCGGTTCAGCCGCTGCGCCAGATCATGGACGCGGGGATCCCGGTCGGCGCCGGCACGGACGCGACCCGGCCCGCCAGCTACAACCCGTGGATCGCGCTGTACTGGATGGTGACCGGCAAGACCGTCGGCGGCACGCAGATCACCTCCCACGACAGCCGGCTCTCGCGCGAGGAGGCACTCCGGCTGTACACGGCCGGGAGTGCCTGGTTCAGCGGCGAGGAGGACGTCAAGGGCACGATCGCCCCCGGCCAGTACGCCGACTTCGCGATCCTGTCCGCCGACTATTTCTCCGTCCCCGACGAACAGATCACCGCCATCGAGTCGGTGCTGACCGTCACCGGCGGCGACGTCGTGTACACCGCCCCGCCGTTCGAAGCCTTCTCGCCCGGGCCGCTCCCGCCGGTCAGCCCTGCGTGGTCACCGGTGGCGATCTTCGGCGGCTACCAGCGCGGCACCTGACCCCATGGAGAAGACGATGAGCAGCGCTCACCGAATCGATGTCCACCAGCATGTCGTGCCGCCCTTCTACGCCCAGGCGCTGGCCAGCCACGGCGGCGACCCGTCGGGCAGCGTCACGCCCGAGTGGTCGCCCGAGCGCGCGCTCGCCTTCATGGACTCCCAGCAGATCGCGACCGCGATCCTGTCGGTCAGCACGCCCAGCGTCGTGGGCTGGGCCCAGAGCGAGCGGCGGCAAATAGCCCGCCGCATCAACGAATACACCGCGGATCTGGTCGCCAGCCGGCCCGACAGGTTCGGCAGCTTCGCGACGCTGCCGCTCCCCGATATCAGCGGGGCCGTCGAGGAACTCGGGCATGCGCTGGACACGCTGCAAGCCGACGGCGTAGTCCTCATGGCCAGCTACGCGGGCAAATACCTCGGAGATGCAGCGTTCGAGCCGCTCTGGGCCGAACTCGACCGCCGCCACGCCGTCGTATTCGAACATCCCGGCGACACCCCAGGACAGCCATCCCTCCCGCCGGCGGCGGGAGTTGCCCCGCCGATGACGGACTTCCCATTCGAGACCACGCGAACCGCTGTCCAGCTCGTCCTCAACGGCGTCCTGGACCGATATCCGGGGGTCCGCATCATCCTCTCGCACGCAGGCGGCTTCCTCCCCTACGCTTCGCTTCGCTTCGCCGAGCTCGCGCGGGTCTTCCAGCACGACGCGCCCAGTCCCGATGCCATCCTGGCCAGCTTCCGGCGCTTCTACTTCGACACCGCGCTGTCCACAGGGCCCGCCCTGCCCACTCTCAAGGCGTTCGCCGGCTCCGGCCACATCCTGTTCGGCACCGACTCCCCCTACGATCACGGCGTCTCCTCGGCCTTCACCGCCGCCCTGGACGCCGACAACAGCCTGACCGCTGACGACCAGGCCGCGATCAGCCACCGCAACGCGCAGGCCCTGTTCCTCCGGCTGGCCGGCCAGCGCGGCGCGGCAACTCCGGAGCAGCGCAGCAGCTGACACGTCGGGGACTGCCAGGCGACCTAACGATCAAGAGCACCACCCGCCCGGTCGAGCTCACCCCGTGGGCCCTCCCGGATTTCGAGCGCATTACCCAGTGACAGCTAGCGGTCGTTCGGTCTAGCAAACGGCTCCGGTGGCGAACATCTGACGCTTCTATGTATGTCAAGCCAGCCTGACGCAGGCCAGGACTGGCGAGGTGCGCTGGCCAGCTAGCGGATACCAGCGCAGCGGGCCCGCCGTGACGATGTAAGCATGCAGCTCGCGAGGCGGAACCGTAGAGAAAGCCAGGACTTCGGTGCGCGTCTTCAGGCTCTGCGTGCACCACGGGAGGCGCGCACCACGGGAGGAGCACGGCACAAAGTGCCATGGCGCACCCCGCAGCGTCCGCCGCGCCGCGTGGTGCGACGTGGGCGTCCCACCTGCATCACGCCGGCCAGGCCGTCTACGGCTGGCTGGACGGCATCCCATGATGCCGTCGTGCTCAGAGCCGACGGGTTGCGGCAGGACAGGACGTGCCACCTACCTCGGAAAGCCAGCAGCGAGCAGCCACGGATACGCCGCATCCCGAGCCCTCGCGCGGGGATGCTGGCCTCGCCATGACTGCTGGCGCTGGATCACTGCCAAGGAAGGAACGCTCAAGGTGACGGTCAGCGATCAGGAGATCATCAGCAGGTTCCCGGTGGGGTATCACCAGCTCCACCCGAACGTCTCGCTCAACTTCCAGATGAACCGGTTCTGGGACTGGGTCGGCGAGGAGCAGATGCTGGAGGAACTGCGGGCAGCAGCGCCCCGCATCGCCAGCTACGCCGACTGGGTACGGGAAATGCTCGACCTCAGCGACAAGGCGCTGGCCGACGGCCGCCGCCTGCCCGCCGCCTACTACGCCCGGATGGCGCACTTCTTCCTTCCCGCGGACGATCCGCGGCACCAGCCGGCCCTCCAGCGTTTCCTGGACAACGTCCTGCCGGGGAACGGCCTTACCCCAGATCAGCACCACATGGTCCGCTACCAGCAGGGGCAGCTGTCGGCCTACCGCCTCACCCCGGCGCGGCCGCGCGGCGCGATCGTCGTCTTCGGCGGCTACGACAGCTACATCGAAGAATGGCTGCCCGCCGCTGTCGCCTTCCGTGACGCGGGCCTGGACACCGTGGTATTCAACGGCCCCGGCCAGGGCACGGTGCTGGACGCGGGCATGCCGATGACCCCGGACTGGCAGCTGCCGGTCGCCGCCATCCTGGACTACTTCGGCCTGGCCGGCATCACGCTGGTTGGATTCTCCCTCGGCGGCTGCCTGGTCATCCGAGCGGCAGCGCACGAGCCCCGGGTCGCCCGCGCAGTCGCCTGGGACATCCTCCCCGACTTCCTCCAAGCTGCGATCGAGACCACCCTCCCGGCCACGGGCCTCGACGTCATCGCGGCAAACTTCGGCAAGATTCCGGCGCCGGCGGTTAACGCGGCCGTCGAGGCAGTTGCCAAGACGGACCTGCTGACGGAGTGGATCATCGACCAGGGCAAGCGCGTGCTGGGCGTCAGCACACCAGCCGAACTTTTCCAGGCCTTTAGCAAATACAACACCCACGACGTCTCGCCCCTGGTCACCCAGGATGTCTTGCTGATGGCAGGCACCAAAGACCACGGCATACCGTTCCACCAGCTCGCCGACCAGCTGCTCACGCTGACCGCCGCGCGATCGGTTACCGCCCGGGTCTTCACCGAAGCCGAGCAAGCACAGAACCACGTCCAGATAGGCAACCAGGGCCTGGCTCTCAAGGTGATCCTCGACTGGCTGGACACGTCCGGCGGCCGGACCGCCGAACTGGCCGACCGGTAATAGCTGCGTGCCCGCGGCCAGATGAGTGCGTTCTCAGCACCCGTCTGAGACGCTGGCCGCATGTCCCTCGACGTCTTCTTCCAGGGCTTCCTCGCCGGCGAGCCGTCCGAACGCGGCGGAGTGCAGATGCGGGAAGTCTAGCGCCGCATATCAGCGAGGAAGACCAGGCCTTTCTCCGGGTGCGGGTGGGTGACGGAGAGGCCGACATCTATCTCCGCGACGGCGGGATGATGGCCAACCACATCTCGGGCCACGACCCCTGGGACCTGCTTGTGCAGGGAGCGCGGGCCGCGAACTGGGTGATCATCCCTGTGGGCTGCCCGACGTGCCTGACTCAGCCAGACCAGCGGGGAGAACTCCCGGAAGGGCTCGATGATGACGTGGTGGTCGTCGATACGGGTGCAGGCCTCCTAGCAGTGATCGAGTCACACTGACCGCGGCATGAGCACGATTCGACCGGGCGGCGCTCTGCGTATACAAGGTGTGAGAACCGCGCACGTGCTGGCCGAGCGCACTTGTGACCTTTGGCCGTCGCTCTTGTCCCACCCCGTCGTGTAGAACGGGGCCATGGCAAGACAGGTAGCCGTCGTGCTGTACGTACTCGCGCTGATAGCCGTCGTGGTCAGCGTGGACATCCTGTTCTTCATGCACCACTTCACGGAGCGGCTGATAGCCAACGTCGGGATCGTTCTGTTGTTCGCGGCGTTCGGTTTCCTGATCTTCCGAGGACTCGGGCGCAGGCAGGAATGACCCCTGCCGACTGCACCATCACGTAGCTGACGTGTGACCGGGCCGCTCATCGGCAGAGTCGGACGTGGAGCGTAGCCTCCCCATCGCGCATATCTACCGGTTCGGCTCGCTGAGCGGCGACCAACCGTCGAGCTGGCGTGCCGCGCCGATCGGCGGATCTCGCGCAGTGACCGTGGCCGGTTCGCGACGCTCGTAGCACAGAGTCAGGATCCCTGTATGCGATTGTGCCTGATATGCCGCTGACTCCTGATGAGCTGCTGACCACCACCCGATCCGTCCGCAAGCGGCTGGACCTGACCCGTCCCGTGCCGCTCGACTTGGTGAAAGAGTGCCTGGAGATCGCGCTGCAGGCACCGAGCGGCGGCATGCGCCAGGGTTGGCACTGGATCGTGGTGACCGATCCGGAGGTGCGAGCGCAGATCGGGGGCTTCTACCGTCGCTCGACCGAGAGCTACCTGAGCAACGCCGCGGCCGACCCGAGCCGGGGCGCGGGGACTGGCAGCGAGGTCATGGCCCGGGTGAGCAGCAGCTCCGCGTACCTCGGCCAGCACATGGGCCAGGTGCCGGTGCAGGTGATCCCGTGCATCACGGTGCGGTCCGCCTGGCAGGCCGGGGAGTCACAGGCCGGGTTGTGGGGATCGCTGCTGCCCGCCGCGTGGAGCTATATGCTGGCCTGCCGGGCCAGGGGCCTCGGTACCGCCTGGACCACACTGCACCTGCAATACGAGACGGAGATCGCCGGGCTGCTCGGGCTCCCCGATGACGTCCGCCAAGGCGCGCTGATCCCCACCGCCTACTACACCGGCGACACCTTCCGCCCCGCTACGCGCCGGCCGCTGGCGGACGTGCTGCACGTAGAACGCTGGTAAGCAGCATCGTCGGCCGGCACGGGTCCGCACACGCATGGCGTCTCGCATGCCGACTACGCACGGCAGCTGCGAGCGCTTGTCACGACGCGTGACGGCTCGCCGGAGACGCAGAAGCCTACCCGCTCTGCTCGCCTCCAAGGAATGCGATGCGGACCGTAACGGCCGCTCCGATGGAATGATCTGCAAATGGTGCTTCGGCAACCGAGACCATCCGCTCGCTAGCCTCGGGACCGGCGGCGCCACCACAGCAGGGGTCGCCGTGGCGTTCGCGTCGCCTGGGGCTGTGCGGGCAAGGCCAGCTCGAAGTACACGACTCGCGAGGTGCCGTCGGGCAACTCGATGGTCAGCATGTCCAGCATGCGGTCACCGGCGCGGGCGGCCGCCTGCGCCGCCATCCGCCATCCCTTCCCACCGGCGGCCAGGCCGGCTGGCAGACCGAACCGCTCTGCCAGGTACATCTGCTCGGCCCGGATCCGGACGGGGTGCTCGGCGATGCCGCCAATCAAAACCGGGTCGGCGGGTGAGTCCCCAGATCCGGCGTCGAACATCCCGCCGCGCCAGCTCGCCCCGCAGCCCCGGCATAGCCAGTGGGCGCCGCTGTGGTCGGCCAGCCTGTTCATGGCGCCACCGGCTTCGATCTGCCCGGACGCAAACAACGGCGCGAGCAGCACGTTGGGTGCCCCGTACACCACGGGCACCACCGCGCGGCTGCCGCAGGCCCGGCAGGCCCGTTCGCCAGCCGTATCGCCGGTCACGACCCGGTTATACCTCCCACCGCCGAAAGCCCGCTGACCGCGGGCCTGTCGATCGGCACCGGCTTCACCGTGGCCGTGGACCAGCTGGAACAGCTAGTCCCGGCCCGTGGCCGTGGGCGCTCTGAGGACATGGCGCCTGCCCGGCTCACGCTGGGGGTGATGGCGGTTTGGCTGCGGCACGATGCGCATCACCGCCGTTCTGCACGCTTCTCTTATGGCCGCGATCTGATCAGAATTTCCGCGCCGAACTGGCGGTCAGGAGCGGCATCCTATGTTGCTATCCTGCGCGGATAGTTCCGCTGATGATCCTCACCCAGTGCCCGCACGCGCTGGTAGTCGCGCTCGGAGAATGCGGTGCGCCACGGTTTGCGCATCCCGGATAATGACGGCTATGGCGGGCCGTCGCAGCCCGCGCCTGGCTAACTCCTGGCTGGTCCCGTTCTCCAGTAAACAGAAGAGCCGGAATTGCTCACGTCCGGGCCCAGTCAGCCGGATCTCATGCCAGCCACTCATGGCACCGTGCATAGCCTCCCATTTGCCGCCGCCGGAAACCCGCGGAGGCGGCGCAGCGGCGACCGCGTCCAGCACGGCGGCGAACTCCGCGTCGATCTTGCCGGGACAGGCGTCAAGGAAGTCCCGTGCAGGCGCCGATCCGGTCGCTGCCCGGTAATAGACAACCGACCAGGGCAGCTGCGGCTCACGGTCTGGTGCGGGCATGGCACCGACCGTGGCGGGCTAGTCCGCTCGATAAGGCGCAACACGCTCATATTCCACTGTCCCCAGTCGCCCGGCCGTTGTTACGCGGTCCGGCGTATAACGCGCACGTCGGCGCCCAGAGCGTCGGCGATCGCCGTGACCAGCGGCAGCTCGGGGCGAACCTGGCTGGCCGTGAACAGCCGCCGCACGCTGGAGGCGTTGCGGTTGATCCGCCGGGCTAGCTCGGCCTTGGATATGCCCAGGTCCGCCCGCAGCGCGTCGAGTTCGCGGATGACCGCGTCGGTCTGGGCGATCTCACGTGCTGCGCGCTCATAGGCCGGGCGGAACTCCGGGTCCTGCAGTCGGCGAGCACGCCGACGCTCGTGCAAGCTGACGTTGAGCGTGTCAGGTTCCGGCATTCCGACCTCCGGCCGTTGCGTAGGAGATACGTTCACTGTACCTCCTGAGCAACACCTTGTACGTGATAAGCATCCCACCGGCACCGCAGCGCCCATCCAGATCCCAGCCAAGTGCCTGGGAGAGCGGCCGTGACTCGCGCCACCCTGGCGTACCTCATCAGCAAACAGAACTGGGCGATCTGCGCGCCCATCTGCCAAATCCGCGCCACCCCGATCGCCAGCGCTTATTCGGCGAACTCTGGAGTCGCGCCACACACCAATCCCTGGTCGGCGCCGCCACGATGCTGCTGGCCGCCGGGCAGCCGCCCAAGGTGGTCAGCGAGATCCTGGGCCACAGCACGGTCGCGTTCACGATGGACGTCTACACCGAAGTGGCCGAGGAACTGGCCGACGCCGCGGCCGAGGCGCTCTCGGCGTACGTTCCGCGGGCTTCGCGGCCACCGGCCGGCGATTCACGCTGAATGTCCCGCGTGGGACACGTGTCATGTGAGACATGACCAGGGAGGAGGCGGAGCGGATGCTCGCCGAGTGGCGCATGGTCACGCCTGACCGTGACAACCGCGTCCGGGGAGCCGTCTCTGCCGGGGTCAGCAAGTACCGCGTCAACCAGCTGACCGGGATCGGCCGGTCCACCATTGACCGCATCCTCGCCGCCGCCGCGCCCGCAGGGCCATCAATGGGCCATCTGGAGGCGGCGATGATCACTGACATGAATCAGGGGCTCTGCGCCATAAGCGCAAAGCCCCTGCTCATATGGCGGAGGCTCGGGGATTTGAACCCCGGATGGGCGCGAACCCAAACCGCATTAGCAGAACGTTTAGCGTCCTGACGCCTTCGTGAGCAATGTGCCGCGAATGCCGCCTGACCTGGGGCGGAAGCAATGGCGCGTGCCGGAAATCGCGCGGTCCGACGGGAACCGGGCAGCGCGTTCGTGCGGGCATTGTGCGGGCAGCCGCGAAGAGCGGGAGTCATGCCGTGGCGCCTTCGCTGGCGGATGAGGCGCGCCCGGAGCCGATGATGCGGTCGATCGTGGTTCTCGCGATGCCCGTCACCTTGTGCACCTCGTTCTTGCTGACGCCGGCGGCGATCACCGCACGGACCACGTCGTCACGCTTGCGCGCTACCGCATCCTTGTCAGCGGCCCACGCGGCGAGCAGTTCCCTGGCTTGCCGTACGGTCAGATCCGTCATGCATCGCACGCTACAGTAATGTAGCGAGTAATACAACAGGAGAGGCCCGGCTGCGTCCGGGCGGCAGATGATCCTGGCAGCCGCCATATCGCCGCCTTCCCGTTTGCCGCCTGCGCCGCCTATCCAGAATGGGTGACACAGCTATCCGCGACTGAGCGTAAGCCTATCCACAACGGCCCGTCAACACGGCCGGGGCAGACACGGCCTATCCAGACAGGTAGGCTTTGAACCCATGCAGCCAATCGACCCAGACGACCCGCGGCGTCCCTACGTCCAGATCGCGGCATCCATCCGGGCCGCAATCCTCACCGGCGAGCTAGAGCCCGGGGCACAACTGCCCAGTACGGGCGAGCTGGCCGAACGCTTCGGCGTGGCGAAGGTGACGATCGGCTCAGCCATCCGCGTCCTGCGCACCGAAGGTTTCGTCACCAGCCGGCCCGGTGCCCACGTATGGGTGCGTGACCAGGCCGGCCTGCCCGTGCCGGAAGACCAGGATCACCCGCTAGCCGGGCTGGCCATGTTCCTGTTCGAGATGGGGAAGCTAAAGGTCTTGCCGCGCTCAGGATGGTTCCACCTGGGGATCACGCAGCCGGAGGACGTTGCCGGGCATTCATTCCGGGCCGCGATGGTGGGCATGATCCTGGCCGCGGAGAGCGGGGCGGACGCTACCCGCACCGCTGCGCTGTGCCTCGTGCACGACACGCAGGAAACCCGGACCGGCGACATCGACGCGGTCGGGCGAGGATACGTAACCGTGCACGACGCCGAAGCGATCACCGGCCGCCAGATCGCGGGACTGAGTGACGACGCGGCAAAACTGATCGCGGGTCTTGTCGCAGAGTACGAAGCGAATGAGACAACGGAAGCGCAGCTCGCGCACGACGCGGACAAGCTTGAGCTGATCTTGCAGGCTGATGAGTACATCGAGCAGGGCTACGATGCCGGCCCGTGGCGCGAGGCGGCGCTGCCGACGCTGCGCACCGACGCGGCGAAGCATCTTGCGCAGGCGATCACCGCAACCCCGCCCGCTGCCTGGTACCTCGGGCACAGGGCAGCGTATGAGCGGCGCTGGCTGCGGCGGCCAGGGAATGACGCCTATCTGAGCGAGTCGTCGCGGGGGGAGTAGCTCTCACCTACGCGCGCGTACGCGCCTCTGCGCGCTGGAATCTGCACCGGGGGCAGTCTAGGATTGCCTGCCCGCCTTCCTTCCCTCAGATCCGGTCGGCGCGGGGCACGACCGCCGCGGCCGCCTCGGCTGCGGCTTTGGCGACCTCGGGAAACACCAGCACGTAAGTGCTGTCGGTGAATGACGTCCTCGAGTGACCCAGCAGGGCGCTGATGAACTTCGAGTCGAGCCCGGCAGCCTTGCAGACGCTGGCCGCACCATGCCGCAGATCGTGGAACCGGACCGGCGGCAGGCCGGCCCGGAAGGCCAGCGTTGCGAACCGGGTGGAAACCCACTGACCAGGCACGGCCGTGCCGTCCTCGCGCGTGAACACGCGCCCGTTGTCGGTCCAGTCCGACCCCCAGGCGAGGCGGTCGGCGGCCTGCTGCTTGCGCCAGGCCCGCAGTGCCGTGGCGACCGGGGCCGGGAGCGGGACTGCGCGGGTGCCTGACTCGCTCTTCGGGCCGTCTCCGCCGCCGGTCTCCCGGATGCTGGCGATGCCCTGGTCAAGGTCAAGGTCAGCCCAGCCCAGGCCGACCACCTCATCACGCCGCAGTCCGCAGTAGGCGACCAGGGCGAACAGGGCGAACAGCCGCTCGCCCGCCTGCTCGGTGAAGTCCAGGAACCGGCCGGTATGCGCGGGAAGCCAGACCATGACCGGGCACGGGCGCAGCTGCGGGTCAGCCCACGCGCGCTGTTTCTCCACGGTCGTAAGATCCCGGTCTCCGGCCGCGGCAGCCATGCTGCGTTTGAGTGCTGCCCAGAATGCCGCTTCGCGGTCGGCCGACCAGGGCAGTGGCCGGACCCTCGGCACCCGCGGGAGGGTCACCCCGTCGCACGGGTTCACGCTGATCTTGCCCGGCACGGCGGCCTCGAGCGCCGCGTGCAGCACGGCGAACACGCGCCGGATCCGCGCCGGTGACAGCGGCTTGGTCGACTTCTTGTGCCTCACCTCGCCAGCGGGCAACTCGCGGCGCACGTCGTCAGCCCGGACGGCCAGCAGCCGGCGCAGCGTCTCCGAGGGCTTCTCGCCGTCCGCCAGCGGCCGGTTGATCTTCATCAGCTCACGGACAGCCTCGGAGACATGATGGTCGCGCAGGTCGACCAGGCGCAGGTGGCCGAGTGCCGGCTTCCAGTACAGGTCAACGGCCTCGCGGATCGCCTCCTGGGTCCGGGGCTTCACGTCCACCTTGCCGGCGGCGTACGCGGTCAGGTAGGGGCCGACCCTGAGCGACCGGTCCGGCGCCGACCCGCCGCCGCCGATCCTCGCCAGCGCCGTGGCGAGCTCCTCCTCAGCTTCGCGCTGCGTCCGGAACGGGCCCGCGAGCGGCTGCCGCCGGCGCTCCCCCCGCGAGCGCGGCGCGTCGAACCGCACCCACCAGGAACCGTGGCTCTTCTGCCGCAGCTTGGGGCACTTGCCATGCAGCTTCTTGCCAGTCTCCGGGTCGCGGCACCAGCACTGCCGGAAGACCGAGCCCCTCACTGATCGCCACCTTTTGCGGGCCTGTCCTCCGGGGGTGCCTCGCCGGCCGGGAGGGTGTCTGGGTCTTCCACCCCGGCGAGCAGCTCGCGGAGCGCCTCATCGTGGTACTTGATGAGCCTGAGTCGGTACTCGCGCTCGAATGCCCGCAGGTCCGTGACACGGCGCTGCAGGTCCTTCCGAGCCTGGACAATCGGCTCCAGCAGCAGAGGGATCTCGCCCTTCAGGCTCTGGGCGCCGGTTTCGCTCAAGGTCTCCTCTACTGCGCGCCTGGCCTCGAGCACGAAGTCATCCCCTTGGCGGATGAACCAGTCCGCGCCCAGCTGGATCACGCGGCCGATGAAAGCATCGCTGGCTGGGGTGCCGCCTTGGTACTCCGGCAGCACCACGCGGAGCACCTCTTCCATGGCGATCAGGCCGTTAGCACCGACATCGAAGTCGTAGTCCACGGCGGTGTCGGCGTCTACGGGCGGCAGCAGCAGCGCGATGACTGGGATACCCAGAGCGCTCGCGATCCGGGTCATCTCGTCAGCGTCGAACTTCCTGACACGCTGCCCGTCCCAGGAGCGCTCGGCGGCCGATACGACGACTTTGCTCCACCCGCCCAGGCGGCGGCCTAGTTCCTCCTGCGTGATGCCTGCAGCCTGCCGGAACCATCGCATGTTGTAGCCGACCAGCTGGTTCAGCGTGACCACGCGGGCTGGCAGGCCCGCGTCGCTGCGCGGCTCAGCGTCGCTCACCCCGCGACTGTAGCGGACACAGTAAGCAGTAGTCCACACTCCCGCGACATACCTGCGAAACGGTTGACATCGCGGCACTGCTTCGGCATGGTGTACTTCAGCGCAGACACCCCCCCGAGGTCTGCGCTTGGCTATACCCGCGGAGGACAGCATGATCGGCCTGGAAATGTCGCTCGATGAGTTGCTCGCACTGCCCGTGAGCGTCGATCTGGTCACCGCCCGCCGCGCGTTCGGCCTCGGCCGGACCAAGGCGTTTGAGCTGGCGCAGGCCGGCGAATTCCCCTGCCGTGTTCTGCGCGTCGGCCTGAAATACAGGGTGCCGCGAACCGCGCTCTTTGAGGCGCTCGGCGTAGAGATGCCCGCCGAGCGCACGGCAACTGGCGACGTCGCCTGATGACCCACAACTCGCAGTCGCCCGCGCCGTCCCCTGCGCGCCGGTTTCGCACCGGTGCCCGAGTGGCGGTAACGCGCAGGTCTTCGGCGCCGGGCACCCCGTCCTTGTCCACCCTCAAGCCCGCCGGCGCATCTGGCGCCGGTGCTTCATTGCCGCAATGGGCTCGATCCGCTGACCCGAACCATCACAGTTTTGGAGTCTCAGGATGTCGAGCAAGAGCGACGGCCCGCAGGTCACCACCCCTGCAGGCCGTCAGAACGTCAGATCCCTCGCCGAAGGCACCGACAGCCGTAATGTAACACGGCGCGGCACCGCGCTCCCGGACCGTTGCCCGCATTGCGGCCACGATCCGGTTGCCGCACTCCACGATCTCGTGGCCGAACGCCGCGAGGCGTGGCAGGCCGGCGTCCTCGAAGGCCATGCCAACGGCTGGCAGGACGGCCTCGACGCCGGCCTGGAACGAGGTGCGGCATGACCCCCGCGCAGTGGCGGCTGGGGCGCCAGATCGAGGGGATCCTTGCCCGTGAGATCGGGCTGACCGACGCAGCGCTGGCCAGCCATCTCAAAGTCACCATGGCCGAATTGCGGCCGGTTGTCGGCGTGCTGTACCGCCAGCGCCGCGTCGACCTGTGCTGGGGCTACGTCGTACTGTCCTCGCGGGCCACGGCACCGGAGCGTGCGGCATGACGCGCCGGGCAGATGACCTGCTGCAGGCGGGGCTCTGTTACATCGCCCGTGGCTGGCGCCCGTTCGTCTTGTCCCCGTCGAAGGTACCGGTCGCCAACTGCGACCGGTGCAAGGCCGACCACAAGACGCCCGCGCAGATGGAGTCGTGCACCTGCCTGTGCTGCCACGGCTTCTATAGCGCGACGAGTGACGCTGACCGTCTGGCTGCGATGATCCGGCTGCATCCGCGCGGGCTGCTCGCCATCCGTACGGGTTCGGTCTCAGGCGCTGTGGTGGTCGACGTCGACCCGCCCGGCATTGAGACGATGAGGATGCTCGTGAGCGATGGTGTGCTGCCCCGCACGGTCGCGGCGGTGACGGGGCGCGGCGGGTATCACCTGGTCTACGCCCACCCCGGCGGGAAGATCACCTCAGGCGCCGGCAAGGGCGGCCCGGGTGTGGACATCAAGGCCGACGGCGGGTACATCGTGGTGGCGCCGTCGGTCCACCCGGTGACGCACCGGCCCTACAAGTGGCTGACCCCTTGCAGCGACGCCCTAGCCCCGCTGCCCGAGTTCTGGGTGCGCCGCCTCAGCGAACCCGAACGGCCGGCCCGCCCGGCTCCGGTGACGCGCACCCCGGGACGCCATCCGGGCGGTTACGTCCAGGCCGCGCTGCGGTACGAACTCGAGAACGTGCTCAGCTCCGGTGAGGGCACGCGGAACACCTCCCTGCACCTGGCGGCATTCAACCTCGGCCAACTCGCGGCCGGCGGCGCGATCGACGCGGCCCGCGTCGAGACGCTGCTGCAGCGAGCTGGCGAGCGCATCGGCCTTCCTGCCCCGGAGGTCCGCCGCACCGTCGCATCCGGCTTCCGCGCTGCCGCCCAGTACCCGCGGGGTGGTGCGGCGTGAGCGACCAGAAAGAGGGAGGCAAGAAGCCACCGCCGCGGTCCGAACGGCTGCTCCAGCTCGCCGGGGACCGGTACGAGCTGCGGCGAACCAGCGCATTTCCGTACCTGCTCCGGGGTGACCGACGTTACCTCTTCGAGGGACAGGACCGCCGGGACCTGGGCGCGGACATGCGTGCAGCATGGCGGACCAAGTACCCGGATGACGGAGTGCCGTCCCGCGGCGACATCGCCCAGGTGCTGGACGACCTGCGGCTGCACGCTGAGCTGACCGACGCGGATCCGCCAACCGCGGGCGAACAGGCCGATGAGCTCATCGCCGAAGCCGACACTGCGGCTCAGCCTGCGGATGGGATGAGCGCTTACTACACCGAGGGTGGCTGCACCTGGTGGTCCAGGCCAACGCAAGGCGGCCCTGTCCCCACGATGCTGGCAACCTTCACCAGCGAGATCGCCGAGGAACTCACACTCGACGACGGTGCCGAACGGACCTTGACCTGGCTGCTCCGGGTCGTCACGAAAGATGGCCGGGCAGGCGAGGTGCGGATCACCCCGGACCAGCTCGGCCGCCCGCAGCAGTGGGCAGCGAAGGCCGCAGGGACGTCGGCGCTCGTGATGCCAGGCCTGGCGATCGCCGATCACCTGCGCGCCGCGGTCCAATCCGCGGCCGAGCCGGAGTGCAAGACCGTGTACACACACACGGGCTGGCGCGAACTCGGCGGCCGGCACGTCTACCTGACATCCTCGGGCGCTCTCGGCGCGGACGGCCTCGACGATACGGTGACCGTCGACCTCGGCACACTCAGCGGCTACGCACTGCCCGCCCCGGCCGCTGCGACCGCTGTCCGCGACGCTGTCCGGTCGAGCCTTTCGCTGGTGGCGGTCGCACCCGACGCGGTGATCGTGCCGCTGCTGGCCGCCGTATACCGCGCTCCGCTCCCGCTGCCACCCGACTGCACCGTCTGGGAATACGGCAGAAGCGGCACGTTCAAGACCGCGCTGACCGCCCTCGGCCAGCAGCACTTCGGCCCGACGATGGACGCCTACAACCTGCCCGGGAACTGGACCAGCACCGCGAACTCCCTGGTGATGCAAGCGCACGCGCTCAAGGACGCGCTGTTCACCGTCGACGACTACTCACCGGACATCACCAAGATCGACGCTCAGCGACGGGCCGCAGCGGCGGACCAGCTCATCCGCGGCGGCGCCAACCGCGCCGGCCGCGGGCGGCTGCGCCCGGACGGAACCCGCCGCCCCGACAAGCCACCCCAGGCGCAGCTCCTCGCATCGGCCGAGGACCTGCCGCCAGCGATCGAGTCCCTGCTCGCCCGGTCGTTCCTGGCCGAGGTAAAGCCCGGCGACGTGAAACGGGCCGAGCTGACCAAGGCGCAAGGCCTGGCCACGGACGGGCAGTACGCCGTCGCCATGGCCGGCTACATCCGGCACCTCGCCACAAGGTATGACGCGGACGGAAGCCTGCCCGCGTACCTGGCCGGCGAACGTGGCCGGCTGCGGGACGAAGCCCGGGCGGACGGCCAGCATCCCCGGACCGCGCTCAACGTCGCCAGCCTCGCCCTCGGCTGGTCAGAGTTCCTCGCCTACGCGCTGACAGCCGAGGCGATCACCAGCGAGGAGCACGAGCGGCTCTGGACACGCGCGTGGAAAGCACTGTGTGAGGTCGGCGCCGACCAAGACCGCTACCGCCGCGACGCCGACCCGGTCACCGTCTACCTGACATCCCTCAGCGCGCTGATCGCATCAGGCGGCGCGCACATCGCCGCACTCAACGGCGGATGCCCCGCCGACCCGATCCGGTGGGGATGGGAGGAATACCTCACCGGTGGCGACATCGCGATGCGGCCGCGGGGCGAGCTCATCGGCTGGACCGACGGCAAGGACGTGCACCTCGAACCCGACGCCGCCTACCGCGCAGCCCGCCGGTTCGCGGAGACGTCCGGCGGCCAGCTCGGCATCGCCAAGAAGGTCCTGCACGGGCACCTGCGTGACCGCGGCCTGCTCGCAACATGCGACCCAGGCCACCTCACCGCCCGCCACGACCTCGGGGGCAGGAAAGACCGGCGCAACCTGCACATGTCCGTGCACAGCTTCGAGACAGACACCCGGCCGTGACCCATGCTGTGTGCGCACGCGCCCCTTACTACAGCAGCCCCTATATCTCCAGAAGCGGTCGGAGCGGTCGCAGCGGTCGCAGCGCCAGGTCAGGGACCATATTTGCGCCGACCGCTTCCCAAATCCACCGGTCGCTGGCGACCGCTTCTCTCCAGCCGCGCCCGCCTCCAGCCGCGACCGCTTCTCGGCGCCAGGCGACCGGTCGCCATGACAAGCGGTCGCCAGATCACGCCCTATGCCGAGCTTATGACCTGCATAAACGCGGCGCTGCGACCGCTGCGACCGCTCCGACCGCTTCTCCGCACATATACGGCCCCATGGAGATAGCCGTGACGCACCACACCAATCACGAGGAGCCCCCACATGGCACGAAAACCCAAGCTCTTGGGGCCCGCGAGCCTGCGTCTCGCCGCGAGTCTGCGCAGGTGGCGGCAGTGGCAGCGCGAGGTCGACGCCGCGGCGTCGGCATGACCGCGATCGCCGACCTGCTCTCAGCCACCGACCGGGAGCGCCTAGCCGCCAGGATGCGCGAGTTCGCCGAACTCGAGCACCTCGTCAGGGAGATCCCGCAGCAGCGGGCCGCCACCCAGCGCTCCGGCGCTGACCGATCTCGCGCGCCGGACCGACACCACCAGGGAGCACTGGATGACCCAGCCGAAGCTGCCAGAGTTCGTCTACCTGGTCACCGTCGACACCGAATGGCCCATCTCCGCGATCGCCGACGGCTCCTACGCCGCCGAGCACGTCGAGCGCGAGGTCAACCGCCGCGCCGGCAGCGGCAACGTATGGCACCGCAGCCAGGTCCACGTCTGGAAGTGCCGCCTCGACGACGTCCACGAGGTCGACCTGATGCCGACGACCACGGTCCGGGCATCGCTGAGAGAGCGGCCGCGGTGATCACGCCGCACCGCTGGCCGATGTGCGGGGCGCCGACCATTGAGGCGATCGGCCACGCTCCTGCCGACCCGGCTGCACCGGCGCCGCACACCGAGCCGCCCGCTCAGGAACCCACGCAGCCAGGGGCCACGCTCGAGGCGATGTCCAGCGTGATCGCCCTGGTCACCGCCAGGCTCGGCGAGGACTCCGGAAGTCTTCCGACCAGGCCACGCGTCGCCGACGCCTGGTGATCCGGACCTTCGCGGTATTCGCTGCCGCGGTGCTGGCCGGCCTGGCGCCACCCGCCCCCCTGCGGCAGCGACCACCACGGCGGGCGACGCAATCTCATCTGGTGTTACTCGCACGGGCACCGAAGCCCGGCGGCCCGGAAGACGCAGCCGACGATGTGCCCGACGATGCAGTTCGCGACGGCTCCGACAGCCGCGCCGATGATGATCTTCTTCATGCTGGTTTCACCTCCCGCCTCACTCAGTCTCTTTCGGATGCGCGGCGGTTGCCCGGGTCACCCAGACCGCGTGCTTCTCGTCGTCGACCAGGTACCAGATGCGGCCACTGGAACTCACCTTGATCTGCCACTGCTCCAGCCGACGGCCACCGAAAGCGCGCGTAGCGAGAGCGCCGCGCAGCTGGTAGTGCGTGGCGTCTTCGGGTGGCCGCGGATTGGCCCTCATCTGCTCGAACGCCTCGCGCGTGTTCGTCCCGGAGTGCGTGCACAGGGTCCCCCAGCCCTTAGCTGCCTCACTCGTGCCGAACCTGACGTCCCATTCGTCATCGACGGGCGGTGGTGCGACACGGTCAAGGCGCTTCGGGCTCACTTAGCACTCCGGGACTTCGCCGTAGTCGGTGCCGTCGAGCGGCGTGGTCGCGGCCTTCAGCAGATCGGGATCCGCGTAGATCTCCGCGGTGTCGCGCCACGCCGCCACGACTGGCACCAGGGGTGCCAGGTTGTCCAGGTCAGCGCACGCGCGTACGGTCTCGACGATCTCGACTAGGAAGCCGCGGACGTCATTCTTAGGCAGGTAGCGGACCCACGGGAATACGTCGGGCAGGGCGAGCAGCAGTGCGCGGGCGCCTTTGTCGTTCTTGACGAAGGAGAAGAACAGCCGGCTGGTCATGGTCAGCGCAGCGTCCTTGGCCTCGGCCCGGTCGGCTGATTCAAGGATCAGGTCGCGGCCGTCTCGTCGCTCCAGGCGCAGTTGCCGCCGCGGGCTCTCCTCGAGCTTGGCGACGGTCTCCCTGGGCTGCTGGACAAGCTGGGAGAAAGGGACCTCTGCGGTGGTGGTAGCCATGTCCTCATGCTAGACATCGGGTTTGAAGAATATCAAATAACTACTACGATGTAATTCAAAACTCAGCCTACCCCTTGGGAGGCCATCCATGCCTGAAAACGCCGTCTGCGGGCATCGCTACCCGCAGCACCCCCGCTGGCTGCCGTGCCAGTTGCCGGACCATCCCAGATCCAGCGGCCACCGCAACAGCCCTGCCCCCGACGTCCAGCATGTATGGCAAGACCACGGGCACCTCCCGGCCGCCGCCACCAGCCAGTCAGCAGCGGCTTCACTGTGACGCCCGGCCGCGAGGAACCGGGGACGCCAGGAGACACGGCGCGCTGGCAGTCGGCGCGCACGCTCGCCGACCTCGGCGAGCTCACCGCACAGTGGCTCGAAGGAGCCATCACCCCGCACCCCAACGGCCACGACCGCCCCGACGAGGAGACGGAGGGGCTGGTCCCGATCCTGGCCCGGGCCAACCGCGCCGGGTATGTGACCGACTTCTCGCAGCCCGGAGAACAGCCGGCAACTGGCTACGACGGCCGCACCTGGGAACAACGCGCCGCAGTCGGCGGTGTTGCTGACGATCAGGTGCTCGCCAGACTCCGGGAGTGCGCAAGCGACAGTGGCCTGGTCATCATCGCTCGCAAGGCTGCGCACCTACCGCCGCAACTGCTGGTCTCATACCGCGACGCCATCCCCGTGACGTGCGCCGATGAGGAGCCTGTGACCTGGGCCGGTGCAGTCGTCAACCGCGGCGAGCAAGCGAGCGGCTATGACGAGACCTGCCATCCCGCAGCAGTAGAAGCGCTCTGTGCCGCCTGGCAGGTCAGCGTCGTAGACCTGGAATGGGGACGCAACGACGTCCTATGGGACGCCCTGGCCCGATTTGCCAGCCACGTGCCCGATCATGGTCAGGAACCCGCCACATGACGAACGACCAACCAGGGACCCCCCCATGGCAAAACACAAAGGCCCGTTCTGCGGAGCCAAGCTCCTGAAGCGTGAGGGAACGTGCACGCTGCCACCTGGCTGGGGCACCGACCATCCCGGAGCCGGCCACTGCCGCAAGCACTTCGGCAGCACACCCAGCGGCAACAAGGCCGCCGAGCGTGAGCGCACTGAGACGGAGGCGCGGAAGCTCCTGGACGGCATCGGCGAGTACGACCCGGTCGCTGACCCGGTCGACGAGCTGCGCCGCCTGGCCGGCCGGGCGGTCCGCTGGCTCGACGTGCTCGAGGGCATCATCGCCGACCTGGAGCGGCTGCGGTACTCGACGAAAACGGCGGAGCAGATCGACGGCCGGATTGTGGTCTTCGAGCGGGCGATGGACCGCTGCTCCACGATCCTGCAGGGCCTGGCCAGGCTGAACCTGGATGAGCGCAGTGTCCGTGTGCAGGAGGCGCAGGTGGCGATCCTGGCCGGCGCGCTGGCGCAGGCGCTCGCCGAATCGAGTCTGCCGGCCGAGGAGCAGCAGGTGATCCGGGTCCGCGTGGCCGAGCTCGTGGCCGCGGCGGACGAGCAGCCGGTCCTGGCTGCCGGGCGGCGCTGAGCGCGTTCTGCGAGAACCCCGCGCGCGAGACCGAGGCTCGCGATTGTGGTATATCGGCGGACGATGTACCACACTGGGCGCCATGGGCAGGCGCACGTCGGTGTATCTCAGTGACGACCTGGACGCCGCGGTGACGGCGGCCGGGCTTCCGCTTGCCGAGCTGATCCGCCGCGGCGTGGCGGCCGCCGGGCCGGCGCATGCGACTCCGGCACCCGGGCGCCGCGCCCGGAGGACTCCCGCACGCCAAGGACGGCCGCAGCGTGCCCCCAGAGGCGCAGGCACGTGCTCCGGCGCCGCCTGCCACGCCAGGCCGCTACCCGTGCTGCGCGCACTGCCGGCACGGCGGGAACATTGCAGGTCACGCCGACCCGTGCACCCAGGGCTGCTGAGCTACCTGCCCTCTATCACAGATAATCGCATATTATCTGTGATAGCGTGAGTGCCGACCAGGGAGGACGCCGGGCCACGCGCAGGCCGACTCCCACACGTTATCTGCGATAGCAGGAGGCCGGCCGTGGGGACCGTTCATCAGCTGAGCACCGCGGGCACGTCCGCCAGCCTCGGGCACGCCACCGAGGCCTACCTCGCGACCCTGAGCCGGCGCGACCAGGCCAACACGTACCGGGCCTACAGCCGCCGGCTGCGCGCCGCCGTGGCCGAGTTCGGCGCCGCGGCGCCACCCGGCCAGATCGACCCGGATGCGTTCGCCGCGTGGTTCACGGCGCAGTGGGGCGACGGCTCCCCGGCGACGTGGAACGCAACCCTGGCCACGTTCCGCTCAGCCGCCACGTGGTGGGCCGAGCAGGGCTGGGCTGGTGCTGACCCGTCCCGGCGCCTGCGCCGGCGCAGCCTGCCGCCCGACCGCAGCCGCGCCCTTTCCCGCGCCGACGTCGACCAGCTGCTCACCCGCGAGGACATCAGCCTGCGCGAGCGCGTTCTCTGGCGGCTGCTCTACGAGACCGCGGCCCGCTCGGCCGAGGTGCTCGCCCTGGACGTCGAGGACCTGGACCTGCCCAACCGGCGGGCCCGGGTCCGGCGCAAGGGCGGCGCGATCGACATCATCGTCTGGCAGACCGGCACCGCCAGGCTGCTGCCCCGCCTGCTCAAGGGCCGCACCTCGGGCCCGCTGTTCCTGACTGACCGCAGGGCACGTGTCGAACTGCCTCCTGGCGACATCGATCAGGTGAGCGGCCGGGCCCGGCTGTCCTACACCCACGCCGAGGCGCTGTTCAAGCAGGCCTCCGGCGGCGCCACGCTGCACCAGTTGCGGCACTCCGCGCTCACCCACGACGCCGAGGCCGGCACCAGCACGCCGATGCTCATGGCGCGCTCCGGGCACACCTCGGTGCGGTCGCTGGCCAAGTACGCCCGGGTGAGCGCGGAGGCGCTGCAGCGCCACCAGGCCGAGCGCGACCCGGCCCGCAGGCGCTAGACGGCGCCTGGCCGGCCGTACCGGCGGTCGTATTCGGCGCGGGCGCCGTCGGGCAGCGCGTCGTACAGATCACGGAGTTGCTCTGCGCGCTCAGGGGTGAGTCTGTCGAACAGGTGGGGCCACGCGGGGTCGCCGGAGAGGTTGCGCTCGCCAATGAGGATCTGCATCGCCTGGAGCGTGCGCTCGCGATGGCCGAGGCTGGCTTCGAGGCTCGCTGTGAATAGCGCCTCGGCCTGCTTGCGCTCGGCTGGGGTGATCCCTGTTTCCTCGAGCGGTGCGAGCCTGGCGAGGTCTATGTCGGTCAGTGCGCTGAATACGGCCTGGACGACCTCGGGGCGGATCTCTGCCGCGTCCTCGGGTGGTTCGCGGTGCCCGGTCACGGTTGCTCTTCGTCTCCCGTGGCTGGGTGGTTGGTGGGCAGCCCGGTGAGCCTGCTGCGGAGGCGTTCGACACCGGCGAGTACCTCATGGGCGCGCCGTTCTATGGCGGCGTCGCGGCGCGGCTTGCCGGTTTCCGGGTCGATGACGACCTGGCCGTCGCGGATTTCTGGCTGCCCGCGGGCAAGGACGTCCTGCAGGTAGCTCTCGGCCGCGGCGAGGTCCAGGAGGATCTCGCGCCGCGCTGCGCGCTTGTCTGCTGGCTCGCCGAGGTCGCTGATGCGATCGAGGATGCCGCTGGCCTCCGCGCGCTCGGCGGCCGGCATGAGCGGCAAGACATCAACTATGGGCGCGGCGCTGTCCGATATGTATGGCCTGGTGAGTGCCTGCAGGCGCTGAAGGTCGCGAAGCCGGACTGCGTTCTGGTCGTCACGAGGAGTAGGCGGCATATGTGCAGCCTGCCATGGTGGGGCGTGGTCCGTCAGGCAGCCAGATCAGGTGAACGGTGATAGCTGTGTCCTGCCGGGCGGTGGCCTCTCCTCGTCGCCGTCGCTCCGGTCAGCGTTGTGCCATGGGTCGAGGGGGTCGTGGCGCACGCCATACGCGGGCCCGAGGGCGGCGAGCAGTTCCTGGCCTTGGGTGCCGAAGCCTGGTTCGGGGGCCGGGTCACCGAGGATGACGAACTGGGCGCCGGTGCCCAGCGCCGCGGTGGCATAGCGCAGCGCGTCGCTGATGTGGTCGGGTGCCCGGGTGTCGGCGTCTTCAGGGTTGCCGGCTGTCGAATGCGGGAGGGATGACAGCTCGGCCCACAGATGCTCGCAGGTGCTGAACATGTGCAGACGCGGGCACGACGGCCAGCCGAGCGAGCGATGGTAAGGACACGCTGGTGCTTCGGCGAGGTAGGAGTGGATCCGCTGCCAGCCCGCGATGCGGGAGCCCGGGCCCTTGCCGGCCGGACTGACGGCGCAGCCGTTGTCCAGGTAGACCTGAGCGACGCTCTTCGCGTCGCCTCGGGTGGCCCAGGCAGCGTCGTCCATCCACCGGGTGACCTGCTCATCGCATTCGGCGGCGAGGATGCGTTTCGCCTGGTCGGCTTCGCCGACCTGGGTTTCGTACAATTCTCGAAAGGCCCACAGTCGATGATCTTCATCTTCCGCGAGCCAGATCACGGCCCATGGCGCGGTGTAACCCCAGTCGATCCCGGCGATGCGGCGCCACGACGACGGGAGCGCGAAGGGCCGCACGACGTGTCGGTCACGGCTGAGCTCGGGGAACATCGCCCCGGCGAAAGACGACCAGTCGCCGTCGAGGAACGCCCGGCGGAGCTTCTCGGGGAGGGCGCGCAGGTCGGCGGCGTATTCGGGGTTGATGAACGGGTTGTCGGCGATCTTCGCGGGGATGAAGCGGATGGTGCGGCCTCGCTGGTCGGTGACGACGCGCTGGCCGTAGTTCGTGGCGTCGATGAAGTCGCGTTTGACGTGCTGGTGCCCGGGTCCGCCGGGGTTGGCGGTGCTGCGGCACCCGATAACGGGGATGTCGGCGCGGCCGGAGCGGACGCGGGACTCGAGGAAGCTGACGACGTCGGGCGGGAACAGAGTGCGCTCGTCCAGGATCAGGAGCTGATACTGGCCGCCTTGCCGGCGGGTGGCGTCCTGGTAGGTCTCCGCGTAGCGGAACAGGATCAGCGACCCGTTCGGGAACCGCAACTCATACTCCGAGCCGTTCCACGAAGCGCCGAGCGCTTCGGCGTAGGAGAAATGCTGGGCGAGCTCGGCGAGCAGGGACTCGCGCAGCTCGGGGTAGGAGCGGCGGAACGCACCGACGCGCAGGCCGGGGTGGCGGATGCATTCCCGCAGGGCGAACGCCAGGGCTGACAGGGACTTGCCGCCTCCGGACGCACCGCCCATGAGGACGCTGTATTCGGTGGCGGCAGCGAATTGCTCCTGGGCGCACTGCCCGCACGGCGCCTCGATCTGCCCGGCGAGATAGGGCACGCACGCTGGCTGATAGCCGAGCAGCTTGAAAACGTCGACCTCGGGCGGGTTGATCGCCGTCGACAGCGCGGCCGCGAATGATGCTCTGGTCATGCCGGAAGTATCCCGCTGTGACCGGTGCTCCGGCGGGTACGCGGCCGGCCGGCGCGCCCGGGGCCGAGCAGCGGAGGACGTCCGTCCCGCGGTCGGCGGGCCTCAGCGAGGAGCCGCGACACGTGGGCGGCAGAGTAGCCGAGGCGCTCAGCGACTACCTTGCGCGGAGCCCGGCTGCCAGCCGCTTCCTCGTACGCGCTGGCAACCCGCCGCAGCAGCGCCTCGTGGGCAGCTGCCGCCCGGGCACGGGCGCCGGGCTTGCGTCTGACGGATCGCGACAGCGACTCGAGGGCCGCCGCCGGCGAGGTGGTGTCAAAGACGATGCTCTCCTTGGGGACGCCGGCGAGTATCTGCCGCCCGTACTCGCGTGCAGCTACTTCCCACGCCTTGAGGCTGCTGACGGCTGGCATATGGCGCAGGTCGGATGCCTGGACACCGCGTGGCCGGTAGGAAGCATCGAACTGGAGCTGCCTGAGCGTGCCGTCCTCGCTGAATACCCCCGCGATCACGGGAGCCGGGCCGCACGGGCTCAGTTCCACGGTCACGTCCGGCCACTTCTGCAGAGCAAAGCTGGCAGTGATCGCGTCGCCGTCGCGTTCCAAGATCCATGACATCCACGCTTCTTGCAGCATTTCCTGCGCGTCGTAGATGGCCTGTGCTTCGTCCTTGGACCCGGCCGGGACAACGTAGCGATCTTGGCTGCTCATCGAACCTGCTAACTCATCCTTAGAGGCGGCTGCCGCCAGACTACTAGCGTTAACTCCATGACGATCACCGCGCCGGCGCCGCGCAGTCTGGACGACCGCATTGCGGAGGCCCGTGAGGCCGAAGCATCGCAGCGCCAGGCCGCGGGCAAGCTCTCGGCCCGGTACACCGCCGCTGTCGCGGCCGCCGACCACCGCGAAGCCAGCCGGCTCAAGCCGCTGCTCGATGAGGCGCAGGAGCAGATGCTGATCGCTGAGGGCGCCGTGGCGGCGTTGCTGTCGGTGCAGCAGCAGCTCGCCCAGCAGCAGGCCGAGAAGACCCGGGCTGACGACCTCGCGCAGCAGCGGGCCCGGGCGCAGCAGATCCTCGGCGACGCGATCGCAGCAGAGCGGCTGGCTCACAGCCAGGTCGCCGACCACATCACGCGCATGTATGCGTGCCTGCGGGCCGCGCGGGATGAGTTCGGCCAGGCCCAGGACGCTGAGCGGGCCGTCGCCGCGGCACAGCGCCAGGCGATCGCGGCCCGGGTCACGGCCGGCGAGCTCGCCGCTCCGACACGGCCGCCCGGTGCGAACACCGCCAGCGTGCTGGCCGAGCCCGGCGGGGACCCCGTAGTCGGCGCGCTGGTTAAGTGGACTGGCCCCCGGGAGCCACCACGGCCGCGGCCGGTCATCACGACAGCGGAGCCGCCCGCTGGCGCCCGGGGCGCCACCCAGCGATCGCCGTGGTGACAGCGGCGATGACCACGAACCTGGCCTGGGTGCCCGGCGGCAGATGCAGGGGCACCGGGTCGGCCCTGCGGTCGCAGGCCGGCGCCCGGGCCAGTGTCAAGGACGAGCCGGATCCCGACCAGGGTCAACGTCGCCACTCCGGGTGCGAATGCTGGTGGTCTCCGTCCAGCCCGGCAGTGGAGCGAAGGCCGGAGAGCGGTGTGCTTTCAACCGCGAAGACCTTGCCTGCCCCGGCCGGCCCGGCTCGGCAACCACGAAGGGATAAAGGACCATGGGAACAGCCACGCTGACCGCGCGAGAGATGCGCGACCGGCAGGTGTTCATCAACGCCGCGTTCGAGCGCAACCCGGCAGCCGGGCGCGCTGTGGCGGTCGCGGAGGGAACAGCGACCTGGCGTGAGTGGCGGCGCGGCGTCAGTGAAGGTGCCCGGCCGTCAACGCTGCCGAACGTGTCCTCCGCGGCGCAGGCCAAGGCTGGCGCCCAGGCGGTCACGCCGGCGGTCATCGCCGCTCTGAAGATCCACAAGAAGCAAGTCAAGAAGATGAAGAGGGCGAAGAAGGCCGCGCGAGTCGCGGCCGCGGCTGGCAAGCGCGAGACCGCGGCGGGCGCCCAGCTCGCCGGGCAGTTCACCGCGGCCGCGGCCAGCCGTTCGCTGCGCGAAGGCAGCCGGTCCGACCTGGCCGTGGTCGCTGCCTCAGCCCTTGGCTCGGCCGGGCACTCCCCGTTCCACAGGGCCAGCCCGCGGGGCGCGGTCACCGAGAGCGCAGCGGCAGCCGGCCGGGTGATCGAGGCGGCAGCCGGGCCGCCCGGCTACGAGCGGCAGCTCGCCGAGGCCACCCCTGATGACTTGCGCCGGCATCTCGGCGCCAGGCTGCGCCTGGTCGGCGAGGCTTCCGACCTTCGGAGTCCGCTGTGGAGGGACGATGCCTGACAGCGACCGGGTGAACAACGCGCCGCATCTGAAGCCGCGCCACGGCGTCGATCCCGCGGCCCACCCGTCGCCGATCGGCACGCACGAGCACTTCGCGGCGGTCGCCATCGAGGGGCACATCCGCGACGGCGACGCGGGCGCGGTGCGGAGGTTCGTGCACGATCTCGAGTACGAACTCGGGCCCTTCCGGGTGTCGCCATGGCGCGTGCTCGAGTACCTGGCCGGGCGGGCGATCACCCGCCAGCGGGAAACGCCCGCCGGGCCGGTATCCGGTGCTGAGGTCGTCAGCGCCCAGCGGGAGACCGCCGCGGCCGCAGCCGCACCACCTGAAGGGACGACCCCATGACAACACCCCTCGCGATCGCACCGATGCCCGCGGCCGGCCTGTGCTGCGGTGTGTCCGCCAGCGGGATAACCGAACCGCTGAACCTGCCGTCCTCCGGCACCGTAACGCTGTTCTGCGCTGTCACTGGGCTGACGTCGGGCGCAGGCATCACGGTCAGCCTGCAGCAGGAGGGCGGCTCCGGGTGGGAGCCGATCCTGACGCTGCCGTCGCAGAGCAGCACCGGCGTGCAGCAGGCCAGTGTCCAGGTGCAGCAGCCCGGGCCGCTGGCGCTGGCGTGGACACTCACCGGGACCTCGCCGATCGTCGACATCGCAGCGTTCGCCGTCGCGGCCGGGTGAAGGGAGGCCGGGTGTGGATGTGCGCGAGTTCGCCGGCCGCGCACAGCAGGCAGCGGACACGGTCGCCGAGCGGGGCGCGGCGGACGGCATCAACGCGGCAGCCCGGTCGTTCCGGCGTTTCGTCCTGAAGGAACTCAGTAACGGTGAGTCGGCCCCCGGGCAGCCTCCGGCGCGGCGTTCGGGGGCGCTGTCGGACTCGGTGACGGTCGATGAGGCCGCTCCCGGCGGGGTGACCGCCACAGCGAAATGCGGGCCGCACATCGTCTACGCGGCCATCCAGGAGCACGGCGGCACCATCCACGCCCACCCCGGGCCAGCGCGCGGCATCGCCCACTTCGGTCACGCCGCCCGGGGCATCCGCGAACACGACGACAAGTGGCGTCACTCCCTGTCATGGATTCAGGACGGGGAACGCCGGTTCGCGATGCACGTCACCCTCCCAGCCAGGCCCTACATGCGGCCGGCGCACGACTGGGCGAAGGCGGGCGGCGTTGAGCCGGCGGCGAAGGACGCTGTGCACCGGCTCGTCACTGAGGCGCTGGACGGGGGCTGAGGCGTGTCCGACATCGAGGAAGTCTTCACCGGGGACTCCAGCGATCTTGTCGAGGCGCTCCAGCAGATCACCGACGAGGCCACCGAGGCAGCCGACGCGCTGGACCGGATCCGCAACGCCTTCGCCGAGCTCGACGGGACCGCCGAGGCCGCTGAGGAGGCCGCGGAAGAACTCGACTCGATCCGGGACGCCGCGGCCGAAGCTGAACAAGCCGTCGATTCCCTGTCGGACAGCGGCACCGGGCTGGACGACATCGCGGCGCAATCGCAGACCGCAGCGGAAGGGCTGGCCCGGATCCGCGACGACGCCGGCGAGGCTGAGGCGGCGCTCGATGCCCTGGTCGCCAGCGGGCCCGGGCTGGACGACATCGCCGCGTTCGCTGCCGAAGACGGCAACGAGATGGACAGCTTGCGGAACAAGACCCTCGAAGCCGCCGGCGCCATGGAGATTCTCAACGCCTCAGGTGCATCGGCCGGCGCCAGGATCGGTGCCGAGGCGATGGCGAACCGGCAGTCGATCGGCCAGTACATCACTGACCTGCAGAGGGCGGTCGCCGAAACGGAGACTCTCCAGAACGCTCAGGCCGGCCTGGCGGCGAGCGGTTACGTCAACTTCGATGACCTCGCCGAGGACGAGGAAAACGCCGAGGTCGCCGCGTCGAATTACTGGGACACCCTGAAGAGCATCCGGACCCAGATGCTCAGCATGGCGGCGGGTGAGAGCCTGGTCGTCGGCCGGTCAGGGCTCGGCTGGACCCTGCCGGGCCAGGGGGAGCCGACGCAGCAGCTGGCGCAGCTTCTCCAGGAGATGGAGCAGACCGGCACCGCAAGCCTGCTCCAGCAGTTCCTGTCGGCCGGGCAGGCCGCCAGCACCTGGGAGACCGACCTCAGCGGGTCGAGCGACGCGATCGGCAAAGCCAACCCGCTGATCGAAAGCCAGGCCGGCGTCCTCGACGACGTCGCAGCGGCGGGGGCCACGTTCACGGCGAACGTGCGCGACGAGCTCGCCGCCATGCAGGCGTTCTCCGACGCGTGGCACGCCTATGACGCCAGCGGGTCGTGGGAGGACCTGGTCCGCCTCGGCCAGGCCAGCCAGGACCTGGACACCGCGCTGTCGGCCGCCTCGTCCTCTGGTGAGGACTTCACCCAGGTGTTCGGCGGGGTGGACCAGGCCACCCAGGACGTGGCGCAGGGGCTTCTCGACAGCGCCAGGGCCGCTGGCCAGTACGCCTTCGCGCAGGGCGCCGCCGCGGCCGGGACGACGCCGTTCACGACCGGGATCAAGCTCCTCGATGATGCGATGGCGAAGGCTGGCAGCCGTTTTACCAGCGCCGGTGACGCAGCCGGCTTCCTGAAGGTGTCGCTGTCCGATAGCGAGGACATCGCCAAGGACGCGCGGGTGGCGCTGCTCGCCCTCGGCGCGAGCGAGCAGGAAGCCGCAGCCGGTGCTAACGCGCTGGCGAACGCACAGTCGGCTGCGGACGCGGCCCTGGGCAGCGGCGGTGGCGTGGGCATACTCAGCAAGCTTTTCGGCTTCGCCGGCGGCGGCGGGGAAGGCGGGTTCTCAGTCGGTGGCCTGCTGGGGAACATGGCGTGGTTCACCGGCGGCGCAGCCGCGATCATGTCTGTCGCTTCCGAGATGGGCGCGCTGGTCGCCGGGGCCTCGGCGGCCATCACCGGGATCGTGCCCGCGGTCGCGCTGGCCATCCCCGCGTTCGAGGAGCTCAAGAACGGCTACGAGGAGGTCACCAAGGCCCAGGCCGCCTACAAGGCGGCCGCTGCGAAAGCCGGCAAGGACCCGACCACCGCGAACCTGGACGCCGAGGCCAAGGCCCTGAAGAAGGTCCAGGACGACTACAAGTCCATGGGCCCGGCAGAGACCGGGGCGATCACCGGGATCGCACGGCTGAAATCCGAGTACGACAGCATGGCCAAAGCCTTCGAGCCGGACGTTTTCGGGATCTTCAACCGCGGCATCAGGGTCGCCGAGGAACTGCTGCCCACGTTCAAGCCTCTTGCTGAGCAGGCGGCGGGCGGGATCGATGACCTGCTCGACAAGGCTGAGAAGTTCTTCAAGATCCCGAAGTCTGACGCGGGTCAGAAGCCCGGTGGTGCCGCAGGGCGCCTGGCCGACCACATCCATGACATCGCCACGCCCCCGGACCCGACCGGGTGGCAGAAGTTCCTGGAGAAGATCAAGCCGGACATCAAGCCGGCTGAGGAAGCGATCGGCGAGTTCGGGGCCACGGTCATCGGCGACTGGGGCAAATTCATCGAAAGGTTCAGCCCGAAAGACATCCAGAACGCTTTCCACATTCTGGGCAACCTGGTCAACTGGTGGTCCACCGGGTGGGGCCGGGCCATCAGCCACGCCATGAACATGTGGGATGACTTCTCAGCGGCCGCCAAGAATGTACGCAACTGGGTTGATGATTTCAATGGCGCTCTTCACGATATTAACAATGCCGTCGGAACAGGGCTAACCGGCACTTACCATAATGCTGAAGCCATCCTCGATAACATCCGGGAAACCATAGTCCGCACGGGCCACGACATTGAAGCCGCGTGGGACACCTCGTGGCATGCGGTTGAGCACGCCACCGACGTTGCCCGGGAAACCCTCATCAACATCGGTCACGACATCGAGCACGACTGGGATACGACCTGGTCACACGTGGTCTCGTACGCCGAAGGCATCCCGGGGAAGATCAAGCACGTTTTCGACGGCGCCGCAAGCTGGCTGCGGTCCGCCGGCCGGAACATGATCGACGGCCTGATCAACGGCATGGCGTCCCTGCACGGCTCGCTGGTCAGCGAAGCCGAATCCCTCGGCAAGGACGCGATCCACGCCGCCATGTCAGCCCTCGGCATCCACTCCCCGTCGGCCGAGTTCTACGACATCGGCACCAAAACCGTGCAGGGTTTCGTCCTCGGCCTCAAAGGTGGCAAGTCCGCTGTTTCCGCGCTCGAAGACGAGATCGCCACAGCGTCGAAACAACTGGGGATCACCGGCGCGAACGCAGCATATGAGGCTGCGTCGCAGATCGACAACGGCCTGGCCGCTGGGCTGCGCAGCGAACTCAAAACCGTCGACGCGGAAATGAACAGGGTCGCCGACGAACTCGTGAACTCCCTCAAGCGCGCGCTGCGGATCTCTTCCCCGTCCCAGGCGACGATGGAAATCGGCTCCCAGGTGGTCGATGGGCTAGTCCAGGGCATCGACGCCAGGCAGAGCGCCGTGAGCGCGGCGATGGGGCGCCTGGGCAATAGCGCGCTCACTGGTTACCTGCCCAACCGCTCGGCCGGAAGCAGCGGCGCCGAGCCGATCGTGATCCACCTGGTCCAGGACCAGCCCATCGTGGTCGGCGGCAAGACCCTGGCCCGGGTCAACCAGAAGTACACCCTGCAGCACGCCCGCCGGAACACCAAGAGCGGCTACCAGCTCCGCGGCCGCGGAGTCTGAGCCGCGGCGGCTACCTTTTAGGCACCCACGGGAGGGACATCCAGAGTGGCTGACGACGACAAAGCCAAGCGCGAAGGGCGGCTAGCCGCACTCCTGACGATGCGACATGCCCTGGAAGGGAAATTCCCCCCGATCACCGTCGACACCGAGGCCTTGGCCTTTGGCCTCTGCGAAGCCGCCGCGGAGGCCCTGGTGTGGATGCAGGCTTATCACCGGCTCTTCCTGGCAACCGGCAGCGATGTGGAACTGGCACACGAGGTGGAGCACCCTGATGCCGGGCTGCAGTCAGCCGCCGACGAGTTCGTTCGCACGCATCTTGACAACCAGATCGCCGAGGCCATGCAGGACGGTCTGAGGGGCTGAGCTACTCGCGTTGCCCGAGCGCGCGCGCCACCTGGCGGACGGCGGCGCACCGCTCCTCGGATGATCCACCCGCACGAAGGACGATGACGAGACCATCGTGTCCGCGGTAGGCGATCCCCCTCATCCCGTCAGGCATGTCGCGCACAACGATCCGCAGGACCGTGGCGCCGGAAGCCGGCGCGACCGGGCCAGGGCTGTCGTTCACCAGGGCGGGGAGCCACCTGTCGCGAGGGAGTTCGGGCACTTGAGAGACGCTCTCCGCTGGCGACGGGTTCACACCAGGTCAAAGGCCGTCAGAGCGCTGCAGGCCTGCGCGGCTGCCCCCGGCCTGCTCCCCTGAGTCTCAGCGGTAGCGGCGAGCAGCAGCATGGCAGCCTCTCCTGTGCCCGGGATGGTGAGCCTGGGGCATTCGCCTGGATGCCGCGCGGGGGCCGGCTGCGTAGCCCAGAGTGACAGTTTGCCGGGTGTCATCCTGTCGCATGGCGCCAGCGTTACAGTTCCTCGCTGACCTGCGAAAAAGCGGCCAACTGTCGCGTTACAGTTACAGTTTTTGATCATGGATGCGACACCTGATGTGACAGCCGGTGCGACAGTTGGGTTACAGTCTGGCGCACCACTTCCACCGGCCGAACTTGCCCATCGGCTCGATCAGCCCGGCGGCGTGATCCTCCCTGATCCAGCGGTGGACCGTCTGCCTCGTCACGGGCATGCCTTCGGCTTCCAGCAGCTTGACGACAGCGCCCGCGTTGAATCCCGCGGTGGCCGTCCGCTTCGCGAACTCCCGGTAGCGTTTGCGCGGCGGGGACGCCGTGTCGTCGTCGCCCGGCATCTCGGAGACCGGCATGTCCACGTCGTACAGGTGGGCACGGACGATCGCCTCGAACTCGGCCTCGTCGGTGCCGGGCGGTGCGACAACCTTCATCCTGGGCTGGCCACCGCCGGGCAGAAGATACTGGCCACGGTGCGACCAGCGTTCCCGGTACGGGTCGCCGAACGCTTCCTCAAGCAGCGGGTCCGGAGCGGGGCGCCACAGGTGGGCGCGGCGGCACACCTCGGCGATGTCTTCCTCGGTGATGCGGAACACCTTGAACGGCTGGACGCGGCCGTTCTTGCGCCAGAGGATGGCGCAGCCGGGCTCGGACAGCCGGGCCAGGTTCTTGATGGCGATCTGGTCGTCAGGCATGATCAGGCGTGCGTCCGCCTCGGTGGACACGCCCAGGCCGATCCGCACGTCACACTGGGACTTGAGGTCACCGTCGCCGGCCATGGTCACCGTGCCGCGCTGGGTGGCGTAGACCATGTCGATGGCCTCGGACCGGTAAAGCACGGTTATCTTCTTGGCCTTCCGGGCCAGCGAACTGTTCGTCGGGCCTTCGGCCGGGTTCTTGTAGCCGCCCATGTTCTGCCCGAACACCACGGCCATCTCATCGCAGACCACGATGACCGCCGGCTCCCTGATGGATGGGGTGATCTTTTCCCGGCCGTCCCCGGCGCTGGTCCGGGCGGCGCCCCCACGCTGCAAAGCGTCCAGCATCAGGTCGGTTTCCTCGGGAGTGGTGGCCACCCAGTCGATGACCGGCCGCGAGTTCTCACCGTCCAGCCATGGCTGAATCCACAGCCGGGCGAGACGGTGTTTGTGATCAACGACGAAGATGACCACGTCCACGCAGAACGCCATATTGGCGATCAGCACGTTGAGCAAGTTCGACTTCCCCTTGCCCCTCAAAGCGACGATCAGAAGGCAAACCTCGCGCAACGTCAGGTAAGCGATCTCGCCGTCCTCGTACACGCCAACCGGGATCGGGTCGCTGATGGACCGGCGCCGTGTGGGGATCGGGAACGGGATGGTCTCGCCGAGGAAGTCCCGCGTGGTCACGTGCAGGATGACCCGGTGCGCGTCGGCTCCGGGCATCCGCTCGAACGACAGACTGCCAGCGCGGACCTTGGCGGCGATCTCCAGCTGATGCAGGCTGCTGGCCAGCGACTTCAGCGTGACGCGCCCGGTGCTGGGCAGTTCCAGATCGACGTCGTAGCCGGCCTTGGTTTCCGTCTCGCCGGCGTAGGTGACACCTTTCTGCCCGATGCTGGCCAGCAGGGTGGGCCAGCGTTTCGCACCCTGTGCCGCTGTGAGCGCGGCCTGCCGGCGGCGCAGTTCTTCCGCCATCCGCGCCTCGTGTTCCTTCAGCGCGGGCCACAACGGGATCAGCACCGCGGCGGGCACGACCAGGCCGCCAGCCGCGGGCCACGACCACGGTGAGGCAATGGCGGCGTAGGCGTCCCAG
>Ga0335075_10000739_pt1 | contig 55462 bp, 46 predicted proteins | sample Lox_Sample_24_FD_206723 | JGI IMG/M metagenome (GOLD analysis project Ga0335075, IMG submission 206723) | Soil microbial communities from Loxahatchee National Wildlife Refuge, Florida, United States - Lox_Sample_2.4 | ecosystem: Environmental > Terrestrial > Soil > Wetlands | place: USA... | reverse complement strand
CCCGCTCCCGCGGCCGGCGCCGGCGTTGCCTGGATCGCGCCGCGTCCCTGGGTCTGCGGCAGGGGCAGGAAGGGCTGGACGCCCGGCGCCTCGACGATCGTCGTGTCGGTCTGCTGCAGGATCTGCTCCATCGTTTCGTAATACATGCGCCGCCGGGTCACATCGGGCGCAAGCCTGTACTGGGCGTAGATGCGCTCGAACTGGGCGGCCTCGCCCTGCGCCCGGGCAGTGGTCTGCTGGGCATAGCCGCGGGCGGCGTTGACCGCCGACTGGGCCTGCTGCTGCGCCGCCGAGACCTGGAGGAAGGCGGCGTTGACCTGGGCCGGCGGCACCGACTGGCTGATCGACACGCTGCGCACCTGCACGCCGCTATTATAGCCGTCGAGAATGCGCTGCATGTCCCGCTGGACCCGTTGCTCGATCTCGCCGCGGCCCGCGCCGAGCGCGCTGTCGAGCGTGCCCCGCGCCACGGCGGCGCGCATCGCGCTCTCGGCGACCTCGCGGATCGTGTCGTCGGGATTGGCGAGCTGGAACAGATAGAGCTCCGGCGAGCGGATGTTCCAGCGCACCGTATAGCCGAGATTGATGACGTTCTGGTCGCCGGTGAGGATCAGATTCTCACCGCGGCCCGGAATGGCGAGGTCGCGGATGCCGGCGACGTCGACCTTGGTCACGCTGCCGAACGGATAGGGCAGGGAAAAGCCGATGCCGGGCTGAAGCGTGCCGGAATACCAGCCGAAGGTGGTGACGACGCCGCGCTCCTGCGGGCCGATCCGATGGATCGAGGTGAAGGCGAGCCAGAGCAAAATGGCGATGATCGCGCCGTAGAGAATATAGGGCCTGCCGCCGCCCGGAATGCCGCCGCCGAAGCGGGCCCGGCTGCGGCGCAGGAACTCGTCGAGCGAGGTGACGTCGCCGCCGCCCTTGCCGCCACCGCCGCCGCGCGGGCCAGGCTTGCGCCGTCCGGGACCCCAGGGATTGCGCGGGCCGCCGCCGCTGCCGCCGCCCCCGCCATTGCCGCTGCCGCCGCCTTCGCCACCGCCGCCGGGACCCCAGGGCCCGCCGCGATTGTCGCTGAGCACGGCACCGGGACGTCGAAACCAACCGAAAAATCCTGTCATGCTCACTCCTATAGGGACGCGATTTGCGGAAAAACAGTGGCAAGCGGCGTCGCAGCCCCTATCTGCGCCCGATGAGTGACGAGAACGACCCGATCGCCGCCGCTTTGGCCCGGATTCCCGATCCCGCCGGCCGCGGCAGCCTCGCCGAGGCCGGCCGTGTCGCCATGACCCGCCTGAAGGAGGGCAAGGCGGTGATCGTGCTGGAGGCGACCGGCCTCTCCGCCGAGCAGCGCGCCGGCCTGGAGCGGCAGGTGCGCGCGGCGATGATCGCGGTGCCGGGCGTCGGCGACACCCAGATCGCGATGACCGCCGAGAAGCTGGAGCGGACGATCGTCGCCATCGGTTCGGGCAAGGGCGGGGTCGGCAAGTCCACCGTTTCGGCCAATATCGCGGTGGCGCTGGCCCGGCTGGGCAAGAAGGTCGGCCTCGTCGACGCGGACATTTACGGCCCTTCCCAGCCCCGGCTCATGGGCCAGTCGGCCAAGCCCGAGCTGGTCGACGAGATGATCGTGCCGCTGCCCGCGCATGGCGTCCGCCTGCTCTCCATGGGCCAGCTGATCGAGCCCGGCACCGCCGTCGCCTGGCGCGGGCCGATGACCGCCTCGGCCCTGTCCAACCTGATGGAGGGCGATTGGGGCGATTGCGAGATCCTCGTCGTCGACCTGCCGCCGGGCACGGGCGACGTGCAGATGACTCTGATCCAGAAGTGGAAGCCGGCGGGCGCGGTGATCGTCTCGACGCCGCAGGATCTCGCCCTGATCGACGCCACCCGCGCCATCGACATGTTCCGCAAGATGGACGTCAAGGTGATCGGCCTGATCGAGAATATGGCCGGCTATGAATGTCCGCATTGCGGCGAGGTCTCCGACCCCTTCGGCTCGGGCGGCGCGCAGGCGGCGGCGGGCGTGATGGACATCCCCTTTCTCGGCCGCATCCCGCTGAAGCTGGAGATCCGCCGCGCGTCCGATGCCGGGGTGCCCCCGGCGGCGGGCGAGGGCGAGGACGCGGCCCTGTTCAGGGAACTCGCGCGGAAGTTGCTCGCTCAGCTTGGACAACGCGCCGGAGGTTTCCATGCCGCTTGACCGTGACGAAGACATTCGCGACCTGCTCGCCGGGACCCGCACGATCGCCCTGATCGGCGCCTCCGACCGTCCCGACCGGCCGAGCTACGGCGTGATGGCCTATCTCCAGTCGCGCGGCTACCGCGTCTTCCCCGTCAATCCGCAGATCACCGGCGAGCATGTCCATGGCGAATATGTCTGGCGCGAGCTCAGCCAGATCGGCGAGCCGATCGACATGGTGGACATCTTCCGCCGCCCGCAGGCCGCCGGCGAGGCGGTGGACGAGGCGATCGCCGCCGGCGCCAGGTCCGTCTGGCTGCAGATCGGCGTGATCAACGAGGAGGCCGCGGCCCGCGCCGAGGCGGCCGGGCTCAAAGTGGTGATGAACCGCTGCCCGAAGATCGAAATCCCGCGTCTCGGGGTGCCGAAGGTCGGCTAATCGCCGCGCGGCTAGGGTGAGAGCGGACAGGGCGCTCCGCAATCCTTGCACGCCCGAACCAAATCGAGCAGCATGGCCCGGGGCATCATGACACCGGCCGAGCGGCGACCGCATCATCTTGCCGGGAGGGAGGGGCATGACGGACGCCGGCGCGACTGCCCAAATGCCGGCTGCGGCCGATGGCGGCGGCGGCCAAGGCAAAAAGCCCGGCCTCTTCATCAAGGTGCTGCTCGGGCTCGGCGCGCTCCAGGCCTATAATATCGTCACCCGGCATCAGGACGTTCTCAGCCTGTCGCAGAGCATCCACCTGATCGTCGAATGGTGGCGCTACGTGATCAGCCTCCCGTTCCTGTGGCTGGATATCCGGCTTCCCCTGCTCCATCGCGAGATCCTGGCGCTGTTGCTGTTCTTCGGCGCCGCGGCGAACGCGGCCTGGCTGAAGCAGCACGGCCACTCCCTGATCCGTGGACTGATCAGGGAGGCGAGATCGATCACGCTGATCGGCTCTTCCAAGGATGACAGCAAGGACAAAGAGTTCTCTCTGTTCAACACCAACGCTCATATCATCCTCGGGATGATCGCGATGATGCTGACAGTGTTCCTGATGCAATCCTTCTTCAGCGCTCTCGGCGCCAATTACGGGATGGGTCGCGACTTTCACTACGGGGCGACAATATTCGTCGCCACTGCCGCATTCTTCATGATCTTCCCGCCCAAGCCCCGTGCCCTCGAGGCATTTTCCTTCATCCTGCAGTTCATCCTGCTGGCGCTCTTCTCCTGGATCGCGTCGTTGATGATCTATTGGCGGCCGATCCTGAACAGCCTGAAATATCTGCTGCTCGTGCTCGCCGCCGACGTCGCCTTCCGCTTCGTCATCGATCCGATGCTCGCGCAATGGCCCGAAATCCCGCGCCCGCCGATCATCCCGTAGAGCCGGAGCCCGGCGCGCTAGTTCGCCCGGCGCTGAGTCGTGGCCCCGGCGATCCGCGTCGGCTGCAGGATCATCGCCCCGTCGTCGATCAGCACCCGCACCCTGCGGTTCGGGAAGTCGACCGAGACCCGGTCGAACAATTGCAGCGCGTCCATGCCGAGCAGCAGAGCGGGGCGATTGTTGAGCCCGAGCTGGCGGAAGGGGTGGGCGTCGGCGAAGGCGACGGGCAGGTTGTTGATGTCGATGCCGCCGATCTTGATCCGCCGCGCGATGCTATATTCGGCCATCATTTGGCCGCCGGTGATGCTGACCATGCGGATCGGCGCCATCGGCCCGAGCCGGTTGCGCCGGGTGAGCGCGGCGCGCAGCGCGCTGTTGCCGATGCTGACCTCGGAGCCGGTGTCGATGATCACCCAGACGCGCTGGCCGTCCACCGAGGCGTCGACGAGGACGAGCCGGCCGTAGAGGCTGCGGCCGGTCACGACGACGGTGTTCGCGTCGGGCCAGCGCTCCTCGCGGCGACGCGACGGCGTCACCGTCATCTCGCGCTGCTCGAAATTGAAGGTGACGCGCTGGTTCTGCAGAGAATCGACGCCGAGAATGCCCTGCGCGCCGAGATGGGCGCGGGCGAGCGCGGGGGCGTGGATCCCCTCGACCGTGCGCGTGCCGACGCGCAGGCCCGGGATCACCACGGTCGGAATCTGGCTGACCTCGGTCATCGAGTGGACGGTGGTGAGCCGCCCCGGCTGCAAGGCCAGAGTACGGGCCAGCTCGGAGGAGATGACCGTCCGCTCGGCACCAGTGTCGACGATGAAGCGGAACGGCCCGCGGCCGTCGATATTCACGCCCACCGTCATCCGCTCGTCGACATCGGGCACGAGGCTGAACGTCTCGGCATGCTGCTGATCGAGCAGAGCGGGCTGGGTCACCGGCGGCGGGGCATCGATGGCGGGCGCCACCTGCTGAGCCGCGCCGGGTCCCGCCAGCGCACCGATCCCGAGCAACCCGGCCATCAGCCGGACGGAAGGCCCACTCCGCATCGTCCCTCTCCGCATTCTTTTGTGCGGCGAGGATAGGCGCGTCAGGCGAAAAAGCGAAATCCGTTCGACGAACGACCCGTGGGGCCAGACCAGCGCGGGAGGATTCCTCCCGTCAGACCACCGCCATGGCGCGCTCGCGCAGCCGCTCGACGGCGGCGGCGTGGATGCCCGGAGTCGCGATCAGCACGCCGAAGGCCTCGCCGGAGGCGGTGTTGAAGGCGAGCGGCTGGCCGAGCGCCCCGCTCACCGTCGCCCCCGCCTCCTTGGCGATGAGCGCCGCGGCGGCGATGTCCCACTCGAAGCCCCAGCGCAGGGTGGCGAGCAGATCCGCCTCCCCGGCCGCGACCATGGCGATGCGGAGCGCGATGCTGTTGGGTTTGTCCACGGCGACGAGGTCGCGATCGACCTTGGGCAAAGTGTCGGCGGGGACGCGGGCACCGGCCAGCAAGGCGCGCGGGCTGACCCTGAGCCGTTCGCCGTTGCGGAAGCTGCCGCGCCCGCGCTGCGCGGTCCACAACTCGCCCCGCATCGGCGCCGAGAGCACGCCGAGCACGGGCACCCGGTCCTCGACCAGCGCCACCGAGACGCACCAGCCCGGCCGGGTGCGCAGGAAATCGCGCGTGCCGTCGATCGGATCGACCACCCAGAGCCGCCGCCGCTCGATCCGGTCGCTGTCGTCCAGGGTCTCCTCGGACAGCCAGCCGGCCTCCGGGTCGAGCGCGGTCAGTTGCGCGCGCAGGAAGGCGTCCACCTCCAGGTCGATCTCGCAGACCGGGTGGCCGGGCACCTTTTCCCAGCGTTTATAGTCGGTGTTGCAGCGGCCGGCGGCGATCCTGCCGGCCTCCTCCGCGATCCTGGCAACGTCCGATATGTCCAAGCTCTTAGGCACCTGCGACCGTCATCCCGTCCACCCGCAGGGTCGGAACGTTCACCGCGCGCCGATGCTCCAGATCGTCGGCCGGGACCAGCGCCCGGAACATGGCGATGAGATTGCCCGCGATGGTGATCTCGTCGACCGGCTCGGCGAGCGCGCCATCGCGGATCACGAAGCCCGAGGCGCCGCGGCTGTAATCGCCAGTCACCGGATTGACGCCGCTGCCGATCATCTCCGTGACGTAGAGGCCGAGCCTGACGTCCGCCATCAGGCTGGCGGGGCTGACCGTCCCCGGCTCCAGATGGACGTTGGTCGCGCCGACGCCTGGCGCGCCGCCGATGCCGCGGCTGGCATGGCCGGTCGTCTCCAGCCCGAGCTGGCGCGCCGCGGCGGCGTTGAGCAGCCAGCCGGTCGTGCGGCCGCCATCGACCAGCCGCCGGCCTGAGGTGGCGACGCCCTCGCCGTCGAACGGCTTGGACTTGAGCCCGCGCGGCCGGTGCGGATCGTCGACGATCACGATTGACGAATCGAACAATTGCTCCTCCTCGCGTCCGAGCAGGAAGGACGTGCGCCGCGCCACCGCCGGCCCGCTCATCGCGCCGAGCAGAGCACCGACCAGGCTGCCGCCGACGCGCGGATCGAACAGCACCGGCATCGCCCCGCTGGCGAGCTTGCCGGGGTTGAGGCGGGCGACGGTCCGCTCGGCCGCGAGCCGGCCGAGATTCTCCGGGGCGTCGAGATCGGCGAAATGGCGGACGCTGTGGCTGGCGCTGTCGCGCTGCATGTCGCCGCCCTCCCCGCCGATCACGCTGACCGCCGCGCCATAGCCGGAGCTGGCATAGCCGCGGCAGAAGCCGTGCGAGGTGGCCAGCGCGATCACGCTGCGCCCGGCGCTGACTCCCGCTCCTTCCGAATTGGTGATGCCCGGCACGGCGCGCGCCGCTTCTTCGATCGCCACCGCGCGCTCCTTGAGCGCGACGGGCGAGGGATCGGCGCCGTCGTCGGCCTCGAAATCCGCCGCCGGGCCGCGCAGCAGCCTGGCCTCGGGCGCGAGGCCGGCAAAGGGGTCTTCCGGCGCCTCCCGCGCCATCGCCGCCGCCCGCTCGACCAGGGCGGCGAGCGCGTCGGTGGAGAGATCGGACGAGGACACGCTGGCCGAGCGCTGGCCGACGAACAGGCGCAGGCCGATCTCCTCGCCCTCGGAACGGGTCACGTCCTCCAGCGCGCCGAGACGCACCTGCACCTCGGTGGACCCGTCGCCGATATAGAGGACGTCGGCCGCATCGGCCCCGGCTTTGAGTGCGGCTTCGACGAGAGCGCCGGCGCGCCCCTCCGCTTCACTGACTTTGAGCATCGGGGCGAGTTAGAGACTTGGCGCTCAAAAGCAACCTCACGCGGTGCCCACCACATAGCAGGCCGCGAACATCAGCAGCCCGGCGAAGCGGTTGGAGCGGAACTTGCGCAGCGCGTCGCCGCCATCGTCCGGCTTCAAGGTGGCGACCTGGCCGAGCAGGTGCAACGCCATGGGCAGCAGGGCGACCGGCGCCCACCATTCGAGCCTGATCTCGCGGATCGCGAAGACCCAGAGGGCCAAAGCGGCCAGATAGCAGACGAACACCCCGAGCCGCGCATGCCGGCCGAGCGCCAGCGCGGAGGATTTCACGCCGACCAGAGCGTCGTCCTCCTTGTCCTGCAGCGCATAGATCGTGTCATAGCCGATCACCCAGAAGATCGACCCGCCCCAGAGCAGCAAGGCGGCGAGGTCCAGCTCGCCGCGCACCGCCGGCCAGCCGACCAAAGCGGCCCAGGAGAAGACGAGGCCCAGCCAGGCCTGCGGCCACCAAGTGATCCTCTTCATGAAAGGGTAGAGCGCGACCGGGGCGAGGCTGGCCAGGGCCACGATCTGCGCGGTGCGCTGCAGCTGGAGCAGCACGACCAGCCCGACGAGGCTCAGGCCGGCGAGGAGCAGCCAGGCACCGGTCACCGAGGCGCGCCCGCTCGCCAGCGGCCGGAGGCGCGTGCGCTCGACCTGCCGGTCGAGATCGCGGTCGACGATATCGTTATAGACGCAGCCCGCGCTGCGCATCGCGAAGGCGCCGAGCGCCAGCCAGGCGATCAGCAGCCAGCCATTGCTTCCCGTGGCACCGGTCCGCGCGCCCATCCCGGCCAAAGCGACCGCCCAGGCCCCGGGCCAGAAGAGCAGCCAGGCCCCGATCGGCCGGTCCAGCCGCATCAGGGAGGCGAAGGGCCGCCACGCCGCCGGCAAGGCGCCGATCAGCCCGCGCCGCTCGCTGTCGGGGACGATGTCGGTGGGTGGGGCGCTTGCCATCCGGCCTCTCTACCGTTCGGCCCGAGCTTGTCGAAGGCCCTTTCTTGCCGTTACGGGATTGAAGAAAGGGAGGGCTTCGACAAAGCCCGGCCCGAACGGGGTTTGGGATGTCCGATCTTCTGGAAGACCTGCGCGCCCGCCTCGCCGCCGTCGCCGATCCCGTCCGCGCGGCCGGGCAGCAGGCCTATATGAAATCGGCCATGCCCTATCACGGCGTCTCCGCCGTGCCGCTGCGGCGGCTCTGCAAGGACGTCTTCAAGGACCTTTCATGGCCGGACGGCAAATCCTGGCAGGCCGACGTGCTCGCCCTGTGGCGCGGCGCCACCCATCGCGAGGAGCGCTACGCCGCGATCGAGCTGAGCGGCGTCCGCGCCGCCCGCGCCTTCCAGCATGTGGACGCGCTGACCATGTACGAGGAAATGATCGTCACCGGCGCCTGGTGGGATTTCGTGGACACCATCGCCGGCCACCGGCTCTGGACCCTGCTGGAGAATGACCGGGAAAGGATGCGCACGACGATGCTGGCCTGGAGCACGGATCGCGACATGTGGAAGCGGCGCTCTTCCATCCTCTGCCAGCTCCGCGCGAAGACGAAGACCGACCTCGACCTGCTCTACGCCTGTATCGAACCGTCGCTCGATTCGAAGCAATTCTTCCTCAGAAAGGCGATCGGCTGGGCGTTGCGCCAATATGCCTGGACCGACCCGGTGGAGATCCGCCGCTACGTCGCCGCGCATGAGGCACGCCTGAGCGGGCTGAGCAGACGCGAGGCGCTGAAGAATATCGGAAAGGCCATTGCATGACGGGCGCCACGCCCGCCTGGCCGCCGCACAGCCTCCCGCGCCTGTTCGTCGACCAGACGCTGGCACAGGGCGAGCAGGTGACCGTGGACGGCAATTATCTCGCCGCCGTCCTTCGCCTCGGCCCCGGCGACAAGGTGAAGCTCTTCGACGACCGGACCGGCGAGTGGCTGGCGGAGATCGTCGAGGCTGGGAAGAAGCGAGTTACCCTCCAGCTCTCAGAATGCCTGCGCGGACGCGAAGAGGTTCCCGACCTCTGGCTGGTCTTCGCCCCGGTCAAGCGCGGGCGGATCGACTGGCTGGTGGAGAAGGCGACCGAGCTCGGCGTCGCCCGCCTCGTGCCCGCGATCACGCGGCGCACGATCGTCGACAAGCTCAATCTCGAACGCCTCCGCGCCCATGCGATCGAGGCCGCAGAGCAGTGCGAACGCACCGCCCTTCCCGTGCTGGAAGAGCCGCGCAAGCTGGACGCGGTGCTGAAGGCCTGGCCGGCGGACCGCTCGCTCTATTTCGCCGACGAGGCGGGCGGCGAGCCCTTCGCCCCCGCCCCGAGACCCGCCGCCATCCTGATCGGCCCCGAAGGCGGCTTCACCGACGAGGAGCGGGCGGCGATCCGCGCCCTGCCCCAGGCCCGCCCGGTCTCGCTCGGGCCGCGCATCCTGCGCGCCGACACCGCCGCGCTCGCCGCGGTCGCGCTCTGGATGGGCGCGGCCGGCGACTGGTCGCGCCACGGCGATCGATAGAATGAGCTTATAGGTAGCCCATCGAAACCTGCTGGCGGGGCCGCGCGCCCGCCGCTAAAGCCGCGCCGATGACGACCCGCACCGAAACCGGCGGCAAGGCCGAACGCCCGATCGAAAGCCGCGACGATCTTCTCGCCGTATTCGCCAAGGGCGAGAAGCCGCGCGACGCGTGGCGGATCGGCACCGAGCATGAGAAGTTCGTCTATCGCTGCGCCGACCATCGCGCGCCCAGCTATGACGAGCCCGGCGGGATCCGCGACCTGCTCAGCGAACTCGTTCCCTATGGCTGGCAGCCGGTGATCGAGAATGGCAATGTCATCGCTTTGACCGGCCCGGACGGCGCGATCAGCCTGGAGCCGGCGGGACAGCTGGAGCTGAGCGGCGCGCCGCGCGAGCATCTCCACCAGACCTGCGCCGAGGCGGCCCGCCATCTCGACCAGTGCAAGGCCGTCGGCGAGAAGCTCGGCGTCTGCTTCCTCGGCATGGGCATGTGGCCGGACAAGAGCCGCGCGGAGCTGCCGGTGATGCCCAAGGGCCGCTACAAGATCATGCTCAACTACATGCCGAAGGTCGGCTCGCTCGGCCTCGACATGATGCTACGCACCTGCACCATCCAGACCAACCTGGACTATGCCTCCGAAGCGGACATGGCCCGCAAGTTCCGCGTCGGCCTCGCGCTGCAGCCCTTGGCGACCGCGCTCTTCGCCAATTCGCCCTTCACCGAAAGCAAGCCGAACGGCTTCCTTTCCTTCCGCAGCCATATCTGGTCCGACACCGACGCGGATCGCACGGGGATGCTGCCCTTCGTGTTCGAGGACGGCTTCGGCTATGAGCGCTATCTCGACTACGCGCTCGATGTGCCGATGTACTTCGTCTATCGCGACGGCACCTATCACGACGTCGCCGGCAAGAGCTTCCGGGATTTCCTCGACGGCCGGCTGGCGGGCTTCGAAGGCGAGAAGCCGCGCGTTTCCGATTTCACCGACCATCTCTCCACCATCTTCCCGGAGGTCCGGCTCAAGAGCTTCCTCGAGATGCGCGGCGCCGACGGGGGCCGCTGGGGCAAGATCTGCGCCTTGCCCGCGCTCTGGGTCGGGCTGCTCTACGACGACAATGCGCTCGACGCCGCCTGGGACGAGGTGAAGCATTGGCCGCTCGAGGGCCGGCAGGCGCTGCGCGACGCTGTGCCGGCGCAGGGCCTCAGGGCCGAGACACCCGATGGCGAGAGCCTGCAGGCGCTCGGCACTCGGGTCCTCGCCATCGCCGCCTCCGGCCTCAACGCCCGCGCCCGGCTCAACGCCTCGGGCGACAATGAATCCGGCTTCCTCGATCCCCTGCGCGAGGTCCTCGCCGCGGGCCGCACGCCCGCCGAGCGCCTGCTCGGCCTGTACAAGGGCGAATGGGAGGGCGATATCAGCCGCATCTACGAGGAGATGAGCTTCTGATGGCCGATCCCCGCTTCGCCGACCGCCGCACCCTCTATCCGGAAATCGAGCCCTACCGGACCGGGCGGCTCGACGTCGGCGACGGCCATGTCCTCTATTGGGAGCAATGCGGCAATTCGGAGGGCAAGCCGGTCGTGATGCTGCACGGCGGGCCGGGCGCGGGCTGCAGTCCCGATCATCGCCGCCAGTTCGATCCGCGCCTCTACAACATCACCTTGTTCGACCAGCGCGGCTGCGGCCGCTCCACGCCCCATGCGAGCCTGGAGGCGAACACGACCTGGCACCTGGTCGAGGATATCGAGCGGCTGCGCACCCATGTCGGCGTGGACAAATGGCTGGTCTTCGGCGGCTCCTGGGGCTCGACCCTCAGCCTCGCTTACGCCCAGACCTATCCCGAGCGGACCACCGAATTGGTTCTACGCGGCATCTTCCTGTTCCGGCAGAAGGAGCTGGACTGGCTCTACACATTCGGCGCCTCCGAGGTCTATCCGGACAAATGGGGCGAGTTCCTCGCGCCGATCCCGGAGGCCGAGCGCAGCGACATGGTCGCGGCCTATCACCGGCGCCTGACCGGCGACGACGCGGCGGTGAAGCTCGAGGCCGCCAAGGCGTGGAGCAAGTGGGAGGCGGAAACCGTCACCCTGCTCCCCGATCCGCACGTCATCGACGAGCATACGAGCGACGATTTCGCGGTCGCCATCGCGCGGATCGAGAATCACTACATGGTCCACAAGGGCTGGCTGGAGGAGGATCAGCTCCTCGCCAACGCCCACCGGTTGAAGGACATTCCCGGCGTGATCGTGCAGGGCCGCTACGACATGTGCACACCGCCCGTCTCCGCCTGGGATCTCAAGCAGGCCTGGCCCGAGGTCGATCTGCAGATCGTCCCCGACGGCGGCCACCTGTTCACCGAGCCTGGCGTCCTCGACGGCCTGATCCGCGCCGCCGACCGCTTCGCCGGCAAGTAATCCCGCCCATAGCGGGGAAACCGCGGGGCGAACCTTACAATCGCCTTGCGAGGCGGTTCATTTCGCCGCAAGCTCGATCAGTCTATCGCTGATTCGGCACGGTTCATCGTGCCAACGGTTTTCGACGGGGAGTTACCACAATGCGGAAGTTCTGGACTGCTTCGGTGGCCGCGATGGCGTTCACCCTCATGGCCGCGCCGGCCTCGGCGCAGGCCCCCTGGTCGGGCTCCGGCGAGCTCACCGACAGCGACAGCGTGGCGGACGAGAATCGCCGCTATGACGATCACACGATCCAGCTCGAGGCCGGCCAGCGCTATCGCTTCTCGGTCGACAGCACGGCCTTCGATCCGATGGCCCGCCTCTACCGCCAGGGCGGCAGCGAGCCGGTCGCGCAGAATGACGACGGCGAGGGGCTGAACAGCCGGATCAACTATACCGCGCCCGAGAGCGGCGCCTATACGTTGCGCGTCGTCGCTTTCTCGGCGGAAGGCCGCGGCGCCTATACGGCCGGCGTCGCCGCGCTGCCGCCGCTCCCGCCCGCCCAGGCGGTGCCCTGGTCGACGCGCGGCCGGATCGACAGCAGCGATCCGCAGACCGCGGGCGAGACTGTCTATCATTATGACGAGTATAACCTCCGGCTCGAGGCCGGGCGGCGCTATATCCTGAAGGTCGAATCCTCGGCCTTCGATCCGATCGCGCGGCTCTACGCGGCCGGCGAGGATGCCGTGCTCGCCGAGAATGACGATGGCGGCGACGGCCTGAACTCGCGCATCTCCTTCGTGCCCGAGACCAGCGGCGATTACATTCTGCGCGTCGCCCCGCTCGCGAGCGACGGCACCGGCGCCTATCGCGCCAGCGCCGAGCAGGCGCCGCCCTTGCCCGCGCCCCACACCCAGTTCCAGCGCATGAGGGTCACCGCCTGGCGGGTCTATGAGGGCGCGCTCACCAACAGCGACGGCGACTCGCCGGATGGCCCGAAGGTCGACGACTATCTCGTCCGCTTCGAAGCCGGGCAGGAGCGCCTCATCACCCTCGACGCGGCGGATTTCGACGCGGTCGTGCAGGTGCTGAGCGTGGACGGCCGCGAGGCCGGCACGCAGCTCGCCTCGAACGACGATGGCGGCGCCGGCACGCTCAACTCCGTGCTTCGCTTCAAGACGGAGGAGGCCGGCGACTTCATCATTCGCGTCACCGCGCTCGGCAGCGAGGGCCGCGGCCGCTACACCTTGCGGGTCAGCGAGCAGTAAGCGGCCTCACTCGGCGGCGACGGGATCGGCCTCGGGCCGGTCCCGGCGCTCGCCGCCGGGCCTCAGCGCGTTGAGGAATTTCGTGACCGGCCCGTTCCGGTTCATCCACGCGCTATAGTCGCGATAGGCCGGATCCTCGGAGAGATGCTGCTCCTCCGTCTTCGCGCGCCAGTAATAGACGCCGGAGACCAGGGCCATGATCGCGGTGTTGCGGATCATGTCGACATAGGAGCCGGTGGTCGCGAGGAAGGGCAGCGCCGAGAGCCACCAGAACAGGTTCTTCGAAACATAGGCCGGATGCCGGGTCAGCGCATAGGGGCCGTTGGTCAGGATGCCCCGGTGGGTGAGGTTCGAGAAGCGGATGCCGAACGCCACCGTCGCCCAGGCGTAGATGGCAGTGAGCACGACCAGCACGACGCCCCAGATCACCAGCAGGGCCGGATAATCCTGCAGCCAGAAGGTCCAGTCCCCGCCGCCCTGCGAATAGGAAAGCGGGCCGCCGTCGTTCATCAGGATGAAGGGCGGGTAGCAGATCAGGGCCGCCACCCAGCCGGCCGCGAACGGATTGGCGCGGCGGATATGCGCATCCAGCGGCTTCAGCGTCAGCACATAGCCGACCGTGGCGAAGGTCACGTCGATCATGAACATGATCGCGATCAGCCACATCGCGACGCTGACCGGGCTGCGCAGGATCTCCTCGGGCGTCGCCGCGACCGTGTCCCACCAATTGCCGGGCACGATCGAGATCATGAAGGCGAGGAAGAAGCCCTTCACCGCCCAGGCCCGGTAGAAATCGGCGAGCTGCTTCTTGTCCGCGCGCTCCGGCCGGCCGATCAGCAATTGCCCGAAATGCCAGGCGCCGTCCTTCGGCTCCTTCAGCCGCCGGTCGAGCCAGAAGACATAGGGCACGGAGAGGATCAGCACCGGCACGATACCGTAGCCGAGCACGTACATGGCGAAGAGATATTGCCCGTCCCAATACCAGCGGCCGATGCAATAGAGCCCGCCGATGATCGCCCAGATCCCCCAGAGGCCGGCGAGCTTGGCGATGCTGACGTCGGCAATGTCCTTCAGCCGGCGCGGCGGCCCGTCCCAGTCGATTCCGGTTGACTCGTTGCGGTGCACCTTGTCGACGAGCAGCGACCAGAGCACCATCGGCAGACCGCAGGCGACGAGCCCGCAGAGCGCCGCCAGCGGCCCGGCCATGCCGTAGTGGCGCGCCACCGCCGCCCAGGCGAACAGGCCGGCCAGGCCGACCACGCCCGTCATCGCGCTCACCGCGGACTTGGGCCGCGGATCATAGGGCCTGGCCTTGGGATCGATCGTCAGGTCGGAAGGGAGCGCATTCATGGGAAACGCGCCCTAAACGCAAAGCGTAAGCATCAGGTGAACGCCGCGCCTTCGGCCCGCCGCATCGACTAAGTCACGGAAACTGGTGAAAAAACATTCACCATCACTGCGGCTGAAACGGTGCCGGAAGTAAGGACTTCTTAAATCCATTTCGGGGCAAGCTGAACCCAAGCGAAAGCCAGGTTCGCACAGGGAATGGAAAGATGTACCTAGAGGATCGCGTCGTGGAGACAGGCTTCTCCTTTTCGAACGATGTTCCGCAACCGCCGGAACGCCGCACGACCGAACGTCACATCAAGATCCTTCGCGTCGGCACCGTCGTCGTCGACGGCCGGCGCGAGCTCTGCCTGATCCGCAACATCTCGGCCGGCGGCGTGATGGCGCACGTCTACAGCCAGCTCGTGCCCGGCCAGCAGGTCTCGGTCGAGCTGAAGACCAGCCAGCCGGTCCCCGGCCGCGTCGTCTGGACGCGCGGCGGCAATGCCGGCATCCAGTTCGACCAAGCGGTCGACGTCGCCGATCTGCTCGCCACGCCGCAGGGCGTCGACAATAGCTGGCGGCCGCGCACGCCGCGGGTCGAGATCGACCGCATGGCCACGCTGCGCACCGGCGCCCGCACCGACTGGGTCCATGCCCGCGACATCTCGCAGAGCGGCGTCAAGGTGGAGGGCGAGCCCGATGCCGCGCCGGCGGTCGGCGAGGAGGTGGTGATCACGCTCGAAGGCTTCCGCCCGCTCCACGGCGTGGTGCGCTGGTCTTCCGAAGGCCTGTGCGGCATCTCCTTCAACCAGCTCATCCCCTTCGGCGACCTGATCGACTGGCTGAAGCAGGGCAAGTAAGTCCGCCCGGGGACATTCTCCGTTCGCCTCCCGTCCGTACTCCGGCGAAGGCCGGAGCGCTGGCCGCGCGAAGCCACGCAACGCTCCGGCCTTCGCCGGAGCCGTCTCGCGTCGCGGTTGATCGGCTGGCACCGGCCACCCGCAACCCGGTCAGCGGATCGAATGCACGGCAACGCTGGAGCGGGTGAAGGGAATCGAACCCTCGTCGTAAGCTTGGAAGCCTAGTTTTTGGCCTTTTCATAGCTTCTCATGTCGCAACGCCGAGTCACTAAACCTTTATTTTTCTTGTATTTAATCTCAACATGCGTTACATATCTGCTCCATTCTACGCGCATGATTTGAGAGCCAGAAAAGAGCCAGAAATGGCAAAGGTACACCTCACAGACCTAAGCGTGAGAGCCCTGCAGGGCAGCAGCGGCTATGTGAGCTATATGGACACGCGGACGCCTGGCTTTGGCGTCCGCGTGGGCCTGCGCAGCAAGACCTGGATCATCGTGCGCGGCAAAAACCGGGAGCGTGTGACGATCGGTCGCTACCCCGATTTGTCTCTCTCCGACGCCCGCGTGGAAGCCAAGCGCCTCCTCTCGGCCGCGCCCGAGCCGAGGACCGTCTCGATGACCTTCGCCAATGCGCGAACGAAATATCTCGAGCAGAACTTCAAAGGCTCGAAATCCCGCTGGCCCTACCTCGTGGCGCGCCTGCTCACGAGCCACTTCAAGGCACTGGACGGGACGCAACTCGCCAAGATCAGCGATGAGGATATCCAGGATGCGCTGAACGAACTCGCTGACCGGCCGAGCGAGCAGTTGCATGCCTTCCGCGCGATCAGGGCTCTGTTCAAATGGAGTTGCCGGCCGCCGCGGCGCTGGCTCCGCCACTCGCCAATGGAAGGCTATGAAGCGCCTGGGACGCAGCGCAAGGGCACCCGCACCCTGACCGACGATGAGCTGAAGGCGGTGTGGAATGCAACCGGCGAGGGCTCCCGGCAGGTCTTCCGGCTACTCATCCTCTGGGGAACCCGGAACACGGAAACGACCGGGCTGGCGCGCGCATGGTCGAGCGACGAAGTGCTCACGATCCCCAGCACATCCACAAAGAATGGCCGCGATCACGGCATTCCTCTTCTCCCCTTGGCTAAAGCCATATTGGATGGCCGACCGGACGCCGGGCCCTACTTCTTCCAGGGCCGCTACAGCAATGAAGAGAGTCTCACGGCTGGCGCGCTCAACCGGATGAAGCGCGAAATCCAGGAGGAGACCGGCACGAGCGGCTGGCAGATCCGCGATATCCGGCGGACCTTCAGATCGAACATGGCCCGGCTGAAGGTGCCGCGCGAGATCTGCGAGGTCCTGATCAACCATGCGCCGCCCGTGCTGGACGAAATCTACGACCGCTACGACCGGCTTGAGGAGAAGCGGGAAGCCCTCGCCAAATATGAGGATTTCCTTATAAAGCTGCTGGCCTAGGTTTCACCTGGGACGTTGCAACGCTCCCCGAATACGGGAGCTTTGCAATGAGGTTGCTATCGAAAAAGGCCGTTCGCGAGACTGTTCTCTACTCTCCTCAACATATCGCCCGCCTGGAGGCGGCCGGACAATTCCCCAAAAGGGTACGTCTCGGCCCCGGAAGGGTCGGGTGGGTCGAAGAGGAAGTGCAGGCCTGGCTCAGGGAACGGGTTTCCCGACGCGATACACCCGGCTCCTGACAGGAGCCACTGAGGGCCGGCGGGGCAACCCGCCGGCCCTTTTTTCGGGTCCCCCGATGAGTGGCTCAGAACGCAAAGTCATTCTGGCACAACCACAGGTCACCGGGCTCTGCCCTGGGTTCGAATTTCCGCCTAAGGGGGACGTAGCCGTCAAGTGCGGTCAGGACCAGGGGAGGCTGGCCACTCCCTTGGTTCGCCCCGCGGCCGAGGATCAGTCCTGCCAGTCTCCTAGCCCTGCCAAGCAGGAGATTCGTAAATGGCGGCGTGGCTTTGCGCCTGAACGGGCTTGATGCCGATTGATTCCAGAAAAAACAGCTTTCCCGCCTGCCGCTCATCCGCAGGGTCGTCGACGTAGACGTACCATGCGGGCTGCCGCCGATGCTCGAACTTGCTGAAATATTTCGCCCGCTCGATCAGCAGCCAACGCAGGAACACTTCATTCTCCGCGAGACCGAGGCCGACGATGAGTAATGGCTTATTGAAGACGAGGTGCATCCAGCTTTTTGCGCCGCGCCAGCCCTGCTGGTCCTTGGCCGCGAAAAGACTCTCCTCGCCGCGGCCATGGAGCCACCCGCGCGCTCTTTGCACAGACGCCATATAGTGGCTCAGGCCCAGCCGAATGCTTGTACGATAGCGCGCCATTCCATTGATGTGCCAGATCGCGAAGCCGTCGCATGGGTCGTTCAGCAATTGCGGTCCGAAGTGACACCCCCACGGATAGTAAGCAGTGAAGGACGGGTCTTTCGGAAATTGAAAGGCGCAGCCGCCAGCTCGGGCCAGGACCTCATCAAAATTCGTGGTCAGGATCGGCGCGCGATGGCGCGCGGCCCATCCCATGATCGTTTCATGATGTTGGAATGGATGCCAATCGGCCATCAATTTGCAGAACTCGTTCTGAAGCGTCCCGACGCGAGCGCGGAGCTTGAGTTCGACGACATCGTAGAATTCGGTCAGCGCGGTTCCGGGCGGAACGGCTTTCAGGCCCGGCACGCAGTCCCGGGCAAGCCTGATCAGCAGATCATCCCAACTGTTGATGGTTGCGGCATTGGCGTGTCGGTTGATCCCGTTGCCGATAACAAGCGCCAGATCGCTGCCGTAACGACGCAACAGCCCTTCGAACGTGACCTCAGTCATCGCCGCTCCCACCCCTCAACGGACAAAGTCGGTGTTACTTCTACAGTGCTTGGCCATTTGAGGATATCGAAGCTTCGAGGCCGGAAGCCCCGGCATTGCTTTCATCCCCCAGCGCTATCACTCTGTCGTCATGTCGATTTCCGAATGGGAGCTTTGGGCCTGCGCGCAGGAGATGATCCGGCAGCATGGCCCCGATGCCGCCATCCACGCCGCGATGAAGGCCAACTTCCTGCTCTTCGACGGCGACCGGGAAGGTGCGAGCACCTGGTGCCGTATCGTGCAGAGGATTAATCAGCTCGAGGCCGGGCCGCGGGACCTTGTCCATTGACGTTACTGCTGGCGCCGCCGGACCAACGCTCCTAAATCTTCGGCAACGACGCCATGGCCTTGAACAAGGCATGGAGCTCGCGCTCATAACGCGGATCAATTTTGCGGAGGACGTCCCGCGCGGCGCGCGACAGCGCGCGCGGCGCCCAGATCCGCCCCTGAGCATCCAGCGAAAATGCCAGCGTCCGGTGCGTGAACGCGCGGGTTTCGCCGGGACGAAACGAGGACTGGCCACGATGATATTGCTGTACCTTCAACGACCCGACCATCAGCAGGGCGTTTGATTTCAGCAGCTCGAAAATTGCGTCGCGCCACCCCCAGATGCGTGTCCCACTCTCCTCCCATGCGTTTTCACCACGCCCGCCCTCGGCGCCCCACGCTTCGGCCTGAAAGGCCATGAGCGGACCACGCGACCAGCTGCGCAGCATCGGATCGTCCGGGCTGAGACCCAGCGCATCCTGAACCCATTTGGCAGGCCATGGCCGCTGGTTGGCGGTCGTGGCGGCATAAGGATCCTGGCGATCGAACCTGCGCTCGCTGTGTTTTTCGCGCTCGATCCAGGCGCGGACCGAATGACGCTCAGGCCCGAGGTGTCGATGAATCTCGTCCTCGTCATCCGGAAGCCAGCGGAAGAACGGCTTTTCGGCGAGGAGGGCCATGATGAGATTGCGCGTATCGCGCGCGTTGGCCAGCACGCTCCGCAGCGTGACGTCGAGATGATGCTCGATCGACCAATGTCCAGCGACCGGAAACCAGTCGGCACTGAGGCGATTTGCTTCGATGCCGAGCATCGGTGCAAGCAGCCGGTAGTCGTCGACCGGCCTGCTCCTTATGCCGGGCGCCGGCATGGCAAGCGCCGGACCGTTGGGCAGATCTAGCGGAAACAGGTCGGTCGCATCGGCAAGCCAGAGGCTGTCGGACCGGCTGATCCGGTACTCCGCCAGAAATGAGTCCCACGCGTCGCCATCCCAGTCTTCGCCCGTCACTACGCGGGTCGCAAGCAACTCGCCCGCGGCAAGCATAAGGCCGTGCCAGCCCAAATAGTCGCCATAGCCGTCATGACCTGGGACATAGCCGGAGGACCAGGAATTGTGGCGGTCCGAGCTGCGCCGGTCATCATACATGCCGGCGATGTCCGCATCCCAGCGCCTGACCCATTTATGGATAAGGTCCTCGACCTCCCAGCCGGCGCAACCGAAGACGCGGCACACCCTGTCGACCTGATATTTGTTGAATTCATAATCGAGGGAGAACCGATCCTTCGGCTGCGGAGCCGTGCCGGGTCGCTCACGATAAAGTTTCTCCCCGTAGTCGGTCCTCGGCTCATAGGGAAATGGGGACCGATTGGCGCTTTCAAGGCTTCCGAGAAGCGCGGTTCGCTCGGGCAGGTTCTTGATGGCCGGGGCGATGCAGCGGAGCGCATCGATGGCGACCGAGCGCATCGCCACATGCGGGAAATCAGTCGAGAATGCGACCCGTTCCAGCAGCGTCCGTTGGCCCAAAACCTGATCGGGCGCGTCCCGCGCGATCCGGCCTAGTGCCATCAGCAGCCAGAGCCGCGCGTGCAGCGGGTAGAAAGGCAGTGTGGGATCACAGAATGGCAGCGCGTGCTCGCTGTCGAAGCGGCCCGCGATGGCATCGATCACGTCGGTCCGGTCGATTTCGGCGAGGCGCCGGACGGCATGCGCCGCGCGCCATCGCGCGGCCGCGTCGGGTTGGCCCAACCTGGCCCAGAGCAGCCCCGCGACGGCTTCGACGGCATTTGCCGGCGGGGTGAACCTGTCGTCCCACGGGCCATCACCAACCTCTTCCGGAAGCGTCGGGATGCTCTGGCCCAGGAACCGTTCCAACCCCTCCGCAAGCGCCGCTTTTCCCGCGGCCGGGGCCAGATTGGCGGTCAGCGCGAGCCACGCATTTCCGCCCATTCCCTCCGTGTTCGCACCCAGGCCGGCGATGACATGCTCGACCAGCTTGGCGCGGTCCGCGCGGAAATGGCGGATCAGTCCACCCCAGGCGCCCCAGGCATCAACACTGGAATTGGCCAATTCTCGCGGGTGCTTTTCCGCGAGCCGCAAGGCCAAGTCGGGCAGCACGGCGGCCAGGGCCGGCGACGCGGTGCTCCAAGGTCCGACCACATCATCCAGCGCGCGCACCTTGTCCGCGAGACTGGCGGCGCCTGCCTCGACGACCGCCCGGACGAAGGACAATCGGGCGGCAGGCGTCGTTGCCTGTTCGGCGAGTTTGCGGAGCGTCGTCATGGGCCAGCGTCGACCCGACGGCCCAATTTCCTCTGAGAGGATGGCGCGATCGATCGCGTCCGGATCGTCGAACGGCCCCGGCCAAAGCGCGGGGCTTGCTTCCGCGGGGCTGGGGTCGATGGGCGGGGGCGGATCCTCCACGCGGCGTGCGGCCAGGCCCTGGATGCGTACGCGCAGCCGATCATCCGGCGCGAGATACTGCGCGGCGAGCCGGTGAAGCCGTCCGATCGTCACGGCCGATGGCGACAGCTGATCATCGCGATCGATTTCGGTGAGCAGGAGTTCGAACAGCCAACGATGCCGGTCCGACGGAAGGCGCTCGACCGCCTCGGCCGCGAAGTCGCCGATATGCCATGTCCAGGCTTCCAGCGGCGGCGCGAGTCCGAAAATGGCGGCGGCAAGGTCGGCCGGCAGCTTGCCGCTCCGCAGGAGCACGGTGAGCGCCGGACCGAGCGAAAGACCGAGGCGCGCCTTTTCGCGATCATCGAGCCGGGCCAGCATCGCGAGACTGGCGAGGCCGGCGACCGGGACCATCGTGGCGGCATATTCGATCCAGGGGAATTTGCCGTCTTCCGATTGATTGAGCTCGAGGATGCGCGCGAGCGTGTGTCCGGCGATCGGACTTAACTCGGCCCCGGCATAATGGCCGGTGATCTCGAGAAGATGATTGGTGCGGTCGAAATCGTCCGAGCCGATCGCCTCCGCGAGGTCGAGCGCGCGGCGGAAATAGACGGCCGCCTCCTCAGTTCCCGCCCGCCAGACCGCGCGCGCGAGCTGTCCATAAGCGGCGATGCGACCCGACATATCGGTGTCGAGGAGGATCTTCTGTTCCACGACGGCCGCCAGACGCAGTGCCGCACTTTGGCAAACGGAAATGCGAGACAGCCGCGCTACCACCTCCGTGAGCTGGGGCGCGAACAGCCCGGGCGCGCCCGCAAGCCAGGCGACGACCGTGTCGGCGATCGGCCCATCGATCAGGCCAAGGGCATCTGCGGTCGCGAAAATGACCCGGAAGCCGCTTCGCGCCAGATAGGCCTTTCCGTCCTGATAGGGGTAGTCGGTGGCCGTGCGCACATCCTCGGCCAGCTGACCGAAGCTTGCCAGCACGATGGCCTTGGCGTCCTGGCCGCGGGGCGGACGAACCATGTCGGCCGCCATTTGCGCATAGGCGATCAGCGGCTGAATCCGGTGGGTCAGGCCCCGCGCAAAGCGGTCGGACAGATCGCCATCGAGCCTGGGTCGCCGACGACGAGGGCGGGACGAGGCGGCGTGACGGCGTTCGACCAGCTTCTCGTCCAGATTTTTGGCGAAGGCTGCGGCCCCTCGCGCCCGGACACTCTTCGGGACGAGCTCGAGAAACTCCCGCGGCGCGACATCCAATAGGGTCACCGGCTTGCCGCGGATCGCGGCGCGAACACCCGCCGCGAGCAAGGCGATGTCCGCCGATCGGTCGACCGCCCAATAGCTCGCATAGTCGTAGAAGCTGGGCGGCTTTACCGCGGCGCCATCCAGAATGACGCTCGCCTCCACCGTCATGCCGATGGCGACCGCCCGCGCCGCAGCGAGGATGCTCGCCTCAGCCGGCCGGCCGTTGGCGTCATCCGACGATCGGGAGGCGACAGCGAATTTCGCGATCAGGCGCCGGTCGGTTTCAGGCTCCTGCGCCGAATAGCGTAGTGCAGCCGCCCAAAGCGCACAGGACGAGGATCGGCAATGTTCGAGCCGCGCGGCAATTCGCTCGGGCGGAGGATGGGGCGACACCCGATGCCGCTCCAACAGGTCGAAGAGATCGCTGAATTTGCCAAAGGCATGGGCCTCACCCCGGTCGGCGAAGAATAAGGCCACGCGGCTGTCATTACCGGCCAGCATCTCGACATAGGCGAAGCCGATATCATCCCAGGCGCTTGAGACCGCGCCGGGCTCGAAGCCGGACCCCCGCCGCGACTGCGATCGCCAGTTGAACCAGTCGATCGCGCGTCGCGCATGACGGCGCGCCTCGTCGGCATCACCCGAAAACGAGCTCGCCAAGGCCAGGGCGGCGTGCTTGCCCCCCGGCCAGCCGATCGAAGTCGCAGCCAGGCGTCGCAGCGTTTCGTCATCGCCGGCCACAGCCGCGAGATCGGAATGCTCGTACAGGAAGCGGTCCGAGCGCTCGTGACCGGCGGCCACGAGCGACGCTTCGAGGAGCAAGCGGATCAGGTCGTCGCGCCGGCCGAGCGCCGCCGACAAGGCGAGCGCCGCAACGATGCGCGCGAGTCGGATATCCCGAATGCTGACCTGGGAAGCCCCGGGCGGCACCCGCATGTCGAAGGCGAGCGCGAACAGTTGCTCCGGATCGCGCAAGGCGGTGAGCAAGGCAGGCAACGCCCGGGCAGCATAGCTGGACACGGCCTGCCGGTCCTGCAGCGTCGCGACGATCTTGGCACGGTCGGAGGCATCCGTGCCGTAAAGCGTGCGGACCAGGGTCTCGGTCGGCTCATCGCGGAACATGAGGCCATGCGGGGTTCGCTCGAGCAGCGGGCTGAGGTCGGCAGCGAAACTTTCGACCTGCGCGGCGGGCAGATCGTGGGCGGCCGCGAGCTCATCGATCGGCACCGGGGGCGCCAGCAAGGCAAGTCCGGCGAGCAGCAGATCGATATCGCTGGCGCGCGCCCCGCGGCCGATGGCCGCCGCGCGGGCATTTTCGAGCCGCTTCGCGAGAAGTGCGTCCAGCACATCCTTTGCCGGCTGATTACCGCTGCCTGGCATGAGCTGAGGGTCGAAGGGCCGTCCGGCTTCGAGCAAAGTATCGAGACAGCGCGGATTGCGGCCGGAGCGCGACAGCAGCGCCGCCACCTCGTCAGGGTGAATGTCCGAGACACGCGCCCGGATCAGCGCCGTTGCTTCCGCGCGATTGAATGGCGGGATCACATAGCTGCGATAGGCGCTCTGCCCGACGGCGATCGCCAGGCGTTCGGTGCGGCAGGACGCGACCACCCGGACCCCGTCGATCCGATCCACGCTCAGGCTTAGGAGCAACAGATGGGCGAAGGACTGCTGTCCGAATTCCTCGGCGGCGAGCCCGGCATGATCGATCGCGTCGAGCGCAAGTGTGACGATCGCGTCGGCCTGTCCTTGTCGGGCCGCAACCACCGCCTGCTGCAGACGCCGCCGGAAGGCGCGAAGCAGACCGGTCATGTCCGCGACGGGAAGCAGGATGTCGCAAAGACCCCGTCCGGCGAGCAGATTGGCAAGATGGACCAGGGTACGTTCGGGCAAATGGCGCCCGTCGGCGAGGTCGCGCCAACGCCCGCCGCCAAATCCGTCGAAGAGCACGACCGGCCCATCGTCGGCAAGGCGTTCTGCAACGCCCTGCATGAGCACCGTCTTGCCCATGCCGCCGGCTCCATGCAGGATCAGTGGCAGGCCCGGCGCGCGCGCCTCGGCCACGATTTCGTCGAGGATCGACCGGGCGACGATGGTCGCGAGTTCGGGAAAGGCGTCGGGCGCCGGATATAGCCGGTCCTCGTGATCGACCTTGAGTTCAGCGAGCACCGCCACGCGGTCTATCCGCTTGTCGGTCTCGCTGCCCGGCCCAGCCTTGATGCGGATCAGATTGCAAAGCCTGAGCAGGCGGATCTCGGCATCTGGATCGCTCGGCTCGCTCCAAGAGGCCAGCAAGGTGGCGGTGCCCCGTTCCGCATCCCCGAGCGAACCCAATGTACCGGTGAGGGAGAGACGTGCGAGCAGCTCGGTCGCCGGATGCGCATAGACCGCCAGAGCCTCCACGAGCTGCCTTTGCTGACGGCGGATGTCGCCGGTGGCCGTCTCACCGGCGAGTGTCGCGGCTATGGCTGCGGCTAGGTTGGGATGGATCGGGCGGTTGGTAGCATAATCATAGTGCGCCACGGCAAGGACATGCGCGTCGCCATGCCGCGTACGCATGTCCCGGTCGGCCTCGGCGAACTTGGCGAGCGTGCCGGCAAGGTCGGCGGCACGGACCGGCCGAGCGGCGCTGGCGATCGAATATTTGAACTGGACCACTTCGACGCGGCTGGCGCGCGCCAGGTCGGTCGCTCCGAAATAACGCACGAGGTCGGCGATTTCGACCGCGCCGGTGCCCAGGTCCGCCTCGTCGCGCTCGTCAAAGCCTTCGAGCGTGATGGAAACGAGGTCGGTATTGGGCAGGAGCAATTCGAGAGCCGAGCGCGCGGCCCAGGCCTCGTGGAATTGATGGCCGGCCTTGGACGCGCGCACTTTATCGATCAGAATCCCGCCCTCAGCCTCTTCCCCCTCAACGGCCATCGCCGCCGTCTTCCCTTCCGCTCGCCGCCCTTCGGCACCTGCGATCAAGGCCGTAACCTTGTCCCTTAGTCAGCATGCTCGACGCTATCGCGGTTTATGAATGTTTACGTCGAAAATGCGCGCGAAAATCTCTCGATACAATGTTTTGTCGAGCGGCAAATGAAGCCTGTCCAAGCCGTCGACGAAGTCCTTGTGCCCCAGCGTCCGTGACTGGCCGCCAAGGTGCTTATGGGCCGCCAGTTCTGCCCTCAGCAGCGGATGCGGCTTTGGATATTGTTTTTCATAGCGCGCGAGCCTCGAAAGCGCCCGTGTCGGCCACTGCTCGGACCGTTCGGTCGCATCCAGAAGATAGGCGAGGACCTCATAAGCAGCGACATTCGGCAGATATTGCGTCCGGACCAGCGCAAGGACGGGATCGTCCTCCAGGCCGGCATCCTCCAGCGCACAATAGCGAAGATCCTTTCGCGCCTGATCGAGATAAACGAGGCTGTCCTGCGTCTCCGGGCCGACGCCTCCCTTTTTTGGGCGGGCAAGCCCGAAGGCGGTCGCGGTGAACAGATTGAGCGAGGCCCGTTCCGAAATCGCCCTCAGAAATCTGACCCGATGCTCGCCCGTCTCCCCCTGCGGCGCCTCTGCGCCGGCGTGATGGGTGCCGACCAGTTCCCGCAAATAGTTCGAGGCCTCGGAATAAAGCTGCTTGATCTGGTCGACCCCACGCCGGATGACGCGGGCATTCTCCTCCGCGGACAGGCCCGGCCGATCGCCAAGACTGACCGTGCAGATCAGGAGCCGGCACGCGACCGCCGCGAGATATTCCAGTTCCGAGGTCAGGCCTGGGGCGCCGGGCACGTCGCAGCGCGCGGCCTGGTTCGCGCGGAGCGCGAGTTTGGCGAACCGGTTGGCGTTGTGCGCATCCTGGATGGCGACGGCGCGGACAGCCGCCTGCGCGAAGACGAGCTCCGGGTTCCTTTCCAGGCTGAGCTCCGGGAACTGGCTCTCGAGATCCAGCGCGACCGCGATCCGCAAATAAGACGGCGCCGCAAAGTCCGGGTCGCGCCCACGCCCAAGGATGAAGTCGCGCGCGAGCGGGAGCCACCATTGGACGCTCTCTTCGACCAGCGACGCCAGGACCGTTTGGGCATATTCGCCCAGAAAGGCGGCCGCCTGGCTCGCCGTCTGCTTGCTCAACTGCTCGGACAGCAGTCTTTGCTCCGGGGTCAGGCGGGACGACACCAAGCCGTAGGACGCACCGATCGCCAGCCGGTGCGCGCTTTGCCACAGGCCGCGTATCTCCTCGAGGCTCTCCGCCTGCGTGCTCAGCCAGGACGGCGCGACGGGACTGATGAACGTCTTGAGCTCGGCGTCCGAATTGACAGGCATGAAGTCGATCAACTTGAGCGCGAGCCGTTCGCGTGTTTTTGAGAAAAGACCGTCCGTCTGCGCGTCGGCGGGCTGCTCCAGCACTGTCGATTCCACGAGCGGGATCAGCGTCGTTTCGATCGCGGCTTGGACCTGATCGAAGAGCGACTGCCGTCCCCGGGGAAGGTGCTCGTCCTGGGACAGATCGCCGCCGGAATCCCGGGGGATGAAGATCGGGCTATATTGTGCCGCGCGCCGCATGAAGAAGGGTTCGACGCTCGCATCGCATTGGTCGCTCGCATACCAGCGGCGATAGGCGTCGAAGATGATGTCGTCGTTGGTGATGAAGACCAGGCGCTCGCCCCGCTCCAGACAATGTTTCGCCGTCCATTTCAGATAGGCGATGGAATAAGCGTCGTTCCGGAGCGCGCCCTCCGCCTCGTCACGATCCTGCGACCGCTTCCGGAAGCGGTTTGCCGGCTGATCCAGCTCCTCGTTGAGCCTGTCCAGCCAGAAACCTTTCTCCGCCTTGATCGACCGGCGGGCGCTGTCCGGCAATTCGTTGCGATCCTGAAGATCCCGAATTCGCGTCCGGATTGCGGGCGACATCAGCCTGCGCAGTTGGTCCAGCGGCTCGGCAAGATGATCGGTGGCCAGAAACTCGGCCGCCGTCCGGGTCGCGGCCAGCCGGTCCATGACGGCGGCGGGCGCTTCGTTCGCGGCGAGCGCCCCCAAATCGTCGTCGAGATCCTGCCTGAGGGCGGCGCTGGACTGGAATTGTTCCCGCGTGCCGGGCCTAGGTTTTTGCCGTTCCAGATCGCCAAGCACCACGGACTTGCCCTGCAGCGAACGGGCGATGCTGGCCGCGTCGCCCTCGACCTTGCCACGCAATTTGTCGGTGAGGTCGGTCAGCCTCTTGTAGAGCTCCCACCGGTGCGGGTCGGTCATGTAGATCGGCTCACCACCAGAGCCTGGCAGCGGGCGGGAGACCAGAAACTCCGACGCGATCAAGGCAGCTTGGGACTCATAGCGCCTGCAGGTGGCGTGACTCAGCTCCTTATTCTCCCAGACCTTGCCGTAGAAGGTCTCCATCTGGCGGTACTGCTCATAGGGTTCGACGAACATCTCGAAGATATTTTCGTCGAACACGTAGACGATGCGACCGCCGCGATCGGCGAACGCGGTGTCGTCCCGGCTGCGATCAAGGTCCCGGCTGATATTCGCGATCTGCAAAAGCTGCAGCACCGCGTCCCTTTGGCTGGGGCCGGAGGAGGATGCGGCTGTCACGCCTCTGCGGGCTCGTCTTCGCGCAGAGTGTTCTGGCCCGCGTCGCGAACCTGCCGCCGCATGTCGTTGGCCCATTGAGACAGGCCCTCGCCGACCGCGCGAAAGGTCGCGTGAATATAGGCCATGCTCGGCTCCGACACATAGGATGAGGTCGGCTTGGCGGCGCCGAATTTCGCAACCAGCCCGTTGTCCCGGAGATATTCCGCGAGCAGCGCCACGTAACAGCGCCGCCCGGTCGCCGAGATTGCGAGGCCGATGATGTTGCCGCGCGCATCGACGACCGGCGCGCCGGCATCCCCCTTGCCGAGCGTCGGGTTGTCCTCCGCCTCGAACGTGATCTCGATTGCGCCCCACAGCCGTCTAGGCGTCTCATGGGGGAGTCCGCGCACGAACACGGACAGATCGACCCCTGTGACCGTGCACCGGATGGGCGACATTGCGGAGGAAATGCAAAAGGCGGTGTCGCCGATCAGGGGCATCGCATCGTCGATACAGCCTTCGACGAGGAACCCGCAGGCTTCGGTGATGACAGTCGACTGACTGTCGTCGAGCCGGATAGCGCCGATGGCGTCGCTCATCCTTGGGAACGAGCCGTCCTCATCCTGCCGCGGCCCGAAGGCGAAGCGCGCGCCAAGGGGAAGGCCGTCCGCATAGATGATCTCGGAGGTTTCGGCCTCGATGACGTGCCGCGCGCCAAGCGCAAAGAGCCGGCCAGCCCGGTCGGTTGCAAAGGCGCCGATCCGCCCGAGGCGCGCCCCCGTTTCCGATGCGATGCGCCCGCCGAGCCGAATGGGGAAGGCTGTCCCCATCTACAATGCGTCGCTTTCCGGGACCGGCTGGTAGTCGATCTGAAGCTGGAACAGGCTGGTCGGCGCGTCGGCCGGCAGCGCCTCGTTGATCTGCGCGGTCAGCCGGCCGGGCAGTGGCTGGACGCTGACGTCGGTGAAGATCTCCGACAGCGCGCGCTGCGCCTGCCTGAACCGGCTCCAGGCGAATTTCCGGCTCCCGCGATCATAAGCGTTGAGCGCCTTGGGCACCGGATAGTCGAATGAGGCGGGCCATGCCGGATCGGCAAAGGAATCGGGCAGGGCCTCCTGCTTGGTCTTGAGGGCCTCAAAGGCGTTCGGCAAGACGTGCTGCAGCGATGGCGCGGCGCCATGCCGCACGACGACCTTGGTACTTGGCGGAGGCTTGAGACAGCGCTTGGCAAACTGCACTTCGCCCTTCTCCGTCTCGGCAACTGCCGACTTATTGTAGGAGATCTTCGCCATAACCTTGCTGGCATGTGCGACAAGCAATTTGTGAATTGGCGCCGCCCGCAGCGAATAGGGTTTTTCAAGATGATGATCGCCAAGATAGACGACGCCCTTGAACTTGTTCGCTGACCGCACCAGATCGCGATGGATCGCGGCATATTGGCGGCGCGTCCCGAGCTGCTGTGCCGCAGCCTCATAAGCGACGGCAAGATCGGCCAGGCTGCCGCCACTTCGGGCGATCGTCTCGGCCTTTTTGATGGCTTCAGCGAGCGGGGACCCGGCCAGGCGCCTGGCCACCGAGAAAGCGAGCCGGCCCTTGTCGAAATCGAGGTGCAGCAGACGCAGCGCGTCGATCAGGCCGCCGTCGCCGCAGCCGCTGACCACGAAATTGTCGTTGAGGTCGTCACGCTCCGGCTCGAGATTGTCGCCGCGCCAGTAGCTTTCGCAGCGGAACGGCGTGCCGTTCACCTCGCGGCCGAAGCCGGCGGTCACGATGACGAGATTGAAGGCCTCCCTCTTAGCGGGATATTCCGGAATGATGCGGACAACATCGGCGCCTGTCGACACGATGTCCTGGACTTCGTTCCGCTCGTAAATCTCATTCCCCTCGGCCTTCATCATCCCTTCGAACTCTTTAGCGATCTCCTCCGCCACCTCGCTGCAGAGGCCGGTGGCCCAGTCGAAGAAGGGGAGCTCCGCATCGAGCCTGATTTGCTCATGCGGCCAGCCATTGATCGTCGGATGGGCGCGGCGATGCGCCGTTTCGCGCTGCAGGTGCAGCACACGTCGCCCGGCCTCGAACAGATCGACCTTGACCCCGAAGGCCATCAAGGCACCGGCCGCAGTCACCCCAGCGAGCCCGCCGCCGACAACGGCGGCGCGTGGACTCTTGCCGAGCAGGTTCAATTCATGAAGCGCCCAGATCAGATTGAGGGCGCGGCGTTGCTGCGCCAGAAAATTCACGCGCTTGGCAAAGGTGCCAATGCAGAAAACCAATCCGTCCATGTCGGGCACTAGCGCGGCATCGTGAATCTCTTGAGCCGTTGGCATTCCCCCTCCACCCCCCGATGCCCGCGCGGGCGATTACCAGTGAAGACGTTGCGTCCGGCGGCGTCAAGTAGAGGAATGGCCGGGAGTCTTTCTTGTTTATGTCGGCATTACCAGTCGAGAGCTTGTTTCGCTTTGAGGCAGGTTTATGGACTTGCCCGCGAGCTTCGGCGACGTTGCCAAGGCTAGAGGAGTTCGCCGGAGGCATTGGTCCAGACCGCGAGACGTCACAAAAACACCTCCAGTGACGGAGGTGTCGAATTTTGGCCCGTCCGGAAATGCCCCGCGCTGGATTGCCCAGCTTCGGGCCGGTGCGCTTACCAACAGCAAGATAGATCTTAGGCGCGGCGCTCGCGAGAGGCCGCCCATGCAAGTCATGCTCGCCATGAGGGATATCATCGCACGGGGTGCAGCAGGGCCGGACGCATCCTACCACGGCCCCTGAAATCCTGCATCAGGGCCGGCTTACATCGCGCACTCCGGAGACCGTCCGCCAGGGCTGGCCCAGCAGGTCGAACAGCTCCCTCGGCACGCGCCAGTTGCCCCCGAACGCGGGCACGCAGGAGAATGCGAACCGCCCGGCAAGGATTGGCTCCCCCTGCTTTGCGAGCCAGGCCAGCATGTTGTGCGCGTGGGTCTCGTTGGTCGTGATGGTTAGGATGTTGAGGTTCGGAATGCCCCACCAATCCCGATAGGCCTGGGACCTGAGTAGCCGGAGATAGCGGCACATCTTCCGGCCGAATGCGGTTTGGCCCAACTGCCTGCGCTCTATGCTCTCCGTATTGCGGTCGATCTCGACCGCGAAGAATCGGAAGCCGGCGCCGGCATAGTCGAGACCGAACAGGTCGTCGGGAACGAGCGCTCGTTCCCCGATCCGATCCAGCGGAATCGCCAGCGGGTTCGCGGCGCGACGGGCGCGATGGGCTTTGGGATGGCCTAGGATTTCCTCGCGCGAAATGTAGCGCAGCCCCCTCCCGGCTGCCGCCAACTCGATCGATGCGGCCACGCAGGCTCCCATCAACCGGTGCAGGAAGGGGTCGATGCGTTTCGGGGACCAGCGTCCGAGCCCGCCGCTCTCGGCGAGCGCCAACCGGGCCGGCGGCGCCAGATCATAGACCAGATGCTGATAGCGGGCATGGAACCCGGCAAATTGCTGGGACGGTCGGACCAGCCATGGCGACTGCTCATGGGTGCCGTTGTAAAGTTCGGTGAGCCGGTTTTGGAGTTGGGTGTAATCTTTCCGCAAATGCCTGGTGGAAGCATAAAGATAGGGCGTTGGCAGCGGACCATGGCGGTCGATGGCCGCGAATGCGGCGAGGTCCGCGGCAGTCAGGACCAACCGGCTCGCAACAGGGCGGGGCGGTGCGAAACGAAGGCGACGGGCGAGAGCGTCAACGGCCATGCGCGTCCAGATAGGGTCGTCCAACGCTCCTGTAATCGAGCGACACGAGGCGCGGTGGGAAGTGATGGCTCTCAGAAAGCAGGTATGGTTCGAGTGAAAATATTTCCGCCGCGTTTCAAAGTCTCACGTTATTGCCAACGGGCCGGCCGGCCAGGATAGGCGGCGGCGCGCGGCGCCAGGATACTCGAATTCTAAAGCAGTAGCGGTTGCTCGGACCGGCACGCGCCTTCGAGGGCCGCCTTCGGATTGTCGGTGACGAACCGCTCCACGACCTGCTCGCCCAGCTTCGCCTTCAGCATCGGCATCACGAACTGAAGAACGTGCTCATAGGTTCGAGAGGATGGGCCGAGTGCCCTTCCTCTGATCCGGATGCAGCCGCGGCGGTGAGACCAGTGGCAGTCATTGCTCAAGATCACCCTGTCACCATAGCCGGCTGCGACAAGGTCGCAAATCAATCCGATCGCGTCTGACAGATATTTCGATTTCTGCGTGGGAAAATCATCGAAGCAGAGGAAGCCTCCATTGCCAGCAACGCGCCGGAGTAGCGCGAACTGCAAGTCCCGCGATAGGGAGTCAGTCCCCTTCAAGCCGGCTTGAGCATGAGAGAAGATGATACGCGTCGGATCCGCGCCGCCGGCAACGAGGGCGTCATGCTGCTGGCCCATTCCGCGCACCGAATGGACCACGATCGGCATGCCGGTTCTTGTCTGAACCCGGGCCACGGCTTCGAACGCGCGCTTCTCGAACGGAGTGAGTACCTCCTTACGGCTCGCAACCTTCAGCACACCAGGCATGATCCGGGCCCGACCGCGCCCCTTTGTCACGCGTTTGAGTAGCAGTTCAGTCAGCTGATCAACAGTCAGGGAGCGGTCATAGGTGTGAACCCACTTCTCAAGATAGAAGCCGGCGCAACCGACAACCGCGACCGGCGAGCCTTCAAGCGCCGGGAGGAAGCGGCTTGGATCAACATAGGGCGTCACGTCGACTACGGCGCCCACACCCAAATCGTGCAGACGGGAAAGTTCTGATTTCAGGAACTGGAGCGCATCCGGAAGGTCTTTTTCGCGGACGCGATTGAAAAGGTGCTCATGAGCGAGGATGCGGCCAGTGAGAGGCTTATTTCCGTGATTCAGCGATTGCATGCGCTAACATCGTACAGGCTGAGCTGAAAAGAACCTAGCATGCGCAGCCACATAATCCGACCGTTCCTTCAGAGTCCGAATGTCCTGCCGGAGTAAGTGCCGAAGGGCGATGAAAGGCAGTGGAGATCTCAGCGGAAAGAAGGCCGGATTGAGCCGGGAGGGACGATTACTGTATGGGTGAAACGCACCGACCAGAATCCCGGCCTCGACTAGCTTGGCCTTCACATCCAGATAGGCCCCTTCCAGACAGTATCTGTATTCCGACGGCGCAAGCCCCTGAAATGGCAGGACCAGGCAGCTTAAAGGCCATTCGAACGGATTCCGCGTGGGCTCAAGCAGAACCGCGCACTTTTCGATGAGGTCTGCGATATGCTTGCGCTTGTTCTCCTGCGGGAGAAGTTGGGGCGCAGCGACCCCCAGTTTCGACTGCTGCAAGGCGTCGGGCAGAGCAGGACAGACGGCGTCGGCGCGACCGCATTCCGGATGCGGGCTTGCGACGAAATCCAGAAGCCATTCGCACAGCGCTGCAATGTCTTCGGGCCACGCCGCCCGTCCGGTGGAAAGCGGAACGAACTCCACCCCCGGACCAGCTAGAGACGAGCCGGAGCCACAAGCTCCTTACAGGCGGTGGTGCGCTGATCCAGAGAAAGCTGGGTATCGCCCCGGCGAAGCGTTCGGGCAGCAATATCTCCCAGCGTGCAGACGTCCTCGAACGGCGCTTGCTCCATGAGGTCTCGCTCCTTGGCTTACCAGCCGGCGCCGCCGCCACCACCACCACCACCGCCGCCGCCACCACCACCGCCTCCGCCTCCGCCTCCGCCACCCCCACCTCCTCCGCCGCCACCGCCTGTGGCATAGCCGGGCTGTGCGGGTCCGCGACGCCCGCGATCAGGAAGGAACATGGGTGTCGAGAAGAAGCCCGGCGCAATGGCGGGCTGAATACCGGACGTACCCGGCGAGGCCTCAGCGAAGTTCAAGGGCATGTGCATTCTCCTCTTTATGGGGGCTGTCGGGGTCCAGGCTCAGGGCGGGCAGAATGATGCCTTTTTCGAGAAGCAGCACGAGGTCTGGCATGAAGATGGATTCGGCTTCCGACACCGTCTCTGCGTGGCCGGACCTCACCATATGTTCGAAGAGCTGCGCCGGCACGCGGAGCCGGCCGAGCGCACCAAGCAGTTCGAGCTCAGCCGCGCCGCCCGTAAACCGGTGGTGGGTCGACCAATCATAGGCCTCGAACCTAACTCGGTTTGCGTAGCGGTCAGCCGCAACGCGCTCGACGATGACGAGCGCGTCGGACAGTCGGATCTCACTAGGCAGAACGGTCCGGCCGGATTCGATCCAGTTGCCGGACCGGCTCCGCTTCGCTTTCCAGATCAGGGTCGCGCGGGATGTTTCCGCCAGCCGGTAGTAGATGTAGACGGGAAGCGAGGCGTCCCTCGGCATCCACGGATATAGGAGCGAGCGCATCACCTCGTTCCGTTCCGCATCCAGCCGGCAATAGTCGAACGGAAACTCCACGGAATCCCAATCCAGCAGGTTCCCCAGGAAATATTTCGCCGGCGTCGGCCAGCGAACCATGGTGATGCCGAACTCCTCATAGCGCTCGAAGAGCTTGCTCCCCACATCGAAGCCGAGAACATTGATGTTGAAGGTGACCGAGGGATATTTGCGGACTATATGCCCGAGGAAATCGAACGTTTGCTGCCGCTCCTCCACCGTCTCGGTGGGGAAGCCGATGATCGTTGGGAAATGAACAGAGATGCCGCTGGAGTCGAACATCGCGACCACATTCTCCACGAGTTCCAGCGACCATCCCTTCGGGTGCTTGCCCATTGCCGTCAGGACCCGCGTCGAGGCTGATTCCAGCCCGAGGCGGATCTCGCGAAGGCCGGCTTGGGCGAGCTTCGCGCAAATCTCGGGAGTGAAATTGCGATCGACCTTGCTTCTCGTCTCCCAAGTCAGCGCGATGCCCTGCTCGATGATGGCATCGGCCAGCTTTTCGAGGGACTGAGGAGGGACCGCCTCGTCGATGGACCAGAAATGCTGAACGCCCTCCGCCTGCAGCGAGGCGAGGAAGTCGGCGACCATCGCCGCATCGTCGAACCGGTTGGGCAGCAGGGTCTGATACTTCTTGTTGATCGCGCAGAAATTACACGATGACCAGTAGCATTGCGTGTTGGGCCAGAGCTTGACGTCCACGACGGTCGCGGGGTCGACGACATCCGCGCCCGACTCGAACGAGCGATCATGCTTGTGCGTGTTGTAGCGAAGCGTCCGATCCGCGTTCTTGAGATAGGGCGTGATGTCGATTGTGCGCTCGGCGGCCGGCAGCTCCCGCCCTTCCGAAAAGATCAGATTGGGGACGGTGGCCAATGGATGGCCGTGTTGAACCGCGGCTCGAAGCTGGGGGATCGTCGCCTCGAAGTCGTCGAGAATGATGCTGTCGATGACGCTGAAGAGCGCATGGTTTTTGAGGAGATATTTGGTGATCTTGTTGAGCGAGTAATATTCGGTCGCGTGATGGATCACCGAAATGTGGCAGTCGGGACGCGCCTCGCGCGCCAGGCGCGCCATGGTGAAGGTTGACATCTTGATCTGCCCGACGATCCACATGAGATCGGCCTTGGCAGCGGCGATGACGGGTGCGGCGTTCGCCTCGATGAACTCCAGATAGGGATTGTTCATCACATCGAGAGCGTCTGTCAGCAACGCCTTCGACGAGAGCTCGTTGACGACCAGCCCTTCCTGGAGCGACAGGCTGAAAGGCCAGGAGATCGTGTCGGTATAGACATTGCAGAAAATCTGCAGGGTCTCGAGGGCGGCGAACAATCGCTTCGGCCCGGCGCCCAGATCTGCGAGCGTGGCAATCGCCCTCTGTACCCCATCGATGAATAGACGTGGGTCCTCCAGGATGATCCTGTGATGAAGGGCATCCGGCTCGGCGGCCGAGTGTCTCAACTGAAGGCGCCGGACGCTCTCGTTGAGCGTCTCAAGGCTCGTGGCCTTTGACCACCACAGATTGTTGAGATTTCGTAGGCTTTCAGGCCCGGACAAGACTGGCGGAACCGCAGATATCAGCCCTTGCAGGTCGATGTTGTGGCATTCATCGAACAGACCGGTAAGCGGGTAAAGTTTAAGTTCCTGAAGTTCTGCCATTGTGCCCTTCGCGTGGGAACACCTTTCCATCACAAACCTACACCCATTATTTAACATGGATTCGATGGATGATCGAGTCCACCTTCACAAATAGAGGTTCGACTCTCAGAGCCCTGCTCGACTTATGCCGCTAAGTTACGGGGCCTTTTTTGTTTCTGGTGAAGGGGCCTGATTTAGGCTCGACATCGACGCGTGGAGATATGTGCAGCGGCCCATACCGTTGGGTCGCGGCCAACGCGGCCTCGTTTGGCACCTACCGCCGCAAATTCTTCGTCCATCGGGACGGCATTCCCAAAGTTGCGTGCCGAGACGTCACAGAGCTGTTGCGCACTACTTCGCATGGGCATAGCAAGATCGCGCCGGCGCAACCCGCCGGTCAGCCGCAAGGCTGTTATTCCTAACTAATTCCTTATGGGATTGGACATGTATGCTGCGAGGAGAACCTACGTAAAACAGTGGGACCATCAGCAACCTGAAGAACGCTGTTCGGTGCTTGTCACGCGTGGCGGAGAACCGGCAACGGACATCCGCCCCGAGCGCATCGGCTATGTGGAAGAAGAGGTGATGTATTGGCGCAAAGCCAATCACATCCACAACTGGTTCGTCGAAAACGTCCAGGACGGCGTCGACAATTGCGCGACCTACTATGTCTCGTCAGATCATCTGAGCGAACTGCTCGACGCGTGCGAGCGCGTGATCGAAGCGTCGGAACTGGTCGACGGAGAAGTGTATATGGGCACGGTCTATGACCAGGCTCACCCCAAGGGCAAGGTGCTGACCCAGCCCGGCAGGGTGATCAAGGATCCGAACGTGGCCAAGGCCCTGCTCCCGACCCAGTCCGGCTTCTTCTTCGGCAGCGAGGAGTATGACGAGGATTACCTGGGGAATGTGGTGGCGACGCGCGATTGGATCGTCCGGACACTCGAGGAGCTTGGTGATGGCGCCCGCGCCGACATCGTCTACCATTCGAGCTGGTGAGCAGGGGCGGTCCGTTGACCGCCTTCGTCTCATGACGCGCCGTTCGGCACGCTCAGGTGCTATCGCCCGCTTGCGAAGGAGACCCGTCGCGGCGTCGTCTGAACCTTAGGGGCAGCCAATGCCTTCACGGTTCAGGAGGAAAGGGGGGCCGGGGTTCGCGCCCCGGCCTCTTTTCATCAACGCCGATCCGCTCAGTCTATCCCAAGCTACCAGTCCGGCGAAATGTCCTCGTCCCGCACCGGGGATGGCGTCCGCCCTTCCGCCGCGGCCGACGCAGGGTCGGAATAGACCGCATCCGGCCAAACTGCAACGCGCTGGCGGTTGCGGTCGATCAGCGCCTCGAGCTCCTCGTCGGACCGCATCGACAGCCTCGGCGGGAACGCAATAGGGATCGACAGGGCGTGCGGGGTGACGTTCCTGATATGCGCCGCGAATTGCAGCTTCGGCTGGTCCAGGATGAAGTCGGGCGTGGTTCGCATGTCCGCAGCCATGCCGCGCGCGTCTGAGGCGGACAGGCCCGAGGCGAACTTGATGCCGGTATTGGCGGCGAGCGAGCTCTGCAGGCTGCCCGTGCATTGATTGAGATATTGATGAGCAAGGATCAAACCGGCCTTATATTTGCGCGCCTCGGTCAGGAGGTCGTCGATGTTCGTGCTGAAGAAAGAGCCAGCCTCGTCGACATAGATGAAAGTGGGTTTGCGGTCCCCGGCGGGGACAGCCGCGCGTTCCAGGATAGCCTGCAGCACGAGCGAGATGAACAGCCGGCCGAACGTCGCCGAATTCTCCTTTAGAAAGTCCTTGGCGGTATCGACGAGGATGACTGCTCCGCGGTTCATCTCGGCAAACAGGTCGACTTTGGTCTCCGGCGAGGTGAATAGCCGCGCCATGGTGGGGTTCTCGATGATTGCCTGAAGCCGGTAGCGGATCTGCTCCTTGGTCTGCTCGAAGGTCTTGCTCATGAAGTCCTTCAGGAAGAACTCGCGGGGGATGTCCGGCAGCCTCTCGATCGCCGCGCCGTAAGGGATGGGGTCAGACATCAATTTCAGCATGTCGAGGATCGTAGCGTTACGCCCCATCACCTCGGGCAGTGACAGCATCAGCCGTGCGACATAGCGGAAGAACACATCCTGCTTCCCGGTCAGCGCCAAGTTAGTGAGCCCGCCGAACAGATAGTTGAAGGTCTGGATGACGCCCGCGGTCACCTGCTCGCGGGTCGCCTCGTCATACGAGCCGAGCCGCTTGCGGTTCAGGTCGAAGATGTTGAGCGCCGGCGGATGCGCGATGTCCCGAGGGTCGATCAAGACGAGCCGATCCTCGATGCCGAGGTCCGATCGCACAAGCTTGCGGATGAGGTCGGAATGCGGATCGATGAGAACGAGGCTCGGGGAGTCTTCCGCCGCAAGGTCGTTCAGGATCAGCTTCTCGACGAGCGTGGTCTTGCCTGCGCCGGTGCCGCCGAGGATGTGCATGTGGTTGAACCGGTCCTCGTTCGTGAAGCGAAGTGGAACCGGCGCCATGAACAAGTCGCGGAATGGGGTGCCGGCAAGATACACGTCGACGAGCTCATTAAGCGGGAGTGGGCTGTCACCGGCGTTCTTCCAAGGGCGCCTGCCCGCCTCGCCCGGATCGCGCCCCGACGCGCGGCAAAGGTTCAAGTACATCGCTTCCGTCACGGCCCTGAAGAGCCCGGCGTCGAGATACCGTTCCTCGACGAGCGTCGCGTAAATCCGGTCGATGAGGAGACCGGGCTCCGGGAGCACGAACACAAGGGGTATGACGAACGGCGAGGGCTCCTCGGCCTCCGGGAGCACTTCGGCGAGCCCTCCGAGGATGCGGCCGAGCCCTTCCTCAAAGAGCGCGGTGAGCGCCGACCGGTTTGCGAGGAAATACTGCTTCCCGAGGAGGAGGTTGCGATAGTCGACGAATTCCTTGAGGCTCATCCGCTCGAGGTCTGGCGGCGGGATTTCCACGAAGTACGGCTCCGCGACGATGAGGTCGAACAGCACGCCGGCTACCTTGCGGAACAAAGGTCCCGGAAGCCCGTCAAAGTGCGGCAATACGCGCCGGCCTATGGTGGCCGGCGTCTCCGACGCGCCCTCCGTCATGACCAGGGTATAGAGCTCCCGCGTCTCGCGGAGCTCACGCGCGTGCTCGTTCGTGAAGCGTCGGGTCAGCGGCACATAGGTCGAGGGTCCCGGCATGGCTAGCGGATCGCAAGCCGGACGAGGATCAGAAACAGGACCAGCGCGCCCACAATGAGAATCGCGCGCTTTTGCCGATAGTCGAGGCCGGACCAGGCGCCAGTCTGCTCGGGCCCTGACATCGCCGCGTCGGGGGCCTCGCCGACCAAAGCCCCTTCTGGCCCGGCCGGGGAAGCCGGCGGCAGAATGGCGGCCGCGGCCACAGGTGCAGGGGGAATGAGGGCCTCGCTCGGCTCGACGACAAGGGCGGGCGGGGGTGTCATTGAATGGGCCATTAGCTTGGGCCCGTCCGCCTCGAACTCGTAGAGGGCTTCGCGCCCGTCGAAAGTGGCCGCCGTGTCGAGGTAGAGTTTGAGGTTCTCACACGCCTCCATAATGGCACTTTCTGCGCCCAGGAGCTCGTCGAGGCCCTTGCATTCCACGTGCTGACCGCGCTCAAGGGTCGCGATGCTGATGTTGAGTTTCAACGCCGCACGTGCCGCCAAGACGAAGCTCTTAAGGCTGCCGCGAACCGTCCCGTCCAGCTGTGCCTCGGACCGTGCCAACAGGCGCGCCGAGGCATCGCTGTTGTAGATGACTTGATTGCGGAGCTTGTAGCGGTTGAGCCTGCGGTCCTCCTCGGCTGTGAACTCCACCCGCGCGTCGAGGCAAAAGATCGCGGTGTTGAGAAAGATACCGCCGTCGCGCTGCGACCGTCTAAGCTTAAGCTGCATCCAAATCCCCCAAGAGAAAAGAACACAGCTTCACCAGAAGTATCAAGCATTGAATCGAAACAATGCGGAATGTCTCACATTTTTTTGATATTTTTTCTTGACGTCATAGCCGCACATTAGTTCGGTCGTATTATCGGCTTAGGTCGTCGAATAGCCGGGATGCGCCGTATCTAAAATGAGCTTGAACCAATGCGGCCGCGCAAAATACGGCCATGCGACGGTGTTCGCTGTGCCAAGCCCGCCGAGGCCTCGGCACGTGTGGGCCGAGCGCGTCGACATGCCGGGCCACCGCTTCGGCGATCTCCTGCCGGGTCCTGGCGCCCACCGCGGCAAAGCACGACTGCACGTCCTTGAACGGATAGACGTGGACGTCGATCGACCGGGATACGGCCAAGGCCGCCACAGCCTGGTACAGGCGTCCGATACGGTCGCTTCTAAGGGAGCTGCCCTTGCCGGCAGCCTCCAACAAGAGCGCTTCCGGCAGATAGCGATCGAGCATCGCCTCAAGCTTCCTGAGGCAAACGGCATTTTTGTCACCCCGCGCGACAACCGTTCCCCAGTCGTGCACGGTGAAAGGGCCTTCGAATGCCACGTATCCAAACCCGCGCGACGTGGCGTGCATCGCGAAGGTGAGCGCGGGGGTCGGTTTCATGCGTCCTCAGTGACCCGCCGCGCACGATCCACCATGTCCTCAAGGAGCTGCTGCTTGCGCCGCGTGGCGGGATCGGACCGTTCCCGGAGGATGCGGTCGAGAGCTGCAGCGCGCGCCATCACGGCCTCCTCCACCGCTTGATAGGCCTTCCAGAAGACCCGGCTTGGCGGAAGCCCGAACAGGACCTGGAGCGCGAACGCCGTCTCAAGGCTCAACCCCTCGGGGTCGCTCTCGAGCCGCGAGATCGCGGCCTGCGACACGTCGAGGAGCATGGCGAGCTCGTCCTGCGTGAGTGAATACTGCTTTCGATAGAACCGAACGGAGCGGAAGGTGGGCATAGAGCGTTTGGGTTAAGGCGGCTGGATATTGCCGTGCGCCTATGGTTGCGCGCTGTCTGCCGGTCGGGGAGGCGTCACTTTATACGCTGGGCGTATAATTTGATCCCTCCGCGGTCTCCTCTCTTTCTTGTGGCCTGCCGGCGGCTGGCTCGTGTTCGATACCGTATCGAACAGCCAGTCGCGCGACCTTGTCCCACTGGTCGCCAGGGATGACGTACACGCCGCGTGTCTTCACGGTTCTCAATCCCAACTTGCGGCGCACGAGCCAGCCAGCCGACTTGAACGAAAGCGAGGGAACGCTGCTGCCAATCTCCCCTTCATTATACGCATCCCTAAGCGCCGAGAGCGGGATGTAGGGCGCCGCCGTGGCGCCTGCCATCTGCGCGAGGATACGGACCATCCGTACCTCCGGCAGGCTGTTGCGGACATGGCTCGTCAACTCCTCGGCCTCAGCGAGTTCCTCCGCAATCGCATGCCTCAGGTTCTCGTCATCGATGAGCGCGAAGAGCGGCAGCGCCATCTGATTTCCTCGCGGAGTAAGCGAGGGAATTGCTCGGCCGGGTTCGATCGAGACTTTGCCGAACGCCGCGAAGCGCCACCCGAGCAGGCGGTTCCTAAGCGCGAGCGCCTCGGCCCTCATCGCATCCGGCAGCGAGAGCGGGATATCGCGACGCAGCTTCCTCCGACCCGTGACAATCGTGATAAGCCGGCTTTCCAAGGCGTCGTCCTCGAAGGCGCCCCGCATCGCGATGAGCTTTGGGCCGAACACGTTGAACGCTTTTGGGCTGAGCTCCCCCTGCTTCGTGGGCATCGTCCGAAGCACCCGAAGCCCCTTGGTGGTGCCGTTGTTCAGGATCTTCGTGAGATCGGCGGTCGCGTCCGAAAAGCGGGCGTCCGCCTCGTCTAGGACCAGCGTGCTGCCGATCCTGTCCAAGATGTGGAAGATGGGCGAGACAGTCGAAGCACCGGAAGCTAGGAAGGCCTTGTAGCATAGCTCGCCCACGACCAGCAGCGCGCGGGTCTTGCCCGACCCGAACGCCCCTTGGAAGCGGAGATAAGGAACCTCGCTGAAGGCGTCATTGACCCAGGACAGGAGCACGTAGTGCGCCGCTATGTCTTCTTGGACGGGGTCTAGGTCGACGTATCGGCTAATGAAGGCGCGAAGATCCCTAAGGAGTTCAGCTTTGCCGGCGAACGGCGCTACGTCGGCCGGAAGCCGAACGCATCTGGAAGCGATAAGATCGTTGCTCGCGGAATAGGGCACGAGCCGCTCGCCCGTTGGTAGCGAAAAATCGGGCTCGATCCGGATAGCATCATCGGGCGCACGGATAGCGAAGGACGTCGCCTCTACGTCGGCTCGGTAAACAAGCTCTATCATAGTGCCGTCCGGAAGGACGCGGGAAACGGTTGGGTTGGGTCGGGATTGTGATCTCATGCTCCAAGGATGCGATTAGCGCCCTCCGGCCAACAGGCGTCACCCTATGCGCGGCACGCATAGTGTGACGCCTCCTCGGTCTTCTCAATCCGAGCCAGAATCGGAGAATGACCGAAGAATGTCGACCAACCGACCGCATCCTAGACCGTCATTGCCAAAGCCTCGCGCCCTACGAGCGGACGGATGCGCATCAGCGCCTGCGCCAGCTGGCGAGGATCGTGCTCAGGGTCGGCGGGAACGCCAAGTTCGTCGATATCCCCACTGGGGATTCGACCGAACGGGAGGAGCAGGTTAGGATTCCGAGTCTCCCACCGATATGAAGTCGTATTTCGCGTACATTCGCGTCTCGACCCCGAAGCAGGGCGAGCGCGGCTCATCATTGCAGGAACAGCGTGACGCCATCGACGCGTTCTCGAGGCGCTCGAACCTAAAGATCTCCGCCTGGTTCGAGGAGCGCGAAACTGCGGCAAAACGGGGCCGGCGCGCATTCAACCGCATGCTGACAGACCTCGGGCGCAAACGTGCGGCCGGCGTGATCATCCACAAGATCGACCGCAGCTCCCGGAACCTTGGGGACTGGGCACGGCTCGGCGAGCTCATGGACAGCGGCGTCGAAGTCCACTTCGTCCACGACAACCTCGACCTTTCTACCCGGGGCGGACGCCTATCGGCCGACATCCAAGCCGTGGTGGCGGCAGACTATATCCGCAACCTGCGGGACGAGGTTCGCAAGGGCAGGTACGGCCGCCTGAAGCAGGGCTTTTTCCCTCTGCCTGCGCCGATCGGCTACCTCAACTGTGGGCCGGCAAAGCCGAAAGCCATCGACCCAGTACGCGGCCCTCTCGTCCGGGAGGCCTTCGACCTCTATGCGACCGGTCGGTACTCAATCCCGCTTCTCTGCCGCGAGATGGCCGGCCGGGGCCTGACCACCGGTGCGGGAAAGCCCCTCGTCCAGAGCCATATGACGCATATGCTCCATAATCCGTTCTACATGGGCCTGATGCGCCTCCACTCGACCGGCGAGGTCTTCCAGGGGAACCATGAGCCGCTCATCTCGCCCGCGACCTATCATCGCGTCCAGGACATCATGAGCGGCCGCCACTACCCGCGCGTGCAGAAGAACCGGTTCGTCTTTCGGCGCCTGCTCAAGTGCGGCTTCTGCGGCCGGTCGCTGACTGGGGAGCGCCAGAAGGGACATGTCTACTACCGCTGCCACTCGTACGCCTGCCCCGGCGCCGGACTGAAGGAAGAGGCCATCGACGAGGCTGTGAGGCAAGCTCTCTGGCCCCTCCAATTGGACAGTGAGGACGTTGGGGACTTCAGGGAGTTGCTGGCAGAAGAAGCGCAAGGCGCAACTGCCGCAGTCGCTGCCCGCGCACAAAAGCGGGCACGTGAGCTTGCCCTCGTCGAACAGCGGCTCGAGCGGCTCACGGATGCGCTCCTTGATGGACTGATCGATAGGGAGGCTCACGACGCCCGGCGGAAGGCGCTCCTGACCCGTAGACTGGAACTGACTGATCCCGAAGCCGACCGCGCAGAGTCGACAAATCTGGAAATGTTGGCGGAAAGGTTCGAACTCGGTTTCGCCGCCTACCTAAGCTACATTGAAGGATCTGACGACGATCGACGCGAAATCCTCCAAACCACATGTTCGAACCTGGTGGGACGAGGAAAAGAGGTTGAGATTGCTATGCTCAGCCCGTTCGCTGAGCTTCGTAAGTGGGCGATCGAGAATGATAGATGCCCGGATATTGTGGCAGTTCGAACTAGGCGGCTCGACGGCGTCCGGAAATTGATCCGATGTTCGTCGAAGCCAGTCTAGCCTAGATCCTCTATGCTAGTTTATCCATCACGTGCGTAGGGTCGGTTTCGACCGTAAGGTGGTCGTGTCGAACAGTTCGGAGTTCGCGCGCCGGAGGCAGGCGCGAGCCAAGGCGCTCATCAAACGCCTGGGACAGGGTGAAGCTGCGGACGCCCCAGGAAGTCCCTTAAGTCCCTAAGTTCGGCGGCGCTTAAGATCGAGAAACACCTCGCCCTTTGCCGAAATGGGCTCCAAGCAGGCCTTCTTCATGGCCAGATGCTCTCGGTTGATAAGCACGTCAGGATCGCCCGGCCGATAGGCCTCGCCGGCTAAGTTGAAACCGAAAGCGTAGTACTCGCCGCCGAAGCCCCGGAAGAGTACAAAAATCTCGCGGTCTACGTCCTCGTATTGGAAAGTAGCCAAGGCCTCCTCTCGTCGGACGGTGCTGAGGGTTAGCATCCAGTCCTGGACCTCTTGAAGCATTCCCTGTTTCACCATGTAGAGGCGCGAGGGGTACATGGAACCATAGTAGCATTCGATTGCCGTTTGCCGCGCGCTCAGCTATATTCCGCCGTCCAACAGGGGAGTGGAGTCGAGCGCCGAAAGGAGGCGAGATGACTGCGGCCTTGGTAGAATGCGGACAATTCCTTAATGTATCCCCGGACGTACTGCATCGATTGCAGGCGATAGACGACCTAGATCTATCACCGGCCCAAGCCCGAATGGAGGTGGACTTCCCGGGCACGAGCGGCGGCCACGAAGCTGTTAGCCGTGAGGTGAAGCGCTTTTTTGCGCTGGCTCTGCTCGAGCCGAACCCACAGCATAGGCTCGTGATCGGCGAGCGGATCGATGGCTTATGGCATTACTTCATCCTGCACACGCAGGTTTATCGGCGGTTCTGCTCGGAGGTGTTCGGTTCATACCTGCACCACAATCCGGTCCTCCCCGCCAACAAGGCCGAACTGGCGGCTGATTACGACAGAACGCGGAAGCTCTACGCCCGCTATTTTGGTGAACCGCCTGCCGCGCTTTGGGGCGATGGTGACATGATCTGCTGGGGCGGGTGTGATGAGATCCGCGAGGAGACACTGCACTGAGTCGGGCTTGTTCCGCAGCCGCCCATTCGAAGCCTATGCGGTCTCCGGACAACTTCGTCTTGGCGTGCCCAAAGGTAGAAAGCGAGACTCTACTTAGGCCGTTTTACGCACTCGTCCGGGATGTCGATGTCATTTTCGTCGTAACTGGAACGGTTTTCAGGGCCAACCCGCCGACAATGGCAAGCACCAAGCAGGGGCCGAGGCGTGGAGATCCAACCCGCATCGCCATCCCCGATTTCATATACAAGGCGATCTTCATCCCCTCGCTGAACATTGCGCTCGGCTACTTGATGACCAACACCGAAAATTCGCGCTGCACGATCCTTTCGATCGCCAATCTGACGCGTCGGACCGGGGTCGATCCTTTCCCGGCCCTGCCGACGGCCCTCAAGGCAACGAGACCGACCCTCGATCTTCCCGACCCGCCGGGAGCAAACACTCCCGATTGCCGGGTAGTGTAACTGACCTAGCTAATGCCCAGCGCGATACCGCCCGATCCGCAAACGGCGATACTGTAAGCTATGGCAAATGGGGCGAGCAGATGGCGCTTCCCGTCCCGGCCTCGCACCTGAGCCATCGGCCGTCGCGGGTGGTGGCGACCCAATGCAAGATATCCCGGCGCCAGTCCTTTTCCCCTATCGTCGCGATGTCGTGGGAGCTGGTGCCGATGCTCGCGGCGGACAGGTGACGAAGCCGGTCGTCGTTCGCAAGGGTTCCGTCGATTAAGGGCTTTCGTGGCCTGCCCGACCCCAAACACCCCTCCCCCGGGCGGCAACGCCCGCGAGCAGCGGAGCCACTCAGCCACCGACTAAGATCGCGCATGACGCGGTGAACGCCGGATTCGGGTTTTGCACCAATTCCTTCTTAGGACTCCGGGGCTGGCGCGGGGGCAGCAGGCGCCAGCTAGCGCGCTTATCGAGCGTCTGGCGTGTATGCACCCTGGAGGAATGTAGAACGCTCCGATGAGCCCCTCACGTCCTCATGCCCTCGGGATACCCGGAGTGCTTGGCTCCGGCTCAAGGGCATCGAGAATTAGAAGCAAGGCAGTAGCATCCGTTAGGATCAGCGCCACTGAGCTGTCTTGATAGCGGCCTAATCTAATTCACAAGGGGGTAGCCCGTCGCGAAAAGTAGCTTATGTCCGGCGACTATACACCAAGCTTTATCATCAACTGCCCTACTTCGAAGAGACATGCTTTTACTGAGTTTAGTTAATCAAGGAAGTCTCAAGTTTCACCTAGAGATCTAGCTCCTTGACGGCTGCGGACCGGGCTCGAGTCGCCCCGTAACCCGGTCCTGTCCACCTCCAGACCCGAAAGTCTGAGCCAATGAGGTAGCTCAATCTAAGTCATTCAGACCCCCGATTAGTTTCTTCCGCTTGCCTTGCCAGTCGACCGGTTGATCGCAGCGGCGAGCCTAGCTCAGCCTGGGTCGACCTAAAGGGCTAGCGGTCCCCGTGCCCGTCTACGAGTATCGGCTCACCGGCGAGCACGTCTCCAGGCTTGGACCTCCGCGGCACTCACATCCCGCGGATAGCATTGTGGAGCGTAGCCGCCTGGGCGGCTATAGGCGCTGCGCCGGCCGCAGCTCCGCCCACCTCGATCGACATTGTAGGGGCAGGGACAACTGCCGGGATAACTCGCGATGGACTCCCGAATGATGCGTTGGCGGATCTGCGCATCAGATTGCGCGACCACTGGCGTTGCTGAGGCGCCGCCGATGGCAAGAATGATCCAGGCGAGTCTCTTCATATCCCCCTCCTTCATTTCCGGCTCAAGACTGCTAGAAAATGGCGAACAGATACATAGGACGTTATTATACCGCAACTGCACGATATTCGCTATTCGGCTAATTTCGGAGGGAGTGCTATAAGTTATGCTTCTAACAGAGGGAGGGGATTATGCGCTGGATCATCGCCGCGCTATTTTCGGCCGTACTGTTCTGGCCTTCGCAGTCAAAGGCCTGGAGCAATCCGGGGCACGCAACCGTCTGCCAGATTGCATATGAGCGGCTGACCGACACCGCACGCACAGCGGTCGACAACCTCGTTAGGAACGGGCCTTGGGGCAAATTCGGAAACACGCCTCGCGAGGGACCCTATCCCACGTTCGCTCAGGCCTGCACCTTCCCCGACAACCCGCACGACCGGGATTCCGAGCATTATGTGAATTACGACCGGGCGCTCAGGCAGGTCACGCAGAACTCGCTTTGCGCGCCGGGGATTCTGTGCATCTACTCCGCGATCGACAATGACCTCGCGATCCTGACCGCCCCTTGGGCCAGCGACATTCGCCGCGGCGCCGCGCTTTTCTACCTCGGGCATTGGGTGGGGGACCTCCACCAACCGCTGCATGTCTCGTTCGAAGACGACCGTGGAGGCAGCGGTGTCCGTACAACCGGCGTCTGCGGCGACGGCGGCCTGCACTCAGTCTGGGACCGGTGCATCGTCGAGCGCGTGTTCAGAGACCTTCGCCCGGCGAGCGGGCCACTCCCGTCAACTACCTCCTCTAACCAGTGGTCTAATGCGCGTATCGCCGGCACTGAACTCGAGGGCGTCATCACTGCAGCACAGGCCGCAATGTGGTTGGCGAGCCAAGAGCCGTGGCAATGGGCGGCTGAGAGCTGGGTAATAGCCTTGCGGCCGGACGTTCAATACTGCTTTGACCATGAAGGACAGGAGTGCTGGTATGGTCCGTCGTCGCGTGTTTTGACGGAAGCTTCCTCCCGAACGGTAGATGTCACCGACGGCTACGTGAACGGCTTCAAGGACGAGGTCACGCTGCGGCTGCAGCAAGCCGGCGTACGATTGGCTCATGTGTTGAATACCGCCCTCGACCCGGTGTATCATCCGTAACCCGACGCGTAGAACGTGCTTGCCGATCCAAAATGAACTCTGCCTGCTATAATAGATATAGCAATCGCCATTTAGTCCCATCTACGTAGTTGATCGGATATATCTAAGAAATTATTCACTCCAATAAGAGATTTCTCTACATTTTCTTTATCGAAAATCGGGATAATAAATGCGTCAGCGATGCTTTTCGAATCAGACGCATGCCATTGATCAGCTCTACTCTGCCTCTCAAGATAAATACTATAGGCATCAAAGCTTACATTGTAGTGCTCGCTTTCTAAATTATTATTTAGAAGATTTTTTTTAATCAGAGTTTTCCAATATATTCCGGGGATATAGTTGTTGTAGTTTAGACCTACCCAAGACTCCTCCGTGCCGTATTGGGAATCTATAACCAACTTGTTCTTTTGTATGAATTCCCCCCAAGTGCATGCGAAAGCGAATTCGACGGGGAACAGGCGCAGAGTCTCTATTATCTCGATAGCAACCTTTTCACTTAAATCAAAAGCTGCAACCCTCCAGACACCACCTTGTCGGGGAGAAAGTGACATCAACGCTTGTGCAGTTTTTACAAAAAATCCTGATCGACCTTCAACCCTTGCTCCAATGAATTCTTTAGATTTGGACGAATCAACCTTCATTTCTGGCCCGTCTTCTCCTTCGAGGAAAGATAGTGTATTCTGGCCAACCGTATTAGCACGCATTTCTTCTAAGAAGTTGCCAATCAAATCAGCATCGATAAATGCCTGGACTAACATCTCTTTACTCATAAGTAATCCTATCCCAGCTATCTTCTAATTCTACTGCCAAGGGGTGTGCGGGGGCCAAGATCGTCAACGCGGATGATACGATCGAAAGCAGCCTCTGCTTGCCTCGACACACGAGTATGCCGCCCCGTAATGAGCACAGATTGCCTCCCAGATTCGCGCGCAGCTTCCGTCTGGATACGTATTTGCCGGGTCAAACTCACTCGTTGAACGTCTTTGATCTCAATAGACGCTGTCGGCGTGAGCGCATCGGGGGTCGAACTACCTTCAGAGGTAGAAACTGACCGCGTGTTTTTTGTGAGACCAAGTCGCGCGAGGGTTCGATCCTCCGCATCCTGGCCGCGGGCAAATTGGGGGGGCGGGCCTCGTCGTGGGCGCGCCACATTGGGCATCCTCACCCGCCCCGGCAAGGCTGGCCCGCCTATGGAGTCCGTTCTCCACCCGGCAACGCTTGCCAGGCCCTCAAAGAATCTTAACATTGTGCCTGTGATAGGCACGTAATAGGCGGCTTCGATAATCCAGGGAGGCGGAGGATGCCGGCGATTATCTTCGGCGATGTTTGCCAATCCCTGTCTGGTTAGTTGCGGGGTCTCTTCTCCCGTCGGATCTGACAAGTTGACAGGATCATTCCTGACATAGGCATACAGATTGATCTGATCCTCATACCCTATGGGGTCAACCTGGAGGAACCTACCGAGCCCCGGCGCATAGATGCGCGCCTTGTAATGGTGCATCCCGAGGTCAGCGAGCCAGATCTGCCCTGTATAGCCGAATCTTCCGGTATTAGCTGTCGCCGGCACCCCATATTCGTCATAGGCATTCACGTCGAGCCGCACACCCGCGCTGCTCGCTGTGGCGACGATTGAGCCTCGATGGTCGGCCAGCAGGCTGATCCGATCCGTAGTGGCAGTCGCAGCGCCATCATACCAGATCAGCGGGACGTCCGCGCCCGTGCCGTGGACATAGCGCGCGGAGACAGTGCCGGCGATATCGTATTCGAGTACCAAGGCATCGCCATCCCACAGGAACCGGTTCGTGCCCGCCGCTTCCGCCAGTTGATATAATCGGCCGAGCGGGTCGTAGCGCAACGTCACGCCGTTGGATGAGCCTACTAAGCGATTCTCCACATCATAGGTGAAGGTGCGCGACCCTTCGGAGGCGAGGTTTCCGTTGGTGTCGTAGGTGAGGCTGATACCTTCGACCAGGTGGTACTGGTTAAGCCCGTTGGTACTGTAGTCGAGGCTGGCCGTAGTCGCACCCGTCCAAGCGTAAGCGTCGTTATCGCGGGTTTGCGTGGCGATCTGCAGGGCCGGATTATGTGCGAAGTTCCAGAGCACATCTCGACCGGCCCCGATAAAATGCGAAAGGCTATTCAACGACCCGTCGGCTCGGTGAATGAGCCCGCTCGACGACCCGACCCGCCCGATGCCATTTGGCAGGCCCGCGGTGTCGTAAGAAAAGTTGGCCAGCTGACTGTTCAACGTGTCGCGGATTCCGGTCAGCCGTTGAGCAGCGTCGTAAGCATAGGGAAAGAAAATGCCATCCGGATGCGTCACGCGCGTCCGAGCCCCGTCTTCACGATACTGGTACGATAAAGTGCGACTCGCTCCGTCCATCAGCAATGTGCTCGATGTCAGGCGCCCGAAGCCGTCATACCCGTTAGTCACCCCTTCGGCGCCCGGGCCCGCGCTATCGAAGCGAGCAAAAAGCTGCGCGTCGTGCAGATCATAGCCGTAATGGATGTCGCGGGTAAAAGACGGGTCGAGGCCCTGTCGCTCGGGTACGATCTTCAAAACCATACGGTTGAGATTGTCGTACTGATAGGTCAGCGTCAGTCCATCACGCTTTCTCAGCGAAATGCGATTGCCGACCGCATCATAGGCATAGCCTTCATAGTCGTCGGGATTGACACTCCCTGCGGTCGAAAGCGCCGAGGCGGGCGTCGCGTCATTATAAGCTGTTGGCCGGGTCGTGGATGGAAAAGTCCAGCGATCTTGGCGCATATGGCCGTCATAACGGAGGACAGCACGGTTGCCGTTGCCATCTATTATCGTAGTGATCTGGCCGTTGGAATTATAGTCCCAGGTTGCAGACGCCCCTTCGGCCGCAGTACCGACGCTGTCGCGAACCTGTAACCGCTGACTGACGGCGTCATAGACATTGCTGGTGATTCGGTCGGGCCCAAAAGCGTTATTGCCATTCCCCGGCGCGCCGAGCGTGCAGGCGCTCGCCGGTAGCGAAGTGAAGGCGGCCGGATTCATCCGCCTTGCCTCGCATTCGAGCCGGTTCCGCAAATCGAACGTGCGCTGTACGACGCTGAAGGTCGTCCCCCCTCCCGAAACGGTCTCGAGGTCAACATTGCGGCGCGTGTCGTATTGATAGACCTGCTGATTGATCACCGTCAGCGCCGAACTGCTCGCGTCCGGAATCCACCCGAATTCAGTGAGGGTTACCCGGTCGTCGGAATTGCGATAGGTAAAGCGCCGTGCATTCCTGACGCTGTTTGCGCCGAGCTGACCGATCTCCCAGATCCTGCGACCGAAGACGTCATAACGATTATAGGTCGCGTCACTCAGGCCGGGCAATGGCCCGTCAGCCGCCAAAAGGCGCCCTTCAACGTCGTAGGTGTAGTGGGTCTCGATCACCTGTCCTGCGGCGGCATCGACCTGACGAACGATGCGCGGAAGCGACGTGTTTACCCACACAGCGTGATCGGGTGTTGTGTCCCAGTAGACGTATTCGTTGCGGATTTCTTGATTGGTGCCACACGTCGTGCCGACGCCGCAAACCCGCGTCACGGTAGGCCGGCTGATCCCTGCGGGGGAATCGCTATACTCAATGATTGTGCGTCGCCTGACCCCGTTGGCATCCGCTGGCTCGATCTGCTCAATGAGCTGGCCGTTCGCGTTGTAAGCATAATCGGTCTGACGGTTCAGTGCATCGCGTCGCCAACTCGGACGCCAGCACGAGATCCCGCACAAGTTGGGGTTTTGCTCGAGGGTGAAGTTCGCCGTGTCAGTGATGTTTGCGAGGCCGCTACCGGGCTTCGCGTGCATAGTGCGTGAGATAATATTTCCCGCGTCATCATACACCACGCTCACCGCATTGCCTTCGGGAAAGGTGACGCGGATCACGCGGTTTGTCGCCCAGTCGATCTGATAGAGCGTATCCCGCCCCAGCGAGTCTTCCACTCCAGTCATGACATTAAACTGCGCGTTCAGCGTGCCGCCTTGTGACATCTGGTACGTCTGGTTGAACCCGTTCGGGCCGGTCACCGTCATCCCGTCAAACAGCCAGGTGAAGCTTCCCGGCAACTGTCGCAGATTCTGATAGCTGTAGGTCCACGACACGCCGTCATGGGTTACCGTGCTGATCACCGGGGCAGCGGCATGCTGCGCGGCCAGGATGGAGGGAGAACTCTCGCCCGGGAGCTGCAGCGTACCAGTTGGCGCCTCGACGTCGATGCCGAGCGTGCCGCCACAACTTGAGCAAACATACGTTCGGTCGTCCGTGGTATCCGAGACTGTGCTACCGCTGTCCACAACGCTGCCGGCGCTGCCATAGGTCAGCCGCCTCAGCGCCGTTCCCGGCGCGGCGCTCGAATGAAGCGTTGCGGTGGCGACGCTCGACCATGCGGTCGGATCACCCGCGAAGTCGTTGCCCTTGTAGGTTAGCGAGATGAAATAGCCGCGATTGCTCGTGACGGTAATCGGCCGATAGTACGTTGTGCCTAAATGCTGCGCGGGATCGTAAGCAAAGCTTATCGCTTCGCCATTCGGATAGCCGATGCTCGTAGCATAGTACTGGATATTTCGAGGCGACCCGCCGCTGTTCACGTGCATCAGGTTGAAGGTGAAGATCGCTCCCGTCCCCGCCTGCCGATAGCGGTACGAGTTCATTCCTTGAGGACGGAAAGTTGATCCGGTGCCGGTTATGCTGGCGCAGTCTTGCACGTCACTGCATACAAAAGACTCCGACGCAGCAGCGCCGAGCTGAAGCGAGTAATTGCCGACTGGCAATTGGCCCGGTCCACCAGTCACGCGTCCTCTGACGTACGGCGCGGCATTCTGGACGCGATCGAAGTTTAGGTTTGGCGCCGCAGGCACCGTGAGCGTCGGACCAGCGATCGTCGTTTTGCCGGTCGTCACATCTACGCCGTTATCGTCCGTCGCAACCTGCAATGGTGAGAGAACGGTCGGCACTTCGAGCGGCTGTGCCGCAGCCGCTGAAGCGACAAAAGATCCTATGAAGAGCGAAAGAGCAACGCGCCACCGACCTTTAGGGCTAAGGGCTATGCTACCACCTGCTCCCGCCGGCCGCTGCCCTACAGCCACGATCATTTGGGCGTCACCGTGTTCACGGTTATTCGATTGTCGCCCTTGTCATACTTATACTCGGCCGTGACACCATTGTTGACTGTGCCGCTACGCTCAACCTTCACCAGTCGGCCTCGCGCGTCGTATACGAAGGTTGCAGTCTCCGAAGCACCCACGGATATCGCAGCGAATGCTGAGACCGTGATTGTCCAAGCGATAAGGATGCCTTTGCGCTTCATATCTGCCCCCGAATCCCACCGATCCTGACCATTCGAAACAAAGCACTGCACATCGCTCGTCTCAAGGTTTTTGTGTGCAGTTGCTCGGCATGCACGGGGTGGCTCCACTAGGGCCTTCGTGGGTCGCGCGTCATGCGCCAACCCGACTCCCAGCGCTCAAAGTAACCCTCGGTAAATGAGTCCATGGTCCTCCCGGTCGACCACTGGCCATCATCGACAATGTTCAAGCACTGCGCGACTGGAAACCAGTCGCCCGACCGCCCCAATGTCGGAGGCGCCGGGCGCAGCGCCGTAAATGGGGTCGCATACCGAACCCGGGCGGTTTGCCCAGATATCATGGTGTCTACAATCCGCGTCTCGCCGATCCTGAACACCTCGGTGCAAAGGTGCTGCCTTCCCCAGCCTGAAGGAGCCTGCACCAGGAAATCGCGTTGGCCCATCGCCTCTCCGATAAAGTAGCCCTGTACAGCGAAATCGGCCCCTCGATCATCCGAAGCCACTGGCCCGGCTGCAGGAGCTGAGGCTGTATTGGTTTGAGGCGCGGTGTTTTGCTGAACCGAGGGCACTGACGGCCCGCCACATGCTCCTAAGATCCCTAAGACAGCAGTCCCTAGGCACGCGTGCTTCAGCATCACTTCGCCCTCCCCATGATCACGGGTGATATATGAAGATCATATATCCGAAAACCATATGTAGCGGAAGGACGCTTCGCCAATCTCCTAGGTGTGCGTGCCAAAATCCGTCTTCACCGAGCCCTACCGGCAATTGCTTGACCTTCTCGTAAGGACGCGCCGTGCCGCGGGGGTTTCCCAGGCAGAGCTTGCGCAACGGCTCGGTCGACCACAGCCCTTCGTGTCGTACTTCGAGCGCGGCGAACGGCGTGTCGATGTCATCGAATTCTTCGCGATCATGCAGGCGCTCGGCGCCGATCCGGTGGAAGCCTTCTCAGATCTCGCCCGGACACTCCCAGGCTACGTCGAGATATAGGGCAAGGCTCGCCGCCTGGGAGGTTTCGTCACCGCGCGGCATTTCGCGTGGACCTATCAAATCCCACACGGCAGTGGTGCTAGACGTGTTCGAGGACGCTGCGAAGGTCACCTTGAGACACCTCGCAAATCCGCACATTATGATGGACAGTTCGAGCTGCGAACTATGCGCCGGGCGCATGATGTGACGCCTTGTGCCGCCGGCCGGCCCGCGAGACTGGTTGCGGGCGCCGGGACTGAGCGGCGCCTATCAAGCCTGTGTTGGAACCCGGGCAGCTCTGCCTTGCGAAGAGCTGCCCTTTTGCCCGCGCAGTATGCACTCCGCGCATGAAATGACGCCGCGCGGTTTCCGGGCCGCAGCCTCATGCTGAGACCGGACCTCCCGCGCAGCCGGGAGCGCCGCATGCCCGCGACGCTCCCGCCCTGCGCGTGGAGGATCTCATGGACATTCCATCAAGGACAGACCCGGACACCAAGACCCGGACCGACGTCTATCGGACAATCACGGACAAGATCATTGCCGCCATCGAGCGCGGCGCCGGGACCTGGATCATGCCCTGGCATGGCAGCAATCTCGCTCGCCCCCAAAATGCCTGCACCGGTAATGACTATCATGGCGTGAACGTGCTGGCGCTGTGGGCGGAGGCGTGCCTGGCGAGATATACGACCGGCTGGTGGGCCACCTACAAGCAGTGGCAGCAGGCCGGCGGCCAGGTCCGCCGCGATGAGAAGGCGTCCACCATCGTCTTCTTCAAGCAGCTCGATCGGGACGAAGCGGATGGCGAAGCCGATGGTGAGGATGGCGACAACCGCCGCATCCGCCTCGTCGCCCGCGCCTCACGCGTGTTCAACGCCGACCAGGTCGATGGCTGGGAGCCGCCGGTCCGACTCTATCCTTATGGCTCGGCCAGCGCGATCCTATCGGTTCAGACCCTTGTTCATGCCTGCGGCGCGAATATCCGTCACGGCGGGAACGAGGCCTGCTACCGGATCCCCGAGGATTTGATCGAGATGCCGCCGATCGATGCGTTTGTCGGCACGCTTACCAGCTCGGCGACCGAGGCCTATGCGGCGACCCTGCTGCACGAGCATGTCCACTGGACCGGCGCAAGACACCGGCTGGATCGCGGGTTCGGCGACGCCTTCGACAAGAAGAGCTATGCCGCGGAGGAACTCGTCGCCGAGATCGGCGCCGCCTATCTCTGCGCCGATCTGGGGGTCAGCAACGAGCCGCGTCCGGACCATGCCGCTTACGTCGCGCACTGGCTGGAACTGCTGAAGGACGATCCCAAAGCGATCTTCATCGCCTCCCGGCTCGCCGATAAGGCCGCCACCTATTTGCATGATCTGGCCGCAGCGCCCTGAACTTCCTGCAGCCTTCCCCACCGGAAGGCTGCTTTCTTACCGCCAGCCCCATCCAAATATGCGCCCCGCGCATAAAGTGACGCCGTGCGCGCCGTGCGCGCCCGCGCCAGACTGAGCGCAGACCCTCCCGCCCGGCGTGGGGGGGGGGGCCCCCCCCCCCGGCGCGGCCAGCCGGGC